>JADMIO010814470.1_pt1 | contig 82088 bp, 76 predicted proteins | sample 8958161 | NCBI WGS metagenome assembly JADMIO01 (sample SAMN16585339, study PRJNA669376) | soil metagenome | isolation source: Crop rotation soil | place: USA: Cullars Rotation, Alabama | collected 2011
CGCGACAACTTGTCCACGTGGAATTCTAAGCTTAGGATCCCAATGTGCTGGAAAGCAGCTAGTTTGAAAAAAAATCGTTTGATGCGGGTTCGTACCCTCAGCCGGTGTTTTAATTTATACCCGGCATTTTCATATTTCAGCGGATCATATTCACCAAAGTTCTCAAGCAGATCAAAATTTTCTTTTTGAAGAACTGCAAGATATTCGTCAAGCCAGGGTTTGAGTAATTTGTCATTCCGGTTGAGAATATTAACGATTGTATCTTTTGCAAAATGGATAAAGATCGGATCGTAGATCTGATTGATCTTTAAAACTCCGTTTTTCATTTCCCGCCTGGAACTGTCGATATTCCAGGATGCCAGGTTACAACCCCTGTGTCGGAGGATACCTGCTTTTTCAAAATGAACCGGTAAAATGTCAAGATATTTTTGATCGTAAAACAGGCCAAGTTCTCTATTCTCTTCTGTTTTATAATGACAGAGTCCGGCCCACCACGACATTGCGGCGGCGCCATTCTTGTTAGCTGCGATAAACCCTGCATTGAACATCCCGCCTTTCATTACGGATAACAGGCTATCGTCATTATTAGTAGGATCCAGATTGGCCCAATGAGGAGTGAGTAAAACATCGTATTTATCCAGCTCATCAAAAATAAATTCAAACGGATTGACAAAAAATATATCCGCATCAGCAAAAATTACTTTTTCATATTGCTGAAGAAGATGTCCCACCAATACAGGTTTCAACGCCCACCTGAAGCTGTGCGGATTAGAATGTGCATATTTTTTTTCAATGTCCCTGAAATAAGAAGATTCTGCAAGTTCATCCAGTGAGTGCAGTTTCAGATCGCCGGCTTTTGATTGATCGGGATTGTCTGTGACCAATACGTGCAATTCTGTTCCGGTTCGATGGGTTTGAATGGAATGATACAATGCATTTGCAAGTGGCAAATAATCAGCAGAAACTATGGTACAAACTATATTCACTCTCAATTAAAAAAAGATTGAAGAGGGTTGATCAGGTTACGATGATTTCTTTTTTCAATCGCTTTTTCATAAACGAGTTTCCGGTCGTTGAGGAAATTTTGTTTTCTAAAAATTTCTCCTGTGGATCGGTATAAATTTTCTCCAAGTCGTTTCGCTAATTCCTTGTCATTATAGAGCCTGATCATCGCTTCTTTAATTCCTGAAATATCTCTCGCATCAGTAAGGAGCATTTCTTCTTCATTTCTCAGCATTTCAGCAATACCAGCCTGTCTTGTAACAATCAGTGCTTTTTTTCTGTTCGCTGCTTCAAGAGCAACATAATTAAATGTTTCCCAGGGTGAAGGTATGATTACAGTTTCGCTTGCATCCAGCAGTTTCATTGCTTCATTCCGGGGAAGCCCTTTTTTCCAGATAAAAGTTTTCTGCCAGATCGATGGAAAATGTTTCTTAATGTATCTGGAAACGATCCATCCTTCAGGCGCGGTATACGAATCGCTGCCAACCCAGGTCAGCCTGATACCGGGATGATCTTTATACAAAAGATTCATAACCTCTGCCATCACAAGTGCTCCTTTATGTCCGGCGAATCGACTGATCACTAAAAATTCATTATTTATCCGGGGCGTCGTAACAATTTCATCGTGTATCCAGGGTGCTGTGGCATACATCGTTTCAGCTTTAAAATCTTTCTGAATATCATCAGCATTCATGCGGCTATGACAGGTAACTGCATCGGCCTGTTGAACCAGATTGGTTTCCAGGAATCGAATGATCCAGAGATTTTCATCCTGGTTATGATATTCGTATTTATCCATCTGTGTCAGAAGGCCATGGCACATTACAATAACGGGAGGGAGCAATTCATCAATAAGAAAAATGCCCCAACCGCCATAATCACAGCATTCAATTATATCAATACCGAATCGCAGTTTATTTTCTAAAAGCCATTTCCTTACCGCCATTCCGAAACTGATCCACACTGCTGCTTCGCGGTTCCCGTTTTTTATAAAACGGCTGTAATGGTCGTATTGCTGACTATAAGATTTTCTAAGTGTTACAATTGTAAGGGAAGATTGCTCTTCAATACTATCTTCTTTTTTGCGATTTTCAAAATCAGCAGTAACCACAACCAGCTTATAACCCGCTTCAGTTAAGATTTTCGCCTGGTACAGATTATGAGTGGCTATACCCGAATTATGAGGCGGAAAAGAATCTGTTGCTAGGCAAATGGTCATGCGTCTAAAATATTAAAAAATCGTTTTATGTCGCCTTCCTGAGAACTTTTGTCGTAATAAACTGCGGAATACTTTTTTGGAAAGACCTTTATTGATTGCAGCATAAGATCTGAACAGGTTCCGGCCGAAGCTGTATCCGTCTGAAAAGACTCCATAACCCAGCCATTGCAATGTAAAAAAATCAACCAGTTTTTTCTTTTCAGTAACAAATTTTTGTTCGTACAGGAATTCAAGAATCCTGAAACATTCGAGTTTGGATTGAAGTTTATTCGTATTTGCCAGGAAGCTGGCAGGATGGATCCGGAAATGATTCATGGGTTTTGAATGATAAATTACCGGAGCACGACAGGCAAGAGCCAGTTCACAAAACCAGTCTCCATGATAAATATAGGATTCAAGGATCTGTAATATGTCTGCCAGCAGGTCCTTCCTGAAAGCCGCTGCACTTACATTATTGATGGTGCAAAACCATTTCATCGATTCATTCACTTCCAGGGGGCCATCGATGAAATAATGAGCCGACCATTTAGTTGTTTTAAAAAAACGGTTCTTTGGGTCAGCATACGTATGATAGGGAGGAGCTTTAGACCCGGTTACTTCACAAAACGAATCGCAGTAAAAAATTCCTGCTTCTGTATTTTTAGCGATAAATGAACCGGCGGTTTCCAGAAAATCATTTTCTGCATAGTCGTCAGATTCAGCAATCCATATCCATTCGGACCTTGCAATCCTGATACCTTTCGCCCACTGGGCAAATGGTGAACCGCTGTTCTTTTCATTGATGACAATATGTTTTATAAGTGGATTCGTCCGGTATTTTTCAATGATCTCAACACTGTTATCAGTTGATGCATCATCCAGAATAATAATCTCTGCTGGTTTTACTGTCTGATCAAGAACAGACTGTATTCTTTGTTCCAGGAAATTCGCGTGATTGAAATTTGGAATTATAACTGAAAAAGCGGCCATGCGTTATTTTTTTTTGAAAAGTTTGCTGATCATTTTGGCTGGATAAAGTAACGCATGTCCCAGTTTATAGGTTTTTGTATTGATCACGATATTCTCTTTTTCAGTAACAGCCTCAGCAAAAACAGACCGACCATTAAATAAACTATTTTTTATAGCGGGTAAAAATCCATCTGAAGCCAGCGCAATACAATATAGCCTGTCGTTTGCATGATCTGTGGTTATTTCATTGAAATCACCTGTATATGCTGTAAATCCTTCGAGTCCCTGTCCCGTAATCACTGAAGTAAATGCGATCTGCTGATTTAATACCTGTATATGATGGAAATAGTTCTGAAGGAGGGTTTGAAATTCTTCCGCATATAATTCTTTCGTATGAAACTGGTTTTTACGACCCGAAACATCCGTATAAATTTTTTTATCCGGTGTTGACATGATCAGGAGCCCGTCATTTTTCAAAACTCTTTTGATCTCACTCATCAATTTTTCATGCGAAGCGATATGTTCGATGGTTTCAAAACTTACCACAATATCAAAAGAACCGTTTTCTGCAGGAATTTTTTCTATTGAACCCGCCCGGAATTCAAGATTAGGAAACTGATATTTCTGCCTGGCCTCTTCAACTGTCTGCTCATCCAGATCGACTGCCGTTACGTGCGCGGCGGTTTTTGCCAGCAACCGGCTGCCATAACCTTCGCCACAGGCTATATCCAGCACTTTATTACCTGCCACAAGATCGGCCGCGATGGCATAACGATGCAGGTGTTCAATCGTGGTTTCATTGAACACACCTGGTTCCAGTCTTTCTCCAGTCCATTCTTTTTTTGCCATTACGATGTTTTCTTCAGATAACCGTTAACATTAAAGGTTGCATTGTGTCCAAAAAAATCACACCATTTACGGTCGATAATAAAATTTTTATTTTCAGCCAAAAACTCGGCGATCGCTTTTTGCGGTCCACCATTGAATTTCTTTTCCATTCCTAACTCGGTAACAATTCCATCCTCGACTATGAAATAAGAATCTTTCGCAACAAAAGGACCGAATTTTTTTAATGCGTTCAGCGTGTCTTCATATTGGTGGGAGCCATCTTCAATAACAAGTATCCTGTTAAACAAGGAAAGGTTACCGGTATCATAATTCAGATAACCTTCATTAAATAAACTGATACGCGGGTTTGTTTTAACATGGGCAATCACTTCATTCCCGGGAAGATCAATTGTATGAACCTGTCCATTGCCGGCCATTTCAAGCAGATCAGCAAGGTAAAGGGTGGAGCCTCCGTTAAAAGTTCCGATCTCAACAACCAGATCAGGCTTTACTTCCCAGATCAGCATCTGATATAATACGTAGTCAAAAGGACATTTCACTGTGGGTACTCCTTTATAAGTTACCTTGAAATGCCCGGCTTCAATATCTGATAATTTATATTCGACCTGTTTTTTAAAAAGCGACATCTTAATTTGTTTTGATTGCATCCCATTGAATCAATGGCCTCACCACACCGGGAAAATCATCTGCATAATTTCCTCTTGCTGATAACTTGGAAAAATCTGTAAATACTTCGAAAACCAGTGCTTCCTGTTCATGAATTAAAATATCAACAGGGTTAGGCAGGAACAAGGCTACGCCGATCGTAAACAACCCTTCGGGTAATAAATTTCCGGGGATCCATCCTGTTGCTTTATAATTTCCTTTCTGTCTTTTTTCTTTTCTAAGTTCAGAAGTTACATCATGCGAATTAAAAATATTTGTGTTCTCCTGGTTATAAACATTGATGCCATGAGTAAATACCACATTATCATTTAATACCTCATATTCCATGCTGATGCCAATTCTTTCAGTGGTATCAAACCTGGGTTTTCTATCTCCGGATTCACTATGCAGATAAACCTTATGCAGGATCACTTCTCCATTTTTTGACACTACACCTTCTGGCCAGACCATCTCATCTTTTGTTTGAAGATGCTTTGAAACATATTCAGAGATCACCTTTTCGGTCGCACCCCTGTTTATTATTTTTCCTTCATCAAGCAGGATCGTCTGCGGACAAAACTTTCGGATACTGTCCATATTATGACTTACAAATAGAATCGTGCGACCTTCTTTCTTACTAACCTCTTCCATTTTTCCCAGGCATTTGCGTTGAAATTCCAGATCTCCAACTGCAAGCACTTCATCGATCAAAAGGATTTCCGGATCCAGGTGGGCCGCAACAGAAAATGCCAGCCTTAATTGCATGCCGCTGCTGTAAAATTTCAATGGGGTATCCAGGAACTGAGCCACGCCGCTGAAATCGACGATAGCATCCATCTGTTTTATTATCTCTGATTTTTTTAATCCCAGGATCGAACCATTGAGGAAAATATTTTCGCGACCTGTTAATTCAGGATGAAAACCAGTGCCGACCTCAAGCAGGCTTCCTACACGTCCCCGAATAATTGCAGAACCAGTAGTAGGAGGGGTGATACGACTGATTATTTTTAATAAGGTACTCTTGCCTGCTCCATTTCTCCCGATGATACCCAGACGCTCCCCTGGAAGAATATCAAGCTCTATATTGTCAAGCGCCCAGAATTTTTTTTGTGATCTTTTATTTCCACTGAATATTTTTTTCACTGAACTCCCGATCCAGTCGCGAAGTGCGAGGTAAGGTTCAGCATCAGAAATACGGTATTGTTTTCCCAGGTTTCGTATTTCAATCATTGGTTTCATTACCCCAGGTCTGCAAAAAATGCTTCTGTTTTTCTGAAATAAATAATCCCTATGATTTTGATAATGATAACGGAAGCTAATCCAATTAAGACAATATTCCAGTCAATAGCGCCGCTTAATGGATATCTGAATATTTCAATCGCTGCATTGACAGGATTAATTGCCAGTACATATTTCAGTGCTGAGTTTTGAATCAGGGATAATGGATAAATTACCTGTGTAGCAAAAAACAGGAATTGTAGAGCAAACGGGATCGTATATCTGAAATCGCGGTATTTGACATTGAGCGCTGCTAAAAAAGTCCCTGCTCCAAAAGAAACCGCAAGTACTATTAAAATTGCAGCTGGAAAATAAATCAATGCAGAAATATCAATTGGTTGTTTGTAAATAACAGCAAATACAAGAAATATTATTAATCCCATTAAAAAATCAAAAAAAGCAACCAGCACGGCCGAGCCGGGAATAACCAGTCTTGGGAAATAAATTTTATTGATGATCCCCGAATGTTTGAGCATGCTATCAGATGCAGATGAAACCGATGCATTGAAAAGATTCCAAAGGATCAGTCCTGAGAGAACAAAGACCGGGTATTTTACTGGTGTTGTGTCAATCTTTCCGATTCTGGAGAAGAGGAGCGTAAAAATAAGCATCATACCTAGCGGCTGTAAAAAGGCCCAGAGAATACCCAGGTACGTCTGTTTGTATTTTACCTTGATATCCCTCCAGGTAAAAAAATAAAACAGTTCGCGGTACTGCCATAACTCTCTCAATCCCAGCGAAAAGCCTGAGGGAGGTTTGATCGTTGACTCAAATTTAGACATGAGTCGTAAAGATAGCTAATCTTAAGAGTTTGGAGTTTGTAGTTTGTCGTTTGTGGTTTGCAACTGTACCGAACAATACAAAAATATACACCATTTCGTAAAGACCGATACTGTCAACGGTAAACAACAAACGGCAAACGACAAACGACAAACTACGAACCCAGATTTTTTAGTTATCGTTCTTTTTTGGAGAAGTCTTCGTTTTATTGTTATCCGATTTCTCCTGCAGCTTCTGTTCGTTCTTATTGCCTTTTGGATCCATCAGCGGATCGCCGACTGGAGCCTGCCCATCCTGGAGTTTAAATGTAAATACTTTATCGATATGCATCCATTTACCATTTTCCCATTTAAAACCTTCCTGGTCGCCATCGGGAACATAGGTCCATGGATTATCGGGATCGTCGTTTTCTGAAACAAGATGATCAACAAGGATCATTCCGAGGTCTTCAATATAATTTACAAGTACAGCAGCATCTTTTTTGAATTCTATATTAAAACGATTCTGCGTTTTTTTAGGGATCGTATCTTTTTCATAAGAAAAAAATGGTCCGCCGAATATCGGTTCATTCTTTTCATTAAATGAGAGGACCTCGATCCATTTCATACTGCTCATTGCATTGTTATTATCAAACCCAAACAGCGTATAATAATTTTTACCGCGATATTGATTCTTTATGATATTATAATATGTAGCCCCAATCCAGTTTCCTTTACTCCTGACTGAATCAAGGTTTTTTTTGTTATCATAAAATTCAGAAACATCCCTGAGCGGAATTAATTTAAGCGATCCATCTGCAGTACGTAATTGAATGGCGCCCCTCTGCCTGAAATATTCATTATCGTATTCGATCACCCATGAAAAAATCCTGAAACTGGTATCGGGCGCATAAATATGAGAAACACCTAAAACAGAATCGAACGGATAGTAAAAGGAATTTTTAATCTTTAATGCGCGAACAAGGCATTTTGTAAACGCACTGTCTGAGACCATTCTATCGGCAACTGTACTGTCCGTATTTAAATAAAAAGAATAGTCTTTCAGTGTATCTTCAAAAACACGGAGTTTTTTTAAATCAGCAGAGCTGATCTTTTGTGCGGATACTGAAGCAGGCACAAAAAATAATGACAAAAACAGAAGTGATAAGGCGGTGGTTTTTAGCTTCACCAGATTCAGATTTTTAAGTTGCAAAGTTAATCTATCCCGACTGACGACGCATACCCAATAGCCTTTGCACACGGTTCGGAACTGCCTGATAACGGGTAAAAACTGATAAAATTTTGTGAAGGATTATAAAGCTTTGACAAAATCGCCAAAATTTTCAAATCGAAGATCGATATCAGGGTGGGGGAATGCTGTTTCGGGGTGAGTAGTAGCAAGATAAATAGCATACATGCCTGCATTCCTGGCAAATAACATATCCGACGGCTTGTTTCCAACCATTATGGAACGGCTAAAATCAATTCCAGGAAAATCATTTTTTGCCTGTCTTGCCATGCCCGGATTGGGTTTGCGGTTGGGATCTTTTGAATCAACAGCAGTACAGTAATAAATAGCATCGATCCTTCCACCGGCTGCGTTTATTTCCGCCTTCATATGTGCATGTATCTGCTCAAGGTCCTGCTCACTCATTAACTTTCTGCCAATACCTCTTTGATTACTGATTACAATGATCTTTCCGAACTTCTGAGCGGGTTTATTGAAAGAAGAAAGAAGATCTTCATAAAACCTGAATTCGCTTTTGTTCCGGATATAGTCATTTTCTTTTTCATAATTGATAACTCCATCCCGGTCGATAAATAACGTCCAGCTTTGATCCATTTTTTTCAGATCAATGGGGGGCAGAGCAAATTCATTCTGTGCACGGTAAAAGTCCCCGGGAATTCCGATATCAATAAAATAGCTGTCTTCCGTATAACCAGAAATATTCCCCGTATTTTTTTCAAGGAACTGCTGTTCGAATGAAAATTTTAAGGGAAAGGATAATTCGCAGAATTTATTTTTATCGATGATGTAAACACCTCCATTGATCAACCCCTCCTCAACAAATCTTTTTTCATGGAATTGCTGAATGATGCCTTGTGAATCCAGTTCAACGGACCCGTATCGGTCAAATTGCTTCATTGGCTTTAACGCAAGCGTACAAATCGTTTGATGCAGCAGGTGATCGTTATAAAAATTACGAACGTCAATTTTAAAAACCGTATCGCCATTAGTTACAATAACTTTGTCAGCTTTTACCTGCTCCATTGCAAGTTTGATAGCACCACCTGTTCCCAGTGGTTCTGATTCAATACTACAGGTGTAGGAGAGTGTTGGAAATTGCCTGGACAAGTATTCTTCAATTAGTTCATGCTTATATCCCAATGAAAAAATAAAATCAATTATGCCCTGGCTTCTTAAATAGTTGATGACATAAAAAAGGAAGGGACGACCGGCAACCGGAGCCATGCATTTGGGAAGATCGGGAACGGTATCTTTTAATCGTGTGCCCAAACCCCCTGCAAGTACAATAGCTTCCTTTATCATGAAGGGCTAAAGAATTTTTCCTCTACCAGTTGACAAATAATATGTCCCACAAGAATATGCGATTCCTGTATACGGGGCGTATCCGACGAAGGGATATTGATCAGGTAATCTGAAACTGATTTCATAGTACCGCCTGTGATCCCGGTAAACCCAACTGTGATCAGATTTTTTTCTTTAGCTACCTCGAAGGCATTCATGATGTTAGGAGAATTTCCGGATGTTGAAAGACCCACAAGTACATCTCCCTTTTCACCGATGCCTTTTATGATGCGCGAATAAACCTGCTCATAGCCGTAGTCATTCGCTACAGCTGTGAGATATGAAGTATTACAATGAAGCGCCTCTGCGGGCAATGCCTGCCTGTCGGTATAGAATCTACCTGAAAATTCTGCAGCCAGGTGTTGTGCGTCAGCAGCGCTTCCGCCATTGCCGCAGAAATAAACCCTGTTGCCGTCTCTGAAACAATTTACGATCCGGTCAGAAACTTTTTCAATTATCGCTAACAATCCTTCGTTTTCGAGAAGTTGTTTTTTTGTTTCTATCGAACTGCTTATGATATCTTTTATTTTACTCATCAGATAGTCCATGTTTTTAAACCGTGTTCTACAAACTGAAAGTTACGGCTATGACCTCCAAACTGCTCCAGTTTCCGCATCACATTATATTTTGTATTGGCAGGACAATAGAAGATCATAAAACCTCCGCCGCCTGCGCCGGAAATTTTTCCTCCTGTTGCGCCTGCTGCTTTGGCCGCCTCATAAATTTCATCCATTAGTGGATTGGTGATTCCTTCGGCCATTTGTTTTTTCTGACGGAAGCCAAAATCAAGTATCTCGCCAATCTCATTCAATTTGCCTTTCAGCAAAGCTTCCTTCATCTGAACCGCCTGCTGTTTAAGCTGGTGCATGGCTTCAATGGAGCTGGCTTTTTTTTCAGTAACGTTTTTACTTTGTTTTACAATGATGGATGCAGATTCCCTGCTTGTTGACGTATAATAAAGAACCAGGTTGTTCTCGAGTTCAAACAGGTGCTGTTGTTTTACGCGAAGCGGATTTACGATCACCTTATCATCTGCATAAAACTCCATATAATTTACGCCGCCAAAAGTAGCGGCATACTGATCCTGCCGGCCTCCAGCCATTCCAAGATCCATGCGTTCGATTTCATAGGCATAATGTGCCATATCATATTCGCCAAATGGAAGCCTTAGCATTTCTGTAAAAGCACCAATGATCGCGACAACGAGCGTTGAAGAGGTGCCAAGACCTGAACCTGCCGCTGCATCAACATAAGTAGATAGTCTGAAGCCCTGTTCCGGTACTTCATGATCTTTGCAGATCCTGTTAAAAACAGCTTTTAGTAAATCGAGCCTGCCGTTTAAAGGAAGAGTTTTACTGTAATCAAATTCCTGCTCCTCATTGCGATCAAGTGCAGTAAGTATTATTTTCTTTTCGCTCAATGGCTCGATAGTCGCATTTGCGTTCAGCGAAATTGTTGCATTGAGAATGGCGCCCCCATACAGATCACAATAGGGACTTACATCCGTGCCGCCACCGGCCAAACCAATTCGTAAGGGTGCTTTACTTCTGTAGGTCATATTTTTTGAGCCAGTTGCCTGATCGTTCCGGCCAGGTTACTCCAGCTGTATTTCTTTTTTTCTTCGCGAAGTTGAGGAATAAAATACTCTTCACCGAGTTTATAAAACTCAATGATTCCATTTGCAATAGAATCAGCGTTTGGCTCGGTAACAAGGCCTGCTTTACCATGAGGCACCAAAGCGGGTAAACCGCCGACATTGGTTACTACCATCGGCTTCTCAAAATAATAGGCGAGAGGTGTAACCCCGCTCTGGGTAGCGTTTCTATAAGGTTGGATCACGGCATCAGCCGCACCCAAATAATACCTGATCTCCGGATCAGGAATAAAATCTGTTTTCAATATCAATTGATCTTTGATACCTAACTGTTCGATCTGCCGGGTATATTTTTTTTCATCATCATAAAACTCACCAGCAACCAGAAGTTTGATACCTGATTTTCTGATTGCGTCGGTAGCCATAGCATCCAGCAGGAGGTCAAGTCCTTTATAATTGCGGATAAAGCCAAAAAATAAAATGATCTTTTCATCTGCGGGCAGATTCAAATGAAGTCTTGCATCAGCACGGGAAATAATAGTACCAAAATTGTCGTAAAGCGGGTGATCAACTTTTTGAACAGGCTTGTTCTTTACAAACAGTGCAAGATCGTTCTGTACTTTTTCACTCATTACCACAAATGCTTCAATCGGCTTCAAAAAATATTTTGTAAAACTGCGATCGCCAAGTCTTTTTTCATGAGGGATCACATTATCCGCAATACATACAATTTTAGTATGCCGGTTTTTTTTTACCCTTCGAAGTATTGTTCCCAGGGCCGGACCCATCAGGGGAAGCCAGAACCTTACAACAATAATATCCGGCTTTAATTTTTTTAAACGATTCCCGATACGTATCCAGTTGAACGGATTAATGGAATTGATGACGCTGAAAATTTTTAATCCTTCAGGAGCGGGTTCATCGGTGAATTGAGATTTTCCCGGAAACAGGAAAGACGGATATTGTAATGAAAACGAGTAAAGAAAGCAATTATCCCCCTCATTGATGAATTCCCGCGCAAGCCGTTGGTTAAAGCTTGCAAGCCCGCCTCGCAGCGGATGTGCGGGACCTATGATCACCACGGTTTTCATTAAAACCCGGTTTTTTCTTCGATAAGATAAAAATTACGGGAAGGTGAATTCCTGGCAATAAGTTCGCCGATAAAACCTGCGAGGAATAGCTGCATACCGATGATCAATGCAGTAAGCGATAAATAAAAACCCGGACGGTTTGTCAATGCAAAATGACTGTCAATAATTTTTGAAATGATCAGGTAGATCGCCATACCCAGACCTACCAGGAAAAATATGGAACCCCATAAACCAAAAAAATGCATGGGTCTTTTTGAAAACTTACCTACAAACGTGATTGACAGGAGATCTAGAAATCCATTGATAAATCTTCTCCATCCGAATTTTGTTTTGCCATATTTACGTGCCCTGTGTTCAACCACTTTCTCACCTATTCTTTTAAATCCCGACCAATTGGCAAGTACCGGGATATAACGATGCATTTCGCCATACACTTCAATTCCCTTGACCACTTTCCGGTTATAGGCCTTGAGACCGCAGTTAAAATCATGTAATTTGATACCGGAAACTGAACGCGTAACGGCGTTGAAAAATTTCGAGGGAATATTTTTAGTAAGTGTGTTATCGTAACGTTTTTTCTTCCATCCGCTGACCATGTCGAATTTATCGTCAATGATCATTTTCCTAAGCCCGGGTATTTCATCAGGACTATCCTGCAGATCTGCATCCATCGTGATTACTACATCACCGGTAGCAGCCTTGAATGCTTCATTCAATCCCGCAGATTTACCGTAGTTGCGTTGAAACTTGATTCCTTTAACGTTCGGGTTTTTTGCCCGCAAATCCTGTATCACCTGCCATGAGTTATCGCTGCTGCCGTCGTCAACAAAAATGATCTCATAGCTGTAATGATTTTCATTCATTACTTTTTCAATCCATGCAGTAAGTTCCGGCAATGATTCTGCCTCATCGATCAGTGGTATGGCAATGGAAAGGTCCATGTAATTATTTTCTCCTGGTTGTAAGGACTGAAATGACGGCAGTAACACCTGCGCCTATGATCAAATATCCGAAAATTGCCCCTGAAACCAGCTTGAGTGTATATTGTTTTTTATAGGTTGCAATTTCTGTTTCGATCTCAGAGGGTAGTTTTTGTTTTTCTTTTATCAGCGCGTCCCTGTATAAATTGGCAGACTCATCCGCAAATTCCGGATGCAAATAATTAAAGGCGCCATAAAAAACAGCAACAACCAGTGTAACTGCAACGAAACAACGAAATCCCTGGTTAAATATATCGCCAAATTTCCCGGTGTAGGCGTCTGAACGGCGATAGGCAAGGATCGTCCATAGAATTCCTAATCCATAAATTAAATAAATAACATATTGAATAGCAGGATTAGCATTTTTTCCAAGTGAATATATCAAAAGAAAGACCCCGATCATAGCAGCTGCAGTAATCAATCCCTTGACAAGTGGCGTTAATTTCATCAATCGTGATTTAAATAAAGTTTTTCTTCATTAATAATTCCAATCGGTTTACCGGTCAGTTTTTTCCCGATAAACGGGCTGTTAGCTGATCTGGAGCGGATCATTTCTTTGGTTAGGGTCCATTCTTTTTTATCATCAAATAAAGTGATACTTGCTTTATTCCCTTCTTTAATGGTAGCATCTGCTAATCCGAATATTTTTCGAGGATTAACTGAAAGAAGCGATACCCATGTTTCCTGTTTGATTTCAGGCATTGCGGTATTCAATACGGCATAAGTTGTCTCCAGTCCAATCATTCCGTATTTGGCATATTCAAACTCCAGCACTTTACTGTCGTATTCATGCGGGAGATGATGCGTAGCAATACAATCTACCGTTCCGTCTTTGATCGCAGACTTTAAAACATCCTGGTCTTTCTTTGTACGAAGCGGGTTATTTAATTTCAGGTTCGTATCATATTGCTGGATGTCTTCATCGGTAAAATAAAGATGATAAGGTGTAACGGAACAGGTGACATTGATACCCGCCTGTTTTGCATCACGGATATGCTCAACCGATTTTTTTGCAGATACGGAAGTAAAATGAATTTTAGAGGCCGCATACTCAGCAAGACTGATATCGCGGACAATCATTAATTCTTCCGCAATAGTCGGCTTGCCAGGTAATCCCAAACTGGTTGAAATAATTCCTTCATTTACCAATCCAGCCGGATTGATTGTTTTATCATCCGGTAATTGAATTACGATCCCATCGAATGCTTTTACATATTGAAGAGCTTTTACCAACAGGCCTGCAGATTGAACAGAGTTAAGGCCGTCGCTGAATGCTATCGCACCGCTTTTCTTCATATCATACATTTCCGCCAGTTCTTTTCCTTCCGCATTTTTTGTAATGGCAGCTATGGGATGAATGTTGACAATACCCGGTTTTGATTTCCGGACCAGGTATTCTACCCCTGCCTTGTTATGAACGACCGGGCTTGTATTCGGGATCAGGAAAACATCCGTGTACCCACCTGCGGCAGCAGCTTCGCAACCTGATTCAAGGGTTTCCTTGTATTCATAACCCGGATCTGCAAAATTCGAGAAGGTATCGACCCAGCCTGGCGAAACACAAAGGTTAGGCGCCTGAATATGCTCGTCCGCACTGTCAGTCAACGAATTCCCGATTTTTTGAATGATGCTGTTTTCGACTAAAATATCAGTGACCTGGCCATTGTAAGGGGATAGTGGATCTACGATCCGGGCCTGCTTAATGAGTATTTTCATTAAGGGGCGAAGATAGGGCAATTTTCTGCGTTTTTTTTGTAGTTTTCCGGAGCACCATGACGTAACGCCTTTGAGAATTAGTCAATTTCTGACCTGGACTTTGTGCGTATTGCTGTTTGCCCGGTCAACGACTGCCTTTGCGCAAGAACATGAGGACGCCGTACTAGAAAGGCAGCCCTATGTAAACGGCTTTGCCATCCTGTTTAAATCAAGCGGATATTTTTTCATTAATAAAGAAGGCAAGTATCTTAATTCAATTCCATTCCAGGAAGCAAGAGACTTTTCAAATCATCGCGCTGCTGTTCATGATGGTAAAAACTGGGGATTTATTGATGAGTACGGTAAACTTATTATAGGATACCGGTATGACATAGCATTCGATTTTAAGGATGATAAATCGATCGTGTCAAAATCAAATCACTGGCAGGAAATAGATGTCAATGGAAATGTTTTACAGGAAATTGATGGTGATGATTTCCTGAAAAAACAACGTGAGCATTACGCCGACCCGATTGCAGAGAAAGCTTCAAAAGCCGGACAGAATAACCCCGGTACTGCTTCAAGATCATTATTAACTCCCTGTCCTGAAAATATCAATTTTGAAAATGGAAATTTCACTAACTGGGAATGCTTTATTGGTTCAACAGCCTGCGTTGGTACGACTACCGTGAACACATTAAGTCCTTCTGTACCTACAGCACAACGGCATACGATTCTTTCAGCGACTACACCAACCCTGACAGATCAGTACGGATTGTTTCCAATTAATCCTCCTGATGCAAGTAATTTTTGTGTAAAGTTGGGAAATACACAAACCGGGCGCGGAGCAGAAAGAATAAGATATACCATTAATGTTCCTGCATCAGCAACGGGTTATTCAATAACTTATCAGTATGCTGTAGTTTTCCAGGATCCTAACCATCCTCCCTGTCACCAACCAAGATTTACAGCTAATCTGTATGATGCAGTAACGGGTCAGAGTCTTGCATGTGGATCGAGAGAATTTATTGCGAGTGCAGCTATTCCCGGATTTCAGCAATCAACAGTAAACTCCCAGGTAAAATTTAAACCCTGGTCTTCTGTGTTTATCAGTCTCGCTGCTTATGCAGGAAGAACTCTTTATCTCGAGTTCACTACTGCCGATTGTACTGATGGGGGTCATTGGGGCTACGCATATCTTGATGTGAATGCAAATTGTAATCTTACTGCAAGCATGAGCTATGCCTGTGAAGCGCCTCATTCAACAACGTTTACAGCACCTCCGGGATTTGCAACTTATTTATGGTGGGACCAGGCTTTTAGTTCGGTACTTGGCAATGGAGTTACCCTGACTATGAATCCCGGACCTCCATTAGGAACAACTTTATGGGTTGAAGTATTTCCTTATGCCGGATTCGGTTGTCGTGATACTTTGCCAGTTACGGTAACTGCTACTTATCCAACTGCAGTTTTTGATCCGCCTGCGAGGCAATGTCTTACAGGTAATAATTTTAGTTTCCATAGTTCGAGTACGATTGTAATGGGTTCCATAGTTCAGGAGGTATGGGATTTTGGTGATGGAAATTCAGGAACCGGTCATACGGTTACGCATTCATATACGGCACCGGGCACTTACAATGTCAAACTTTTAGTTGTTTCAGAAGCTGGATGTAAGGACAGCCTGATACGACAGGTTACTGTAGTGCGTACAGTTTCTTCATTCACTATACCGCAAGGTCAGTGCTTTACCTCCAACAACTTTAATTTTACCAGTACTTCGACAGTAAATGACGGAACTATAACGAACTACGAGTGGAGTTTCGGCGATGGCAACACGGGATCGGGAAACCCGGTTACACATAGCTACCCATCAGCTGGTACTTATAATGTAAAACTTATTGTCACTTCAGATTTAGGTTGCAGGGATAGTATTACGCAACAGGTAACTGTCCATCCTCATCCATTAGCTGCATTTGCGACGCCTGCTTCGCAATGCAAGACCAATAATGATTTCCTGTTTTCAAGCAGTTCCACCATTGCTTCCGGATCCGTAAATTCATTTGTTTGGGATTTTGGTGATGGTAACAGTTCAAATGTCAATCCTGTTATCCATAGTTACACAGGAGAAGGAACGTATAATGTAAAACTGATCGTGGGTTCTAATAACGGTTGCCTTGATAGTATCACACACACTGTGATAGTCAATCCCCAGCCTTCAGCAGATTTCCCTGCACCCCAAAGTCAGTGTGTGAATGGTAACAATTTTGTTTTCACCAGTAGTGCAGCTGTTTCATCCGGTTCGATAGCCAATTGCACCTGGGATTTTGGAGATGGGAACTCCGGTTCCGGATTAACAGTTAATCACAGTTATAGTTTACCGGGAACTTATTCGATTAAAATGGTTGCTTTCACGTCGTCGGGATGTAAAGACAGTGTTACAAAAACGATCACTGTATTTGCGCCGCCACTTGCATCATTTAATTTGCCTGTATCGCAATGTGCTTCAAACAACAGTTATAGTTTCAACAGTACTTCAACGATTAATGGAGGTACTATCATTTCTGAGGTTTGGGATTTTGGTGATGGAGGGTCAGGCACAGGAACTGCTGTCAATCATCATTATAATACCAGTGGAATTTATACGGTTAAGCTTGTCGTGTCAGGCGGTGGAACCTGTAAAGACAGTACCACGCGACAAATAACAGTTCATCCTCAGCCGATCGTCGATTTTCTTGCCCCTGCTTCTCAATGTTTACAGGGAAATAATTTCAGTTTCAGTAACGGATCTTCTGTTCCGGGTGGCAGCATCTCGGCAACAAGCTGGGATTTTGGCGACGGCAATGTCGCAACAGGGAATAACGTATCGCATAGTTTCACTGCTGCCGGCACATTTAATATTAAACTAAAAATTATATCAAACCAGGGATGCGAGGATAGCATTTCAAAAACAGTTACTGTTCATCCGCAACCAACAGGAAGCCTGGCTGTTCCCTCACTACCATATATATGCGAAAATCAGCCTGTGACATTGATTGCTACAGGCGGAACCACTTATCAATGGTATTATAATACGCAGTTGATCCCGAACAGTACAGCTTCTACTCATGTTGCCAGTCAACCTGGTAATTATACAGTGACAGTATTTTCTGCTGCCGGATGTTCTGCGATTGCAAATGGTGCGGTTTCACTGAGTATGATGAAAAGACCGAAACCTGACTTTATCCAGGCATTGGTTTGTGAAGGCAAGCCTTTAGGCTTCACCAACAGAAGTGATACAACGCAAACCGGCCCACTAACATGGCAATGGAATTTTGGCGATGGATCAAATTCAAATCTATGGCAACCTGTACATCTTTATGGTTCAGGTGGTGTGTATCGCGTAAACTTTACTATTACGCCAGCTAACTGTCCTTCCCTGGTTACCGTAGTTTCAAAAGAAGTTACTGTTGAAAAAACAAAACCGAATATCCGCTATAACTCATTAAACGTACTCTCTAAAAAAGATTTGCTGTTAGAACCTCGAAGATTTGGAAATGAATATTTGTGGAAACCAAATATGGGATTGAACAATTACACGGTATTCAGTCCTGTTTTCAATTATGACAAACAGGTTGAATATGTAGTAAGAATTACAACTGCAGCAGGTTGCCAGACCTTTGATACATTACTGGTAAGAATATTCAAGAACAGTGATATCCAGGTGCCTAAAGCGTTTACACCAAACAATGATGGGCACAATGATAAGCTGGATATATTCCTGATCGGTATTAAAGAACTAAGATTCTTCAGGGTGTTCAATCGCTGGGGACAATTAATGTATGAAACCAAAGATGCATTACAGAGATGGGATGGAAAATACCTGAATAAAGATCAGCCACTGGAAACTTATGTCTGGATCGCTGAAGGGGTTGCGGATAATGGTGAGATCATCGTGCGAAGGGGGCAGACGATATTGATCAGATAATGTGAAAATAAGATAATGAGAAAATGAGATTATGAGGAAATGGGTTTTAAATATGATTTTGTTGTTGTTGGCAGGTTCTGCATTTGCACAGGATCCGCATTTCTCGCAATACTTCATGGCGCCGCAATTGATGAACCCTGCTACAGTAGGAACAGGTAGTGGCAACTGGCGGGTTGCTGCGAATTACCGTCAGCAATGGGGAAATGCAGGAACTCCTTTTACTACATCTGCTTTAAGCACCGACTGGAAAATGGATCATAATGAAATGAATTCCGGTTATGTAGGTGCAGGTTTTACCATGATGTCGGATCAATCGATGTCTGGGGCTTTTAAAAGTATTTACGTCAACGGGGCTTTAGCTTATCATGCAAGTTTTGGAGAAAGACAGGGGCTGGGACTCGCGCTTCAATGTTCATACGGAAGCAGGAGGATCGATTATAGTCAGCTTACATTTGGAGAACAATTTACCAGTGGTGGTTTTGACCTTAGCTTACCAACGGGGGAGAATGCACTGGGAAAAATGAAACCTTTTGTATCTGTTGGTGCAGGGCTGTTATATCATACCGGTCATGATTATATGAATTTCGAAATCGGTGCTGCTGCATTTCATTTAAATAAACCCGAACAGAGTTTTGTTGAAGATGAGAACCAGCAGATACCTACACATTATACAGCACATGCCAATTTGGATATGGTCCCTTCGGATCTTGTTGTTTTGAATCTTGGTGTATTCTTTCAGCAACAAGCGCGTCAGAGTTATTTCACGGGTGGTGGAACAATAGGCTATGATCTTTCGAACGGTGATCGCAAGAACATATTTTTCCTTGGTGGTTTTTATCGCTTAAGAGATGCCGCTTACCCCTATATCGGATTACTTCTTAACAATTTTCAGATCGGGGCCAGTTATGATATAACAATGTCAAAGCAAAATAAAGGCCCTTATACTCCGAGGAGTTTTGAATTGTCAATTATGTTTCGTGGGTTTAGAAAAGATGGAGTGATTCCTTGTCCATGGAAATAATTTGCCAGCGGCAAATGAAGAAAATGGCCGCGGACCTGCCTACCGTCAGGCAGGTTTTATGATTATTATGATTGCCGCGGGCTTTAATTAAAACTTTTTTCAAAATTTTCCTTTCCATCCTTCCAAGATTTAATTTGTTTTCCAAGAATAAGATTCTGGTTTATATTCCGGGTGAATTCGTTTAAGGGTGCGAGTTTGTTTATCCCTTTTGAAAAATGGCATTAGTTATTCAATATCGGACCGCTCTAAATTATTTTTTCAAATTGGTAGCTGTTTTGGTAGCAATCAAATAACTTTTCTTGATGCTTTTTGACAAGCACTAAGGGTTTACTCTCATGCTCTCAACTCCCTTTAGGAAAAAGCAAGAATTAGTAAATTGAGAGACTAACTGCTTTCTTCGATGAAACAATTCATTTTCTTTTCAAGCTTTTGCCTGGCTGCTCTTTATTCCCTGGCACAATCACATAGCGACCATCTTTTCAAGATTACTACCTATTCAGGAGAGCATTCTTATTTTTCAAAAATAATAGACTCCAATAACTGCGAAGGATCCGGATCTGTTTCAAGTAATTTGAAGTACTTTTTTATTATTGGCGATACATGCTGTCAAAAAGGGGCTTCCTGGTTTAAAGTCGTTCTGGACAATCAAATAGTTTATCTGGATAAATACTATGTTCGAGAAAGAGAAGCCGCTGATAAGGCTGCAGTGGGCCTGAATGCATATTATAAAACTTTGAACGACCCAATCGCGTTTGCCAGTGTGCAAATTAGCCAGTTCCAGAATGAAGAAAAGAGAAGCCTGGAAGAGCAGGAACGGCTCGAGCAAATTGAAAGGGAAAGGCAGGACAAAGAAGAGAAAAGGCAGCTCGACTCTTTAAAAGGTGTGATGGATAAATTAATGACCGTTGCAAGGGCTAAAAACCTTGTATTATATGAATGGAGCTGGGATTATCCAAATGAGTATTCTTCCTTTGCAAGCCTGCATGTAATTGTTTTGAATCCCTTCAAACAGAAAATAAAATATGTATGGGTTACGGTTCAGGCTTACAATGCTGTTGATGATATTGTCAGGGATGGATTTTCAGGAGCTGCCGTAAAAACAGTAAAAGGAATTGGACCAATTGAGTATGCAGATAAAGGCAGCTGGGATTTCGAGGATGTGATTTACTCAAAGGTTATTGAGACAATGAAAATTACTCAGATAAAAATTCAATTTTTCGACGGCACCATGAAAACCTTTTTAAAACCGAAACAGATTAAGTCAGAGGAAGATGACGACTGATTTATGTCTTTAAGCTAATAAACTATGTTTATCACACGTGAAAAACTATTTTCCGACACTTTAGAAGATTTAACAACTAGGCTGGCTTCTGATAAAGATTATGATTTAGTTAGAGCTGCAGGCTTATGTAGACAACTAATTCTCGATAAGAAGCCTCTCGGAGTATATCTAGCAAAAAAATATCAGTACAAATTACAGTTTAAGGTTTCAAAAAATTCAATTATAGCACCTCAAACTGACATGGTAAAATGGTCGATAATTTCCTGGGTGACCGTTTTACCGGACCCTTGGCCTGAATCTGAAATCGTTGCTTTAAAGAAATTTTTGTCCATAACTCCACTTAAAATCTCACCTTATTATTTCAATGTTACAGAAATACTTAGAGCTGCATGTCACTGTATGGGTGGGATTCATTCGTTTGAGCCTGAAAATGAAAAAGAGGCTGTATTAAATAATCTGGAATGGAAAAAACCTGATGATCATAGAACAAATTACTTTGCTATTTCTGCAATTTGCAAGGTGATTTTAACCGCCATGAAAGAGCTTGAAAATAAAATAGGGCAATTAAAATAGAAAATTAATGAAAGATACTATTAGCGAAATCCAGGAATGGATATCCCAGCAGGGTTACAGAAAATGGATTGCTTTTGTTATAATCTTCTTCTCAATCAATACTGTTATTTGGGGAATTGTAGAACCGATGAATTTGAGTTGTGATAATTACTCGTATTATCACTATGCTGCCGTACTGCTACTTTCAATCTTGGTTTTTTATCGGTTTATTAAGTATAGAGTATTGAAAACAATAGATTTTGAGTCTTCAGCAGAATGGCAGACAATACATGGAAATCCAGTTTTAACTGTTGAGGATGACAAACACTCTGGGAAAATATTGAGATTTCAAGGCACTCATGCAGATGTCAGTGACTTTACTATTAAAGGAGTTGGTTACATGGGCTCAAGATTCACTATAGAATATATTCCAGCAGGTGAGGATTTTTTCTTCTATACTAAAATCAGAATCGTGAGTTCAGATAAGAGGCAATTTCGATCTGTTCACCTATATTTTTCATTCGAACATGAGATTCCTATAGAAACCTTTCCAGGCGATGAATGGACCTATCCGCTAAAATCTGTCATAGTAGCAGATCACCTCTTCAAGTCACAAATTGACTTGACAAAAGCGATTAAGCAAACATTTGGTAGAGATGGATGGTCGTACAGAGGTTTGATTGGGTTGAGAGTACGAGGAGCAGGGGAAATACATTCGATTTATATAAGATAATTAATCAAATCTTATTTGCAGTTGTTATTAAGCCATGTACCAAAGTCTATTCCAAGAAATGCAGACTGTCCAGGCTGAAAACTTACTCCTGGCCCTAAAGTCGCTGAAGATCCGTTCGATGAAATTGTAATCTGTGACGTAGGCGACCAACTGCCATCTGCATTTTTTCTAAACTGGTTGCATTGGATGCCGCCTGGACCAGGTTTGCTTTCTACCTTTTTTGATTTACAGCTAACTAAAAAAATCGCAGAAATTAAAAGGAGTAAATGAATGTTTTTCATTGATCAAGTGATTTCGCAAATCTAATAAATCGCATCAACGTGAAATCTTACTTCTTTTCGCCTTATGTATCGCTTGTCGATAGATGAAAATGACCAAATTAATGCCCTATAAATCAGGTGTTTCAGAAAATAATGTATTGCTCTGAAAATATAAATGAATTATTATCGTTTAAACAAAACCCGTATATTTAAATCCAATTTTTGAAATGGCCAGCCGTATTTTTACTATCGTAGTTTTCACATTCGCAGCATTTACCTCGCACGGGCAAACCAGTCCAACGGTATTTTGCTCAGATTTTACCCAGAAAGTTAATCGCGATTCTGTAAATAAAGAAACTACGCTTTTAGAAAAAATGAATGTTGCATTCTTGACACATACTCAGACTGACAGTAAGAATAATCCGTTATCAAAGAAAATTACGTTCGCCTCCACCGACATAGTTAATTCTGCTGATACCAAAAAAAAGAAAGAAACCAAAAGCAATTAATCTGCCTTTTGCTTTTGGATTATTTGTTCTTCCCTAATTTGATACTTTTCTAATTCGTTTATTAGGAGCTTTGTATTAATCACATTTACCAGGTGACCTATTCCGTACAAATTCGGGTTTTGCCCTGACGGTAAATTCTCTTGAATTATATGATACTTATTGATAGCTGAAACTATTCCCACAAGCTTTCCATCCTTGATTACTGGGCTTCCGCTGTTACCAGGTGTTATCGTGAGGTCAACATAATAGTGTTGAATATTTGGCTCGTACATCGATACTGTCCCTTTAACGATGAATGAGGAAACGATATCGGTAGATTGGGGTGAATTCAAACCAGGCTTTAGATTTACTTTACCAACAATTGAAACCATTTCAGGGTACCCTATAACATAGATGTCATCAAGCACTTGAACATCCTCATTGCAACACACTTTTTCTAATGCAATAGGGATAAAGCCGTTCTTCTGTAATACCGTATCTAACATCTTATAATTTTTTTCTTGAAGGGACAGCACTCCTATTCCATCGCCTGTACTGTCGGAAATCAAGAAATAAGGCATCTCGTCAAGAGCAAAGTTGTTATTATAAACAGCATAGGTATTTATTTCTTTTCTTTTATTAAAGAACATAAAAGGTGTACGGACCGAAACACGGGGTGCAATTGCATCAAATGATTTCCAATCACGAAGGCCAATTTGTTTTTCTCGTACTTTTTGAGAAGCCATAACCTCGTCAAATAAAACGTGCTTAGCAGTGACAAGATACCTTCGATCTTTATAAGAAACATATAATGCCGTACCGGTACTTACTCTGGTTACCTGGAGCTGTCGCTGGAGTTCTTCATACTGAATTACATTAAGAACTTTTGTTTTACTCTCCAGAATTGAATCGATAATAAATTTCGGATTCAAAAAGCTTTCCGTTTCCAAATTAACAACAGCATTTTGCCAGAGGGTTAGATCTTTTTTAACTCCTTTCTGGGAACACCCAGACATACTCAGGAGTAAAGAAATAAAAATCATAATCTTTTGCATAAGACGGATAATTTAGGTTAGTAGCTGTCTTATTAATTCACTTAAAATCTAAGTGTCTTTATAACTCAATTCCGCAAAGTCGCCAATCAAAACGAGATTTCGTCTCATTTCAAAAACTTTTTCTTTTCGCACTATCTTTTCACTTGTTCGAATGATTTTTCCACAATAATTCGCCAGATAATTACCCCAACATCTTCAGGAGTTTTCGATAAATCTGATTTATAAATTGACGTAACTTCAAGACTATGAAGTGGTGGCGTATTAAATACAGTGAAATGCAGGTGTCCAGGCACATGGATAGAATTCAGTTTATAGTGAGCGCATCAATTTCATTTCTAGCCATTCTTTTTATTATCATGCGACTGATCTGGCCGAAGCTGTTACTAGATCAGATAACCGTATTTTTTCTTGTCATTGCTACAATCCCGTGGCTCACACTGTTCATTCAAAAATTCAAGGGATGGGGAGTTGAACTGGAGGCAAAAACCTCACAGGGTAAAACGGCTAATCCACCAGGTCTTGATATCAAGCCGCTGCAACCTATAGTAGAAATTGAGCAGGCTGAGATCTCAGCGGTCCGGCAAAGAAAATTCTTGCTACTTTATGGAGGTATCAAAAGCAAAGTTTTAAAGATGACTATTCTCAACGATGGACATTTCGCGTCAACCCGAATGCTTTAGATTACGCTTCTTTCCGAGACGGAGTAAATGAATTGATACAAAGAGCGCTAATTCAGCGACAGACAGATTACCAGGTATTGTTAACTAATGAAGGAATAATGTTTTTGGAGAATCACCCTGAGCTCCAGGCAAACCCTGAACTTTGGGTTTTCTAAACCCTAAATTTTGCTACCAATTCTGCTACCATTTTATCATTTAAACGACAAAAACCGCTACAGAAAGGATTCTATCATTTTATTAGTCGGGATGACTGGATTCGAACCAGCGGCCTCTTCGTCCCGAACGAAGCGCGCTACCGGGCTGCGCTACATCCCGAAAAAATATGTAATGTAACCGCCCGCTATCCCGACATGCGTCGGGATCTTGAAAATCTACTACTCCTTCGTCGTAGTGATTTTCTACGGCCGGGCTGCGCTACATCCCGAAAATTTCCCCGAATGGCTTTCACCAAATTAAAAGAAAATAAACGAACAGAAAAAAAACTGAAACTAAAGACAAGCATATCGGGCTAAAAAGCTTGCCATCAAACTTATAAAATGATACCAAGATAAAAGATTATTGATACCATTTATTATTTAGTTTTCTTAGGGTCATCTTAGGGTTATTCTAAGATTTTTCTATATAATAATACTTAAGAATATCTGAAAAATACCCTAAATACATACTAAAAACACCTAATTTTACCTAGAATCATCGAAAGATCGTAAAGGTATCATTAGCGTGGTCATTTCGAATCAAACCCAAATATTATGGCTATCAGCAAAAACATCCTGCTTAAAAGTTTATCCGGGCAAATTGGTAAACAACTGGTGGTTAAACAATATGGAGATCTGACAGTGATCTCGAAGTACCCGGACATGAGCAAACGAAAACTGAGTAAGAAACAGAAAAAGGTAAACGATACGATGTACGAGGCAAATATTTATGCCAGGACCATCATCTCCGATGAGAAAACAAAAAATGAAGGATTATTAAGATTGAATGTAACCCGCAATAAACTTTATACTTCTTTGATCAGGGAATATTTTCAAAAACAGAAAACTGCTAAATAAATAAGAGGCTGACTTATTAGGACAACCTTTCTCGATAAACTTCAATTATTTAAGCTGTAAGGAATTAGCTCCGATTTCGTAAATTTGCAACCTCGATACCGGTTCTGTTTTCATTTTTTGAAATCAGATAAATTTCGGGACGTAGCCCCGCCTGCTGCGGGGCACTTGCCTGAAAAAATCGGGACGTAGCGCAGCCCGGTAGCGCACTTGCATGGGGTGCAAGGGGTCGCTAGTTCGAATCTAGTCGTCCCGACTAAGTCCGTTTGACTTTTATTAGAAAAGCAAACGGACTTTTCAATTAGGTGAAGTTGTATGGGCTGGATAAAAATATTTTTTTAAACCATTGATCGGCTTTTCTATAAACTGCCAGGATAAAGCTGCCACCAGTAAAAGCAACCCCAGTTGTTGAATAAAGATCCAGACCGACCTCCAGTTACCATTCAAAGAATCGGTAAACAAAAAGTTGATACCATAATTTTTCAAATGATCGTATACATAATCCCATAGCTCGGGAATTACCAGGTGGTAGAGATAGATCCCATAACTGATCTTTCCGATCCGGATCAGCCATTTACTGTTCAGTATAAAATTGACGGCCTTAATGTTATTCCTAAACAGGCAATAAAAAATAAAATGAATGGCAAGAATGGAATGTATCGTTCGCGCCGGAAGTATATGAAGGTCAAAAAGATCAGTGAAAAGCAGGCCAACAGAAAATAAAAAAGTGAGTGGAAATATTTTATTAAATCTCAATAAAAGGTCCTGCCTGTATGCTATTAAGAAGGAAAGAAACCCGCCAATGGCAAACGCATCCAGGCATGCCGGGGTAAGGATCATCACCCAGTTGTCCTTGTTGGTAATTAGATAACTTGTAGAGATGCCGACAACTATAACAGCAAGTATAAACCACGACAGGTATTTTCTCCGGATAAAAACGATCAGCCAGGGCCAGAGCAGATAGAATTGTTCCTCTACCCCCAAAGACCAGAGATGAGCAACCCTCCCGGGAAAAACTTCTTTCTGATAAAAAAGATAATTGGATGTGTAAGAAAAATAGTAGGCCGCATCTTTTCTTACGTTATCGTCATTCAGACCCCAAAGTATCAGGAGGAAAAGGTAATAGATGGGAAAAATCCTTAAAGTTCTCCTGATATAAAAACTCAGGAATACATCTTTCCCTTTTAATCTGCCCTCTTCATAAATTTTCTTTGATTGAAGAAGAATGCCGGTAATCAAAAAACCACTCAACACAAAAAACAGATTTACCCCCATGGGTCCGTTTGGAAATTTATGTATGAACGACTTTTCAGGAATCCAGTGATGGATAATCACAAGAATCACTGCGAATGCCCGGATGACGTTGAGCTGGGGTATATACGTTGGTAATTGGAATTTATCGGAAACATCGGTAGGGACGGAGCGCCTGTTGAAAAAGTAAACTAAAAACAGGGGGATTAAAAGTGCCAGCATGAAAAAAATTCCGGGATGGAGGTCTCTTTCTGGTTTGATTCGTTCAAGATAAAATTGTTGTTCTCCGCCACTATCCCAAACTTCATTGGTGTCGCCTTTAATCGATTTTGTTTGTACGATCCAGTAATAGAGGTGGGAGTCGGGATGAAGCTGCAGATCAGTTTTGAATTGATCCTGCATTGGGACTAAAGGAGTCCAGATCATTTCTGATTTGAACTGTGATCCTGCTGGCCAACGAATAGAATCGGCATTGTCTTCAAAGGTATTCCAAACGATGTAAAGCTCTGATGCTTCTGCAGAATGATGTTGAATTGTTTTGGTTACCCATTGATTTTTCTCGATCCTGTTTAGAATAATATAAATGGCAAGAAATAACAGGCAGGTGCAAACCGGGATAAATATCTTCAAACGAAAAAAAGGTTTGATTTTCATTACCAATTTCAGCGGAGTAACTTGTTGCCCTAATCACAACTCCTTTAATAGCTTTGATAGTATTTTTTCTGCCTCAAAATACTCAATTGCAATTTCCCTTGCATGTTTCCATTCTGCATCAAAATCTGCATTTACTTTTTCAATTGCCAGATGAGCTTCCCGGGGATTTGAAAATACATGCAGTCCTTTTCCTGTTTCAATGAAATCTGTAAATCCTGTATCCTGAACGATCACAGGTCTTCCACTCGCCAAATAATTTGCTGAGCGTTCACTAAACCAGCCGCTATTACTTGCCACATATCCATGTTTTGCGACACTGAATTCACCTTTTGAATGTTGAATAAATTCCATGAAGCTGCTGTCATCTTTTGTTACAATCAAAGGATCAGTCCATAACCATCCGTTTTCTTCCAATTCTTCTTTTGGCCTGGAAGGACTGCCGACTGCCAGTTCAAAGCTTTCGTTTGAATGTTGGGGAAAATCAAAATACTCTTTGAACGACACGGATTTCATTCCGAATTCTATTCCCCGGAATTTTCTTGACTTATAACTATCCCATTGCATCACGGTAGTCCATGGCTGGGTTTTTAAAGGCTTTTGCACCGGCCAAATTGAGGTTACAACGGGTTGCCTTGTAGGTTTCCAGTTGAATCCATCGTCAGGTATCAGGCAACCCGGTTTACCAAAGTTTTCTCCAAAAGAAAAATAATGAGTGTGTGCGGCTGCAATTTCAGCAAACCTTTTTTCCTCCAGGTGACGGATCTGCGTAAACACAGGATCGGTATCAATCAGCACCTTCGCTGGAACTGTGCTCCACCATTCACGCAGCGGATTGACATTTGATATATTTAAAATGATATCGGCATGGCCACAGAAATCGAAAACCTCAGCTTTGGATTTACCATGCCATATATTCTTATGTTCATCATAGTAAGCCCATTGATCAACCAGATCATATTTTCGGAAAAGTCGGTCGATAAAATCTAATCCATAACCCGGGTCAGCGGTCATATCCTCAAGGTCGGGGTTATAACATGATGGATAATTGTCACTATCTTCCAAAAACAGGACTTCATGTCCCAGTTGTTTTAAGCCCAGCATATATTGCAAATAATGCCAGCATAAACCTCCCAAAGGTCCTCTTACGATATAACCCAATACAACAATCCGCATTTTATGGAATGATAAATGTTAGAGTCATGATGATCAGTTATGATTCATATCTGCGAATGAACAAAGCCGGATATTATTCTTATTCAAAAAATCTTTAACTGCGGGTGAACATAGAGATTTAAGCTCCGTTTGTCTCTGTTTTTTGTACATGGTATCGATATCGGTTATAAAAGCAGGGTGGCAGGCAAGTTCTGTAATGCCGTCATCCAGGTCGCTAAGAATTCTGATCAGCCCCTGTTCACTGATCAGTTCGTTATAAGTGTTTCCATGTTCGTCCTGTCCGTAGAACTTTCCGCAATATTTTATTTTTTCGGTACAATGTCTTAATGGAATCTTTAATTCCTCCGCAATACGACTGATAATTGGCTTTACCTGTTCTTTCATATGAACATGCTGATGAGAGTCAATGTGAGTGGGCTGGCGTTTGGAGAGTTTCATAAAAAGGTCTACCTGCCTGTTGATTTCTTCCTCAATCTGACGGTGATCATCAGACGAAACAACCTGGTAAAGCGGCAGCCATTCTCCATTTACTAATTTCCATTCACCCAGGTCAAGATGAAGTCCCAGGCTTAATTCAGGGTAACCAGCTGCCATTTCAACTGCTGTAGCGGCATGATCGTATCTGACCATTAAACTTGTGCTGGTAACAATACCTTGTGTATGCGCCATGATGATGCCCTGTGTTATCCCAGCAGACTGACCGAAATCATCCGCATTGACAATTAAAGTTTTCCTGTTATCCATTAATAACCAAGATCGCTGATCAATTTTTTCAGAACCATTTCCGCTGCAAAGTAATTTCTTGCAATCTCAACCGCTGCTTTTTGATGCTTTTTATAGTTGCTGTTGATACTGTCAATAGCAACCAGTATATCTTCCATTGTAGAAAAAGAAAACAAGCCTTCTCCCGTCGGGAGGCAACAATCAAAACCGGTATCCTGGGTGATCACTGGTCTGGCTGCCGCAAGATAACAGGCGCTTCTTTCACTGAACCAGCCGCTTTTTAAACGAATATTCTGATCCTTGGCGAAAGTAAATTCAGCTTTTGAATTCCAGATGTAATCACGGTAAGGCCAGGGATCCATTGTGAATGAGGGAGCATCTTTTAACAACCAGCCATTATCAACCAGCAAATCATATTCATTTGTCGCTACACCCAGGGCACCAACTTCGGTACCTTTTCCATGCTTAATTGATTCAGGTTTTGCAAGATTCATTGCCAGCTCCAGCGGTTGATTAGTTTTCTGGGGCAGTTCCAGGAATTTCAGAAACTCATAATGTTTACTCCAGTAATAGGTCTCTCCGTTAAACTCAAGATCACGACCTCCCTGTTTCCAGTTACCGACAGTTGTAAATTTATCCGCAGGAATAATTTGATTTTCCCAGAAATCTATAAGCACCGGCTGTCTGGTCTTTGCTCTTAATTTAGGAAGAGGTGGAATGGGGCAATTAGAGTTCCCGATATTTTCCCCGAATGTAACGGTATCTGTATGTTCATCAACGATTGAAATGGTTACCGGGTCTTTTTGAAAATATTTTATCTCATGGTATACGGGATCTGTACCATAATAAACAAGCCGTTTTGGTTTAAATCCTTCCTCATAAAATTTTGTTGCGGCAGAAACATTCAGTACAAAATCAGCATCCCTTAAAAGTTCTTCAGCTTTGGCTCCAGGTAAACCGATCCATTGCTTATCTTCTGAAAAACTACATCGGTAAGCCCATTGGTCTGCCAAATCAAACCGTTCCGCAATATTTTTCAGGTAGGGAACCGCATAATCCGGGTTATCTACGCGCATATGCAAAACAGGATTGTGAGGCCAGGTGGATGTTATTTCAAAATACCAGACTTTGTGACCCAGTCTTTTTAAGCCGGCAGCGAGTTGCATAGTCATCCAGGCCATTCCTGCATAAGGATCGGAGGCCATGGTACCCACGACAATTATGGTCAGGGGATTTGTCAATTAAAATCATTGTCTAGATTCATCAGAATTTATTCATTAAGAAATGAAGCTTTCTTTTGTTCGAGATATTCCATTTGTCCATCATTTATTATATCGACAAGTTCGCCATTTTCTATGTGAAGAACCTGGCTGCAGTTTTTGAGTGTATCCCACCTGTGACTGATCATAAAACTGGTCCTGTTTTTCATCAGGCGCTCCATGGCATCCATCACGAGAGCTTCGGTTTTAATATCCAGCGAACTTGTTGGCTCATCCAGGATCAATACCGGGGCATTTTTGATAAAAGCACGCGCTAATGATATTCGTTGTCGCTCGCCCCCTGATAATTGCATGCCACGTTCACCCACCTGGGCTTCGTAGCCATCGGTTAAATTTGAAATGAACTCGTGGGCATTCGCTGCTTTTGCTGCAGCAATTACTTCTTCATCAGTTGCTTCGGGATTCCCATACCGGATATTTTCGGCGATGGTTGTTGAAAATAATACCGGCTCCTGCAATACGATACCAAACTGACTGCGATAATCTGAGATCTTATAGTTTTTTATATCAATTCCGTCGAGTTCGATTGAACCCATCTGGGGATCGTAAAAACGGTTGATCAGGTTGAGGAAAGTCGATTTGCCCGCACCTGTCGAACCAACAATTCCAACACGGTCTCCAGGCTTTATTGTAACACTGATATGTTTTAAAATCGGCTTTTTTGGATCGTAAGAAAAACTTACATCCTTTAATTCAAATGCCCCTTTTGTACGGTTTATTTCGACAGGTTCTTTTGACTCTATAACTTCTTTGTCAATATCCAGGACATCAAATACCCTGTCAATACCTGCAATAGAGGATTGCAGGTCATTCAAATCCCGGATGATATTTTGCAACGGTGTAAAAATCTGCGTCAGGTAGGCGATAACGAGAGTTAACTCTCCTAATGTCATTTTTCCGGAATGAACAAACTTTGCTCCAAAGAAAATAAAGGAAGCGGTTGCAACTGCGAGCAACATGCAAACAACAAATGAAAACTTTGCTCCGAGTTTTGCCATCTTAACCTGTCCTTTTACCGCTTTACGGGCTTTAGTCGAAAAACGGCCACTTTCATTTTCTTCCTGCCCGAAAGCCTTAACGATTCGCATGGCACTAAGAACTTCTGTAATTACTGAAATAGCATTTGATTCAGCTTCTTTTACTCTATACCAATCCTTTCGTAACAATCTGGAAGAGATCTTTGTAAGGATATAAAGAGGTGGAAGTATTGCAAGTGTAATTAAAGCGAAGTCTACATTGATCATGAACATGATTATGATCATTGAGATCAGGGTCAGGAACGATGTAAGAAGGGAGGGGAGCTGGCTTAATAATAATGCACGTATTGACATCGTATCCCACTGAATCCGGTAAAGTGAATCCGTCATTCCTTTCTGATCATGATAGGTGAGGGATAGTCTTTGAATATGATTAAAAACAAGGGTTCTGAAATTCAGCACCAGCTTTTCCCCAACCCATGTACCCATCACCCAGGTGATGTAAACGTGAATATTGTCTATTAGCGCAATAATTATGACTAAACCCGCCGCGATCCAGATAACTGAATTAAAATTGAATGGTTGTCCCTGAGGGAAAAAAAAGCTGATAAATCCAGGAACAGGTGCGTTTCCAAATCCGCTGTCAATTACAAGTTTAAGTGCATAAGGTTTTACAAGGGCGATTGGGGTTGCCAGCAAACTCAACAAAAAAAGGCCACACAAATGCGGCCAGAAAGATCTGGATAGTATCAATACCCGTTTTATCAATTAACTGATTCGGTTAGTGCAGCAGATTGAAGTTCGGGATGTTTTGCCACTTGCTGCATCGGAGTAGCCTGTAGTTTCCTGAACGCCGAATAAACAGTATTTAATGCAGATCCATTTTCAATTATGAATCTTGTAAGGAAGATAGCAAGAACAGATCCTGCAACAATAGCAACGATCCACTCATCTGCAAGTATTGAAACCGTTAACAATGAAGTTAATGCTGTAGCTATTATAATCGCAGAAGCGGAAATTCTTAACCTGCACTTTAACCGCAGATATTGTTTATTCGCGCCATGTTCTTCGATCGCAAGTAACGCACGATATTTTGTAAACAGTCCTGTTGCTACCTGGAGATCCCAGTTGTCGAATTCACTGTTTCTTTTTACTCTCGAACGGGAACGGATAAGCGATTTTTCAATTTTGCCCAGCCATTCTTCTGAAGAATGCCAGCTTTCAGACCAATATGTGAATGTCCTGGGAACAAACTGGAATGCGAATTTGCTTTTGAATCCTGCACCACGTTGACGCCATGGTGTAAGGCCGTTCTTAATCCGGCCATAAAGTCTTGCGATTGGCTGGATAAGATGCAGAAAAACGATCCACATTTTCAACCTTGCAGATCCTTCTTTCCTGACCAGAGGCGAGATCGTTTTTGATGCACTTCGAATAGCCTGTATTACAACCATGCCCGCAGTTATTCCGAATAAAATCCAAAACCACAATAATGGTGACCAAACAAAACCCAGTAACCCCAACAATCCGCAAAATGCAGTCAGCATATACCATTCAGGCATCAGTGGAAGTGCAGTCAGCAGTGAACCAGCGGGCTCATAAACTGATTGGAATAATGCTGTTCCCCATACACCATGAAATATTTTTTCCTTTTTCCAGTTCACAGGCAAGGTAATTCCGTTACCATAGATCCTTCCATGCCATGCAAGATGTCCGAAGCGGTTATATTTTTCAGGCCATTTGGCTTCAAGTAATGCTTCGGCTTTTCCGTATCCTTTTTGTTGTTTCCAGTAAGCTTTTAGTGAATTCCTCCTGTGATGCCATACAACAGCAGAAGGATGAAAACCGATGGAGTAACCGGCATCCTGTATCCTCCAGCAAACATCCACGTCATCACCTGCATTCGTGTATACAGCATCAAACCCTCCGATTTTTATCAGCGCGTCTTTTCTGAATGCCATATTACATCCGGGTACGTGTTCTGCAATTTCATCTGAGACCAGGACATGTACCGGACCGCCTGGGGCATTGGCAACAGCAGTTGCGATCATGCCATCACCGGGTGGCGCAATATTTGGTCCCCCGATACAACCATGATTTGTTGTTGTAAATGCATGGGCGAGATATTTTAACCATTGCTGATCGGGGTAAGCGTCGTCGTCGATATAAGCAATTATCTCACCACGTGCACTCATCATACCCGTGTTACGTGCATTACTTAAACCTCTGTTCGGTGTCGAAATTAACCGAACCGGAAATTCCTGTACAATTTCAGGAAGGTTGTCCTTAGAACCATCGTTGATCACCACAACTTCATAGTTGGGGTAATCCAGCTTCATGATCTCTGTAAGACATTCACGGATTGTAGCAGACCCATTGTATGTACAAACAACAACAGAAATAAACGGATATTCTGTTTTTAAATTAACTGGTATAGTTTGAAAAGCATTTGTTACTGCAATAAGCGCAGGCTTCGGACTTCGATTCCGCGTTACGAGACCAAAATCCCAATCTTCAATCTGGTAACCACCGCGCCACCATTCATCTGTCCAGGCAAATACAAACATACCAGCACAGCCTGAAGAAAATATTGTCTGAACCTGCCACTGTAAAACAGCAGCCTGTTTTTCTTCTCCATTCCTCATGCTGTCTAAACCAATTTCAGCCAGCACTAATGGCTTTTCCTCACTCATGTTCTGCAAACGCTGGATATACCCTGATAATTTCTCAGGTGTTTCGAGATAAACATTGAAACAATTGAAGTCGAGAAAATCAAGGTGAATATATTCAGTGGTGGGATAGTTAACATAGGTGACCAGGGAAGAAGGATCGGTTGATTTTACCGTATCAAAAAGTTTTTTGAGAAATCGTTCTATACGGTTCTTTCCATGCCAGCGAACGATACCGGAAGGAATTTCATTTCCTATGGTATAACAAAGAATGGCAGGATGTCCTTTTGATGCTTCAACTTCTTTCCGGGTCCTTTCAACAATTGATGATATGGTTTTAGGATCATCAAGGAATGTTATGTGCTGTTCCCAGGGTAGTCCTACCATTACCCTTAATTGGTGTTTGGAAGCAAGGTCCAGAATATGATCAGGTGGTACAGTATAAGTTCTTAAACAATTGATGCCATTTGCATGCATCATTTTGAAATCATAATCAGCTATCTCAGGAGTGGGAAATTGGGAACCATTTTTATCAGGCTCAAACGTGCCATAGGTAACTCCTTTGACATAAAACTTTTCGTTTCCGTCAAACAAGAATTTTCCCTTTACAGTGATCCGGTTCATTGTACAGAATTTAGATAAGGTTATCAATGCATAAATATCCGCTCACACGGATACAGTATGCCTTAATCAATTACTCGGCTTTTTTAAGGAAAAGTGGCCGTGGTTTTTCTCATAAGCAGGTCCACGGGTCTTTCAGGGGAAGCAATCTCCGCAAATAATAAGTGTTTCCCATTATTACGGGACTGTAAACATAAATATTATATATAAAAAATCAAAGGAATCCACTGCTATTCCTGACTATTACACTAAACAAACTTTAGACAAAAAATCCGCCGATCATATTAGCTATAACTGGGATAAAATGTGTTGAAGCACCGTCTGGGATCCTTAATAATCAATGATTCATCTCTAATCGGACCATTTCTTAAATGCCAGCACCGCATTTAATCCACCGAAGGCGAAGGCATTACTAATAGCGTAATTTATTGTCGATTGTCTAGCCTCGTTAGGCACACAATCAATTTTACATTCCGGATCAGGACCGATAAAGTTAGCGGTAGGGGGTAGAACCTGGTGATGCAATGCAAGGCTGGTGATCACCGCTTCAAGTGCACTGACTCCACCAAGTGCATGGCCGTGTAAAGATTTGGTGGAACTGATTGCAAGCTTATCTGTATGCATCCCCATTACTTCGTGAATAGCAGCTACTTCCATTGAATCATTTACTATGGTACCTGTTCCATGTGCATTTATATAATCTACCTGTTCAGCATTGATTGAAGCATCCTGCAAAGCATTTCTCATTGCGGTTTCTGATCCTTTACCATTCGGCTTGGTGATGTGACTGGCGTCCGAAGACATTCCAAACCCTACCAGTTCAGCTAAGATCTTTGCACCTCTTTTTTCTGCTGATGATAATGATTCAATTACAAGCATTCCAGCTCCTTCACCTAATATCATTCCCTGACGTTTAATAGAAAACGGGCGGCAGGTATCAGGGGCTACAACCCGTATCGGCTCCCAGGCTTTCAGGTAACCAAAGCTGAATGGAGTTTCTGATCCTCCGGTTATCGCCAGATCGCAGATCCCGTTTCTAATTAACCAGAAGGCATTCCCAATCGCATGGTTTGATGAGGCACAGGCTGTCGAAATTGTGTAGGCTGGACCGGTAATTCCCAAATCCATTGTGATATGACTGGCGCCTGCATTTGGCATTATACGGGGGATAGTGAACAAAGGAACATTGTCTTTTCCTTCTTTGTATATCTCTGTAAAAGCTTTATCCTGGGAATCCTGACCCCCGATACCGGAACCCGTAATTACTGCTGTCCTCTGACGAAGTTCATCAGTCCATTCAATACCCGCATTTTTTACAGCTTCGCGGGCTGCAATGACGGAATATTGAGCAAACAGGTCAAGCAGGTTAAGATCTTTGGCTGCAAAATACTGAAGAGGATCGTACCCGGGTACTTCACAACCATTCCCAAACCGGAAATCAGTTATATCAACTTTTGTAATCTCCCGAATTGCAGGTTTGCAGGATTCGACATTCGCCCATGAATCAGCTACATTTTTTCCCAGCCCGCAAATCATGCCAAGTCCCGTTATAACTACCCGGTTGTTATCCTTCATTCCTGTTCGGTATTATTCTTTTCTTTTGCCGGGATCTGTGTCCGCTGATATTCCAACGAGTCTGTATTATTTGCAGGTGTCGAAGCAAGATATTCATCCAATCCATCTACCACATCACGAACGGAATTCATTTTAGAAACCATTTCGTTTGGCAAGGTTACTTTGAATACGTTTTCCAGGTCATTCAAAACTGTTATGCCGTCGAGTGAATCCATATTCAATTCCTCGAATGTTGAATCCATGGTAATTGTTTCAGGAGGTATCTTATTATTATTGGCAATAACTTCCCTGAGCGCCAGAAAAATCTGTTCTTTCATTGATCCCGGTATTTTAGTTTATAAATAGAACCTCAGTGAAGGATGGCTGAATTGAAATTACGAATAACCTTTTAATGATCATTCAATGGCAATCCTCTTTTCTGCCATTCTATCCAGTTCAGGTATTCGTCGCCTTTACGATGCACTTCCATAGTAATGCATTTATCTACAGGACAAACCAGCATGCAAAGATTGCAACCCACACATTCATCTTCTTTAACCGCATACATGTTATAAGGATTGCCATAAGTCAGGCTGATAGATTGATGTGATGTATCCTCACAGGCTATATAGCACAAGCCGCAATGAATGCATTTGTCCTGGTTGATCTTAGCGATATGATGATAATTAATATCAAGATCTTCCCAATGTGTAATGGTCGAAACAGATTTGCCGATAAAATCATCCGGCTTTTTAAATCCTTTTTCATCCATCCAGTTACTCATTCCTTCAATCATATCTTCAACGATTCTGAACCCATATTTCATAGCTGCCGTACATACCTGCACATTCGACGCGCCCAGTAACATAAATTCAACAGCATCTTTCCAGGTACTTATGCCTCCGATACCTGAAACGGGAACAGTCCTGGTAAGATCATCCTGCGCGATCGTAGTCAGCATTTTCAGCGCGATCGGTTTAACAGCAGGTCCACAGTAGCCACCGAACACTGATTTTCCTGCAACATAAGGATTCGGAACGAGTGTATCTAGATCAACACCCGTTATTGACTGGATCGTATTTATCAGGGATAATGCATTTGTTCCCGCCTTCACAACCGAGCGACCAGTTGGAACAACTGAATGAACATTAGGAGTTAGTTTAGTAATTACCGGAATGGTTGCAACTTCCATTACCCATTCTACAACCATGCAAGCAATTTCAGGATCCTGGCCTACAGCCGCACCCATACCACGTTCAGTCATTCCATGGGGGCATCCAAAATTCAATTCAAGCCCATGTGCTCCGGTATCTTCAACTTTTTTAATCAGCTCATGCCAGCTTTTTTTATCGTTATCTGCCATTAACGAAACGATCATCGCACGATCAGGAAACAATTTTATGCATTCTTCTATTTCTTTTAGATTGATATCAAGCGGGCGATCCGAAATCAATTCAATATTATTGAATCCCATAACACGTTGTCCACCGAAGTCAACTGCAGAATATCGGGAAGAAACATTTTTCACCTGCGAGCCAAGTGTTTTCCATACCACACCTCCCCAGCCGGCTTCGAATGCACGAAGCACATTATATTTCTTATCGGTAGGAGGGGCACTCGCCAGCCAGAAAGGGTTGGGAGATTTGATCCCTAAAAAATCTGAACTTAAATCAGCCATACTATCAAATTATCAATATTGAATAGACAATAGACAAAAATTAAAATTGACTATTGACTGTTGTCTATTCAAAATTATGTTTAAACATCCTTTAAGTAATTCAGAATCGCCTCGGCGCCATCTTTACCTGCCTGTACTGCATCCACCACTTCTTTTCCTCCATTCACTGCATCGCCTCCTGCGTATACTCCTTTAATATTAGTAGAGCAATCATTTTTGATGATGATCTTCCCGTTTTTATTTTCAAGTCCGCTCTGAGTTACGAGATTTTCAAATGGAACCTGGCCTGCCGCTTTAATTACCATATCCACATCAAGAGAAAACGTTTCACCTGTTTCAACCGGTGATCGTCTTCCGCTTGTATCAGGTTCGGCTAATTTCATTTTATTGCAGACAAGCTGAGCCACTCTTCCATTTACTCCTTTTATTTCTTTAGGTGCTGCCAGCCAGATTATTTCACATCCATCCAGTTTGGCGATATTTAATTCATAATCCGTACATGGTTTTTCTTCTTCTGTTCTGCGATATACAAGTGTTACCTCTTTTGCACCAAGACGTTTTGCCTGTGTTGCAGCATCAATAGCAGTCATTCCCATTCCAATAACAGCAACTTTATCACCCACAGGTACCGAATCGTATCCATTATTCCTGAGATTATAAATAAAACTGATCGCATCTTCCACGAATTCCAGTTCTTCGCCCGGAATATCAAGCTGCCTGGCTACTCCAACTCCGATACCGACATAAACTGCATCGTACTGATCAATGAGTTGTTGCAACTGAACCTGTTTTCCCAATTCATGATTGTATTTTATTTCGATTCCACCAATACCCGTAATATAATTTACTTCTTCATCGCAAAACTGTGGTGTTACTTTATAAGCTGCGATGCCATAAGTCATTAACCCGCCGCCTTTTGATTCTTTTTCATATATCGTTACATCAACTCCTTCGCGTGACAAAACATGTGCGCAACTCAGACCAGCCGGACCAGCTCCAATAATGGCTACTTGTCTTCGGGAAGTTCCGTTTGCTGATTTTCTTTCAAACAATTGCCAGTTTTCTTTCAGTGCTTTCATTGTAGAATACTGCTGAAGCCTGGCGATCTGGATAGGCTCTTCTTCCAATAAATTATACACACAGGCTCCTTCACAAAGTTTTTCAACGGGGCAAACTTTTGAACAACCCGCGCCCAAAATATTTGAAGTAAAAATGGTATGCGCCGAACCCTTTACGTTGTCAGAGGCAATTTGTTTTATGAATTTTGGAATATTGATACTGGTAGGACAGGATTTGGTGCAGGGGGCATCATAACAAAAAATACAGCGATTGGCTTCTACTGCCGCTGCCGTTTTATTTTCAAACGGCGGACGGATGTCGCTGAAATTCTGTTCGTATTCTTCTTTAGTCAGTCTATTGTTTCTTACAGGCATCCTTTCTGGCTTCATGCTGCAGGCTTCTGGTTGCAGGCGGGTTGATTAAAAAATTATCTTCCAATTTCTAACGTGAACAGCCTGTAGCTTGCAGCTAACAGCCTGTAGCTTTGCGATTATAGTTCCACTAACTTTCCGTACGTTTCAGGTCTTCGATCTCTGAAAAATTGCCATGTTGCTCTTACTTCTTCAATCATATCAAGATCAAATTCTGCAACAAGCAGTTCATCGTTTTCTTCTGAGGCCTGTGCGAATATTTGTCCGCGTGGATCCACGAAATATGAGCTGCCATAAAACTTTCCGAGGTTCCATGGTTTTTCAGTACCAACACGGTTGATGCAACCCATGAAATATCCGTTTGCTGCGGCATGAGCCGGTTGTTCCAGTTTCCATAAATATTGAGAAAGGCCGGCAACTGTTGCAGAAGGATTATAAACAATCTCCGCTCCATTCAATCCAAGGATTCTTGCGCCATCAGGGAAATGCCTGTCATAACAAATATATACTCCCACTTTGGCGTAACGGGTTTGGAAAACCGGATAACCAAGATTACCAGGCTTAAAGAAAAATTTTTCCCAGAAACCTGAAGTATGAGGAATATGATTTTTGCGATACTTTCCGAGATAAGTCCCATCTGCATCGATAACAGCTGCCGTATTATATAGTACACCGGCCTGTTCCTTTTCATACACAGGAACTACTATTACCATACTATATTTCTTCGCATACTCCTGCATTCTTTCTATAGTAGGTCCCGGAACTGTTTCGGCACTTTCGTACCAGGCCTTATCCTGCCCCGGGCAGAAATAAGGAGTATTAAAAATCTCCTGGAAACAAAGTATCTGCACTCCCTGTTTACCAGCCTCCTCGATATAAGGAATATGTTTTTGAACCATTGCTTCCTTTATTTCTTCAATGCTTCCTTCACCTTCTGTTTTCGGAAGACTTAGTTGTATCAGGCCGGATTTAATTTTACGTGACATAACAAAATTTTTACAGCTTCATGCTTCGTGCTTCCGGCCTCAGGCTGTCTACGATCTGCCTGCAGCCTGCAGCCTAAGACCTGCAGCTAGATTTTAGAATCTACTTTATTTCTTTTAATAAATTTTCCATATCCTTTATCAACGATGCAATGATTATTTTCAATTGCAACTTTGCCTCTTAATAAAACTGTTTTCACTTTACCGGTCAATTCCCATCCTTCATATGCGCTATAATCAACATTCATGTGATGGGTCTTTGCGGAGATCTTATGTTTTTCTTCAGGATCAAAAATGACAATGTCCGCGTCGCTATCAATGCCAATAGTTCCTTTTCGCGGGAACATTCCAAAGATCTTGGCCGGGTTGGTACAGGCTACTTCGATATATTTATTCAGAGTGATCCTTCCTTTATTTACGCCTTCGCTGAATAAAAGTTCCATCCTGTTTTCAATTGCTGGATGTCCATTCGGGATCTTTGAAAAATCATCTTTACCCATCAGTTTCTGTTGCCATTTGAAGGGGCAATGATCAGTAGCAACAACCTGCACCAGTCCCTGGTTGATGCCCGCCCATAAAGTCTCCTGGTCTTTTTTCTCGCGTAAGGGAGGGCTCATAACCCATTTGGCTCCATCTTCTTTTTCATAAAGCGAAGCGTCTATTATTAAGTATTGAATACAGGTCTCTACGAAAACTTTTTGGTTTCTCCTGGTGGCATTACGAACTGCATTTAAGGCACCTTCGCAGGTGAGGTGAACTATATAGCCCGGACAGCCTGTATAATTGGCCATATCTGCAAACCTTTCGCTTGCTTCTGCTTCCGTTACCTCGGGTTGAGATAAATAATGATAAAGCGGGGAAAGTTTTCCTTCGGCTCTGTGTTTGGCGATAAGATAATCGATCATGTCACCGTTCGTAGCATGTACATTGATAAGCCCGCCATGTTTTTTCACTTCTTCCATCAGTCCTACCATCTGACGGTCATCGATCATTAATGCGCCTTTATAGGCCATAAATGTTTTAAAAGAAGTGATTCCTTCTTCATTGATCATCTGGCTGATTTCCTTACATGTGTTATCATTGAAATCAGTTACGGCCATATGAAAACTGTAATCTCCCACACAATTATTATTGCTGCGGCCCTGCCATTCACTTAAAGCTTCATGAAGTGAGTGTCCCTGTTTCTGTAATATAAAATCGATAACCATTGTAGTTCCGCCATATAAAGCAGCACGGGTTCCGGTTTCATAATTATCGCTTGAGAATGTACCCATAAAGGGCATGTCGAGATGTACATGCGGATCAATGCCACCAGGAAATACAAGTTTACCCGTAGCATCTATTTCTTTTTCACCCTGAACCTGCAGATTCTTACCTATCGATTTTATTTTCTCCCCTTCAATGAAAATATCGGCGACATAATCCTCGCTTGCTGTAATAATTCTCCCATTTTTGATTAAAACCGACATAGATTTAAAACTGAGTTTCAGAATTTCAAATCAAATTCCATTTTAGTGATAGTGACTAAAGCCCAAACCTTGTTCTCATCAATATCCAATATACAAAACCGCTGAGAAAAAACCCTACAAACCAGGCATAATGATATAGATTTGAAATCCAGGCCGGGAATGTATAATTATTTATCAGCCCGATCTGCAGTAAAAAGCCCGGGACATTTGGAATAACTCCGATCAGCAAAGCCAGGATCGCTGCTATGTTAAACCCATTCATGTAATAATACCTTCCGGAATGCGAATAAAGTTCATCTGCAAAAAGGGTTTGCTTTTTGATCAGGAAATAATCTACTATCATAATTCCGCCAATTGGCCCCAGTAAAGCGGAATAACCTCCCAGCCAGGTGAAGATATAATTGTCAGGTAAGGCGATCAGTTTCCAGGGGAAGATCAGGATACCAAGTACGCCTGTTATATAACCACCTAATCGAAAATTTATTTTTTTTGGTGCGAGGTTGGAAAAATCATTTGCCGGGCTTACAATATTAGCTGCAATATTCGTCGCTAAAGTTGAAAGCACAATTGCGATCATCGCAAAACTTACAGCCAGGTGATTATTGAATTTACCGGCAAGTGCGACCGGGTCCCATATCGTTTGTCCATATACGATAGTTGTTGCCGATGTAACAACAACTCCAATAAAAGCAAATAAGGTCATGGAAGGAGGCAGGCCAATCGCCTGTCCCCTGATCTGTGCTTTCTGGCTTTTTGCATATCGTGTAAAATCAGGAATATTCAGTGAAAGCGTAGCCCAGAAGCCGACCATCCCGGTAAGTGCGGGGAAAAAATAGTTAAAGAAATCAGATGAGGTTTTAAATTTTGAGGGTTGTTCAAGAATCGGACCCAGTCCATTTACAGCTGTTATCGCCCAAACCAATAGCGCGATTGCTGCTGCGGGCAAAAAAAATGCTTTGAATAATAATAATTTTTTGATAGTGTCGACACCATAGTAAACGATCACCATGTTGAGCAGCCAAAAGCCCATAAAACAGATCATTGGCAATGTCTGGGGCAACAATGATTTTGTGTCTATTTCTGCGAGAGAGGGATTCCAGACTTTCAGCAAAGTATAAATAGCTGCTCCACCTATCCAAGTTTGAATTCCAAACCATCCGCAGGCTACAATTGCGCGAAGGATTGCGGGGATGTTTGCTCCCCTTGTTCCAAAACTAGCTCTTGCAAAAACCGGGAATGGAATCCCATATTTAGCGCCGGCTCTTCCATTCAGGATCATTGGGACCAGTACAATCGAATTCGCAATAAAAATGGTGAGAATGGCCTGCCACCAGTTCATCCCCCCTTCAATCATTCCGCTGGCAAGCATATAGGTTGGAATACATAAACTCATGCTGATCCATAAAGCCGCATAGTTCCAGGTATTCCATTTTCTTTTTTCCTGGGGAATGGGAGCGAGATCCTCATTTATTAAAGAAGGATCAGTATGTATAGGTCGGTCATTCATTCTTAAATCGTATGCTGATCAGCAATTGATAACGCTTCTGAAATAATTTTAAGCCCTTCATCAATTTGTTCTTTTGTAACGATCAATGGGGGCGCGATAAAAATATAACTCCACCTTACAAACGTGTACATACCCAGCTCTTTGATCTTTGCCGCTACTTTGTTCATCACATCCGACTGACCATTAAATGAACACATTGGTTCTTTTGTTTTCCTGTTCTTCACTACTTCAATACAGCCTAGCAAGCCTGTATTTCTGAAATCACCGATAGCCGGATGCGTTTCTTTTAGTTTTTCTACCTGTTCATTTACATACTGACCCATCGCCACAGTGTTTTCAATCAACCCATCATCTTCATAGATCTTTAATGTTTCAAGAGCCGCAGCGCAACTGACCGGATGGGCAGAGTAAGTGAGTCCAAGTGACAGCACATTATCGTCATATTTTGCCGCGATCCTGTCGCTCACCATTAAACAGCCAAAAGGAAGATAGCCGCAGGTCAGCCCTTTAGCCATAGCAATCATATCCGGAACGATATCATGATTCTGGAAACCAAACCATTTCCCGGTACGGCCGAATCCGCTCATTACTTCATCCATGATCAAAAGGATCTCATGCCTGTTACAGATATCTCTGACTGCTTTTAGATATCCAACCGGGTATTTAAGGCAACCTGATGAACCTGATTCTCCTTCCAGTAAAATTGCGGCAATATTACCCGGACTTTCATATGCGATTACTCTTTCAAGCGAAGCGATCGATTCTTTTAATAAATTTTCTTCTCCATATTCCCAGCGGTATAAATAGGGGAGATCAAAATGTACAAAATTCGGAGCTTGTTGAACATCCATTGGAATTTTCCTGGGATCACCGCTTGCTGACATGGCCCCATAAGAAGAACCATGGTAGGATTGATAGCGAGTCAGAATTTTATGTCGCCCTGTATATAATCTTGCCAGTTTAATTCCATTCTCTATTGAAGTGGCGCCGCATAAGGTAAAAAATGCCTTATTTAAATCTCCGGGACAGATCTCAGCCAGTTTTTTTCCAAGTTCTCCTCTTGCTTTGGTAACGCAACTGGGTGTAACATATGCCACCTCCTGCATTTGTTTTACTACCGCATCAGTTACTCTCTGGTTTCCATGACCGATGTTCACATTCATTAACCCGGAAGAAAAGTCAATGTATTTCTTTCCATCATAATCATACAGGTATACGCCTTCTGCATATTTGACTGCAATCGGGGCTATTCCTTTTTGTTTGGACCAGGAAAACAACGTATGATCCAGGTTGTCCTGTATGATGGTTTTAGATTCAGAGATTGTTTTTGATTCCATAATTTATTTTAATTAAAGCCAGCTATTTAATCTTTTTCTCCAGTTCTTCTGAATCCAACTCTTCTTCTGGGAACAGGATCTGGTGTTAAAAGTTTTCGCAATATTTCAAAAATTGTAATTACGTTCCTTCTGTCTTCTTTTACATCATTTTCCAGCTTTTCAAGTTTCAACAAAATTTCACTGTTGCTGAGTAACATTTCCTTCATTTTTCCAAATACCCGAATAATTTGTATGTTAACTTTTATAGCAACCGTGCTGTTCAAAATGCTGGATAGCATGGCAACGCCCTGTTCGGTAAAACAAAAAGGGTTATAACGAAGTCCCTTCAACGCTGAAGAATTGGAGGTCACAAATTGTGACCTCCAATTCTTCAATTCCTTTTCAGTCATTTCAAACATAAAATCTTTTGGAAACCGTTCTCTGTTTCTTTTTACTGCCTGTTTTAACACTTTTGTTTCCACCCCATACATCTCAGCGAGATCTCTATCAAGCATTACTTTTTGATTTCTGATCAGGAAAATTTTACTGATTATTTTTTCTTCAAAGACCGAGATCGCAGGTACCTTATTTCTTTTTCTCATATTTACACGGTTAATTAATTTTCCGTGTAAACAAAATAATTCTTTCAGATTACTTAAGCGTTTAACTCATCCAGTTTATCCCTGCTTCAGGATTCCACTTAGTGGTACTCTTCTTCAGTTTTGTCCAGAATTCAATAGAACTTTTGCCGGTTATATCTCCAACTCCGAATTTGCTTTCATTCCAACCCCCAAATGAAAATGGTTCACGGGGAACAGGTACTCCAACATTAACCCCGATCATTCCCGCACTCGCGTGGTCGATAATATATCTTGCGAGCCCGCCATTTTGAGTGAATACGGATGCTGCATTACCATATGGATTTGCATTTTCGATAGCCAGCGCTTCATCAACCGTACTTGTTCTCATAATGCTGATTACGGGTCCGAAAATTTCTTCTTTGGCAACTGCCATATCTGGTTTTACATAATCAATTACTGTTGGTCCTACATAAGTACCTTTTTCTTTCCCATTTACTTTTGCATTCCTGCCATCTACCAGGATCTTTGCGCCCTGTTGCTCTGCTTCTGTAATATAATTTTCAATTCTTTCTTTTGATTCCTTACTTATCACTGCTCCGAGATTTTCACCGGGAACGATCTTCCTTGCTTCTTCGCAAATCTTATCTATAATATGATCAATATTTCCCACACCCACCATTGCTGAGGCTGCCATACATCTTTGCCCGGCGCAACCGCTCATACTTGCCGCCACATTGATAGCGGTCATTTCAGGTTTCGCATCCGGAAGCACCATCAAATGATTTTTTGCTCCGCCTAATGCGAGCGCTCTTTTGAAATTCTGTGTCGCTCTCTGGTAAACCAGTTTTGCAACTTTGGTTGATCCCACAAAAGAAACTGCTTCAATTCCGGGATGATCACAAATGGCATTCACAATTTCTACGTCCCCATGTACAATATTAAATACACCGTCAGGCAAACCCGCTTCTTTTAAAAGCTGAGCTAGTCTCCCGCAACTCAGAGGAACTTTTTCCGAAGGTTTTATGATCATGCAGTTTCCAAGCGCAATGGCGTTCGGTATTGTCCAGTTAGGTACCATTGATGGAAAATTAAATGGAACGATCGAAGCGACAACTCCTAACGGTACATGCTCCGTTCTGCATTCTACACCTTTGCTTACTTCCAGCACTTCGCCAGTAATCAACTGGGGTAATGAACATGCGAATTCTGTAAGCTCAATACATTTTTCCACTTCAGCAATTGCTTCACCCATGGTCTTGCCGTTCTCTTCACTGACCAAAGCAGAAAGTTCTTCCAGGTTTTTTTCAAGAAGATATTTGTATTTGAAAAAAACCTGAACTCTTTCTTTGATGGGAGTACGGCTCCATTTTTCAAAAGCCTGTTTAGCGGTTTTGACTGCATCATCAAGATCTTTACCTGAAGACATCGGCACAGTTGATAGAAGATTTCCATCCAGAGGAGAGATCACGTCCATTTTCCTGGAGCTGGCTGTATCTGTAAATTTTCCATTAATATAATTTTGAATCGGGGGATATTTCATGATAGTAATTTAATTTGGCTTAATGTAGTTGAAAATGGTTTAAATGTTCAATGGTATTAAACCAGATTAAACTACTTTAAACCATTTTCAACCTCCTAATTTACTTATTTTAACGAAGTTTGCAAGCTAAACCCTTCAATCTCAATGACCCCTGAGCGCAGAAAAAGGATAGTAGGAGTGCTTAAAAAAAGACAGCCGGATATTACTGTCGTCCTTGAGAATGTTTTTGACCCGCATAATATTTCTGCAGTAATGAGAACCTGCGATGCAGTAGGCGTTCAGGATGTCTATATTTTAAATACAAAGATTCCGCGTCATAAGAAATGGGGAGCAAAAAGTTCTTCCAGCGCTGCCAAATGGTTAACCATTCACCAATTTGAAAATGCCGAAGAATGTTTCCTGGAATTACGCAAAAACTGTTCAACCATTTTAACTACCCATCTTAGCGCAGATGCTTTAAGTTTACACGAACTTGATCTGACTAAAAGTATTGCTTTGGTTTTTGGTAATGAGCATAGTGGGGTAAGTGAAGAGATCAGGAGACATGCGGACGGTAATTTTATTATACCCCAGGTAGGCATCATCAGGTCTCTGAATATCAGTGTTGCCTGTGCAGTGACACTTTACGAGGCATTCCGGCAAAAAAGCCTTGCAGGTCATTACAACCAGCAAGCACTGGAAAGCGTCAGGTATGAGCAGTTATTAAATGAATGGGGGTTTAAGGAAGAGGATTAAGAATAGTCGATAGTCAATGGTCGATAGTCAATGGTCAATAGTCAATAGTCGATAGTCAATGGTCAATGGTCAATAGTCAATAGTCAATAGTCAATGGTCAATAGTCAATAGTCAATAGTCAATAGTCAATAGTCCTATTGAGTTGACAAAATAGATAAATTATGTTTAGCAAATCGTTCTCAAAAAAGATTCTGGCGGGTTGTTTCCTGGTTTTCGGAATCTCGTTCAGCGGTTTCACCCAGGAAATTCGAAAAGTGAAGATCACTGATGTTGAAATGATCATTAAGGAAAGTAAGCAGCCACTGATAGTAAACGTTTGGGCTACCTGGTGCAAACCCTGTATTGCAGAGTTGCCTTATTTTATTGAGGAAGTAAAAGAGCATAACAAAAAAGGTGATTCTCTTCAGATACTTCTGGTCAGCCTTGATTTTAAAGAAGCCTATCCCGGAACTATTAAATCATTTGTTGCCAAAAGAAAATGGGATGTGCCTGTTCTATGGCTGGATGAAACCAATGCAGATTATTTCTGCCCCAGGTTTGACGCATCATGGTCCGGGGCTTTACCTTCCACATTATTGATCAATAATCAAACGGGATACCGTTCGTTCACTGAAGGAGAACTGAAACATGATGAGTTAAAAGATGAGATAAAGAAGCTGCTCAACAAATAAATATTTCATGGCTATACCGGGCGTTAAGCAGCTTCTTCAGCTTCCATCTCCTGCCTTGCCTTGACAAGTATATATAGAAAGTACAGTCCGGCTCCCAACGCCACAAGGGCCAGGACGATTCCCATAAAACTTTTGAAATAGATTGCTTTCGCTAATGCATACCCTACGCCGATCATGAAGGCTATAATGATCGAACGGTTCAGAATTTCTCTTCTGGTCATATGCCGGATTTTGTAGTGGTAAAACAGGTTTACCTATTTTGGATGCAGCCTGGATCAGTTTCCATACCAGAATTATATTTTTTTTCTGATTTTTTTTTATGGAACCTTTAAGGCAGGGTTAATAAAAAGCTCCCCCGCAATTACGGGGGAGCTTAAAGATTATAATAGTGAAGTTAAAGGCGTTTGATCGAACAACCCACAGAGCGCGATTCTTTGACGGAAATATCTTTACCGGATTTCATCTCATCAATGGCTACAACCAGGTGTTTGCGGGTAACTGAACCTGGTTCTGATGGATTATCATCAATAGCTCCATGATAGACAAGTTTTCCATCGCCATTAAAAAGATAACATTCAGGAGTTCTGTTTGCCCCGAACGCGTCTGCCTGTTTTGAATTTTGGTCTACCAGGTAATACCAGGCATAACTCTGGTCTTTCGCGTAAGACTGCATATCATTGAATGAATCGTCATCTCCTCTTTTAGCTTCGTTTGAATTCAGGATCGCTACGCCGATACCGTTATCTTTTGCGTACTTACATGCTTCAATTGTACGAGCCTGGTTCTTTATTACATACGGACAGGTATTGCAGCTGAACATCACGAGCAAACCTTTGCTTGTTTTTGCTTCCTTCAGTGCCACTTCTTTTCCGGAAATATCTTTCATTTTAAATTCAGGATTCGGGATAGAAGCTCCTAATGGAAGCGGATCTTCAATGTTTTTAACCAGGATAGCAGCAGCAAGCGCAGCTACAGGCAAGGCAGATAAGAAGATTCTTTTCATGGTTTAATAATTTTTGGAAACCAAATTTCGGGCATTTCCGGCTTTTTTATACGCCTTCCGCAGGATTATCTTTCCGCTCGTCTGCAATTTTTTTCAACGAATTGATACTCACGTTCAATTCAAAGCCAATAAGCAAGACCAGCGAGTTCACAAAGATCAAACCCATAAGGATAAGGATCGTTCCTATGGAACCATAAAGTTGATTATATCGACCGAAATGTCCCACCCACCATGAGAATCCCAGTGTCAGTAATAGCATCAATGCTGTGGCTACAATAGACCCGGGGTTCATCATCCTCCATTTTTTATGAACTGCAGGTGCGTGACGATAAATAAATGATATGCTGGAAAACATTAATAATATTATGATCAGCCATCTTGTATTTAAAATGATCCAACGAACCGGACCTTTGTCGAAACCCAGTACATTCAAAACGTTTCCCTGCCCGATAAACAGTAAAAGCGTTGCAATGATAAACACAAACAAAACCAGGGTTATCCTGATGGCTGTGAGGCGTTTCTGGACTGCCTTTCTTTTTTTAAAACCTATATAGTTTTTATCAAAAGAACGCATTACGCCCATAATAGCATTTGAAGAAAAGTACAGGGATAATATAAAGCCGATCGACAAAAGGTCATTGCGTGGATTATTAATAAAATCTGACAGGAAATTTATCACCACTGCATGGTCTTTTTCTCCGGGTACCAGGTCACGTACGAGACCGTAGAGCGATTCTTCAAATTCTTTTGAGATAGGCATATAGGGGATCAACGTAAAAAGGAAGATGATCGCAGGCGGAATAGCTAAAACTATGTTGAATGAAATGGCAGACGCACGCTCTGTCATCCCCACCGTTTTCATCTGATCAATAAAAAACCTGGCAACATCATATAGAGGTATTCCATGAAATCCCGGGAGAATTAGCTGCTTGCTTTTCTTCACTACATAACCGGCAGGTCTTGAATTTTCAACGCGATGTTTTATTTTTTTTATAACGGACATGCTTACCTGGATTTCGCTTTTTTGGCTGAATCCATCCGCCTGGTTAATTCATCCTGGTATAGCCTTGCATATTTCAGGTGATCATTGTAATTCGTTGTGAAGACTGAGCTGCCATCAAACTTTGAACTGGCAACAAAATACAGGTATTCAGTTTTTGGAGCATTCAGAACAGCCTCAATGGACTCTGCAGTCGGTGTACAAATCGGACCAGGTGGTATCCCCGGATTCAGATAAGTATTGTAAGGAGAATTTACACTCAGGTATGAACCTAAAATTCTTTTCAACCCAAAATCTTTCATAGCAAATTTTATCGTGGGATCTGCCTGGAGTTTCATTCCTGTCCTTACACGGTTAAGATAGGTGCTTGCAATATTGTATTTATCCTGTTTGTTCAGTGTCTCTTCTTCAATGATCGAAGCAAGCGAAATTACCTGGAGTACGGTAAGGTGAAGGCTATCGGCTTTGGTTTTTCTTTCGCTGTTCCAGAATTGTTTATAAGCAGTATAGAATTGCTGGAATATTTTTCCAGGCGTGGTATTCCATTTCGTTTCATAAGTATAAGGCATCACAATCGACATAACCGTATTGGTATCTACTTCAAATTTTATCAACGAATCATTGCTGTTCAAAAACTGAATCATCTGCAATGAATCAAATTCTGTATCAAATTTTTTTGGTTTACCGAATTTGCCTGCAAATAGTTCTTTCGTACGTTCTTTGATAATGACAATTTTTGCCAGCGATTGATTACCGCTTCTGAGCTGACGGATCATATTGTAAAGACTGGCTTTGTCTTTCAATTTATACCGGCCGGGTTTGGGATTTTTAAATTTTAGCAACCTCGCAATAAGGTCAAAATTGCCGCCCTTGATAAACCCCTGTTCAACGAGATTTGATTTAACTGTGGAAAGCTGATCACCGGTATGGATATAGAAATATTTTCCTTCTTTATTTGAGACTGCCGGACTGAAGAACTTGTACGCAAAAAATCCTCCTGCAATCAGAATTATAGTAAGGATACCAATTATAATTTTTTTCATAGAGACCTAAAATAAATAAAAAAACCCCGACTTAGTGACGGGGTAGAAACCAGGAAATATTTTTTGTCATCCCGAGCGATAATAAACAGCATATAGCGCAGTTATTATTCTATATGAAATCGCGAGGGATTATTTATTCGGAGTCTGAGCCGGTGTATTGTTCGCCGGGTTTAACGGAACTGTGTTAGCTGGCGTTGTAGGTGTTGTCGATGGCAATGTTGCATTTTTTACCTCGCTACCCGAATTTGCACCGGTACTTGATTTTGGGATAAAAAACACAGATAAAATGCAGAGGGCAGCAACAACGCCTGCAAAGATCCAGGTGCCTTTTTCAAGGATATCAGTTGTCTGCTTCACTCCCATAAACTGGTTGCTGAATCCGGCTACATTCCCAGCCAGTCCGCCACCTTTGGGATTCTGTACTAACACAATGAAACCCAATATCACAGAGGCCAGGATGATCAACACAATAAATAAAAAAGTCATATTAAATATTTTTCTTTAGCTCGTCGATTTTGGCTGCAAAATAAGCGCTTTTAGAGGGATCAAGCAAACTTAATTTATCATAAATCCTTACCGCTTTATCCCTGTTTCCCTGTTTTTCCCAGACTTCGGCCATCGCCTCAGTTATCACTTCCTTGTCATCAAGAGAATGTTCTGCCAGCAGTTCCACTTTTTTCTCCGCAACTGTATTCACATTTTTTGTGATCTCAGTCAGAGGCAGCTTTTTCATAGTTCTCAACCAGCCGGTAAAACTTTTTAATTGCTGGCTGAATTTATCCACGGGCTTTTCTTCTTCTTTAAATTTTATTCCCTGGGAAGCGAAATAATCTACTGTATGGAAAGGCTCAAACAGCAACTCTTCTTTTGCTTTTTCAGCAGGTTGTTCTTTTTCGTTTTCTGCAGGTGGGGGAGGAGGTTCTATCTGTTGTTCCTCCTCGACAGTATGCACTATATGTACAACTGCAGTTTCACCGTGGGTGATGGTCTCTGCTACGCTGTTTTCCTGTTGTGAAGGTTCGTCGGTTTTCAGCTCGTAAAAAGGCTGGGTTTCCGTTTCTGCTGCCGTGGTGTCCAGTACAATTTCTTCCGGCTGATCCTCTTTTTTTTCCTTTACGATCATTTCTGCATTACCTGTTTCATTCAGTAAATGCTGAACCCATAACGGGTTGTTGAAAAATAAAAAGGTTTTCTGTAGTTGTTCATCGTAACGTTCGGATTTTTCTTCCTGTAATTTTTTGGTAAGTAATAATTGCGCGGCTCCGAAATAAGGATGCCGTTCGGCGAATTGTTCCAGTTCCTGCAGGCTGCATTCATCCAGGCTTTCTTTTTTTAAAAGCGATTTTACCAATTGATTGATCTGAACATTCATAAAAACAATATAAGCCGATTACCAGTCAGAAAATAATTTATTGAAGATTTCGTCTGTAAGTGTACGTGTCATTTCTTCCATTAATGTAGCTTCAGCCTGCTGAAGCGATTGCGTTGCGCGGAATTCAAAACTTCTGCTGACCTCATATTCTTTTAAATCTTCATTTTTTCTGTCGTTACGCGCCATATGTATGGCAATAGTCAGCCTGTTGGTAGCTACTGTTTGGTTCGAAATAGCGGATGTAGTGAATGAATAATCTGTGATAATGCCACTGATCTCCCAGTCCGCACTGTCGCTGTTAGTCTGGGAAAGCCGCGTCTGACCAACAATTTTCTGCCTTAGCTTTTCAGTTAAACGCTGGCTGATCTGCGGGTTGATATACTGCGCTTTGTTTTCAAAAAGGTTCAGTTTAACGGTTTTGACATTGGGCTTTATCGTACCAGCTTCGTTGAATTTATAAATACAGCCTGCAACAAGAAAGGTGATACTCAGCCACAATGCAACAACAATTCCTGTTCGAAAAGTTGTTCCTAAAAATTTATATGAACTATTCTTCAATATCATATTCCTTAAGCTTCCTGTATAAAGTTCTTTCACTTATTCCAAGATCCATTGCGGCATCTTTTCGTTTGCTCTTATGTTTTTTCAGTGCTTTGATGATCAGCTCTTTTTCCTTGTCTACAATATTTAAGCTTTCTTCTACCTCAACGTGATCGTGAATATCTCCGTTGTTTAACATTACGGGTTGTGAAGTTTGAATATTCGGTTGCACAAGTATGGGCTGAATCAGTTCATTATTTTTCAACTTGTACCCGTCGGATTCCTTCAGTTCGTTGATCAAGGCCTGGTGTTGCTGAACCATTCCTGGATTCTGAAGGATGTCGACAAACATCCGCTTTAATTCCGTTACATCTTTTTTCATATCAAAGAAAAGCTTGTAAAGCATTTCTCTTTCATTTGAAAACTCCTGGCTATTGCCGGTGTTCGAAACAAGCACAGGCATGCGGTTATTTGAGTAAGGTTGTAAGAACTTCTGCAACTGTTTTGCATTGATCATTTTTTCCTGGCTCAGTACCGATATCTGTTCTGCAATATTCTTCAATTCACGAACATTACCCGGCCAGGGATAATTTATTAACAGTTGTTTTGCTTCATCATCCAATTGAACAGGTGCTGTTTTATAGCGATCTGCAAAATCAGATGCAAACTTCCTGAACAGAATATGAATATCTTCCGGCCTGTCGTGCAATGCAGGAACCCGGATAGGTACAGTACTTAATCGATAGTAAAGATCTTCCCTGAATTTGCCTGACTGTACCAGTTGAAGCAGGTCTTTATTTGTAGCTGCAATGACTCTCACATCAGTCTTCTGAACTTTGGATGAACCTACCCTGATGAATTCACCGGTTTCAAGGACCCTAAGCAATCTCGCCTGTGTACCTAATGGCAGTTCACCGATCTCATCAAGAAAAATAGTTCCGCCATTTACAGTCTCAAAATATCCTTTACGCGCATCAGCCGCTCCGGTAAATGATCCTTTCTCGTGACCAAATAACTCAGAATCGATCGTGCCTTCCGGAATGGCTCCGCAGTTAACTGCAATAAAGGGATTATGTTTTCTTGGAGATAAATTATGAATGATGGAGGAAAAGACTTCCTTACCCACGCCACTTTCGCCATGAATTAATACAGTCAGATCAGTGGCCGCCACCTGCGCAGCTACTTCAAGTGCATAATTCAATGCCGGAGAGTTACCTATAATTCCAAACCTGTTTTTAATACCTTGTGTATCCATGCTACAGTCCGGAAGTCCGTAAGACCGGAAGTCCGGAATTTATTTTTTAAAGATTATTCAAATGTTTTTTCTTTCGGTCTTCCGACTTGCTGACTTTCCAACCAGTTAACAAATACTACCGAAAATGGTTCCCTGGCTGCAATCTTCCGCTTTTACCAGCACGTAATCGCCTTTACTGAATCCGGATTCACCTTTGGGAAAAACGAACATTTTGTTTTCAGAACTGCGGCCAGCCCAATCCTTATCACTTTTTTTACTATCTCCTTCTATCAGAATCTTAAAAGTCTTCCCGATATCTTTTTTGTTATTTTCCAGCGACATCCTGTTTTGAAGTGCAACGATCTCACTCAATCTTTTTTTCTTGACATCCATTGGTATGTCATCGGTATAACGCCGTTGGGCCAATGTGCCCGGTCTTTCTGAATAACAGAACATATAAGAATAATCGTAACGGGCAAACTCCATAATACTTAAAGTGTCCTGGTGGTCCTGCTCATCTTCAGTACAAAATCCGGTTATTACGTCGGCGCTGATCCCACATCCGGGGATAAGCTCTTTAATACGGTTAACTTTTGCCATATACCATTCCCGGGTATAGGTTCTGTTCATTAATTGAAGGATCCTTGTTGAACCGCTTTGAACCGGTAGGTGGATATAATTGCAGATATTTTCATATTTCGCAATCGTAAAGAGCACATCATCGGTTATATCTTTCGGATGTGAAGTGGAAAAACGAACTCTTAGCAATGGAGATATCAAAGCGACTTTTTCGAGCAGGCTGGCAAAGTTTACCGTCTCATCTTTTTGTTCGTCGATAAAATAATAACTATCCACATTTTGTCCGAGCAGAGTCACTTCACGATATCCCTTACTGAAAAGATCTTTACATTCTTCAACTATACTTGAAGTGGGGCGGCTTCTTTCACGGCCACGTGTAAAAGGAACCACACAAAAAGAGCACATATTATTACATCCCCTCGTGATGCTGACAAACGCAGTTATACCATTACTGTTGAGCCTGACAGGTGAAATATCTGCATAAGTTTCGTCGCGGCTCAATAATACATTAACAGCTTTCTGGCCATCACTGGCGTCGAGTACCAAACCTGGTAACGACCTGTAAGCATCGGGTCCGACAACCAGGTCAACCAGTTTTTCTTCTTCTATGAATTTGGATTTCAGCCTCTCAGCCATACATCCCAATACCCCGATCAGTAAATCCTTATTTTTCTTTTTTAATTTTTTAAGATCCTGGAGTCTTTGTCTGACAGACTGTTCCGCTTTTTCACGGATTGAACAGGTGTTTATCAGTATCAAATCAGCTTCTTCAGCTTTTTGAGTGGCACCAAAGCCTTCTTTATTCAAAATGGAAGCCACCACTTCGCTGTCAGCAAAATTCATTGCGCATCCATAACTTTCTATATAAAACAGTTTGCGATAGCGGTTCTCGTCATAGGCAAATGGAGCAAATGCTTCACCCTGACGTGTTTCATCATGATATTCCTGATTCAGACTCTCAGTTTTATTTCCGGTTACATCGATCATAAATTCCAAAATATAATGGGAGGGCAAATATAATTCAAATAGCTGATTCTGACAGGATGGCAGCGTTCAAATGAACGGTCGTTTTGATCTCATTATCCATTCATACAGTTCTTTGTCAAGGTTTTAGCAAGTTGCAGGGTATCTTTGCGTCTAATTATGGATTTGAAGAAACCGGGTATTATATATTTAATTATGATGAGCTGTTTCCGGCTCTACTCACAGTCCCCCGGCAACGGAGTTTTATCGGGCAATGTTCTGGATGAAAATAAAAAAGCCATTCAATCCGTAACCGTAACGCTGACTCCTTTTAAAGATTCGACCCAGAAAAAAACAGAACAGACAGATAAGAACGGATATTTCATTTTCGAAAAAATTCCCTTTGGTTATTACAGGTTGAAATTTACCAGCTCAGGTTTACAAACCCTGGTAATGGATAGCATCAATTTCAGGGAAGAAAGAAGTGATTTCAACCTGAATGATGTAACGATGCGACCCTTTAATCAGCAAATGGATGAGGTTGTTGTATATGCTGAAAAACCACTGATACAATCCAGGGACGGCAATATTACTTTCAATGCAGGCGAATCTGCTCTTGCGGCCGGAAGCACGGCGAGCGAACTACTGGCAAATGTTCCGCTGGTTTCCAAAGACCCAAATGGTAAAATTACAGTAAGGGGAAAAGAACCTAAGATACTTATTGATGACAAACCGGTTGAGTTGAATCTTCAGCAGTTGCAGGATCTTCTCGAATCATTGCCCGGAAGTTCAATTGAAAAAATTGAAGTCATGACAAATCCGCCACCTCAATATGCGAATGAGCAGGGTGGAGTTATAAATATCACTACAAAAAAAGGAAGAGTTGGTCGCTCAGGTCGTGTAAATATTTCGGCAGGCACAAGAGGTGAGGCAAGTGCGAATGGTAGTTTTTCATACAGGAAGCAGGGATTATCAATTAACATCAATGCCGGTATAAGCATAGGCCACGTAAGTGGATTTGGAAATTCAAGCCGGAATAATTTTTACGCAGATTCATCCAATTTTTTTAAAACTCAGAATCACTACCTGAATAAATATACCCGGCCTAACCTGAGATTCACACTTGACTATGATCTGAGTAAAACACAGTCTTTAAACTTTGTTTTGCAATACAATCAAAACAGGTACGATAATACAAATACTACTGAATACCGCAATATCAACCGTTTTGGAAATACTTATAAATTAAGTGAGCGGACTATTGTAAACAACGGCGATTCTTATAATCCCAATTTTAATCTTGCCTATACCAGGAAAGGCAAAACACCCGGTGAAAGTTTCAAAATCATCGCTGGAGGTAACCTTTCGTTTAATAATTCCGACAGGGATTTTTATCAGCAGTTCTTCTATCCTGATCACACACCGAACGGAGTCGATTCTACACAGCAACAGATCACAGATAACAGGAGCTCGGGTTACAATATCCGGTTTGATTATAACAAAGCCCTAAGTAATAAAAAGACAAGCTTTTCAGTCGGTTCTTATTTTAACAGGAGTAATAACCATATAGAAGTTGACGCGAGTTATTTGAAAAAGCCCGAAATGAGCTTTGTCAAATCCCCGCCTCTCAGCAATGATTTTCGTTTTCACCAGAATATTTTAAACTTCAGGGGGTCAGTAAAGCAGATACTAAAAGAGAATCTCAGCATAACTGTTGGTACTTCTGTTGAAGAAACTTTTATCGGGTTTGAATTGTACAAGGACAATCGCAGTGTGAGGAACCAGTACTGGACCCTGCTTCCATTTGCAAATCTCAATCGCACCTGGAAAGATAAACTGAATCTTACGCTGGCTTACAGGAGAAGTATCCGCAGACCGGGTATAAATGAACTGAACCCGACTATTGATTTCGGCGATCCTTATAACGTAAGATTTGGCAATGAAAACCTGGAAGCCTCCACTTCACATAATTTTGATTTTGTGCTTGGCAGGACAAAGACAGTTTACTTCATTAATCTTGGACTTGGATATAACATCGTGCAGGATATTTTCAGCCAGGTTCGCACGCTATTGCCTGATAATAAAACGCAGATCACCTGGGAAAACATCAGCGGTAGAAAAGAATATGAACTGAGTACCTGGGGCGGGTTGACGGTAAACAAAAAAATAAGATCGAACATTAGCGCCAGCTACACTTTCAATAAGTACAGTTCATTCGACAAGACAGTCAACCGATATCGTGATGGCGGATCTTTTACTTCAAACCTGAATACAACCTATACGCCTAAAGATGTATTTAATATTACCGGCAGCTTTACCTTTAACAGGTTTGCTAACCCACAGGGATATGCGCGCTGGAGCTGGAGTATGAACCTTGGTGTACAGGAAAAGTTCTTGAATAAAAAGCTGACTGTTACTGCGAATATCATTGACCCGTTTGTGCAGGAAACCAGGAACTACACGTACGGAACAAATTTTTACCTGCAATCATTCTCAACAGCCAAAACAAGAAACTTCAGGCTGAGTGTAGCTTATAATTTCAATAAAACTGTAAAAAGGCCAGGTAGCAAGACTTCAAAAAAAGACCTGAAGAAATAGGCTTTAGGAAACAGTTTTCTGAAACGTGATTTTTTTCGCCAGCCAGCCCTGGCTGACCGGGGCGATCCAGTTTAGTTCCATCTCAGATTTTGTCTGAACAAGATTGTTAAAGTATAAAGTATCCGGACTGATAAAACCATTGTCGGCCGCATATTGCAACTGTGTCATTGGAAGGAGTTGAACCTTATCCTTTACAATAAATGCAAGTGTTGTGCGGTCGAACATGTTTACCCTGAATTGCTGTTCAATTTGTTTGATCAATCTCACCGAACTATCGGTACTGCATCCGCTTACACCTGTCGCTGTTTCATCAGCGATCAGAACAATAAATTGCCCGAACAATAAATGAGCCTCACCTTTAACGGGCGTACCATGGCTATTCCAGGTTTCAATAAATTTACGGAGCATTTCTTCAATCTCCAGAGCTTCACCCAAGCCAAACAGGCGGTTACATTGGTAGATCCACACCCGGGAATCATTGTGAAAATTGCCATTTAACAGATGTCGAAAACTCAAATCCATGTTGCAAAATTACAAAAGAAGCTGATTGTATTTTAATCCTTGATCTTGTGAAAAAAAGCCAAAAATATTGAGGGTTTTCACATTTCAATTTTAACATGTATTCACAATTTTGAAAAATGATGTTTGAACAGGTTCCATATTAAACGTTTTGTCGCTAACGCGACAATTCGAATGATCCCTGATTTTGCATTCTACCGATGTTTTGTCGCTAACGCGACTATTCGAACGCCGCGAGTCGCTTAGCGACACAACGTTGATAGACCATGATCAAATAACAGGACCCCGCGAGACGCGTAGCGACACAACATTGGTAAACCATGATCAAATAACAGGGTCCCTCGAGTCGCGTAGCGACACAACGTTGGTAGACCATGATCAAATAACAGGATCCCGCGAGACGCGTAGCGACGCAACGTCGGTAGATAGTGGTATGTTGTTGAGATCGAATTTGATCAATTAACAACCTAAAATAAAATGTAATGTAATGGCAAACACCTATACCCAAATTCATATTCATTTCGTTTTTGCGCCGAAATTCAGAGAAGCGTTATTGTCGCGTGATTGGTCGGAACGATTGCATAAATATATCACAGGAATAGTTCAAAATCATAAACACAAAATGGTCGCCATCAATTCAATGCCCGATCATCTGCATATGGCGATCGGACTGAGAACACATGAATCCATTGCAGACTTAATGAAGGCGGTAAAAGGAGATTCATCCGAATGGATCAATAAGCAAGGATTTACAAATAAGAAATTTAACTGGCAGGATGGTTATGGAGCCTTCAGTTATAATAAAAACAAAGTGCCGGGTCTGGTTAAGTATATAATGAACCAGGAAGAACATCATAAGAAAGTTTCCCGGCATGAGGAATACATTTGTCTTTTAAAGGAATTCGAAATAGATTTTAATGAAAAATACCTTTTAAAAGATGCCGAATGATTCTTATTCGATTGTTTGTGCGATTAATTCTGCAATATCCAGTACCCGGACCTGTTCTTCTTTTTCCGCAAGCTTGACTCCATCTGTAAGCATAGTATTACAAAATGGACAAGCCGATGCAATAATAGATGCGCCGGTATCTACGGCCTCATTGGTTCTTTCGATATTGATTCGAATAGTTCCCTTCTCTTCTTCTTTAAACATTTGCGCACCGCCAGCTCCGCAACAAAGACCATTGCTGCGACAACGTTTCATTTCCACCAGTTCTGCATCCAGAATCTCAAGAACTTTCCTGGGAGCTTCGTAAATATTATTTGCTCTTCCCAGGTAGCAACTGTCATGATAAGTGATGCGTTTGCCTTTGAACGATCCCGACTCTCTCATTTTTATTTTTCCTTCATCTATCAGTTGCTGAAGAAAAACGGTATGATGGATCACTTCATAGTTACCCCCGAGTTGTGAATATTCGTTCTGGAGTGTATTAAAACAATGAGGACATGCCGTCACAATTTTTTTAATTCCATAATTATTCAGGGTCTGGATATTCTGGTAGGCCATCATCTGGAACATGAATTCATTTCCTGCACGACGAACCGGATCGCCATTGCACATTTCTTCATTTCCAAGAATAGCATAATTAACTCCGACTTTATTCAGGATAGTTGCAAAGGCTTTTGTGATTTTTTGAGCTCGCTGGTCAAAACTGCCTGCACAGCCAACCCAGAAAAGAATGTCGGGTGTTTTTCCCTGCGACATTAATTCTGCCATTGTGGGTATACTCATGTTTCAAAGATAGCCAGTCAAATTCAATTCTTTACCCCCATATACTTGCAAATGCGACGATGATAACGATGATAAGTGCAAGGTATAAAACTAGCGTGATCCAGCCGATTGTTACGGCAGCCCTCGCGTTTTTGTCTGATGGATCTTCGCGTTTTGCTTTTAGCCCGAATGTAATTCCCAGGATCGCTGCAAGCCCTCCAAGTAGCCCAAACGGTGCTAACCCAAATAATAACAAGATCAGTGAAAGCAATCCGAAACAACTTAATATAAGCGGCAGAACACCGTCAGACCTTTTTTCATCCCCTGCTTTTCGTGACTCTTTTTTAAGTTTCCATTGCAAAAGTTTGATCGCAGCAAATTCTTTAATGGTCAGTCTTCTTCCAAGCTGCTTTCGAATCTGTTTTACGGATATTGAAGCAGAAAATTTTTTTATTAACGCAGTGAGTCCAGGTTGTTCTGAAGGTGCAGAACAGATTACTGACGCAGGGAGCTGAACGTTTATCAAAAAAACTGATAAAAAAATGAGTATAAGTTTTTTCATTAATGTACTATTATCGCTGCAATTATAATGATCATAACATAAATGCAAGCATCACTTATTCAAAATTATTCATCAATTGATGATCCTGACCTAATTGTATCGGCAAATTAAAGGAATGAGACTTATTTTTGTTTAACCGGATATGAAGGTGAAAAAATTTTTCCAAAAGCTTACCAATTGGGAACTCTGGAACTTTTACGTATTGTATTTCCCGATCGGTCCCGTATGGTTATGGTACTGTCTGCGCAGCTGGTCGTTCTGGTATTTTAGTTCGTCAAATCCTACATTAACTTTTGGAGGTTTTGAAGGTGAAGGAAAAAAAGAAATGTATGACCAGTTGCCGGAAAGCACCTATCCAAAGACTATTTATATAATGCATGACTGGTCTTTTGACAAAGTAAGGGAAGCTCTTCACAAGGCCGGATTCAATTATCCGTTCATTGTAAAACCCGATGTTGGTATGAAAGGCATCCTGTTCCGTAAAATCGATAATGAAGAACAACTGGTGAAATATCACGAACGTATACCGGTAGAATATATAGTTCAGGACCTGATTGAATTGCCTGTTGAAGTAAGTGTGTTTTATTACCGGCATCCAACTGCACAAAAAGGAGTAGTCAGCGGATTTATTCATAAAGAATTATTGCAGGTGGTCGGTAATGGCAGCTCTACACTAAAAGAACTGATCGAAAACCATCCCCGAGCTAAATTCAGAATGGAGGAAATGACCCATAGGCATGGTCACAGGTTCGATCGTGTGATACCGGCTGGTGAAATATTTTATCTTTCATATGCGGGTAACCATAACCGTGGGGCTCATTTTACCAACCTTCATAAAGAAATCGATGAGGATCTGCTGAAAGTGTTTGATGATCTCAGCCACTATACCGACAAATTTTATTATGGCAGGTATGATATAAAGACCACATCTATAGAAGATCTCAAAAAAGGAAAAAACTTTTCTATACTCGAATTCAATGGCTGTGGCGCCGAACCCAATCATATCTACGACTGCAACATGAGCATATGGCAGGCTTATGGTGTGATATTACATCACTGGAAAGTTTTATATAAGATCAGCCGATATAATCATAAGAATGGAACTCCTTACTGGTCTTTCAGAAAAGGCTGGAAATACCTGGGTGATGCCAAAAAGCACTTTAAGATGCTAGAGAAATACGACTGATTTGTTATTTTCGTTTCATGCACCCACTGCTGAAGATTTTCTTTACCGGGTTAATGGTAAGTTTTCTGGGCTCTTTGCCGCTGGGCACGTTGAATGTGGCTGCAATGCAGATCTCTGTATCGGATGGTGTTTCGGCCGCCATGTTGTTTTCTTTGGGCTCCCTCATCGTCGAGATCATTTATGTGCGGATCTCCCTGGTTGCGATTGACTGGATACGTAAACAGGAGAAAATTCTGAAAATACTGGAATGGGTAACAGTGCTGATCGTAGTTGCACTTGCCGTATCGAGTTTTTATGCCGCACTACATCCAAGCGTTAAAGAAAATGTGGTATTGAGCAGTTCACTTCCCAAATTTGTATTGGGTGCCGTTATGTGTGCAGTCAACCCCGTTCAGATTCCTTTCTGGTTTGGGTGGAGTACCGTTTTGTTTACGAAGAAAATATTATTACCGCGCCCCGACCATTATAATTTATATATTATTGGCATCGGCATAGGTACTTTTGCAGGCAATTGTATTTTTATCTTTGGTGGTTTACTGATCGCAACAAAGATCAATGCCAATCAATCGGTCATGAGCTGGGTTATTGGTGGCATCTTTACTTTAACAGCGATTATCCAGCTCTGGAGGATCTTTAAGAAAAAAGATGCTGTGCATCAGCTAGAACATCCGGAAGAAATGACGGAAAAGATAAGTAAGCAGGTTGATGCAATAGATGAGAACCTGGATAAGATAGCAGGAGAGGACGATGATAAGAAGTAAATTGAAAATGGAAACTGCGGAGAAGTAAACAGGAAATTAAAAATCATAAATATTTAATATGGCAATCAAAGACGCATTTATTGCAGAACTTAAATACGAATCCGGCTTAACTAAAAAAATGCTGGAGCGTGTTCCTTTGGATCGCAAGGAATGGAAACCGGATGAAAAATCCATGACCGTAGGAAGGTTAGCTACACACGTAGCCGAAACTCCGGCCTGGTGTGTTCGTATCGGTGGCAAGGATGAATTTGATTTTATGAAGGATTATAATTTTGAAAGCAAGACTGCTGCGAGTACTGAAGAGCTGTTACAGATCTTTCAAACTACACTGGATGATGCTATCTCAAGCCTCGATAAATTGACCGATGAGGATTTCGCAAAAACCTGGACCGTTAAAAGGGGAGACATGGTTTTCTCTGCAACACCAAAGAAAGTAGCGCTGCGCGGATGGGCATTCAGTCATATGATCCATCACCGCGGCCAGTTGTCGGTTTACCTTCGGTTACTTGGTGTGCCAGTTCCGGGAATGTACGGACCAAGTGCAGATGAAAGGATGTAAAGTCAGGGACTGGTTTTGTTTGGATATAAATGATACATGATCAGCTTGTCAATGGCATCCCGCTTTCTCTGGATTCTCGAAAATAACTTTTGATATTTTCTGGAATTGCTGAATTTATATTCAGTAACCCGCATTTGCCGTTTTCTCCATTTATACAGGTAATAATTTGCAGTTAGTTTATCTAATCCCAGAGTTAGATGGTGAAGGGTTCTTGCATTAGGATGATATAACTGGGTCTGACTGTAAACATAACTGTATGTTTCATTTAAAGGAGAATTGAACAGCGGATAATGCTTTTTCAAAGTTTTCCATTCTTCGGGCGTATAGCTATGAAATATTGCTTCTGACAGCTGGCCATTTAAATGTGCATTGGCTCCAAGTAAATAGTATTGAGCAGGCGAAAGATTGTTTTTTTTAAAATAATTGCGCCATGCAGGGAATGGAATTTCTTTTTTTTCTGCATAGCAAATGGCAGCATCAATATAAAATTGCGCAAACGTGATCTCGAAATGACGGAGCAATCGCTGAACAGTCGTGTCAGCATGTTCGAGACGTTTTTCAATCAATCTCAGAAAATCTGCATAAAGACTACCGAAATAGCTTGAGATTGAAACAGATTGCCCAATGGAATCGAGCTGATAAAGCTGGTAAAACGGGTAAGATCTGCTTTGCGCCTCGCAGGAATACAAAGAAACAAACAGCAATAAGATAATGCTGAATTTTTTCATTGCTTTACTACCTCAGTCAACGATAAACAATTTGCATCCATTAATGGTTGTACTGCGATGTGCTTCGTCGTTATCGCCAACAAAATAGCACATTCCTTTTTTTAGCGTTAGTTTCCTTCCATCATCAAGTTCCGACTCCATTTCACCTTCCAGACAATAAATGATATGGCCTTTACTGCACCAGTGATCTGCTTTATATTCCTTAGAGTATTCAACTATTCTTACCCTGATATCATTTACTTTTTGTACCTGCCACCAGGCTTTGCCAGTCTCACCCTGGTGTTCTTCTTTGGGAATATTATCCCAGTCGATCGTGTTAAAAGGAAAAGAGTCTATTTTCAATTTGCAGGATTTGATTCCATTTCTGTGGTCCATTGATCTCTTTGATCCGGACTGAATTTCCAGGGGGCGAAATTATTTTCAACATTGCTGAACATTGCTGCCCATTCCCCAGGGGCTTTACTTTCTTCCATGATGAGGAAACGTCTTAGCTGAAGAATAATGTCAAGCGGGCTTATACTTACCGGGCATTCTTTAACACAGGCCTGGCAGGTTGTGCAGGCCAGCAATTCTTCTGAGCTGATATAATCATGAAGTAAGGCCTTGCTGTCATCTTTATATTCCTTATTCCTATTGATATTTTTCCCGATTTCTTCTGCACGATCCCTCGTGTCCATCATGATCTTACGGGGTGAAAGCAGTTTCCCGGTTTGAGTTGCTGGACAGGCCGCAGAACATCTGCCACACTCAGTGCAACTATAGGCATCGAGAAGATTTTTCCAGGAGAGATCGGTCACGTCTTTTGCGCCGAATTTTTGTGGTTGAGCAGGTGCTGTATCTGCTGCAGGTGCCAGTTCCGGTTGCATGGCATATAATACCTCCTTACGTATAGATTCCATGCTATCCATTTTTCCGGACGGTTCCAGTCTCGCATACCAGGCATTTGGAAATGCGAGAACGATGTGAAGATGTTTGGAATAAGGCAGATAATTCAGGAAAGCGAAAATGCCGATTATGTGAAGCCACCAGCATCCACGTTCGATAGTTTCAAGGCCACCATTACTTACGCCTTTTAATAGTGGATGGAGATATTGTGATAAAACAAAATTACCTGTGGGATTCTGTGCAAAATGTTCAACTCCTCTTGATTGCAGCAGGGTATCGCTTGCATTCAGAAAGAGGAACAAACTCATTAAAATTATTTCAGTTATTAAAATGTAGTTGGCATCGCTCCTGGGCCAGCCGTCGAGGTCATGACTGATAAATCTTCTGAGTTTGATAATATTTCTTCGAACCAGGAAAATGGCGCAGGATAGTAATACAAGCAATGCAAGTATTTCAAATGCATTTATCAGGAAAATATAAAGTCCGTCAAGGGGTGCAGCGAATAGGCGGTGAGTGCCGAAGATCCCATCGAGAATGATTTCAAGGACTTCAATATTAATAATGATAAAGCCAGCATAAACAAAAAAATGCAGCAGTGCTACGAGTGGATAGCGGAACATTTTTTTCTGACCAAATGCAAGCAGTAATACATTTTTCCAGCGGATGCCTTTCTGATCGTTGATCAATTCATCGCGGCCAAGGTTGATATTGCGGCGGATCTCCCTGACTTTTTTTGCAAAAAGGAAGATCGCCAAAGCACTGACTATAACGAAGGCTGTTTGCTGGATAATTTGCATTGGTTCAAAAATACAATAAATGCCCTTTGAATTTTCCATTGGATAATTCCAATGTCGGTGCCGGAAATTTAAATGCATTAAAAACCGTAAATAAAACCTTTACGGCTTTACTGTTCGTTCTTATCTTGCTGAAATCGATATCAGGCGACAGATACCACTGCCGGTATCTTTTAATATCTGAACGATTAAAAATAATATTGCCCGCATCATCTTTACCGATATTGCGTTCACCTCCAAACATACCTTCTGCTCCATATCCAACCGAAAGGTTTAACCAGGCAGGAATTTTGGAAGCTGGAAAAAATGATTTCAGGTTCATACTTGCCCAGTAAGACTGGCCATTATAATCTTTGATAAATCTTTGGGTAACAGATGAGCCAAATAGTTGGTCGCTTCTTTTATTTAATTCAGTATCTGAATAATGTTTATTATGAAAAGAGAATTTGATACGAACACGTTGATCGTTCCAGGCCAGTTCCTGGGAAATTAAGGTGGCGGAGCCGACAATGTTCGCTCCAAAATCTCCCCAACTCCAGCCCCAACCTGCACTGAATCCATCCAGTACTTCAATGACGGTCTGATAAACTGCTCCGCTGATCCCTCCAAGCCAGATCCTTTTTTTCCGGTCGACACCGGTCCAGCGCCACATTTCCATACTCCCCATACTTTCAATATAGGCACTGTAGAAATGACCCACTTTATCCATCTGCTTCCACTCAGGCCAGTCATTGAATGTATGAAAATGTGTTTGAGGATAGTCCTTATACCAGGCGCTATAAAGTCCTACCATTGTGCCGCCGTATCCAATGATATTACCTGCAATAACCAAACGGGTTCTTTTTCTTCTGGTTGCTGAATCAATAAGTGAATTGGCAGGTTGCCAGGGATAAACTGTAGTTCCAATGGAATGGATTATCGAATCAGTGGCAGGCTGTCCTGAATTAATATTCACACTATCGGGCTGGGCCTGTGTGAATTCGGTGATTAAAATAAACAATAATATAGGGATCGAATTTCTTATCATTTGTAAATAAACTCGGATCAATTCTCAAATTTACGTCAGTCTGGTTTTGCCGGATTTAAAATCGAAAATTCGATAACTTCCGGCCATAGAGTCAGTAAATGCATTTCTAATCGTTTCTAAGTGTTTCTAAGCGTTTTGAGACTTTCAAACAATACCCGGCCATTCTTTGGATTCGACAAAATAGAATTCAATGGATGGCAATCGTTTTGTATGAATAACGGTGATATTCCTTTTTTGTATTTACAACTGTATTAAATTGGAGCGTGCTACTTCATAAATTATTAAATGAAAAGATATGGATGCTAATATTAAACAAAAAGTTGACTCCTGGCTGAATGGTAATTTTGACAGCGATACAAAATCCCTGGTTAAGCAATTAATGCAATCTGACGAAGCAGGCCTGGCAGATGCTTTTTATAAAAATCTTGAATTTGGCACCGGGGGTCTTCGCGGTCTTATGGGAGTTGGTACCAACCGGATGAATAAATACACGGTCGGAATGGCTACCCAGGGATATGCCAACTATTTAAAAATGTCTTTTCCGGGAGAAGTGAAAGTTGCCATTGCGCATGACAGCCGGAATAACAGTCGTTTTTTTGCTGAAACAGCTGCAAATGTTTTTGCGGCAAATGGCATCAAAGTCTATTTATTTGAAGAACTCCGTCCAACTCCTGAATTGTCGTTTGCCATCCGTTATTTAAAATGCCAGGGTGGAGTAGTTTGTACCGCTTCACATAACCCGAAAGAGTATAATGGATATAAAGCATATTGGAACGATGGATCGCAGCTGGTTCCTCCTCATGATAAAAATGTTATCAAAGAAGTAGATAAGATCGCGACAGTAGATGATGTAAAATGGAACGGTGGAGAATCGAATATCCAATTGATAGGGAGAGACGTCGATGAAAAATATATGGAAATGGTCAAAGGATTGAGCGTTTATCCTGAGATCATTGAAAAACACAAAGAACTCAAGATTGTATATACACCTATTCATGGCACCGGGATCAGGCTCGTTCCCCCGGTGTTGAAGAAATTTGGATTTCAAAATGTACATATTGTAAAACAACAGGAAACACCGGACGGAAATTTTCCAACAGTTGTATACCCCAACCCGGAAGAAAGTGAAGCAATGAGCCTGGGTTTAAAAATGGCTGAGGAAATCAATGCTGATATATTATGTGGTACAGATCCGGATGCAGACAGAATTGCAATCGGAGTAAAAGACGATAGCGGTAAATGGATCCTGATGAATGGAAACCAGACCTGCGTTCTTGCGTTTAATTATCTTATCGAAGCCCGGAAAACAAAAGGTATAGCGAAGCCGAACGACATGGTGATTACAACAATTGTAACAACTCCGATGATTGATAACATTGCTGAAAAAAACAATGTTGCCTGTTACCGGGTGCTCACAGGGTTCAAATGGATCGCAGAATTGATCCGGGAGAAAGAAGGAAAAGAAAACTACATCATCGGTGGTGAAGAAAGTTTTGGACTCATGATAGGGGATAAAATCCGTGATAAAGATGGTATCAGCGCCGTGGCCCTTCTTTGCGAAATGGCAGCTTATGAAAAAGAAAAAGGAAGGAGTTTATATGAAAAAATGCTTGACCTCTACAAGGAATATGGATTTTATAAAGAGCATCTCATTTCCATTACTAAAAAAGGAATGGACGGCCAGCAGCAGATTGCGGCAATGATGGAATCCTACAGAAATAATCCACCTGCTTCAATAAACGGGTCCAGAGTAGTCAAGCTGCTTGACTACCAGTTGCAGAAAGGAAAAAATCCCCAGACTAATGAAGAATGGGAGATCGATCTCCCGGCATCAAATGTGCTGCAATTCATACTGACTGATGGCAGCAGCATTTCCGCCCGGCCCAGCGGTACTGAACCCAAGATCAAATTTTATTTCAGTGTGAATGCGAAGATGGAAAGTAAATCAGAATATGAAAACGTAAATAATCAGCTTGATGAAAAAATTAAAGCGATTATTGCAGATATGAAACTATCAAACAGCTATTAGCCGATAGCCTTTAGCTGTTAGCAGCTAATACCTAACAGTTATCATCTTTCTTATGCGACCAACAGAAGATACTTACAGGCACCAGGGAATGAGAAAAAAACTGGTTCAGGGTGTGCAGGACAAAGGCATTTCAGATGAACGCGTACTCGATGCCTTACTGCATGTACCCCGGCATTATTTTCTTGACAGTGCATTTGATGAAAAGGCATATGAGGACCGCGCGTTTCCTATCGCCGAAGGTCAGACTATCTCTCAACCCTATACCGTTGCCTATCAATCTCAGTTGCTCGAAGTAAAGCCGTTTATGAAAGTACTCGAGATCGGAACGGGCAGCGCGTACCAGGCTGTAGTACTTGCAGAAATGGGCGCGCAGGTTTATACGATCGAAAGACAAAAAAAATTATTCGAAACCAATAAACAGTTTGACCTTTTGAAAAAATACCCATCGATCAAAATGTTCTATGGTGATGGATACGAAGGGCTCCCCACTTTTGCACCTTTTGACAGGGTCCTGATTACAGCCGCTGCCCCTGAAATTCCACAGAAATTAATCGATCAGATGAAAATTGGCGGAATGATGGTGTTGCCGCTGGGAAGCGGAGATATCCAGCAAATGATGAGGATTACAAAACTGGAAAAAGGATCAGTGAAAGAAGAAGTGTTTGATCATTTTTCTTTCGTACCGATGCTGGAAGGGAAGAAATAGGCCTCACCCCGTCCTCATCCCGATTAAATAAATGTTGCAAGTATCGTTCCCCCTCTCCTGAAGGAGAGGGGGAACGATTGATGGACCTCGATAAATAACGAAAAGATCCTGGGGGTGAGGTCAGACAAACTGTTCCAGCAATTCAATCCTCTTTTCAATCGAAGGATGCGTTGCAAACATATTATCCCAGCTGGCTGATTTGTGTGCAGATGGCTTTGGATTTTCAATAAAAAGCTGGGCTACATCACGACTTTCTACCGCTTCAATCAACGGGTCGCCCGAAATTTTTCTCAAAGCATTTGCAAGAGCGTAAGGTTTTTTGGTCATGTCGGCACTGCCTGCATCTGCGAGATATTCGCGTTTACGGCTGATTCCAAACCGTAACAGTATGGAAAGAAAATAAGCAATGGCAGTAACTACGATTGCAATCAGAATAATTCCCCCACTGCCTTTACTGTCTTTGCTCTTCTTGCCGGATCCAACGAACCGCAGACTCCTGAATGCCATCTCTGCAAGGAAAGCAAAAATTCCTACAAAAATGATCGAAATGATCAACAGTCTTACATCACGGTTACGGATATGCGTTAACTCATGCCCGATCACTCCTTCAAGTTCCTCATCATCGAGTTTATCAATTATCCCTTTTGAAAGGGAAATGGAATAGCTCGATTGATTGATACCGCTGGCAAAAGCATTTAAAGATTCATCATCGATGATATAAAGCTTAGGCATTTTCATGCCTTGTGAAATGCAGAGGTTCTCCAATAAATTATAAACCCTTTTATTTTCCATACGCTCAAGCGGCTTGCTTGAAGTAGCCATCCTGATAAAAGCGCTATGTCCTGCAAATGCGATCAGAAACCAGATGCCCGTTCCAATTAACACAAAAGGAAGAATACGGATGGAATAGTTATTGGCCTCTTCCATTTTCTGGTCATTTACAAAAAAGAAGAAGACATAAAACATTCCCAGCAACAAAGCCGGGAAAGCGATCAATAGTAAAAAAGAATTGAGGTTGTTGCGACGGATCTGTGCGTCTAAACCAACATAATTCATTAGTGGTCTAAAGTTTAATGTTTGAAGTTTAAGGTTGATGTCTGAAGTTTCGATCATTTAGTTCTTTTAGAACATTAAACTTTAAACCTTAAACTTTAAACTTGCTAAAACTGTATTTTCGGAGGCTCTTCCATTTGTTTGCGTGTGTCAACTCCAAGATCAAACATGATCTCCCGCTTAAATCCAAAATTGCGTGCGATCATGTTCCCGGGGAAAGATTCCACTGCATTATTGTATTCTGTCGTAGCTCCATTAAAGAATCTTCTTGAAGCTGCCAGTTTGTTTTCAATATCGCTCAGCTCTTCCTGAAGCTGGAGAAAATTCTGGTTGGCTTTCAGATCAGGATAAGCTTCCACCTGAACTTTCAATCCCTGCAATGCATTGGTTAATTGTTGTTCAGCTGCGATCTTGCCGTCTATTGTGGTTGCAGTCATTGCAGCGCTTCTTGCTTCGGTAATACGCGTAAGCAATTCTTTTTCATGTGAGGCATAGCCTTTTACTGTATCAACCAGCTGAGGTACCAGGTCATGTCTTTGTCTTAACTGAACATCTATGTCAGCAAACGCGTTCTGCCTCCTGTTGCGTAACCTGACAAGCGAGTTATAAAGGCTGATCACCCAGATTACTATAAGGGCTACAACGCCAAGAACGATCCATATCATAACGGTGAATTTAGATCACTAAATTACTTAAAACACTTTAAAGAAAATAGACAATAGTCAATAAGCAATCGTCAATTACCTGTTGCCTATTGCCAGTTGAATATTTGTTTTTATTTTCAGGTTATGAGAGTAGTCCCATTCGTCGTCTCCACTGTAATTACAGCGGGTTTGATTTATGTTTTGAACAGACCGATTGGTCCTTTGCCTATGCCTGCCGGTAAATTCTTAAGTCCGCAACATGGTTTCTGGCAAAACGCAGAAGCGGGTTCAAAAAGCTATGATCAGAATTTAAGAATCCCCGGATTAAAAGGTAAGGCAACCGTCTATTTTGATGACAGGCTGGTCCCTCATGTTTTTGCAGACAATGAAGAAGATCTTTATTTCATCCAGGGCTACCTGCATGCCAAATTCCGCTTATTCCAGATGGATCTTCAAACTAAAGCAGCGGCAGGAAGAGCCAGTGAGATTGCCGGTAAAAAAGCGATTAATTATGACCGTGAGCAAAGAAGACTGGGAATGGTTTTCGCTGCGGAAAATGCAATGACTGAAATTGAAAAAGATCCTTTATCAAAGTCTTTATTCAGTGCTTATACGAATGGGATTAACACTTACATCGAATCGATGAAGGAAAGCGATATTCCGGTTGAATATAAGTTGCTGAACATCCGACCCGAGAAATGGAGTAACCTCAGAACAGCTTTGTTGCTGAAAATGATGGCAAAAATGTTATCATCCGGAACGGAGTCTGACCTGGCGAGAACCAGTTTGAAAATGGATTTCATGCCTGATGAGCTGAAAAATTTATATCCACAGGTTCCTGATTCACTGGAACCGATTGTACCAAAAGGAACTGTTTTTGACAAACCAGGAATTGTTCCTGTAAAACCGGCTGGTGCGGATTCAGTTTACTTCAATAATAAAGACCTGGTTCGAGATCATGAAAGATATAAGCCTGATATCAATAATGGCAGCAATAACTGGGTGGTTGCCGGAAACAAAACTCAGAGTGGCGCGCCCATACTTTGCAATGATCCGCATCTTGAACTAACACTACCGTCAATATGGTATGAAATGCAACTGACAGGACCCGGAGCAAATACCTACGGTGTTTCATTGCCCGGAAGTCCATTTATAATTATTGGATTTAATGACAGTGTGGCCTGGGGAGTAACCAATGCCCAAAGAGATGTGAAAGATTATTACCAGGTAAAATTTAAAGACAAATCCAAAAAAGAATACTGGTTCAACGGTGCATGGCAACCTGCCAAACTCAGAATTGAAGAGATAAAAGTTAAAGGAGGTGCCACTGTATACGATACTGTTGCCTATACCATTTTTGGACCGGTAATGTATGATGAATCATTTACCGGAGATAGGACCGTTACCAGTAATCTTGCTGTAAGATGGACAGCACATGATCCCAGTAATGAAGGAATGGCGATCTATCATCTGAATCACGCAAAGAATTATGATGATTATGAAAATGCAATAAAGACTTTTGATTGCCCGGGTCAGAATTTTGTATTCGCTTCCAAGAAAGGAGATATCGGGATCTGGCAGCAGGGGAAATTTCCTGCGAGATGGGAGGGGCAGGGAATGTATGTTATGCCTGGTCTAGATAGTTCATTTATGTGGCAGGGATTTATTCCTCAACAGGAAAATCCCCACAGCAAAAATCCAGAACGAGGATTTCTGGAAAGTGCAAACCAAAGACCAGCTGATTCAACTTATCCCTATTTTATTCCGGGTAGTTACATCACTCCCCGTGGTATAACGATCACCAACAAACTGGCTTCCATGAACCAGATAACTCCCGAGGACATGATGAAGCTGCAATACGACTATTTCAATTCAACTGCAGAAGACGCGAGGCCTTTGTTTTTAAAATATACAAGAGAAAATGATCTGGATGCCAGTGCTAAAAAATATCTTGACATTTTTAAGAATTGGGACTTGATGGCATCACCGGATTCAAAAGGGCAGACTGTTTACACATTCTGGTTTGATTGTTTGGAACAATTGATTTGGGGAGATGAGCTTAGCAAGATCATGATCCGCTCCCTATCAAAAGCTGATACATTCAAAGATGGAAATGCCTTATACCAATCACTGATAAATAACAGGATTGATTTTCCTATGGCAGTTCCGGAGAAAGAAATACAATTGGAACAATTACTGAAAGACTCGGCATTCAGAATGATTGATAATATTTATACAGCCCGGAAGGAAACCCTGGCTGATATGATTACTGATGCAATTATAAAAGCATCTGCCAGGCTGAGTAAATTTGAAGCTGATGGAAGGTTGGAATGGTGGAAATCAAAAAAGCCGGGAGTCTTTCATTTAATAAAAGATCTGAAAGGGTTTGCGAGACAAAATCTGCATGTTGGCGGCAATGGAAATATTGTAAATGCAGTTACGCAAAGTCATGGTCCGAGCTGGCGTATGATTGTACAATTGACCGGCAACACCGAAGCATGGGGCGTTTATCCTGGTGGTGAAAGCGGAAACCCGGGAAGCAGGTTTTATGATGATGGGGTGGATAAATGGGTTGAAGGAAAATACAACAAGCTTTGGTTCATGAGAGACGGAGACAGAACGGATAAAAAGATCAAGTGGATAATGAGTTTTAATAAGTAAGAAATGTTCGACCTTAATCAATCATAGATCACAAACCACAAATCATAAATTCCAGATGAAATTTTTTGCGGCTACCATATTGACAGCACTTCTTGCTTTTATTTCAGGATTATTTCTTCCCTGGTGGGCAATCGCAATAACATCTTTAGTTGTAGCTCTGGTGGTCCATCAAAGAGCGGGCAAAGCTTTTGCTGCAGGATTATTAGGTGTTTTTTTATTATGGGCGGGTTTAGCTTTGTTCATCGACATGAAAAATCACGGAATTCTTTCTCATAAAATTGCTTCGGTTCTTCCATTAGGAGGTAATTCGGTTTTATTAATTGTCGTTACGGGAATGATTGGTGGATTGGCAGGTGGATTTGGGGCGATGACCGGAAGCTATCTTCGTTCTTCCCCGAGATGATGTTAAATCTTTACAAAGTTCATCATCCCCGATTTATTTTTCCCATGTAGTTTTTATCTTGGCTTTTTAACTGTTGTATGGGAAAACTCCTGCGCATTATTTTTTTACTTCTCATTCCTGGATCTATTTATGCTCAGAAAGTAAAGGGCATAGTTACTGATGCGAACGGGGAAATTCTTCCTTATGCTTCTGTTACTGTAAAAGGAAGTTCTAAAGGTACAAATGCCAATAGCCAGGGTTATTATTCACTAAACCTCTCCGCAGGTCAATATACCCTGGTTTGCCAGTATGTCAACTATAAAAAGGAAGAAAAGAAAATCCAGGTAACAGGACAGGATATCGAATTGAATTTTAAACTTGAAATTCAACAGCTGACACTAGGTGAGGTTGTGGTCAAAAAAGGGGAGGATCCGGCATATGAGATCATTCGAAAAACAATTAAGAAGCGGCCATTTTATAATAACCAGGTCGACTCTTTTACTGTCAATGTATATATTAAAGGTTTGATCCGTTCCCGGGGAATGCCCGCCCGTCTATTTGGGAAGAAAATAGAGCATGATAAAAGTGAAGGACTGGATTCATTAGGTAAAGGAATCGTATTCTTATCTGAATCAATGACGAATGTGTCGTATGTAAAACCCGGTAAGATTAAATACCAGGTAATTTCCTCCCGCGTCAGCGGTGATAACAGTGGCTTTGGTCTCAGCATTCCTTTCTTTATTAATTTTTATGACAACAATGTAAACACTTTTGATAATCTCAATCCGAGAGGTTTTATTTCTCCTATCTCTGACGGTGCTTTATCTTATTATAAATATCATTACGAAGGCAGTTTTTTTGAAGAAGGTAAAATGGTTAACACCATTAAAGTGATTCCAAGAAGAAAAAGTGAACCGCTGTTTTCCGGAACCATCCAGATAGTAGAAGATGACTGGAGGATATACAGCCTTGATCTGAAAACTACAAAAGACTATTCACTGGAAATGGCCGATACGGTAAGAATTACACAAATTCATGGACCTGTCGGAGATAATGTTTGGAAGACCAAAAACCAGGTGCTTTATACAACTGTAAAATTCATGGGATTTGATTTTACGGGAAACTTTGTAAATGTTTATTCTGATTACGATATCAATCCCGGGTTTGCGAAAAAACATTTTGACCGGATTGTAATGAAGTATGATACCTCATTCAATAAAAAGGATACGAACTACTGGAACCAGGTAAGACCTGTAACACTGGAGCCTGATGAGAAAAAAGATTTTGTATTCAAAGACAGCATTCAAAAAGCTTATGCCGATTCTTTCAAATCTAAAAGGGTCATTGATTCTCTCAGAAGGAATCAAAAACCGGTAACCTTGAGAAATATTCTCTGGACAGGAGCATTCAGATATTTTAAGATCGGGAAATCAAACATTAACTACAGTCTTAAGCCGTTATTGACCTCAATTCAATACAATACAGTGGAAGGATGGGTCGCCATGGCGGACCAAACATTCAGGGTTTTTGGAAAACAGTCCAGGGGGCTGGTTTCACTGGACTGGAATATGAGGTATGGATTCAGCAATCAACACTTTAATTCTTTTGGCGCTCTGAGTTTCCGGGCGAAAAAAAATATGTTGTTCTCAAACCGGTATTTCCGGATTTCCGGCGGCAGGAGAGTATCCCAGTTTAATCACCAAAGCCCTGTAGAACCCCGGGTTAATTCCATTTCAACACTTCTATACCGCCGCAACTATATGAAGATCTATGAGAACTGGTTTGGTGCTGTAGAATTCAATACCAAAACTGAATCTGGTTTTAAGTTGAACGTAAAAGGTAGTTACGAAGATAGAATCCCACTCGTAAACACGAGTGACTTTTCAGTTTTTGGTAAAAAAATATTTACGCCTAACCATCCATATGAACTGGCCAATATTCCATTCAACCGGCACCAGGCACTGGTTATCGGATTTACACTGAGTTTTCAACCTGGTCAGAAATACATCCAGTTTCCAAAATATAAAGTTTCTCTTGGTTCTAAAATGCCCACATTTGAATTGCAGTATTATAAAGGGATTGACATGCTGGGAAGTGATGTTGATTTCGACAAATGGAAACTCTCCGTTTTCGATAATATGAATCTGAAACTCAGGGGTGAGTTTCGTTACAAGTTTAGTATTGGAGGATTTTTTAACAACCGCAAAGTGGAGATTCCGGACTTCACCCATTTTAATGGCAACCAGCTTTGGTCAATACATCAATACCTTGATGCGTTTCAACTTGCACCCTATTATAAATACAGCAATACTGAAAAGTTTTTTACTGTAGCCCGTGTTGAACATCATTTCAATGGATTGCTTACTAATAAAATCCCATTGTTTAACAGACTGAAATGGCACCTGGTAGCCGGAGCGAACAGTTTTTATGTGAACGATGACAAATATTATGTAGAAGCCTTCCTGGGGCTTGAAAATATTTTCAAATTATTCAGAGTCGACTTTATCAACGCCTACCAGCCCGGAATTAACTACAAGTTTGGTTTTAAAGTTGGTGCGGGGGGAATTCTGGGCGGACGCATAAAGTTTGAGAGGTAACTAACAGCTAATAGCTTATAGCTTATCTTTGCAAAGAATTTTACCCAACCTGCAATTGGGATCTTAAATGATGAAAATTCTATATGGCGCAACTACATAACCGGGTCTCCCGCAAGGAGCTTAAACAGCGGATTTTAGAAGACCCAACTCCACGTACTACCATTTCTTTCTATTGTTATTTTCCGATCGAAGATTGTAATTCGTTCAGAAATGAGCTTTACCGTCGATTTAATGATATGGGCGTTTATGGCAGGGTCTACCTGGCCCAGGAAGGGATCAATGCCCAGATAAGTGTACCGACTGAGAAAATCGATGCTTTCAAAAATTATCTCTATTCGATAGAGCCATTGAATGGATTAAGATTAAATATCGCAGTTGACGATAACAGTAAAAGTTTTTATGTACTTGATATCAAAGTGCGTAACAAGATCGTGGCCGATGGAATTGACGATCCTGCTTTTGATATGCAGAATAAAGGGCGTTATGTTACAGCTACTGAGTTCAATGAACTTAGTGATGATCCGGAAACAGTGATCATTGATATGAGAAATCACTATGAATTTGAAGTTGGTCATTTTGAAAATGCGATTGAAATTCCCAGCGATACTTTCAGGGAACAATTACCAATGGCTGTAGATATGATGAATACTGATAAAGAAAAGAACATCATCATGTATTGCACAGGAGGTATCCGTTGCGAAAAAGCTTCCGCCTATATGCTTCACCGGGGATTTAAAAACGTATTTCATCTGGAAGGAGGCATCATCAATTATGTCAACCAGGTAAAGGAAAAGAATCTTCCTAATAAATTCCATGGTAAGAATTTTGTTTTTGATCAGAGACTGGGGGAGAGGATTACTGAAGAAATTATCTCGTATTGCCATCAATGTGGCAAACCGGCAGATACGCATGTGAATTGTATCAATGATGCCTGTCATCTTTTATTCATCCAGTGTGATGAATGCCGCGAAAAAATGGAAGGAACCTGCAGCCAGGAATGTTTTGATTTTATTCATCTGCCTGAAGAAGAGCAAAAAAAATTGAGGGCAGGAATTGATAAAGGCCGAAACGTATTTAATAAATCCAAGTCCGAAAAAATTAAGATAAACCGGGGACCCGTTTAAGACTTTTTTTTGAACCCTAAGGCTCTAAGACTCGAAGAATCACAAAGACGTTTATCATAGCAGCTTTAGAAATTTCTTTGTGAAGCTTTGATCCTTTGTGTCTTTGTGGTTTTCCTTGGTGTTCCATCATGAAAACCAATCCGTCAATTTAGTAAGATCTACATTTCCCCCGCTTAGAATTATGCCGACTTTTTTGCCTCTGAATAATTCGTTATTCTTTCTCAGTACCGCAAATCCAACCGCTGCACTGGGTTCGATTACCATTTTCATTCTTTCATAGATCAGTTTCATTGCGTCAATGATCTCATTGTCGGAGACGGTAAGTATATCCGTAACGTATTCTTTAATGATCGGAAAAGTTTTATCTCCAAGCATAGTCAGCAATCCGTCTGCAATTGTTTTTACATAGGCTGCTTTTTCTATCTTATTATGTTTAACTGACAGAAATGCATCAGCAGCACCTTCCGGTTCTGCAGCATATACTTTTGTTTGAGGTGAAAAAAAATGTACGCTTAAAAGCGTTCCACTTAATAAACCTCCGCCGCCAACTGGCGCTATAACATAGTCAAGATGTGGGAAATCTTCGATCAATTCTTTGCAGGACGTTGCCTGGCCGGTAATAACACGGTAATCATTATAAGGATGAATGAATTCTGCGCCGGTTCTTTCTACAATCTGTTTTAATGTTTCTTCTCTTGCCTGTTGGGTTGCTTCGCAAAATGTGATTTCAGCGCCATATCCCTTCACTGCATCCACTTTTACTTTCGGCGAGTTATCGGGCATCACAATATATGCTTTTGCTCCGGCCTGTCTTGCGGCATATGCAATAGCCTGTGCATGATTACCAGAAGAATGAGTAGCGATGCCGTTTTTTAACTGTTCCGGCTCCAGCGACAGAACTGCATTCATAGCACCTCGGATTTTAAATGCACCGATCTTTTGAAAGTTTTCGCATTTAAAATAGATCTCCGTTTCTGTCAGTTCATTAAAAGTAGCGCTGCTTAAAACAGGCGTACGATGGATAAAAGCACAGATTTTTTCATGTGCCTGTTCAATATGTTCTTTTGTAATGGTCATTGTGCATGGTCCAGTACAGATGCAATGCAATCGATCTCGATTCCGCATCCGCGGTTTAGTGTGTTACATGGAACTACAATTCTTGCCGGACGATGATCACCCATGATCTCTGCAAAGGTTTCATTGAACCTGGCCCAGTTTGAAATGTCGGCGATGAAGACATTTACTTTAAGAATTCGCCTGAGATTACTTCCGCTGGCATGCAGGATAGTTTCAATATTTTTCATGCATACACGGGTCTGCTCTTCAATACTGCCCAATTGCGCTTCTCCATTTGAATTAAGTGGAAGCTGGCCGCTTACATATACAATGCCATTATGCACAATGCCAGGTGCATAATGCCCGGCGGGTTTTTTATCTGAAGGATAAATAGGTTTTATTTCCATACAAAATTATTTAGTGCGTATCCATTTTATACAAACGGGTTTACCAATGGAAATTCTTTTTTTTGAATCTTTAAGTTTTCCATTATTTGTGTTCCTTTTAAAGATCACTATCTCATTGCTATTCTGGTTTTCCGCAAGCAAAAAATGTCCGGAAGGATCGATGCTGAAATTCCGTGGTGTTTTGCCTAATACCGATTGATATTGGACCCAATGCATTCGCTGGCCAGGAAATAACTCGTAAACAACAATATTATTGATATCTCCACGGTTCGATGCATAAAGGAATTTTCCATCTGCTGATATGTGAACGTCGGCGCTTCCCGGGAAACTTGTATCACCCTTATCACGTAAACTGATTTTTGGCCAGGCTTCTTTCAAAGTTTTTCTATCATAGTTATAAGCCGATATTGAACCAGAAAGTTCTTCGACAACATAAGCCATTTTCTGATCAGGTTGAAAAGTTAATAACCTGGGTCCTGATCCGGGAGCAGACTGAACAAATGGCATTTCCGAAGGGCTGAGCTTTCCGGTTGACGCATCGAAATCATACATCATAATTTTATCAATACCAAGATCTGTAACAAATAGTTGTTTGTTATCCGATGAAATGATAGCTCCATGTACATGAGGTCCTTTTTGTCTTTCAGGAAATGGTCCTGAACCAGAATGCTGAATGGTATAAGCCTTTCCCAGACTTCCATCTGAATTAACAGGCAATACGGATAATGTCCCACTGCTATAGTTTGAAGCAAATAACCATTTTCCTGTTTTGTCAACTTCAACATGACAGGGATGATCACCCCCGGAGAGTTGCCTGTTAATGAACGTTAACATTCCATTCTGTTTATTAAATGCAAACGCCGCTATGTCACCTCCCTTACCATCCTGTGGCGCCGTTTCATGAACTGCATATACATATTTTTCATCTGGTGAAATTGCAATGAAGGAAGGATTGGAAGTTTTAATATGACTGATCTCTTTCGCGAAACCCGTACTGGTATTGAATTTGTAAACATAGATGCCTTCACTTTGCGGAGAGTCATAAGTGCCTACTAGCATGAAGTATTCCTGTGCTCTGGCATCAAAGCAGATAAGGAAAATAAGAATAGAAAGTATCCTGTTTTTCATATCAAAAGTGAATATCCCGTTTTCAAATGATTTTAACAAAACCAATATCAAACGTTTGCGGGTCTGGCACAATCTTATCATTAGAGCAGGCAAGACAAACAATTAACTAAAACTGTTAAACTATCTTAACCATGAAACGAATATTTACTTTATCCGCCCTTGTTCTTTCCGTTACGATTTTTCTTTCAAGCTGCGTTAAAAACCAATATGTCGGAAATGACGAAAGTTATTGGTTATCCAAAGAGCAGGGAGAAGTTGTTTACGCAGATACATACTGTAGCTATTTTGTTGTTGAAACATATTACGGCTACAATATTGTTCGCTCCTATGGAAACTACAAACCCTATGAAGGCGATATCGTGTACGGAAATTTCAGCAGCCGTGGTTCCCGCGATATGTATAACTACACTACCGGTGTTGTTTTCAGCGGAACTATTACTGATTACTGGTTGAGCTACACCGAAGCCCAGGATGCATTAGATTACTATTGTCCTTACGGAAAAGGGACAACCGGCACGAGAGAGTTTAAAAAATCGAATATCGTTACCCAGAAAAAGTAATTTTAATCCGGATCTTAGAACCCACCCCGCTCATTGCGGGGTTTTTTTATTACTGCCTGCGGCAAATTTTGGTTAAAAGAAAATGAGGCAAACGAGAAAAGGAGAAATTTCTATCAGTTTCACTCTTTTACC
>JADMIO010932582.1_pt1 | contig 82058 bp, 56 predicted proteins | sample 8958161 | NCBI WGS metagenome assembly JADMIO01 (sample SAMN16585339, study PRJNA669376) | soil metagenome | isolation source: Crop rotation soil | place: USA: Cullars Rotation, Alabama | collected 2011
CCGCGACAACTTGTCCACGTGGAATTCTAAGCTTAGGATCCCAATGTGCTGGAAAGTCAATTCGATGTCAGTTGATTCGGCGGCGACGGCTGGCGCATCATCGCGCCGCGCACGGTGCGGATTCTGCCGCCCGTGCGACCGTCGCCCGGAGACTGACCGATGCTCGCCTCGATCCGCGTCCTTGCCCTCCTCCTGCTCTGCCTGATCGCCCCCGCCGCGTCGGCCCAGGTTCGTCGTTTCCAGGTGGCGCTGGACATCCAGTCCAAGACGACGCACGGAGCGGAGGCGATGGCCTCGCGCAGCGTCGCGCGCCGCGTGACGGCCCTGGTCGTGCCGGCCCTCCAGGACAAGGGATTCGACGTCGTCCGGGTGGCGGACTGGACGCGGGCCATCAAGTCGGGACGCCACGACGCCGTGATCCGGCTCAACGTCGATGCCCGCGCGCTCACCCTGGTGCCGAGCGCCGATCTCTACCTGAAGGACCAGGCGCCGATGAACGGCCCGAAGCCCCGTCACTATCGTGATCGCTCGCTGCAGGTGAACTCCTCCCACGGCGTCGAGGCCTGGGCGGCGTGGACCACCTGGGACGGCAAGGGCGGCGAGCATGCCGGCAAGGGCAGCATCCCGCGCATGGCCTCGCGCGTCGAGGGCAGCGGCGACAGCGCCCGCCTCGAGGACGAGGACAACATCGCGCGTCTCCTCTCCGACGCGATCGTCAAGGCAGTCATCCCCTCCATCGACTACGCGACGACGCCGGTCGCCAGGACAAACTGATTCGGGGCACCCGCCCCTCGAGTTACGTCCCCTTCGTTCGCGGCGGTTGACCGCGCCAAGCGGCGCTCCCTACACTCTGGCCCACGGAGTCGTCGGAGGCCGCTGCGGCGGCATGCCACGCCATGGGTGCATGAGGGCGTTCGTGCCCTGAAAGGAAGCTGATGAGAATGAATGCCTTCGCTCGCTGGGCCGCGCCGGCTGCGCTCGCCCTGGTCGCCTTCGCCCTCGTGAGCTCGCCCGCGCGGGCCGCCGTTCCCGAGCGTTCGGGCGACCTCGAAGTCGCCATCGGCTGGTACTGGCCGGAGAACCAGAGCGGCGCGGACGTCAACGACGACTTCACCTACGGCATCCGCGGCGGCTACAACGTCACGAAGCACTTCGCCGTCCAGGGCGGCATCCAGGGCTTCGACTCCGGCATCAACAACACCTACCCGACGGCGGACACGACCTTCGACATCGTCATGGTCGACGTCTCCTTCGCGTGGCTCGCGAACCCCGATGCCAAGGCCGTGTTCGAGCTCTACGCGGGCCCCGGCTACGCGTGGCAGACGGTGAACCCGCCCGGCACGGGCAACACGATCGACGAGAACGTCTTCACGGGACACGTCGGAGTCGGCGCCCAGATCGGCATCACGAAGAGCTTCTACATCCGTCCGGACGCGCGCTACCGCTGGTTCGACGGCAGCGACTCGACGGGCCACGTCGACTCGCACGGCGACCTCGAGGCAACCATCTCGTTCGGCTGGTACCTCGGCGGCGAGTAGTCACTCCGGCGTCGGCGAGTCCGACGCCTCGCTCCCCCACGACGCCTCCAGAATCCTCGCGATTCTGGGGGCGTTGTTGCGTCAGGCGTCGTCTTCTTCCGACTCGTCGTGAGCAGCGGCGGGTGGCGCCGACGAAGAAGACGGCTGCGCGAGGCCGTGCTTCTCGAGCTTGCGGTCGAGGGCCGGGCGCGAGATGCCGAGGATGCGGGCCGCCTTGCTCTTGTTGCCGCCGGCGTGCCGCATGACGCGCACGAGGTGAGCGCACTCGACCTCGTCGAGCGTCTGCGGCGTGGCGTCCACGTCGTCGTGCACGGCGGTCCGATCGGTCATCGGGTCCTCGAACAACTGACGCGGGAGATCGCCGAGGATGATCGTCTGGCCCGACGACTTCAACGTGACGATCGAGCGGATCGTGCGCTCGAGCTCACGGACGTTGAAGGGCCAGGGGTACGAGCAGAGGACCTCGAGCACCGCGGGATCGAACTCGCACGCCTCCCTGCCCTCGCGCCGCGCCGTGCCATGGAGAAAGATGTGCGCGAGCAGCGGGATGTCGTCGCGCCGCTCGCGCAAGGGCGGGGCATGGATCTTGAGCACGTCGAGGCGCTGGAGAAGATCGTCGCGGAAGCGGCCGGCGCGCACGAGCTCCTCGAGGTTGCGATGCGTCGCGAAGATCGCGCGCACGTCGGCATTGACCGTGCTGGCGCTGCCGACGCGGCGGAGCTCACGCGTGGTTTCCAGGGTGCCCGGAGGAGGCTGGAGCACGCGCAGGAGCTTCGCCTGGAGCGCGAGGGGCATCTCGCCGATCTCGTCGAACACGAGCGTGCCACCCTGCGCCTGCTCGAAGAGGCCCGGCTGGCGCGCGACGGCGCCGGTGAACGAGCCGCGCTCGTGCCCGAAAAGCTCGCTCTCGAGGAGCGCCTCCGGGATGGCCGCGCAGTTGATGACGACGAACGGTCCCGAGGCACGCGACGAGTGGCGGTGGATCGCCCTCGCGATGAGCTCCTTGCCGGTGCCCGACTCGCCGACGATCAGCACGTTGGCATCGCTCGCCGCGAAGAGGGCGACGTACCGGCGCACCTGCGCGATCTTGTCCGACGTCCCGAGGATCTCCTCGGCGACCGGCGGCGGGAGCCTTCGGCTGGCGCGTCGCTGGACCGCGCTCGCGAGGCGCGTGGCGAGCCGCGTCGCGATCTCGTCGGACGGACCGCCGTCCCAGGTCAGGACGTCGTGGGCGCCCCACTTCCCGAGGGTGCGGATGGCGTCGAGCGCGGGAGGCGCGCGCGCCAGCACGACCACCGAGAGCAACGGATCCGCGCGTCGGAACAGGTCCATGACGGCCGCCGACGCCGAGTCGATTCCGAGGAGCACGATGTCCGCCCGCTCGCGGCTCGGAGTCTCGGACGCCCCGGCCCGCTTCAGCGCCTCGAACCCGCGCTGCTCGAGCGCGCCGGCGAGCGAGTCGCGCCGCGACGCGTCGGCTTCGATGAGGAGGACGCGCGGCCGCTCGACGTCTTCGGCAAGGGTCACTTCAGGATCTCGAGATCACGCGAGGCGCACTTGCGGCAGACCTGGTTGTACTTCGTGACGACCCCTTGCCAACTACAGGCGCGGCACCGGGCGTTCAGCTTGTACTCCTCCTGGATGACCGGCTTCTTCTTCGAGAGGAGCCGCAGGATGACCCAGAGGACCACCGCGGTCACGACGACGCCGATCACGAGGTTGAGATTCTTCGAGAGCCACTCCATGGGCCGCCATCGCCGTCCCGCGGAGGACTCCCATGCGGCACGGGAGGGCGGGCGGACGGCGCCAAGCATGTCTCAACAGGACTCTGGAGCAGCGCCGGCGGGCCCCCCTCCGGGTGCGCTGGCGGGCCCCTGGTCCGCTACCCACGTGGGTGGGCACGAGACTCAAGTCGCACGAACGGCTGCCGAACATTGGGGGGATGGTGGGCTGCTTCCGGCCCCGCCCGGCCGCCGCGTCGCGATGCGTCCTGGGGATGGCGCAATTCGAGTGGCGCAAGAAGGCCGTCCGGAACTAACGTATGACCACGCACTCGATGGAGCCCTCCGGCGCGAAGCTCCCACTCAGGAACCTGCCGCGCCCCTCGGAGATCGACCGCATGCGCCGATTCGCCTTCGTAGCGTGCCTGCTGCTCCTCGCGTCCACTTGCCTCGCAACGGGCGCGTCCTACTCCGAGGTCCGCACCGCCCATCCCTCCGTCGATCAGGCCATCAACCAACTGCCGTCGACGCGGGTCCGCACGCTCCTGGGCCAGATCTCCAACCTGCTCGGGGATCGGCGCGTCGCGAGCCTTGAGCCCGGCCAGTACGAGAAGCTCCCGGCCGGCTACGAGCGCCAGATGGGCATGGCCCTCGACGACCTCGCTCGCGAGCTCGAGCGCGGCCTCCCGTCTCTGAGCCTGCCCGATCGACTGAACCTCGCTCAGGCGGTCAACGTGATCGCCTTCGAGCGCAACCTCGAAATCCACGCCGGGCTCGATCCGTGCGACAGGCCGGAAGCCTGCCCCGATCAGCCCGCGGTCCTCACGTCCCTCCAGCACCTCTCGATGGTGCTCGCCGCCTCGATCCGCACCGGGATCGACGACTGGGAGCGCACGAGCTCGCAGGACCTCACTGCCACCCGTTCTGCGGCCGGCGAAACGGTCAATGCGGTCACCTTCGACCCCTGGCTCGAAGGCGTCTGCGTCGCGACGCCAATCCGTGGCGTCGAATCCATCGACGACTAAACGCCGGGGCGGCGGACGGCCATCTGCGTCGTTGCGCTGCGGACTCGGCTTCCTCACGTACCAGGGCGTACGCTCGGATCGCCTCGCCTTGCGCGCCTAGCACCTGGCCATCCGGCGCTCCCGGCGTTCACAGTCCGAATCGGGACGCACCGGCGGCGGACGGCTCGGTGCGGCGCTCCCCGCGGTCGTCGCGCGAACGGCACTTCGCCGGGCGACTTGACGTGGTTGACATGCTTCTGGCCTGGAGCGGCATTTCCTGCGGCTGAACGCGGGCGTGGCGCTTCCTGGAGGACTCGGCATGTCCTACTCGTCGATGCGTCCGAAGCAGCTTCTCGAGATCCGCAGGCCACCGCGGCCCCACTGGGTCGGTGACGGGTTCCTCGTCCACAACCTGATCTCCTACGACAGGGGCGAGGCGACCAGTCCGTTCCTCCTTCTCGATCACGGAGCGCCACGCGAGGTCGCGCCGTCCGAGGTGCCCACCGGCGTCGGCGAGCATCCGCATCGCGGGTTCGAGACGGTCACGCTGTCGTACGCCGGCGAGATCCGGCATCGCGACTCGTCCGGTGGCGGTGGCGTCATCGGTCCCGGCGACGTGCAGTGGATGACCGCGGGCAGCGGGCTCGTGCACGAGGAGAAGTACTCGCGCGAGTTCTCGCGTCGCGGCGGCACCGCCGAGATGGTCCAGCTCTGGGTGAACCTCCCCGCGAACCTGAAGATGACGAAGCCGCGCTACCAGGACCTGCGCGACGCGAGCTTCCCAGTCGTCCCGCTGGAAGGCGGAGCCGGCACCGCTCGCGTCATCGCAGGCGAGCTCGGCGGCGGCAGCGGTCCGGCCATGACGCACACGCCCGTAGCGCTCTGGGATCTACGGTTGAAGGAAGGCCGTCCCGCGCGGCTCGAGCTTCCCGAAGGACACTCGGCCTCGGCGCTCGTGCTGCGAGGAGCGGTGAACCTCGCCGACGGGGCGAGAGTGGGCCAGGGCGAGCTCGCCGTCTTCTCGACGACCGGCGAAGACCTCGCGATGACGGCCACGACCGACGCGACGGTTCTGCTCATGAGTGGCGAGCCGATCCGCGAGCCCATCGTGGGACACGGGCCCTTCGTCATGAACACGGTCGAAGAGATCCGGCAGGCCATGCAGGACTACGCGTCCGGTCGCATGGGACACCTGGATTGAGGACCGGCGCACGCTCATGACCGATCCATGACGCGAGCGGGGCGCTTCGTCGCGCGGCGAAGCGCCCCGAAGTCCTTGATCTAGGCAATTTCCCTAGGCTAGGTGTGACCGCCGTCCATTGCGCAGGTCGTGACCGCAGCGTAACCTCGGTGTTCACCATGACCTGAGGCCCCGCCGGCTGCGTCTTGCGACGCGTGTCTCTCGGCCTCGTCTCGTCCGAGGACTCGCCATGAAGCTCCTGCAACGCGTCGCTCTCGTTACCATCGCCCTCGCGAGCGTCGCCACCGCGTCGATCGCCCAGACTCCCGCCAAGCTCTCCGACGTGCGCCACGCGCATCCCGGGATCGACGATGCCATCGATGCGATGGCGAGCGACGACTTCGGCGGCACCGCGAATCGACTCTCCGACATCTGGCACCGCAAGGAGGTCATGAAGCTGACGACGGGTGCGGCCGCCCGCGGCGAAGCGCCTGCCAGCGTGATCGACAACCTCCACAGCACGCTGCTCGACATGGCGCGCGATCTCTCGGAGTCGGTCCCGGCGTACGCGACGGGTCACGGCGACGGGGACGGTCACGACGACGGCGGCGACGGCCACACCGACGGCATGATGGCCGCGATGGCCGAGTCGCTGCCGCTCGACGAGACCCTCGTCGTCGACGACCAGCAGGCGCTCTACATCCTTCAAGTGGTCAACGTCTACGCGCTCCGCCGGACGCGCGATCTCTACGCCCACCCTTTCACCTACTGCCAGCCGTGCGTCGGCGACGGCCAGCCCTGCAACAACTTCTGCTTCGACGTCGATCCCGTCGTCTACGACGACATCGATCGGATCATCGGGATCATCCGTCCGACGTACCGCCGCATCCGCGAGGACTTCGGCAACCCCTCGGGCACGCCGACGCCGGCCGCGCTCAACGGCAACAACTTCAGCGCTGCGATCACGACGATGTGCGCGACGCCGATCCGTGGCGTGGAATCGATCGACGATTAGCTCTATCGAGCGCCGAAAGCGCGAGCGCGTGAGGGCCTCGCTCCGCGCGAGCCGAGCGCCGGACGTCCAGATGTGGGCATGAGGAGGGCCGAGGCCGCGGAGTTGACTTGCCGTCAATGAGATGGGATGAAGCGACCGGTCTCCCACTCGTACCCTGGCGCCGAAGCGTCGGGTTCCCCATGGGGGGAGCCGTGCTCGTGATGGCACATCGAGAAAGGAGACCGGTCGTGGATCACGTTGGCATGGACCTCGGACGGAGGCAATCGCACGCCTCCTGGCTGACAGCGGACGGGGAGGTCGTCTACCGCAGGATTCTTTCGACGAAGGAGCAGCTGACCAAGCACTTCGGTGGGCGTACTGGACGGTTGCTGATCGAGGCGACGGCGATGTCTGAGTGGGTTGCCCGACACGTCGAGAGCCTGGGAGGGTGGGAGGTCGTGGTCGCGGATCCGAACTTCGCGCCGATGTACGCCGAGCGAACGCGGCGGGTGAAGACGGATCGACGCGACGCGGAGGCGCTGATGTGGGCTTGCAAGAACGGCACCTACAGGAGGGCGCATCGACTCTCGGACGAAGCGCGCCAGCTGAGGGCGACGGTGAAGGTCCGAAAGAACCTGGTCCGCATGCGAGGGAAGATGCTGGTCCAGGCCAAGGCATTGCTCGTGCCTCACGGGATCTCGCTGGATGCCAGGCCGGAGCAGTTTGCTCGACGATGGGCCGCTCAGGAGATGCCGGCACCGATCCGGCACGAGCTCGCTCCGCTGGCGGAAGTGGCAGGACTCCTCGACGATCCGATCCACGAGTTGGATGCGCGACTCGAGAAGCTGGGTGAAGTGGACCCAGACGTGAAGAGGTTGATGACCGTGCCGGGAATCGGTCCTGTCACGGCGGCAACCTGGGTGGCGATGCTCGACGGTCCGGCGCGCTTCCAGACGGGCGAGCAAGTGGTGGCGTTCCTGGGACTGGTGCCCAGGGAGTGGAGCTCGTCTGACGTGCGCCTCCAGGGCCGAATCACCAAGGCGGGCCCCGGTGACTTGCGGGATCTGCTCATCGAGTGCGCCTGGCACGTGCTCATCCTTCCCACGAAGGGAGCCGAATCGTTGCGCGCCTGGGCCCAGAACGTGGCGCAGCGTCGAGGCAAGAAGAAGGCCGTCGTCGCGCTGGCTCGCAAGCTCGCGCGCATCCTGTTCGTCATCTGGCGAGACGGGGTCCCGTACTCGCCGGAGCTGGTGCGAGGTCGTGCGCTGACGAGCTGACGACGTCCACCAGGCCATGGAGTGCAGCATGGGTTGCCAACCGCGAAGGCCTGCTTGGGCCAAGAGCCCGTCAGTGAGATGGCGGCGGCACCCCTCTCGAATCCCCCCATGCGCAGCGGTCACGCGACCGCCACGACGAGCGCGGACAGAAGGCTGAAGCGCACTTCCATGGCTCACAGCAAGAGCTCTGGACCCGGGTGGTCATCGCCGCCCCGCTGAACCCTCGTGCTCAACACGCGAAGAAAGGCCCCGCCCAACCCAGGACGGCGCTTGACTCGGGAGGTCGCTTCACAGAAGCAGGCCGAGGCCCGAGGAGGGCACGCAGATGGATGTCCGCCGCCGGCGCAGCACGCGGAGCGGCCAGCGCCACGCGACCGCTCGAAGCTCCCCGTGGCAAGCGGCGCCAGGCTGGCAGGCGTGCGACGCGCGCCTACGGCGAGCTCCGCCTCCGATTCACCAGCGTCGGTGATGCCTGGTCCGTCGGGAAGAGGACCATCTCGGCGATGTTGACGTGGGCAGGGCGCTCCAGGATCCAGCAGGCGGCGTCGGCGATGTCCGTGGCCGTGAGCGGCGTGAGCCCCTCGTAGACGGCCTTCGCGCGCGGCACGTCGCCATGGAAGCGGACGAGCGAGAACTCGGTCTCCACCATGCCGGGATCGATCGTCGCGACGCGCACGCCCGTGCCCAGCAGGTCCATGCGCAGGCCCTCGGAGATCACGCGCTCGGCCGCCTTCGTCGCGCAGTAGACGGCTCCCTTCGGGTACGTCCAGCGGCCGGCCACCGAGCCGATGCTGAGGACGTCGCCGCGGCCTCGCGCGACCATGTGCGGGACGACGGCGCGGCTCATCGCGAGGAGCCCGCGGACGTTCGTGTCGATCATCTCGTCCCAGTCGTCTTGCGAGCCCTCCTGCACCGTGCTGAGCCCGCGTGCGAGGCCGGCGTTGTTCAGGAGGATGTCGACATCGGCGAGGGCCCCCGCTTCAGCCACGGCCCACGCCTCGACCGCCGCGCGATCGCGGACGTCGAGCACGTGCGTCGTGACGCTGGCGCCGCGCTCCCTGCAGGCGCTCGCGATCGCCGCGAGCCGATCCTCGCGACGCGCCAGCAGGACGAGCCGCCATCCGCGCGCCGCGAACGCCTCCGCGCACGCGGCGCCGATGCCGCTCGATGCTCCCGAGACGACCGCTGTCCGCATGGCCACGCTCAGCGCGCAGCCGCGAGCTGCCGCAGCACGTGCGGCAGGATCCCGCCATTGATGTAGTAGTCGACCTCGACCAGCGTGTCGATGCGCGAGAGCACTTCGAAGCGCTTCTCGCCTGCCTCCGAAACCGCGCGCACCACGAGGCGCTGGCCCGGCTGCACGCCAGCCTCGATGCCCTCGACGTGGTAGCTCTCCTCGCCCGTCAGGCCGAGCGACTCCCGCGTCTGGCCCTCGAGGTACTGCAACGGAAGGATGCCCATGCCGACGAGGTTGCTACGGTGGATCCGCTCGTAGCTCTCCGCGATGACGGCCTGGATGCCCAGCAGGTACGGTCCCTTCGCCGCCCAGTCGCGCGAGGATCCCGAGCCGTACTCCTTGCCGGCGAGCACGATGAGCGGCACGCCCTCCGCCGCGTAGCGCACGGAGGCTTCGTGGATCGACGTCGTCTCGCCGCCGGGAAGATGTCGGGTCACGCCCCCCTCGGTGCCGGGCGCGAGGAGGTTGCGCAGGCGGATGTTGGCGAAGGTCCCGCGGACCATGACCTCGTGGTTGCCGCGCCGCGCGCCGTACGAGTTGAAGTCGGACGGCGCGACGCCCTGCGACTCGAGGTACTTGCCGGCAGGGCTCCTCGCCGCGATGTTGCCCGCGGGCGAGATGTGATCCGTCGTGACGGAGTCCCCCAGCATGACCAGCACGCGGGCCGCGTGGATGTCGCAGACCTTGCGCGTCCTGCCGGCGGCAACGTCGTCGAAGAAGGGCGGACGCCGCACGTAGGTCGACGTGGGATCCCACGCGAACGTGGAGCCCTCCGGCACGGGCAGCGCCTTCCACGCCGCGTCGCCTTCGAGGATGTTCGCGTAGATGGACTCGAACTGCGAAGCATGGAGCGACGAGCGGAGCGTCGCCTGGACCTCCGCGGGCGTCGGCCAGATCTCGCGCAGGTAGACGGGCGCGCCGCTGGCATCGCGCGCCAGCGGCTCGGTCGCGAGGTCGAGATCCACGGTCCCCGCGATGGCGTACGCGACGACGAGCGGCGGCGAGGCGAGCCAGTTCGCCTTCACCTGCGGGTTCACGCGTCCCTCGAAGTTGCGGTTGCCCGAAAGCACCGCAGAGACCACGAGGTCGTGATCCTTCACGGCGCGGGAGACGTCGTCGATGAGCGGGCCCGAGTTGCCGATGCACGTCGTGCAGCCGTAGCCGACGAGGTGGAAGCCGAGCGCCTCGAGCGGCTTCACGAGGTCGGCCTCCTCGAGGTACTCCATGACGACCTGGGAGCCCGGCGCGAGGCTCGTCTTGACCCAGGGCTTCGCGGTCAATCCCCGCTCGACGGCCTTCTTCGCGACGAGCCCCGCCGCGATGAGCACCGCTGGGTTCGACGTGTTCGTGCAGCTCGTGATGGCCGCGATGACGACCGAGCCGTCGCCGACCGACGCGTCGCCCGACACGGGCTCGCGCTTGCCGCCGAGCATCTCGGCGAGCGACGCCCGCCAGGTCGCCTTCATCTCCGGAAGGGGCACGCGATCCTGCGGACGCTTGGGGCCCGCGAGGCAAGGCTCGACGCTAGCCAGGTCGAGCTCGATCGTGTCGGAGAAGCGCGGCTCGGGTGCACCCGGCGTGCGGAAGAGACCCTGCTCCTTCGCGTAGGCCGCGACGAGCCGCACCTGTTCCTCGGAGCGTCCTGTCAGCCGCAGGTACGCCAGCGTCTCGTCGTCGATCGGGAAGTAGCCGATCGTCGCGCCGTACTCGGGCGCCATGTTCGCGATGGTCGCGCGATCGGGCAGCGTCAGGCCGGTGAGACCGTCACCGAAGAACTCGACGAACTTCCCGACGACGCCCCTCTTGCGGAGCATCTGCGTGACGGTGAGGACGAGATCCGTCGCCGTCGCGCCCTCGGAGAGGCGTCCCGTCAAGCGCATGCCGACGACCTCGGGCACGAGCATGACGACGGGCTGGCCGAGCAGCGCGGCCTCGGCCTCGATGCCCCCCACGCCCCAGCCCACGACGCCGAGGCCGTTGATCATGGTCGTGTGGGAGTCGGTGCCGACGAGCGTGTCGGGGTAGGCCCACTCGGTGCCGTCGTCCTTGCGGACGAAGACCACGCTCGCGAGCGCCTCGAGGTTCACCTGGTGCACGATGCCGGTGTCCGGCGGGACGACGCGGAAGCCCTTGAGCGCCTTCTGGCCCCATCGCAGGAGCTGGTAACGCTCCTTGTTGCGGTCCATCTCGAGCTGGGCGTTCACGCCGAATGCCGCCGCCGTGCCGAACGCGTCGACCTGCACCGAGTGGTCGACGACGAGGTCCGCCGGGAAGAGCGGGTTGATGCGCGCGGGATCGCCGCCCATCTGCGCGAAGGCCTCGCGCATGGCAGCCATGTCGACGACGGCGGGCACGCCCGTGAAGTCCTGGAGGAGCACGCGCGCCGGGCGGAAGTTGATCTCGTGCGAGGGCTTCGCCTTCGCGTCCCACGACGCCACCGCAGCGATGTCGTCCTTCGTGACGCTCCGGCCGTCCTCGTACCGAAGGAGGTTCTCGAGGAGGATCTTGAGCGAGCGCGGCAGGGTCGAGAGATCGAACCCGGCATTCTGCTCGAGGGCCGAGAGACGGTGGAAGGACAGCCGGCGCTCGCCCACCTGCAGGCTGGACAGGCTCGAGAACGAATCGTGCGTCATGGGAGGACTCCGCGTGGGTTCGACACGCGGAGTCTACGTCCCGGACATCGATTCCACACGTTCCGATCTGGAATCGGATCGAGTCCTATCAGGAATCGATTAGGCTGCGGGCGTCGCCACGTCCGCGCAGTTCGAGGACGCGCGTCGCGCCCAGGCCACGTGAGCCGCGAGCGCGAGCATGCCGAGGTCGCGCAGCACCTCCCACCGCATCTCCGTGAGGAGCTGGCTGCAGGTCTTCACCGCCGGGTGCAGCTCGAAGCACGAGCAGTGGATGGGGTTGTGCACGATGAATGCGTTGTACGCGATCGCGACCGTGAACATGACGAGCAGGAGCCCGGCGATCCACGCGGCGCCGCGCACCCAGTAGCCCGTCACCAGCGCGAGCCCGACCGCGAGCTCGATGCCCGGCAGCATGATCGCCTTCAGGTTGATGATGAAGTCGGGCAACATCCCGTACGCCCAGATGTTCTTCGCGAACTGCGGCGGATCGGCGAGCTTCGGCCACGCGGCCATGAGGAAGATGATGCCGAGTCCGATCTGGGCGCGGATGGCGAGCCACTCGCTGCGACGGAGCTTCTCGAACGCGCTCATCGCGTCGCTCCCTTCGTCACCGGCTGCCCGGAGTCCTGCCAGTTCGGGAAGCCGTCCTTGTAGACGTAGACGGAGGTGTGTCCCGCCTGCCAGAGCTTCTCGCCGATCATGTGCGAGTCCTCGCACGCGCCGCCGTTGCAGTAGACGACGATGGGCTTCGCCATGTCGGCCTGCACGTCGAACATGACCTGGCCGATCTTGTCGTCGGTGCCCGACTCCCACGGCGAGATCGAGACGGCGCCGGGCACGTGACCTTCCTCGTACTGCTCGGTGCGGCGCGCGTCCACGAAGAGCGCGCCCGACGCGTGCAGGGACTTCGCCTGTGCGGGGTCGACCTCGAGCCACTGCTTGTCGGCAGGCACGGGCGGGATGACGACCTCGGCGCTCGCGGGAGCTGCCGGCGCGGGCGCGGTCTCGGTGGGAGCAGCGGGTCCCGTCGGACCAGCAGGCGCGGTCTCGGTGGGAGCCGGCGCGCCCGACGCTTCAGGCAGCGTGTCAGGGCAGTTCGGCTTGCCCTTGGCGGGATAGGTGGTCACCCAGTCGAGGTGGCGGGTCTTGCCTGCCACGAGATTGTTCGCGATGCCGATGACCGCGCCGACGGCGACCAGTCCGACGACCGAAGCGAGCGTCTTGCGAGTGGTGTCGTTCATGCCGCCAAAGGGTACCGCATGGGGCTTCCAGAGCCAGGGGACGGGCTATCTGAGCAATCCCAGCCGCGTTCCGTGGCTCCATGAAGCCGCTCTGGCAAGACGCCGCGCCGGGTAGGTCCGTCGAGGGCGAAGATCGTTCGTCACCCTTGGCACGGGAGCGCCGACCTCGGAGCCCACGCGGTGTCACGCGCGTCGTTCAAGGGGGCGATGTGCCGCCGCCATGCGGTGCGAGGTCGCGCCGTTCGAACCGAAAGGCAGGGCAACTGGAGAAACGCGTCACGCCGATCTCATCACGCGAGCATCGGGCGCCCCCGCAATCAGTCGCGCTTCGACCGCCGATTCCCTTTCCTCAGACGCTGCTTTCCCCGGCGCTGCGTGTCACCGGATGGCGGCGGCGCCCGATCCCTTGGGCGCAGTCCGTGACACCGCGCAGGCTCCAGGCTCGGCACTCGTGCCGCGAGGGCGGTTCCGGAGCTTCGCGGTCGATGAGCTGCCCCGGCGCGACGTCTTACCAAGTAAGAAGCTCGACCGACGCCCGCGACGGATGCCGAATCAGGTCGATCCCGTGCCTGCGCGCTGCGCTTCGGCAAGCCGCAGCCTTCCCTCCTCGGTGAGAAGCAGCACCGGCCTGGGTCCCCCGCTCGACTCGACGAGCTCGTCACGCTCGAGCGCGTCGAGCACCTCGTCGACCTCCGCGTCGGAATAGCGGGCGAGCGCGCCGTAGGCGGGACTCTCGGCCAGTCCGCCGTTGACGACCTTCTTCGCGCGCGAGCCGCGCAGGAGCTGCCGCGCGACGGTCAGGCCGAAGCGGCGGTGGACGGATGCGACGGCCTCGAGGGCGGCCGCGCGCGCCGTGTCGTCGTCGATCGCGGGAGCGCGCTTCGACAGTCCGCTGGCGCCCGTGGAGACTCGTGCGACGCGCGCCGTCCCCGCCTCTCGCGCCGGCTTCGTCTTGGGCTTCCAGTCGCAGCACGCGTCGCAGGCTTCGCACGAGTCGGCAAGCCGATCGCCGAAGTAGCGCAGCAGGGCTTCGTGCCGGCAGCCGCGCCCCCACGCGTACCGCTCCATCGCCGCGATGCGCTCCATGCCGCGCTCGCGCCGTTCGGCCGCGCCGCGCAGGGCCGGTTCGAGACGCTTCTTCACGTCTGCGGGCGAGAGCCCCTTGCCCGTGACTTCGAGGATGCGCTGGCGTGACTTCCCGCCGCGCGCCGAATCGGCAAGCTCGGATCGATCGATCAGGCCCACGTCCTCGAGCAACCGAAGCACGCCGCCGCAGACCATTTCCGAGAGCCCGGACGACGCGGCGATCTCCGCGATCGTCGAGGCCACGCGATCCTGCTGTCGCGCGACGAGACGCGACCAGACGGCGCGCACGTTCTCCGGCGTCGGCGAGCTCCCATCGAGGAAGAACTCGTGCAGGAAGCGATCGGAACGGCCATGGACGAGCACGCACCAGGACGCGCGGCCATCGCGTCCCGCGCGTCCCGCCTCCTGGTAGTACGCCTCGACGCTGCCCGGCAGCGAGTGGTGCACGACGAACCGCACGTCCGGCTTGTCGATGCCCATGCCGAACGCGTTCGTCGCGACGATGACGCGCGCGGTCCCCGAGAGGAACGCGTCCTGGGCGTCGGAGCGCGCCTCGTCCGCGAGCCCCGCGTGGTACTGGTCGACCTCCACGCCTGCGCCCGCGAGATCTGCCGCGACGTCCTCGACGTCCTTGCGCGTCGCGCAGTAGACGATGCCGGAGCCGGCGACGCCCTTGGCCACCTGGACGACCTGGTCGATCCGCTCGCGCTTGCGTTCCACCTCGCGCGCGACGAGCCGCAGGTTCGGCCGCCGGAATCCCGTGACGAGCAAGCGATCCGGATCGAGCCCGAGATGCTTCGCGATGTCGGCGCGAACACGCGGCGTCGCGGTCGCCGTCAGCGCGACGACCTGCGGACGCCGTCCGCCCGCCGCGGCCACGTCGTCGAGGAAGGTCCTGATGCCGAGGTACGCGGGCCGGAAGTCATGACCCCACTGGCTCACGCAGTGCGCCTCGTCGACTGCAACCAGCACGGGCTGCCGATGCTTCATGGCGCGAAGGAACGTCGGCGCCGTGAGACGCTCGGGCGCGACGTAGAGGATGCGGAGCTCGCCCCTTGCGGCGCTGTCGATGCGCTCGCGCTGCTGATCCGGCGTGAGCGTCGAGTTCACGAAGGTCGCGGAGATGCCGCGCGCCTCGAGCGCTTCGACCTGGTCCTTCATGAGCGCGATGAGCGGCGAGACGACGAGCGTGACTCCGGATCGCGCGAGCGCCGGGATCTGGAAGCACAGCGACTTGCCGCCGCCCGTCGGCATGACAACGGTGAGGTCCTCGCCCGCCAGGATGCGCAGGATCGCTTCATCCTGCCCCGGCCTGAAGGACTCGTGCCTGAAGTGCTCGCGAAGAAGCGCGAGGGCAGGCGCGAGCCCGGGCTGGGTCGATTCGATCGCTGACATGCGTGCGCGAGGATAGCAGCGGGGGGAATCATCGGCAGTGATGGCGGACTTGGCGGTGCCTTGAGCAGTAGCTTCAGGAAGACGCCGCGCCGGGTGAGCTCCTCGCTCGCGAAGCGACGGCATTACCCTCGGGCACGCGGGCGCCAATCCCGGAGTCGGCGCGGTGTCACGGGCTGCGCCCAAGGGATGGGTGATCGTTGCCATCCGATGACGCGCTGCGCCGAAAGAAACGCAGCATCTGAGAGAAAGGAATCGATGGTCGGAGCGCGACGGCGTTCGGGAGCGCCTGATGCTCGCCCGAGAGGAGCGGGGCTGGAGACTCATCCCAGGTGCCGTGTCTTTTGGATCCGATCGCGATGCCTGTCACCGGATGGCGACGATTCGCTCACGTCTGGTCGAAAGGCGTGACACCGCGAAGAGCCCAGGATCGGCGCGTGCGTGGCGGGGGCGATGCGCGATCACGCCACGCGGAGCACTCGCCCGGCGCGGCGTGACTCCGGATCCGGCCTTCCGAGTCACCGTTCGGTGAGAGACTTCGCTGGCGTGATTCCTCGGAGTCCGGCGACGTGGGTGCGTCGTATCGGCGATGAAACAGTGCGCGCAGGGGCTCGAACCGGAGACGGTGCGTGACGGATCACGAGGACGACGAAGAGGGACGCCGGCTGGTCGCTGCTGCCCGCGAGCAGTGGATCCGGCGGCTCATCGACAACTCGCGGAACAACTCACTCCTCTTCTACCGCGAGCTGAAAGTCGGCACCCTCGACCTGACCGAGCAGACGGCCGCGGTCGACGCACTCCTTCAAGGGCGCCACGTCGACCTCTCCTCCTTGCAGCCACCGCAGGACGCCCCCGAACGGCAGCGCCTCGTCCACCGGCTGACGGCGATTCAGCGGAAAGCCCGCGAGAACGAGGAGGAGAAGGGTCTCGAGACGCTCGTCCTCGCGCTCGGACGTGCGTCATGGCCCGCGGCGGATGGCGGGCGACCGCACGACGCTCCCGTGCTCCTCCTCCCCGTTCGCATCCGTTCGCGAGGCTCGTCGCGCGAGGACCTCCGTCTCGAGACGCCTGGCGAGCCGAAGGTCAACCTCGTGCTCCTTCACGTCCTGGCGCATGAATTCGGCGTCGCAGTCGATGCCGAGCGACTGCTCGCGGCTGGCGCGAAGGAGCGCGAGGACGGCGGCTGGATGGTGGATCCGGAGGCCGCGCAGCGCCAGCTCTCCCTCGACGCGCACGAGATCGATCGCTTCGAGGTCTCGCACCGCGCCGTCCTCGGCAACTTCGCGTTCGCTCGTATGGCCATGGTCGAGGATCTGCTGCGTCACGGCGAGGCCTTGGGCGAGAGCTGCCTGATCCGGGCGCTCGCGGGCCACGGCCCCAGTCGCCGCGCGTTGCAGGCCGAGCGCGTCGCCGTGGATCCGAAGGATCTCGACCGGATCGCTCCCGAGGACGAGCACGTCGTACTCGATGCCGACTCGAGCCAGCAGCGCGCGATCGTCATGGCGGCCCTCGGGCAGGACGGCGTCATCCACGGCCCGCCCGGCACGGGAAAGAGCCAGACGATCGCGAACCTCATCGCCGAGCTCGTCGCGCAGGGGAAGAGAGTCCTCTTCGTCGCCGAGAAGCGCGCCGCGCTCGAAGCCGTCCTCAAGCGCCTGCGGGGCGTCGGACTCGGACACCTCGCGCTCGACCTGCATGGCGCGACGGTCTCTCGCAAGGACGTCATGGCGCACGTGAAGGAGGCGCTCGAGCGAGTTCACGAGTCGATGCCCGTCGACTGCGCCGACCTCCACGCCGACTTCACCGAGCGGCGTCGAGCCCTGAACGAGCACGCTCGCCGCATGAACGAGCCGAGATCGCCCACGGCTCTCTCCGTGCATCGCATGGAAGGCGCGCTCATGCGTCTCCCCGCCGCTGCCAGGAGCACGCTCCGGTGGCGGCACGGCGCCCTGACCGAGCTCACGCCCGAGCGGAGCCGGCAGGTCCGCAGCGCGCTCGTGGAAGCGACGTCCTTGCCCGGACTCTTCCTCGGCACCGACAAGGGGCCCTGGAACGACGCACGGATCGCCGATGGACGCGCTGCGCAGGACGCCGTGGATCTCGTCGCCTCGCTCGTCGACGGGTCGTGGCCGCGGTTCGAGACGGCGCTGGCCGCGCTCGTCACCGAGGCGCGTCTCGAATCCGTGACGACACTCGAGGCCTGTCACGAGCTCGCGTCCGTGACTCGCGCGATCGAGTCTCTCTTCGAGTCGCACGATGCTCGTCTCTTCCAGGCCGATCCGTCCAAACTCGCCGCAGCGCTCGACGCCGCCGCTCGGGGCCCGTTGGCGACGGCGTGGGCGTTCGTCACCGACCGCCGCTTCCGCGCGGCACGACGGACGCTGCTCGGCTCCAGGCGCGCGCCTGCCGCAAGCAGGTTCCTGCAGGCGGAGGCGCGCGCAGCGGCCCTGCTCGAGACGCGTTGGCGCGCGCTGGCTGGCAGCGGATCGCGTCCTGCGGCTTTCGCTTCGGCCGGCGCATTCCGGAATGCGCTGCAGTCCATGACAGCGTCCCTGCAACCGCTCATCGCGCTCCTCGACTGGAAGCGGGTGGGATCGGATCACCTCGACTCGCTCCGGAAGCTGCTGTCGGAGTTGAGAGCGGACGGGACGACGCCCTACAAGATGCCTCGCGTCCACGAGCTCCGCACGCAGCTCGCCGCGGCGGGCGTTTCCTCTCTCGTCGACGACCTCCGGCAGCATGACGTCGAGCCCCCTCTCTGGACCCAGCGCTTCGAGCACGCATGGCTCGCCTCGGCGCTCGATCGCGCGAAGGCCGAGGATCCGCAGCTCGCGACCTTTGATGGACGGACGCACGACGCCTGCGTGGAAGACTTCGCGCGACTGGATCGGGGGCGCCTCGTCGCCGCCGCGAGTCGCGTCCGCAGGCTCCACGCGCAGGGCGCGGTCGAAGCCATGAACGCTCATCCGGACCAGGCGGATCTCGTGAAGCGCGAGGCGCACAAGCGCGCTCGCCACATCTCCCTGAGGCGCCTGCTCAGCGAGGCGCCCGACGTTCTCACGCGCGTCGCGCCGTGCTGGGTGGCGAGCCCGCTCTCCGTCAGCCAGCTGCTCGGTGGCGGAGCGCGGCTCTTCGATGTCGCCATCTTCGACGAGGCGAGCCAGATCCTGCCTGAGGAGGCCATCGCATCGCTGTCTCGTGCAGGGCAGGCCGTGGTGGCAGGCGATCGCCACCAGCTTCCTCCCACGACGTTCTTCGCGACGAGCACGGACGACGACGTCGACGAGGCTCAGGAATCCGAAGAGCCGCTCGCCGGCTTCGAGAGCCTGCTCGACAGCACCGCTGCGTTCCTGCCGACCTGGGCTCTCGACTGGCACTACCGCAGCGACGACGAGCGCCTCATCGCCTTCAGCAATCACCACATCTACGACGACCGCCTCGTCACTTTCCCGAGCGCGCGCATCGACGACGTCGTCCGCCACGTGCTGGTTCCCCACGATCCCGGGCTCGCGGCCCAGGACGTCAGCGCGTCGCCGGAGGTCGACGAGGTCGTGCGGCTCGTGATGGAGCACGTCGCCCAGAAGCCGCACGAATCGCTGGGTGTCATCGCGATGGGCATCCGGCACGCGAACCGGATCCAGGAGGCGCTCGATCGGGAGCTCCGCCTCCGGGGTGGCGACGACGAGTTCTTCGACATTGAGAAGGAGGAGCGCTTCTTCGTGAAGAACCTCGAGAACGTGCAGGGCGACGAGCGGGACGCGATCCTCCTCTCCGTCGGCTACGGCAAGACGGCTGACGGCGACCTGCCGCATCGCTTCGGGCCCCTCACGCAGGCGACGGGGCATCGACGGCTCAACGTCGCCGTCACCCGCGCACGGAGGCGCCTCACCCTCGTCTCGTCGTTCAGTCACCACGAGGTCGACCTCGAGCGCTCGCGCAGCCGCGGCGTGCAGTTGCTGAAGGCGTACCTCGAGTACGCCGCGAGCGGAGGCGCTCGGCTTCCCCGGACGCCGGACACGGACGTCGCACCCGACAACGCGTTCGAGGTCGACATCAAGGACGCGCTGGAGGCGCGAGGACTTCGTCTCCGTGCGCAGCACGGCGCGTCGCGCTACCGGATCGATCTGGTGGCGATGCACCCGACGATCCCCGGCCGCGCTGTCCTCGCGATCGAGTGCGACGGCGCGAGCTATCACGCCAGCGCCACGGCGCGTGATCGCGATCGACTCCGTCAGCAGCAGCTCATGCGGCTCGGATGGCGATTTCATCGCATCTGGTCGACCGACTGGTTCACCCGGCGCGAAGCGGAGATCGAACGCGCCATGAGAGCGCTCCAGGAGGCGGTCGCCGACATCGACCTGAGCGATGACATCTCGGACGCCGAGCGCGCGATCTCGCACCGGGATGGCGCTGTCCGCGAGACGGCGAGCCTCCGCGGAAGGTGCCCCGTTCCGCGGCGCGGAAGCGTCGACGCCTACAGCGATCCCGAGCTGGCTCGGATGGCTCGCTGGGTGCGATCGGATGGCCGCCTGCGCACCGACGAGGAGATGGTGCGCGAGATGCAGGGCGGATTGGGCATCCCGCGCCTGGGAAGCCGGATCCGCGAGCGTCTCGAACGCGCGATCGCCGCGACGCGCCATCCCGACTGACGGGCCGTCACCCCGGGCGGAACCGAGGGGCGCGCCATGCTAACCTCCTGCCTCCAGGACACATTGATGAAGGAACTCCTGAGACTCCTGCGGGATGCCGCCCTCTTCGTGGCCTGGATGGCGATGGGCCTCGCCCGTCGCGCTGCGCGCGGCATCGCCCGCGCCGCGGAGCGGAGCTTCCAACGCATGCGCCTGTCCTCGCGCCCGGCCGCGACGAAAGACTCCCCTGCCGCCCGCGCCGCCACCTCCGAGAAGCGCCGGCGCAACTGGACCGCCACGTTCGCGATCTGGGGCATCGCCACGATCGTCGTGTACGGCCTCGCCGCCATCGTCGGCGTGCACGTGGGCCGCAGTCTCCTCGCGAACGCGGACTTCAAGCCTCCTGAAGTGCCGCACATGCCCGAGAGCTCCCACGTCCTCGCGGCCGACGGCTCGCAGATCTACACGTTCTCGGCGGAGAACCGCGACTACGTCCCGTATGCCAGCATCAGCCCTTACGTGGTCCAGGGTCTCGTCGCGGTGGAGGACGCGCAGTACTTCCACCACATCGGCCTCAACTTCCGAGGCATGGCGCGCGCGGGCCTGCGCGACATCGAGGCCTCAATCAGGGCCGGGCGCCTCGTCTTTCCGCAGGGAGGCTCGTCGATCACCCAGCAGCTCGCCAAGCAACTCTTCCTGAGCTATGAGAGGACGCCGCACCGCAAGATCACCGAGGCGCTGTACGCCCTCCACCTCGAACAGGAGTACAGCAAGAACGAGATCCTCGAGTTCTACCTGAACAAGGTGAACCTCGGCGCGGGATACCACGGCGTCGAGGCGGCCTCGCTCTACTACTTCGGCAAGCATTGCAAGGATCTGTCGCTCGCGGAAGGGGCGCTCATCGCGGGCATCGGGCAGCGACCGTCGGCGCTGTCACCCACGAAGAACCCCGATGCCGCGCGCAACCGCCGCAACCACGTGCTCGATTGCATGGTCGAGGCGGGCTACATCACGAAGGAGGTCGCAGAGGCCGCGAAGGCCGAGCCGGTGGTCGTGGCCACGAAGGAGACCGAGCGCCGTCTCGACACGAAGCAGGCCGCGCCGTTCTTCGTCGAGGACGTCCGGAGGCAGCTCCTGGACATGCCGGAGACGACCGGCAACATCAACACGGGCGGCCTCGAGATCGAGACGACGATCCACATGGACGTCCAGCGCATGGCCACGCGCTCGCTCCGCGAGGGGTTGCGCAAGATCGACAAGACCATCCTCGGCTTCCGGCCCATCACGACAAACCTGCTCGCCCAGGGCGGCGATGTCGACACCTGGGAAGATCCGCTCTGGCAGCTGGCGGCTGACGAGGACGATGTCCGCAACGGCGTCGTCATGGAGAGCGCGAGCGACGGCGCGATCGTCCGCATCGGCGACGATCGCGTGAAGGTCGGACCCTCCGAGATTGCCTGGACGAAGCACCGGGACGTGTCCGAGGTCCTCCATCGCGGCGACGTCACGCCATTCCGCGTCGTCCACCGGAACGAGAAGACCGGCGCCATCGACGGCCTCTCGCTCGAGCAGGATCCGATCCTCGAGGGCGCGCTCGTCGCGATCGAGGTGACGACCGGCGAGGTCATCGCCATGGCCGGCGGCTTCGACTACGACCGGAGCCAGTTCAACAAGGCGACCCAGGCCTTCCGTCAGGCGGGCTCCTCCTTCAAGCCGATCTATTTCTCCGTCGCGCTCGAGCGCGGCCTGCGTCCGAGCACCCTCGCGACCGACGAGCCGACCGTCTTCATCGACGCCTGGACGGGCGATCAGTACAAGCCCGAGAACTACCACAAGGACTACAAGGGCCGCGTGACGCTGCGCGAGGCGCTCGAGGATTCGCTCAACATCCCGTCGGTGCGCCTGCTGAACTACATCGGCTACAAGGACGTCATCGCCACCGCGCGCAAGTTCGGCTTCAGCAACAAGCTGAACGCCTACCCCTCGATGGCGCTCGGCGCGCAGGAGATGACGCTGCTCGAGCTCACCTCCGCCTACTCGACTTTCCCCAACGGCGGCATCCACGTCAGGCCGACGCTCCTGCGCCGCGTGCGCGACTCGAAGGGTCGCGTGCTCTTCGAGCACCAGACGGAGGCGAACGAGGTCGTCTCGCCGCAGACGGCCTTCCAGATGGTCCAGCTCATGCGCGGCGTCGTGAACAGCGGGACGGCCACGCAGGCGAAGACTCTCGGTCGTCCCCTCGCCGGCAAGACCGGCACGACCGACGACTACACCGACGCGTGGTTCATCGGCTACACGCCGTCGATCGTCGTGGGCGTCTGGACGGGCTACGAGGACGAGGTCAAGACGATCGGCAAGGACTACACGGGCGCGAAGGCCGCACTCCCGATCTGGATCGACTTCATGCGCAGCTACCTCGCGACTGTCCCCGAGGAGCAGTTCGTCGATCCGGGCGGCGTCGAGGTCGTCGCGATCGACAAGAACACCGGCCTCGTCGCGTCCGATGCGTGCCCGCCGAGCGACGTCTTCCTCGAGACGTTCAAGGAGGACAATCGCCCCGTCGAGGAGTGTTCCGCGGCGAAACATCGGGGCTTCGGGCTGCCGCATTGCCTCCAGGACTTCGCGATGGACGACGAGGGCACGCTCGTCGTCCCCGACGAGCAGCGCCTCTTCGCGCTCGAGTCGGATGCCTCGGCCTGCCCGATCCAGGTCGATCCCATCGAGCGCGTGGTGCTCTACGCGTACTCGCCCGTCTCGCCGCCGGCGCAGTACTCCTACCGCGTGGGCGTCGTGCCGCAGGCCGCCGTCGCCGAGGACGACTCGATCGAGTCGTTCATGCGCGCCGATCGCCGCACGACGCGCGACGGCGCCTACTCCGACTTCGACATGCTGGACGGCCGGACGGTCATCATCGTGCGGAATGATCGGTAGCGACGCTCCGTCGCGGCTGATTCGAGACGCGCGCGAGCGGGCTGGCCTCTCCATCCGGGCGCTCGCCGCGCGAGCGAGCCTCTCGCCTGCCACGCTCCTCGATGCGGAAGCCGGCGGCGATCCGCGCCGATCGACGCTGCTGAAGTGCCTCGCGGCGCTTCCCTCCCTCTCGGCCGAGGCGCTCCTCGGCCGCGCGCCGCCCATCCCGGCCGCATCGCGCGCGTCGTGGACGTTCGTTCGCGACGTGCTCGGCTACTCGGTGCAGCGCCTGCGCCTCGAGATCGACGTCGCGGCGGATGGCTCCCGCGTGACGCGCCTCGTCATGACGGGCGCCATGCCGCGCGACGGCGAATCGGACGACGAGGCGATCGCGCGTCTCGTCCAGCTGCTCTTTCGCGGCTCGTCATCGGCGCGGCGCACGCTCGCCGCAGGATCGCGTTCAGTGCAGGACGGCGCCTTCGTCCACGAGTTCCGGTGGCAGGCGCAGCGCGGGCTCTCGCATCGCCGCACGCAGCGGCCCGACGCGGGCGGCATGCCGGCGGGCCTCTCGCTCGCCGCGCCGTTCCCGGAAGGCGCGTCGGTCCCCATCGAGCACGCCATCGAGCGGCTCGAGCTGATCGTCCGGCTTGGCAAGGATGCGTGGCCCGAGGCGCCACGGCCCGGCGCGTGGACGGATCAGCAAGCCGTCTCCGCCGACGAGCCGGACCTCCTCCCCTTCGTCCATCGCGATGGCGTCGAGTTCAAGGCCAACTCGCGCTCGCGGACGCTGAGCCTCGTCGTCCAGCGTCCGACCTACGGGCTCCACTACGGGATCGGATGGGGCGGCGTCGACCTGACGCCGCGACCTCAGCAGGCGAGCGTCGCGCGCGAGGCTCCACGCGATGCCGCCGCCGCGATCCGGCGGGCCCGGGAGTCCGCCGGACTCTCGCAGCGCGAGCTCGCGACCCGTCTCGACGTCTCGCCCGCCACGATCGCGCAGGCGGAGCGAGGTCAGGACCTGCGTCGCAGCCACCTCGTCCAGCTTCTCGACGAGCTCCCGGGTCTCGAGACGCGCATGCTCCTGCCGCGGGCGTCGGGCGCCGCGCCGTTGACGCGACGTGACGCGTGGGAGCAGCAGCGGCTCATGATGGGCGTCGAGGCCGACGAGGAACGCAAGACCCTCGTCATCACCGCGGAGGGCGACGCGCATGCCGTGTGCGAGACGCTGCGGCTGCGGCGCGTGCGACCGAGCTCAACGGACCTGCGTGTCCGTTATTCCTCCGTGCAGGCGCTGGGTCGCCGGCTTCCCACGGTGTTGAAGGCGATCGAGGACGCCGTCCACTCGGGCGACTCCGCGCTGAGGACACGCGTCGTCGCCCGGCGCGAGGGCCGGCTCATCCACGAGATCGCCGTGCCTGCGCATCTCGCACGGGATGGCGCGTCGTACTCGCGGCGACTCTTCGACGCGGGCTTCTTCGATCCACCCGCCGAGCCGGACGGCGGGCCGCAGTTCGACGGCGCGGCGATCGTGCCGTTCCATCCCGTGCGCCGGCTCGTCCTCTCGGTGACGCTGCCGCCGGGCCGGTGGCCGGAGCACGCGTGGTTCTCGGTGCACCCTCGCATGATGCTCGACGGCCCGCTCGCGGAAGCGGACGTCTCGTCCACGCTTCATCCCGAGGGTCTCGAGACGAGCCTCGACGAGGCGACGCGGACCATCCGACTGGCCGTCGACTGGCCGTTGGTCGGTTTCATGTACGACGTGTTCTGGGAGAGGGCGTGAGCGGCGGCTCGCTGTAGGATCGGCGCCATGCCCGGCGCGTCCTCCCGCACCCGTTTCGGCATCCTCCTCCTGGCCGGCGCGCTCGCGGCAGGCTGCGGGTCCGAGCGCAGCACGCCGTCCCTGGCGACTCCCTCGCGACGGCCCGCGATCGTCCTCGTCACGCTCGACACGACGCGCGCGGACCACGTGGGCGCGATGGGCGCGTCGTTCGCGAAGACGCCCACGTTCGACCGCATCGCTCGCGAGGGGACGCTCTTCACGCACGCGTGGTCCGTCGCGCCGCTGACGACGCCCGCGCACGCCAGCATCATGACGGGCGTGCTCCCGCGCACGCACGGCGTGCGCAACAACGGGCGGCTGCGGCTGCCCGAGTCCGCGAAAACGCTCGCCGAGATCCTGCACGACGCCGGCTACGCGACGGGCGCATTCGTCGGCGCGCTGCCCGTGAGCCATGTCTTCGGATTCGCTCAGGGCTTCGACGTGTTCGACGACGACTTCCGGGCAGGCGCCGCCGGCGTCGCGCCCAGCGAGCGCCGGGGCGACGCGGTCGTCGATGCGGCGTTGCCGTGGCTTCGCGAGCGGCTCGCCGGCCCCTCTCGTCAACCGTTCTTCCTCTGGGTGCATCTCTACGACGCCCACTCGCCGTGCGACGCGCCTCCCTTCCCGGGCCGGGAGTCCTGCGCCAGCCCCTACGACGCGGAGATGGCCTTCGTGGACCTGCAGGTCCATCGAATTCTCGACGAGCTGGACCGCGCAACGGACACGCCCCTGATCGTCGTCCTCGCCGGCGATCATGGCGAGGGCCTTGGCGATCACGGCGAGAGCACGCATGGCCTCCTCGTCAGCGAGGCGACGCTCCACGTTCCGCTCGCGATGCGCGGTCCTGGCATCGAGAGCGGTCGTCGCTCGGAGGAGCTCGCCTCCGTCGAGGACATCGCACCGACACTCCTCGCACGGATCGGCCTGCCCATCCCGCCGTCGATGGACGGAGTGGATCTCCTCGCGCATCGTGACCGCGAACGCGTCCTCATGGCGGAGAGCCTTCACGGGTTCGAGGTCTACGGCTGGTCTCCCCTCTTCGCGCTGCGCCGGGGCGACGAGAAGTGGGTGGTGGCGCCACGACGGGAGCGGTTCGACCTCGCGAGCGATCCTGCCGAGACGAAGAATCTCTTCGGCCAGGATCCGGCGGCCGATGCGAAGTGGGAGGCCGTCGCGAGCGACATGCTTTCCGCGCCCGCCGTCGCGGGAGGCGAGCACGCGACGCTCGACGAGCACGAGCGCGAGCAGCTCGAGAGCCTCGGGTATGTCGGCGGCGGGAACGAGCCGGCGACGAGCGCGACCAGCGTCGCCGGCCGCGATCCCAACGAGGCCATCGCCGATCACGAGCGCTACGTGACGTGTTCGTCGCGCGTGGCGCGCGGACCTTCGGAGCTGCCCGAGGCGATCGCGTGTCTTCGCGAGCTCGTGGCGTCGGATCCCGGCAATGCGGAGTTCGCGACGAAGCTCGCGCAGGCGCTCCGGATCTCAGGCGACGTCGCTGCTTCGGAGGCGGCCTATCACGCCGTCCTCGCCGCGCATCCCGACGACTACTTCGCGCTGCTCGGGCTCGCCACGCTCCTCGACGGCGCACGCCGCTTCCCCGAAAGCATCAACCTCCAGCGCGGATTCATCTCAGCCCATCCCGGCAACGCCGGCGCCGAGATCCGGCTCGGCCAGACGCTGCTCCGTGCGGGTTCCGCGCAGGACGCGCTCCTGATCGCCGAAACGCAGCTGCGTGAGCATGGCCCCTCGGATGTCGAGAGCCAGATTCTCGCCATGCAATCGCTCGCCGCTCTCGGCCGTCTCGGCGAGGCGCTCGATCGCTGCCATGCCGCGCTTCTCCTGCGGCGCGGACATCCCGACCTCCTTGCGGCCGAGAAGGATTACGCCGCGCGTCTCGCCGCAGGCAGGGGCACGCCATGAGAAGGAGCGGCGTCGCGATTGCGCTCGCCACGCTGCTGCTCGCCTGCGGCCACGCATCGAAGCCGCTCGTGCGTCCTTCCGGCAGGCCGAACATCCTGCTCATCACGATCGACACCTGGCGCGCGGACGCGCTGGGTTGCCAGGGCGCGCCAGGCGTCCACACGCCCGCGCTCGACGCGCTCGCGGCGCGAGGAGCGCGCTTCGCCGATGCGTCCGCGCAGGTGCCGCTCACCCTGCCGTCCCACGCGACGATCCTCACGGGCCGGCTTCCCGCGCATGACGGCGTGCACGTCAACGGGGACGACGTCCTCCCAGGCAACGTGCCCACGATCGCGACGACGCTCCACGACGCGGGCTGGGACTGCGCCGCCTTCGTCTCGGCCTTCTGTCTCGCCTCCCAGTTCGGCCTCGCGCGCGGCTTCGATCCGTACGACGACGACCTCGGCAACGGCCCGTTCCTTCTCACCGCCGGCGCAGGACGCGGCGAGCGCCCGGCGAGCGAAGTCGTGCGAGGCGCGAGCGCCTTTCTCGCGACCCAGCGCACTGCGCCGTTTCTTCTCTGGGTGCATCTCTACGAGCCGCACGCGCCGTACGCGCCGCCGCCCGCCCATGCCCATGGCGAGACGCCGCGCGAGCGTTACGACGGCGAGGTGGCGACCGCGGACGACGCCGTGGCGTCCCTCCTCGCGGCCTTGCAGCAGAGCGGCCACGCAAGCGACACGATCGTCGCGGTCATGGGCGATCATGGCGAGGCCTTCGGCGAGCATGGCGAGAAGGGCCACGGCTTCTTCCTCTGGGAGACGACGCTGCGCGTGCCGCTGCTGATCTCCTGGCCCGGCGTGATCCCGGCGAGCGTCGTCCGCTCCCCCGTCCGCCTCGTCGACGTCGCGCCGACGCTGTGGTCGCTCGCAGGCGTGGCGGCGCCGCTGGGCTGCGATGGCCGGAGCCTCGTGCCGCTGATCGAGGGACGCTCGATGCCTGAGGCGTCCGTGCCCGCGGAATCGCTGTACGCGGCGAGATCCTTCGGCTGGGCGCCGCTTCACTCCATCCGTGACGACGGCTGGAAGCTCATCGACGCGCCGAAGCCGAAGCTCTTCGAGATCTCCGAAGATCCCGGCGAAGTGCGTGACGTGGCCGCGAAGGAGTCGTCCCGCATCGAGAAGCTCCGCCAGCTCCTGGTGCCCGACGACACGACCGCCTCGACGAGCAGCGATCTCGATCCCGCCGATCGCGAGCGCCTGACCTCGCTCGGCTACGTCACGGCGGGAGCGGCCAGGCATCCCGGCGCCGCGCCGCGCGATCCGCACGACGGACTCGACGTCGTGAGCGCGCTCGACGAGGGACTCGAGCTCGTGGCGTCACGCGACTGGCGTGGAGCCGCGGATCGCTTCACGACGCTCGCCGAGTCGGAGCCGGACAATCCCTCCGTGCGCTTCCAGCTCGGCCGCTGCCTGCTGGAGCTCCACGATCGCGACGGCGCACGGAAGAACTTCGAGAGCGCGGTGAAGGCCGATCCGCGCCTCGCTTCCGCGTGGGAGCAGCTCGGCGCGATCGCGGAGGCGGAGGGCCGCGCGGACGACGCCATCGCGATCCTGGAAGAGGGGCGCAAGGCATGTCCCGCCTCCATCACGCTGCGCCTGCGTCACGGCATCGCGCTGCTGCGGGCGCATCGCGCGGCAGAGGCCAGCGAGATCCTCGACGCCGCATGCCGCGAAGCGCCGGGCGCCGCGGACGCGTGGATGTTCGCGGGCGAGGCGCGGCTCGCGGCGGGCGATCGGGCCGGCGCGATCGACGCGTACCGGCGCGCCGTCGCCCTCGTCCCCCGATCGACCCAGGCGGCTCAGCGCCTCCAGCAGATCGAAGCAGGACCAGTGGCCGCAGGGCCGACGCGCTGACGTCGCGCTACTGCCGGTTCATCGCCCCGCCGACGAGCATCCAGACCAGGCCCTCCGCGGCGTCGGCCGGGCCGCGGACCAGTGCCTTCGCGACGGCCTTGCGGTGAGCCTTGCGCGCTTCCGGCGACCACTTCAGGTCCACGCTCGCGATGGAGCCGTCGGCCTTGGTGTACCTCTGCGGGAACGAGCGCACGCCGACGCCGCGCGAAGCCAGCCACGCATGCGCCCCGTCGTCGGCCACGACCACGTGGCCGCCGACGAGGTCCACGAATCGGCCTGCGCCCGTGTCCAGGTCGAGCCGCCACAGGACGCCCTTGCCCTGCCCGTCATCGCCCGCCACCCAGCCCGCACGCTCGTCCGACGCGACGGTGGTCAGGAGATCGAGAGCGTCCGGCACGGGCCAGTCGGCGCGGATCTCGAGCTTGGCAGGATCGACGACGAACGCATGCCCGCCGACGACGGCGAACGCTCCGCGAGGCCCGAGCGTGACCAGCCCTCGCTCGGAGTCCGGGAGCTCCTTCGATGGCGCCAGGGCCACCTCGGCGCCTTGCTCATTGCGCAACCAGGCGTGAGCCAGAGGCCAATCGACGAGGAGCGCGAGCGACCGGCTTCCGTCGCCCGCCGTCGCGACGACCAGCCGACCCGGACCCATGCCGTGCCCACGCGACAGGCGCCCCGTCGCGAGGTCGAAGCGCAGCCCGTCGTCAGCGCTCCAGGTCGGACCCCAGAGGTAGACCGCCGTCGCATCGCAGCCCGCCACGCCCCTCACCTCCACGTCGGAGAGGCCGTCCTCGACATCCCTGACCGGCAGGCGCTCGGCCTTGCCGCCGGCGATGCGCATGAGAAGCAGATCCTTCCCCGGAGAGACGCCGACGTGGACCGCGCACAGCACGTGGCCGTCACCGCGCGCGTTCTTGAAACTCACGCCGCCTCCGTCGCCCGAGGCGACGAGGCGAGACGCGCGCGTCGCGGGATCGACGAGGTTGACGTCGCCGTTGTGCGTCACGAAGACGATGCCAGCGTCCGTCACCTGCGCGTTGGCGACTCCAGCGCACGCGGGATGCGCGACGCCGACCGCCGCTGCGAGAGCGAGGACGAGAACCGGGACCCGCATGACGGACCTCCCTCCGGAGCGAAGCCTCAGTTCGGACCCTCGGCGCCCGTGTCGCAGGCTCCGACGACCTGGTAGAACACGAGGCGCGGCGGCGTGACGAGGCCGCCCACGTCGAGGCAGCTCAGTCCGCCGACGGCAGACTCGCAGGCCATGACGACGATGCCCGGATTCGCTGCGGCCGTCACGGCATTCGCTGTCGCGGCCAGCGCGCCATCGCCGTTGAGCGTCTCGTACACGCGATACGTGGCCGCAGTGCCCACGGGCTCGGCGTTCCAGGTCCAGCGGATGTCGTTCGGGGCAGACTTCGCCGCCTTGAGCAATGGCACGACGCCGGGCAGCGGCGAGCACGTGGCTGGGAGCGGGAGGCAGACCTGGTTCGTCGGGATCGACGAGCCGCCCGCAACCAACGTTCCCTGGTTGCAGACCTGGCCGGTCGCGGAGGCCGTGACCGTCGCGTTGAACGTGATGTCGAACGAGCTGCTCACCGGCGCGTCGATGCCCGTGAAGCTGACGACATCGGCCGGCGGTCCCTGCGACGTGTTGGTCGGTCCGGCGAGCGTGATCGCCACGCTCGTCGGATCGAGGTCGAGGCCCGCCTCCAGCACGTCCGAGAACGTCGCGCCCGTGAGCGGCGCGCAGCCGAACGGCACGTCCACCGTGATCGTGTAGGCGATCGTGTCGCCGACCTGGAGCGGAGCGCCGTTCACGTCGCGCGCGGACTTCGTCGCGGTGGGCGGCGAGCCGCCTCCGGGGTTCGCGACGCTGACGCACGCAGCTGCCGTCGTCGCGCTCGCGGCGCTGGGCCACTGGTAGGTCGCCGTGTTGCACGGCGTCTGGCAAACAGCCGAGGCCTGGACCACGGCGTCGAAGGTGATCGTCGTCGTGCCGGGGCTCGCTGTCACGCCGCTCGCGCGCAGGACGCCCGCGCCGTTCGTGCCGGCAGGTGATGCGGCCGAGGTGTTCGTCGCGCCGCCGGGCAGGACGATGGACGCGGTGTCGAGGAAGACGCCTGCCGGCAGGTCGTCCGTGATCGTGCCACCCGTGCGCGGGCACGCTCCGGGCCAGTCGAACGAGAGCGTGTAGCGCAGGCGATCGCCCGGCAGCACGAGGCCGCCGTTGAGATCGGCGACGCTCTTCGTGCCCGTCGGCGACTGGCTCGCCGTCGCATCGACGACATCGACGCACGCCGCGTTGCTCGTGGCGGCCGCAGCGGGAGCCCACTGGAAGCTCGCGGTGTTGCACGCGGTCTGGCAGAGCGCCGTGGCGCCCACGACGGCCTCGAACGTGACGGTGGTCGTGCCGACGCCCGCTGTCACGCCGCTGGCGATGACGGTTCCTGCGCCATTCGCGCCGGCGGGTGAACCGACCGACGCGTTCGTCGCGCCCGGCGGCAGGCTCACCGTCGCGAGATCGAGGAACACGCCCGCGGGAAGGTCGTCGCTGATCGTGCCGCCCGTCCGCGGGCAGAGCCCCGCCCAGTTGAACGTGATCGTGTAGCGCAGGCGATCGCCCGGAACGACGTTCCCGCCATTGAGATCGACGACGCTCTTGGTCGCGGTCGGCGAGAGGCTGGCGGACGGATCGACGACGGTCACGCACGCGGAGTTCGTCGCGACCGGACCCCCGGTCGTCGGGAACTGGTACGAGCCCGTGTTGCACGCGTCGGCGCACGCGGCTGAGCTCTGGACGACCGCGTCGAAGACAATCGTCGTCGTGCCCGGCGTGGCGTTGAGGCTCGACGCCGCGACGAGTCCCGCAGCGTTCGTGCCGGTCGGCGGGCCGGTGGACGCGTTGACCGCGCCCGCCGGCAGCGTCACCGAGGCGGGATCGAGCAGGACGCCCGCGGGCAGGTTGTCGGTGAACGTGCCAGGCGAGAGCGAGCACGTCGTCGGGTTCGTGAATGTCACCGTGTAGCGCAGGCGGTCGCCGGGAACCGTCGTGCCGCCGTTGAGATCCTGCACCGCCTTCGTCACGGTCACGGTCCCGCCGCCGCCCGGGGGCACGACCTGGACGCAGACCTGGTTCGAGTTGCGGAACGTCGACATCGACGGGAAGCGGTAGCGGCCCGTGTTGCACGCGGTGACGCAGCCGAGCCCCGCACGCACGACGGCGTCGAACTCGACGAGCGTGTCGCCCGACACGGCGGTGATGTTCGAGACGTTGACGAGCCCCGATCCGTTGGCGCCGGCTGGCGGACCCGACGACGAGTTGGTCGCGCCGGTCGGCACCGTGACGGACGCGAGGTCGAGGTCGAGCCCCGCCGGCAGGTCGTCCTGCACCGTGCCGCTCAGCTCGCTGCAGGCGCCCGCGTTGTTGATCGCGAGGCGGAAGTGCAGCCGATCGCCGGGCTCGACGTTGCCGCCGTTGAGGTCGGTCACCGACTTCGTCAGGCCGGTGACGTTGGAGCGGCCGGTCGAGTTGATGCGGCCTGAGCAGGTCGATTCGGGGAACGAGAGATCGTTGTCGTCGTTGTCCGAGACGATGCCGCTCGGCGCCGGGAACGTCGTGCTCGAGACGGTCGACTGGTTGCAGAAGCCCCAGCTTCCCGATCCGCACGTGACGCCGACGCTCAGCCGGACCGTGTCGCGGTACTGCACGCCGGCGCCGAGCGTCGGATGGCGCGTCTGCACGAGACCCGCGCTGTTGGCGCCGGCGGGCGGCGGCTGGTACGTGTACGTCATCGCGGGATCGGTGCTCGTCGCGCTCACGAAGCCGAGCTGGAGCCCCGTCGGCGATCCGTCCGGGATGTCGAGCTGGACGACCACGTTGCTGTCAGCCGACAGCCCCGCGTTGCGGACGTCGAGCAGGACGTCCATGTTCGTGCCTTCCGTCGGCGAGGTCGGATTGAACGTCTCGATCAGGCGAAGGTCCGGGCCCGCCGTCGGGCAATCGATCGTCGTGACGACGAGGTTGCTCTCCCACGCGCCGATGCCCTGGTTCACCGACGCCTGGTTCGTGCAGGGCTGGCCGTTCGACACGCCCGCAGCCACCGTGGCGTCGTACGTCATGCAGAGCGTCGAGAACGGCCCGACGCTGAATCCCTGCAGGCAGAGCTGGATGCCCCAGGGCTGGCCGCTCGTGCAGTCGCTGATGCCGGGACCGCTCGGTCGATCGACCCAGTGCACGTCGGAGAAGCATTCGGAGTACAGCGAATCCGTGAAGATGAGCCCCGACGCGTTCGAGCCGCCCGAGTTCGTGATGCACACCTGGTACAGCAGGTGATCGCCCGGGCAGACGATGCCGTCCTCGGCGCCCTGCGGCGGATCCGACTTCACGAGCGTGAGCGCCGAGGCCGAAGCGGCCAACGACAGGGCGAGACCCAGCCCGAGGGCAAGGCGCAGTGGCCGCATGTTCCGACTCCTCTCAGTCCCTGAACGGACGCGCGCGGTCCCGCGCGACCTCTCCTCGAAGTCGCGCACGCGCGGTCCAGGCCAGGTGGCACTCGTCGAACTTGACCGGATATTAGTCCAGGCTCGGCTCCCCAGGCGACACCCATGGATCGCAACCTCGGGCCCCGCCATGGAACGCTGCCAGGGACTTTTCTGTTGTCCAGGTTGCCCGTCGAGCTCCATCCGATTTCATGGCGTGACGACAAGAACGATGTGCTCCTCATGCCCTCGCGCGATGCCGATCGGGCTTCTGCACGGCCAGGAGCTCGCGAGCTTGCGCGGCTCAGGCCTCGGCATTAGTCTGAGTTTCATTACCCACTCGCGGTGAGCTCGAGGCGTGCGCCCTGGTGCACGTCGCTCGAGGCGTGGCACGCACGAGTCCGAGAGTCCTCGTGAGCCCGTCGCTCGCCACGGCCGCCTGAACACATCCCTGGGGAGGGATGCGGGAGGTCAGCACCATCGTGATCCATAGATTCGTCCTTCTCGGGACGTGCCTCGGGGCTCTTCTCTCGGCATCGATCGCGCCTGCTGCGCCCGCGCAGCCCGGCACGACGGGCCGGGTGGCGGGACCGCGACCACGCGTCCTCCTCATCGGCGGCGGCGCCCCGTCCAAGGCGATGCGCCCGGCGGACTCCGTTGCCTCGGCCTCCGCGTTCGGCGCGAGGCCGCGCGTCCTCATGATCGGCGCCAGCGTTCGCACCGAAGCGGCGCACGCGTCGCTCGATGCGAAGCACGCCGTTCCGCCGCGCGTCCTCAGCATCGGCGACGGAGCCACTCGGGCGGCCGCGCCCGTCACCCCCATCACTCCGGTCGCCGGTGGCGATCAGCAGGCGGTGGGATCGACGGACGTCCAGCCCGGCGCGAGCACCGCGACGGTCACGCCTCGGCTTCCGAGCCGGGACGACCGCAGCGTCGCACGGCCGACTTCGCCCAACCTCTCGGGCAGCGTGCTCGGTCACGCCACGCCGAGGACACCTGCCACCCAGGGTGCGACCGCGCCCGCCACGAACCACTCCGTTTCGAACCGTCATCCCAAGAAGAGCCTGAGGGGCACTCCATGACTCGACGTTTCATTCCATTCATCGCGCTCGCGCTCGTCGCGAGCCCCGTGCTGGCGGGCACCACCGTCATCCAGCCGGACCAGGTCCGCACGCACGCCTCGAACTCGGCCGCGGAGATCGGCAACACGATCGTCACCGGCCCCTACGATCCGCCCACGGCGGATCCGCTCCTCGGCGGCACCTGCCCGCTGCTGGGCACGCCCGTCGGTGACGGGAACATCATCGACCAGGTCTTCGAGCTCATCGCCGAGTACACGCCCGAGAACGGCGGTCCCGACACGAACGCGCCGGGTGACGGCGCGGTCGGCTATGCGAACTTCGGACGCAATCCGAATCCGCTCGACTTCCTCATCTGCGAGAACCCGTCCGAGAGCGTCGGCCTGACGAGCCTCGACGAGACGATCGCGAGGGACCTCGTCTCGGTCTTCCGCTTCAAGCTGCCCGCGGCCGCATCGACGGGTCACGGTCATGGAAACGGTTCCGACTCCGCCGTCACGGGCGCCTACCTCGAGATCGATCCGGCCCTCGCCGGCTTCACCGGCCTCGCGCCGGCCCACTGGCCGACGCTCTCCGTCTCGCTCTGCGAGCCCCCGGCGAAGAACGCGTGGGACATCGGCGGCGCCGTCGTCTTCGACTCGGAGACGGATCCCGCCGCTGCGCACCCGCTCGATCCGAACCCGGTCGACAACGACTGCATCGTGACGAACCGCGACTACAACCTCACCAACAGCAATGCCGAGGGCGGACTCGGCCAGTTCGACGTGCTGCTCCGCGAGTCGAAGGACAACCCGGATGCGGGCTACGCGGGCGGCATCGACAACATGACCTGGTTCCTCAAGCTGACCGCCATCGGCCAGCCGGCGACGATCAAGATCCCGCTGAACCAGAAGGCGCTCGACGTCATCAACGCCGGCGGCACGCCGGCGGGCTACCTCGAGCTGATCGTCCGCATGCCCGACAACCGTGGCAGCGACTCCGAAGGTCCGGATCGCACGCGCACGGGCCTCGGACTTCCGGACGGCGCCAACATGCTCATCATCGAGGATGACAACGGCTGCTACTACGGCGGCGCCAACAACTGCGATCCGCTCGCGAGCGCCTCGACGCGCCTCGTGCTCACGAACTAGATCACGCGCCACGATTCGGGATGGTCGCCGCGTAGCGTCGACCATCCCTCTCGTGTCGAAGGCATGGGGGAAACCCGCTGGTTTCCCCGCGCTCGTCGGGGCGGCCCTCCTCGCGCTACCCCTTCCGGCGCTCCCCGAGGCCTCGGTCCGCTGTCGGGCCGGGGCCTCTTCATTTAGGACTGCCCGCGGGTGCCCGCTGGGCATGTCGATCTCAGGCGATCCCTCGGAGACATCCATGCGTTGCGCGGCTGCCATCGCAGTTCTCCTCGCTTGCCCGCTCGCGAGCACGTCCTGGGCTGCGCCGCCGGCAAGCCCGAAGGCGGAACATCCCTCGACTGCCGAGACCGTCGCCACGAGCGATGCGGAAGCCCGCAAGGTCCTCCAGCGTGGCGTCGACGCGGCGGGCGGCGCGACGGCATGGGCGTCCGTGCGGACGGTGCAGGTCGAGGGCATCCTCGTGCGGCCCAGCCGGAGCGATCATCCGTTCGCCTTCCGGCAGGCGGTCGACCGCGTCGATCAGCGGCTCCAGCAGGTCATCGGAAGCGGCCTGATCACGGGTTACCCCCTCATCGCGACGTGGGACTGCTCGTCCGGATGGTCCACGGGACTCGTGGGCGAGCTCACCAGGCCGAGCCACACGGAGCCGGCATTCAACGCGGTGCGGCTCTACGACATCGGGTGGCTCGCCTCGCTGGCGGATTCGGGCGAAGCGATTCCCGAGCGGGCGCGTCGCGTGACGATTGAGGGAGAGGCCATGAACGAGATCTCCCTTCGTCAGCGCCGCGGCGGCACGATGGATCTCGACTTCTCGTCGGCCACGGGGCTCCTGCGCAGGGTGCGCGTGTCGCTGGGACGCATGCGCCAGATCGGGGAGGTCTTCATGGACGTCTACCTCGACGACTACCAGCGTGATGGCGCGATCGTCTTCCCCCATCGCATCGAGCACTGGCAGGTCGACGACGTGCGTCCCGTGCCGCAAACCGTGCAGATCTACCGGAGCGTGGTGATCAACGAGCCGCTGAACGAGTCGCTCATGGCGGGACCGCCCTGGCCGCTCGTCGATGCGGCGAACGCCGCGGCGCAGGTCGGTCCGTCGAATCGTCAGCTCGCGGCGCCGGCTGCAAGTCCGACCGCTGCGCCAGCCCCCGCTCCCGAGGAGGCTCGCGCGAAGCCGAAGCGTCGTCGCGGCCCTCCTCGTTAGCTCAATTCCCGTCGTCCGCTTCGTCGCGACCGGCGTCGAGCGGCTCGCTCTCCCATCGCCGGAAGTCGTCCGCGATCTCGCGGGCGAGGTCCCGGTCGAGCCCCGCGAGGATCTCGTCGAGCGTGCGGTAGTCGTCCCTCACGTCGCGACGCACGAGCGCCTTGTCGTCGGCGTCCGGACGCTGATGCCGCGCCACGACGTCGATGAGCAGGTCGTTCCACGTCGACATGTCCTCGTCGACGCGGCCCGCGCGAAAGGCCTTGTCGATCACGCTGAGCGATCGCGCGGACGCGAGCTGGCGCAGCGCGTGGGCGACGTGAGAGTTGAGCACGCGATCGCCCTCTCCTGCGTCCTCGATCAGGGACTCGAGCAGCGGGATCACGTCGGGCCGGAGCCTGCGATCGCGCAGCGCGACGAACTCGAGCGCGCGTGCCGCCACCGCGCGCGGCCAGCGGTCGGCGTCCCTCGAAGCGAGCACGCGGCCGAGGCTCGGGAGCGCCGCGGATCCGAGCCGGGCGAGCGCGAGTCCCGCCTCGTCTCCGAACCGCGCGACGTCCACGGAATCGTGGACGACGCCGATGAGCGCGGGGAGGGCGCGCGGCGAGCCGATCTCGCCGAGCAGGCGCAGGGCGTGCACGTGGATCTCGGCGCGATCCGGATCGTCGCCCAGCCTCCAGTCACGCCGCGACAGCACGTCCGTCATGAGCGGGATCGCGGCGTCGCCGGCCGCCACCGCGCCGTCGAACATCTCGAGACTGGGCCGGCCGCCCAGCCGGAGGACCTGGCGCACCCAGCGCCATCCCAGGTCTCCCACTAGTCGTCGTCGCCTTCGCTGAGCGCGGCGCCCTTCGGGCGGGTGAGGTACGCCTGGATGAAGGGATCGAGATTGCCGTCGAGCACGCTGAAGAGATCGCCGATCTCGTATCCCGTTCGGTGATCCTTCACGCGCTGCGTCGGGTGCATGAAGTACGAGCGGAGCTGGTGGCCGAACTCCACCGACTTGCGCTCGCCGGCGGCAGCCTCGATCTGCAGCCGCTGCTTCTCGAGCTCGAGCTCGTACAGCTTCGACTTGAGGACGCGCATGGCGACGTCCCGGTTCGCGTGCTGGCTGCGCTCGTTCTGGCACGTCACGACGATGTTCGTCGGAAGATGCGTGATGCGGATCGCCGAATCCGTCACGTTGACGTGCTGGCCGCCGGCGCCCGACGAGCGGTACGTGTCGACGCGCAGGTCCTTGTCGGGGATGTCGATCTCGATCTCTTCCGCGATGTCGGGATAGGCGCGCACGGACGCGAACGCCGTGTGGCGCCTGCCCTGCTGATCGAAGGGCGAGATGCGGATCAGACGGTGGATGCCGCTCTCCGTCCGGAGGTTCCCGTAGGCGTGCTGCCCGCCGACGCGGACCGTGGCGTGCTTGATGCCTGCCTCTTCCCCGGGCTGGCGCTCCACGAGCACGGCCTTGTAGCCGCGCCGCTCGCACCACTTCATGTACATGCGCAGGAGCATCTCGGCCCAGTCCTGCGCGTCGATCCCGCCCGCGCCCGGATTGAACTCCAGGATGGCGTCGGCGTCGTCGTGCGGCCCCGAGAGGAGCATCTCGGTCTCGTCGCTGTTCAGCTCGCCGTCGAGCCGGGCGATCTCCTCCGCGAGCTGATCGTCGCAGGGCTCGCCTTCCTCGAGGAGCTCGAGGAGAGCGGTCACGTCCTCCAGGGCGCGCCGGTACAGATCGTCCTTCTGGACGGCTTTCTCCGCGCGGGAACGCTCCTTGGAGACCTTCGTGGCGTTCTCGGCGTCGTCGAAGAATCCGGGTGTCGCCATGTCGTGATCGATGGCGGCGACGCGGGCGCGGTTCGACTCCGCGTCAAAGATAGCTCCGGATCTGGGCCACCTTTTCGCTGACGCGCGCCACCTCGCGGCGGAGATCTTCCTTCGTCCTCACGTTGAGCTCCTGCACGGCAAGGCTGCGAGCGTCACCCGGCCGACGACAGCACGCCGGCCGGGTGGATCATGGTCCATGACGTGCAGCGATGCACGCTGGCGAGGGGATCAGGGTCGCGGGCGACTCGCCCCACGACCCCGTGCGCGACTCAGCGGCGAGGGCCTCGACCGCCGCCGCCACCACCGCGGGGCCCACGCGATCCCCGATCACCGCCACGATCACCACCACGGGGCCCATGGCCACCGCGATCGTCGCGCGGACGATCGTCGGAGGGGCGAGCGTCGCCGTCGGCATCGCCGCCGCCGTCTCCACCGCCCTCGGCGTCACGCAGGGCGGCGCGGCGCGAGAGGCGGATCTTGCCGGTGTGGCTGTCGACGTCGAGCACCTTGACGAGGACCTCGTCGCCCTCCTCGACGACGTCACGCACCTCGTTCACGCGCTCCTCGGCGAGCTCGGAGACGTGGACGAGGCCGTCGAGTCCGGGGAGGATCTCGACGAACGCGCCGAAGTCCATGATGCGGACGACGCGGCCCAGGTAGGTCTTGCCGACCTCGGCCTCCGCCGTGAGGTCCTCGACGATCTTCTTCGCGAGCGCCGCCGCCGCCTCGTCGGTCGAGGCGATGTTCACGCGGCCGTCGTCGCCGATGTCGATCTTGCAGCCCGTGCGCTCGACGATCGAGCGGATGGTCTTGCCGCCCGGCCCGATGACCGTCGCGATCTTGTCGCGCGGCACCATGAGCGAAATGATGCGCGGCGCGAAGCGCGAGAGCTCGACGCGCGGCGCGTTGATGGTGGACTCCATCGTGTCGAGGATCTCGAGGCGCGCCTGCCGGGCCTGGTCGAGAGCCGTCTTCATGATGTCGCGCGAGAGGCCCGCGATCTTGATGTCCATCTGCAGCGCCGTGATGCCCTGGCGCGTGCCCGCGACCTTGAAGTCCATGTCGCCGTGATGGTCCTCCTGGCCCGCGATGTCGGTCAGGACGGCTGGAGCATGGCCCTCGCTGGACACGAGGCCCATGGCGATGCCCGCAACAGGTGCGGAGATGGGAACGCCCGCGTCCATGAGAGCCAGCGTGCCGCCGCAAATGGACGCCATCGACGACGATCCGTTCGACTCGAGAATGTCGGAGACGAGCCGCACCGTGTACGGGAACTTGTCCTCCGACGGCATGACGGGCCGCAGCGCGCGCTCCGCCAGGGCGCCGTGGCCGATCTCGCGGCGGCCCGTGCCCCGCAGCGGCTTCACCTCGCCGACCGAGTAGGGCGGGAAGTTGTAGTGGAGCATGAACTTCTTGGTCCACTCGCCTTCCATGAAGTCCATCTTCTGGGCATCGTAGGCGGTGCCGAGCGTCGCCGTCACGAGCGCCTGCGTCTCGCCGCGCGTGAAGAGCGCCGAGCCGTGCGTGCGCGGCAGGAAGCTCGTCTCGCACGTGATGGGCCGGATCTTCGTGAAGTCGCGGCCGTCGGAGCGCTTGCGGCTGACGAGGATCTCGTCGCGGAACTGCTCTTCGAGGATGTGGTCGAACGCCGCCTTCGCGTTCTTGCGAGCAGCGAGATCCTCGGCCGGGTAGCTCTCGATGAGCGCCTTCTTCGTCGCGTCGATCTCGGCGTAGGACGCGCGCTTCGGCTTGAGGTGGAGGGCCGCCTGGAGCCGCGAGCCGATCTTCTCGCGTGCCTCTCCGATCGCCTGGGGCGGCAGCACGGGCGCTGCGATCTGGACCTTCGTGGGCTTGAGGCGGGAGAAGAGCTCACGCTGTCCCGCGATGATCTTGCGGCAGGCCTCGTGGCCGAACTCGAGCGCCTCGACGATGACGGCCTCGGAGATCTCCTTCGCGCCCGCCTCCACCATCGTGATGGCGTCCTCGCTGCAGGCCATCATGAGGTCGAGGTCGGACGTCGCCATCTGCTCCTTCGTCGGATTGATGACGAGCTTCCCGTCGACGCGGCCGACCCGGACGGCGCCGAGCGGCGTGCCGAACGGGATCTTCGAGCAGAAGAGCGCGGCCGAGGCGCCGCACATGGCGAGCGGGGCCGGGTCGTTCTCGCCGTCGTACGAGATGACGTGCGCGATGACCTGCGTCTCGTAGAAGAAGCCCTCGGGGAAGCCGGGCCGGATGGGCCGGTCCATCAGGCGCGAAGTGAGCGTCTCCTTCTCGTTGGGACGGCTCTCGCGGCGGAAGAAGCCGCCGGGGAACTTGCCCGCGGCGTACGTGAACTCGCGGTACTCGCAGGTGAGCGGCATGAAGCCGGTGTCACGCGGCTCGCTCGCCATGTTGGCCGCGACGAGGACGATGGTGTCGCCCATGCGGACGGTGACGGCGCCGTCGGACTGCTTGGCGATCTTGCCGGTTTCGATGATGAGGGGCGCCGCGGCGCCCATCTCGACTTGGACCTTCTCGTGGGACATTTTCTGTGGCTCTCCAGCTTGGCGCGCCGCCGGTGCATCGCCTCGCGGCAGGGGATCGCGAGATCCCGAGCCGGTCAGCGACCGAGGGCGGCGTGACGTGATGTTGCGTCAGCCGAAGAAGACGAATGGAGGTCGCGTCGCGACCCTTCGCAGGGCGGCGGCGACGAGGAATCGACGTTGGGCGGGAAGCGGGCGGCTCGGAGCTCCCCCCAGGGCATCCTTGGCGAAGCCCTGGGGGAGACCGTCCAGCGGCCCGGCACGCAGTGGCGGGCGAATCGGCAAGCGGAACGCGCAGCCTGGGGCAGGCCGCGCGCGACTACTTGCGCAGGCCCAGCTCCGCGATGAGCCCCTGGTAGCGCTCCGGATTCGTGCGCTTCAGGTAGGCCAGGAGCTTGCGGCGGCGGCCGATCATCTTGAACAGCCCCTGCCGCGAGTGATGGTCCTTGACGTGCATCTTGAAGTGCTCGGTGAGCTGACGGATGCGGGCGGTCAGCAGGGCGACCTGCACCTCCGGCGAACCCGTGTCTCCCTCGAATCGAGCGTGCTTCGCGACGACGTCGCTCTTCCTGCTTGCTGCCTCTGCCATCGTTCACCCCGAAACCGGCCGACCGCTGGCTCCGGGCCTCCCGGATCCTGGCGCGTCGTCCCGTCTACGGAAACAGGCCGCCTGCGGCCTTCTTCAATTGCTTCAGTCGAATGGACGCGGGAGTCTGCCAGCGGACCCCGTTCCTGTCAAGCGGCCCACGGCGCACGCTCGCGTCGAAACCGCTGTAAAGACGGGGCTTCCGGACTCGAGCCAGCCGAAGGCTCTGGAGCAGATCACGCCTCAAGGCGGCGCGGCCCGAAGGGAAGGCGCTAAGTCGTTGCCCATGCCCTGCGGGCACCCGCGGGGCATGAGACTGGTTTGCGAAGCGCCGGAGGGGGCGCCGACGGAGGCCGATAGGCCGACAGAGGCGGGGGCACCAGCGGGTGCCCCCAGTCTCTTGATAGGACGGCCGTTGCCGACGAGCGGGGGGCACCGGCAGGTGCCCCTTCACGGACGGCGCTACTTCTTGTCGGTGGGGGCGGGCGGGGCGTCGGAGCCCTCCTCGCCTTCCTTCACCGCCCGCTTGAAGTTGCGAATCCCCTCCCCGAGGCCCTTGCCGAGGGCGGGAAGCTTCGAGGCGCCGAAGACCACGAGGATGATGACCAGGATGAGCAGGAGCTCCATCGGGCCGAGATTGGGCATCGCTTCTTCCTTCGCGGACTAGGAAAGCTGGGGCGGACTAGGGATCGGACGGCGGAGTGGCCGCCGCACCTTCCGAATGGGTCGAATCGGGCGCCGGGCCCAGCCACGCACGCCCCTCGCCCTGGCGCCGCGCGAGCCCCTGACTGTCGAGGTACTCGAGGAGGGGGATCGCGTGCTTGCGCGACGTCCCGCTGCGACTCTTGAAGTCGGGGACCGTGAACGCCTGCCCGGACTGGTACCAGGATGACATGTCGCGGAGCAGGCCCGCCATGGCGCCGCCATGGACGAGCATGTCGTCCTTGAGCTTCACGAGCTCGCCCGAGCCGAGCAGGAGCCGCACGAGGCGCTGCGCCTTCTCGCGCGGCACCACGAGGGAATCGAGGACGGCCGGAAGGTCCGGTGGCTGGAGGCCCCCCTGGAGATGCGCCGCCAGAATGGCCTCCAGCGCACGGCGCTCGTCGTCCCCGAGCCGCACCTCGTGCGAGGCGAGGCTGAGGAGATCGCGAGCCACCTTGAGCCGTCCCAGCTTCACTCCCCGCTCGACGACCGCGGCGAACGCCTCTTCGTCCAGCTCCGAGGCCGAGCGCAGCGCGGGACGCGGATGACCCGGGACGAGCGGCTGGCTGCGATGGAGCTCCTCGAGGCGAGACGCGATGCGCTCGAGCGCCTGATCCGCGAGACTCGCGAGGAGCCAGCGCCGGGGCGCTTCACCCATGCCGACGAGGACGCCCTCGCCTTCCTGACGTCGAAGAGAGTCGCGGACCACGGCGGTCGTGAGCCCCGTCCACGCCGCCAGCTCGACCTCGCTCGCCCCCTGAGTGGCTGCGGCGACCAGCGCCGGCAGCATCTCGCGACGGCCGCCGCTGCGCAGGCGCGCCGCGAGATCGGAGAGCCGCGCGGGCGCCGTCTCGTCCGAGGGCCGGAGCTTGGCGGGAGGCATCGGGTGCAGCACGACGCCTCCGCCAATCGTCGTCACGGGCGAGTAGCGCCTCAGGATGAAGCGATCGCCGGCCGCAGCGACGAGGGGCGCCTCGAGCCTGAGCTGGCCGAAGCCGTTCCCGCCGGCTGCGGGAATCTCGCCCGCCCAGCGGAGTCGCGCCATGACCTCCGCCGTCCCGAGATGGAGACGAACGCGAGAGAGATCCTCCATCTCGGGAGCGTCCGGAAGCAGCTCGATGCCCACGTCGAGCATCGAGCTCGCGACGTGCGAGCGCGGCGTCGCGAGCACGTCGCCCCGCTCGAGCTCGCGATGCTCGATGCCGCCGAGATTGACGGCGACGCGCTGGCCGGCGACGCCCGTGCTCGACGCGCTCCCGTGCACCTGGACCCCGCGCACGCGCAAGTGCCTGCCGGCCGGCAGGAGCTCGACCTCGTCGCCCGACGCCACGCGACCGCTCGTCGCCGTGCCCGTGACGACGGTGCCGAAGCCGCGCAGCGTGAAGGCGCGGTCGATCGCGAGCCGGAAGGGACCGTCGTCCGCACGGCGGGCCGCAGACGCCGCAGCAGCTGCCAGGGCCACGACCAGCTCGTCGAGCCCCTCACGCGTGGTCGAAGAGCATGCGACGAGCGGCGCGTTCGCGAGCGGCGTCGACGCGAGGAGCTCGTGCACCTCGAGCTTCACCAGCTCGAGCGTGTCCTCGTCGACGAGGTCCTTCTTCGTCAGCGCGACGACGCCCGACTCGACGCCCAGCAGCCGGCAGATGTCGAGGTGCTCCCGCGTCTGCGGCATGACCGATTCGTCGGCCGCGACCACCAGGAGCACGACGTCGACGCCCGCCGCGCCCGCGAGCATGTTGCGCACGAAGCGCTCGTGGCCCGGAACGTCGACGAACGAGAGGATGACGCCGTCGTGCTCGGCCAGGTGCGCGAAGCCGAGGTCGATCGTGATGCCGCGTTCCTGCTCCTCCTTCAGCCGATCGGGATCGGTGCCGGTGAGCGCGCGGACGAGGGACGACTTGCCGTGGTCGACGTGTCCTGCCGTGCCGACGACGACGTGGCGCGGCACCTACTTCACCTTGCGCAGGCGATCCATCTCGTGCTGGTAGTGCTGGCGGAACAGCGCCTCGTACTCGGCGGAGCCCTCGGGGATCGCACGCTGGAGCGAGCGGATCTTCTGGCGTGCCGCTTCCGCCATCTGCTCGTCGCGCTTGACGAACGCGCGGAGCGTGTCGAGCGCCTTCGTGCGGATCGCGACCTCGCTGCCCTTGGCTTCGAGATCCGAGCCCTTCTTCGACATCGCCAGGATCCGCTTGGCGATCACCTGGGCGAGATGGATCTGCTTCTCGGGTGACAACCTCATAGGACCAGCTTCCGCTCGCGAACGAGCTGCTTCTTCACCTTCTCGAACATGGTCGCGTAGTCGACGCCGGTGGCGCGCATGGTCGCCGCATGCGTCTTGAGGATCTCCGCCACCTCGACGTCGAGCTTTTCCTCGACGGCGAGATCGTCCGCGAGGACGTCGTGGACCGTCCGCTCGAGCCGTTCCGTCTCGGCCGCGACGAGCCCGCCCTTCACGAGATCCCGGGCGATCTCGAAGGCGAGGATCTCGACCTGCCACTTCGTGAGCCGCATGAGGGGATGCCTTCCGCTCCGCGAGGATCCGCGGCGCGGGAAATCATGCCTTCCCCGTACCCTCCGTGGGCGTCGCGTGATCTCCCGCACGTCCTGAATGGGAGCCCCCCGGGCCACGTCCAGCCGCCCAATGGCAGCCCCCCTCGCGACCCGCTAACATTGCGGCTCCCCGCCAGCCTCCCCCCTGCCGGCGCCCCGCCGGATTCGGAGTTCGGATGAGATTCGCTCGCACGGCGTCCGTCGCCGCCCTGTCCCTTTCCGTCCTCGTCGCCGTGTCCGCCTCGGCGCAGCAGCGCAGCCGCACCGACGTCGGCGTCGCCGAGAAGCTCGCTCCCGAGGTCGCCGACGCCCTCCAGAAGCTCAGCGCCGCGCAGAAGAGCACGAAGGGCATGAGCGCCAACTTCCGCCAGACGAAGGAGGACGCGCTCTTCGCGCAGCCGTCCATCCAGTCGGGAAAGTTCTCCTTCGAGAACCCGGACAAGTTCCGCTGGGACTACGAGAAGCCGGAGCACGTCGTCGTGGTCGCGACGGCGGAGTCCTTCCAGCGCTACCTGCCTGACCAGAAGCTCCTCCGCAAGCTCGACCTCTCCAAGAACCGCCGACGCGTCTTCAACTACTTCGGCATCGGTTCGGACGTCGAGGTGCTCGAGCGCCACTTCGACATGACGCGCGTCAACGATCTCCAGCATCCCGGCACGGCGAAGCTCGAGCTCCGCGGCAAGCGGCGCCGTGTTCAGAAGCGCCTCAACCTGCTCGAAATGTGGCTCGATGAGAAGACCTGGCTGCCCTCGATCATCAAGATCACGATGGCCAACGGCGGCACGACGCTCTGGGAGTTCACTGACGTGAAGGTGAATCCGCAGCTCGCCGCCGACACGTTCGCGCTGAAGGTCGCGTCCGGCACGGTCGTGCAGTCCGAGGAGAATCCCAGCTCGCCCCTCGTCGACGAGCTGATCGAGGAAGAGGACGCCGCGAAGCCGCCCACGGCGAGCGCCGCCCACCCGGCGCCCACGCGGACGCCGTGATCGAGACCCTTCTCCCCGATCGCTGTGCCGCGGCCCCTTGATGGGCGCAGTTCGCGGCCAGTTTCGTCCCGCTCTGGTGGGGTGACCGGGGCGGCCACCCCGACTTCGTCCGGCTTGGCGCGTTCGCGATGTCCGATGCGAGCGGCAAGCTCCACGCCCACGCCGGCGATCCCGGCCTGGTCGCGTTCCTCCGCTCGTCGGCCAAGCCGTTCCAGGCCATGGCCTTCCTGAGGCGCGGACTCGACGCGACGCTCGCGCTCTCGGACGTGGATGTCGCCTGCGCCTGCGCCTCGCACGAGGCGCAGGACAAGCACGTCGAGTCGGCTCGCCGCATCCTATCGGCAGGCGGCAACGCCGAGAGCGACCTTCGTTGCGGCACGCACGCGCCGGCGCGCAAGGATCTCGAGGCGAGGATCGCGCGGGGCGAGATCGCGCTCTCCCCCCTCCACAACAATTGCTCGGGCAAGCACGCCGCGATGCTCGCCGTCTGCCGCGCCGAGGGCTGGCCGACCGTGACCTACACGGAGCCCGATCATCCGCTCCAGCGCGAGAACCTCGCGACGCTCGCCGCGTTCGCGGGCGTCGCCACGAGCGACATCACGGTCGCCGTCGACAACTGCACGGTGCCGACCTTCGCCCTGCCCCTTCGCGTCGCGGCACGCGCGTTCGCCCGCCTGCTCGAGCCTGCGGATCTACCGGACGATCTCGCAGATGCTGCGGGCCGGGCGGTGAAAGCCATGACCTCGCGTCCCGACATGGTCGGCGGCGACGGCCGTCTCGACACGACGCTCATGGAGCTCACGCGAGGGCGCCTCGTCGTCAAGACGGGCGCCAACGGCTTCCACGCGATCGCGGGGCGCCCGCCCGCAGGCGGCCCCGCGCTCGGGTTCGCCATGAAGCTCGCCGGCGCGGAGTCGGAGAACCAGAAGGCGCCCGTCACGATCGCGTGCCTCGCCGCCGTCGGCCTCCTCTCCGAGGACGAGGCGACCACGCTGCTCGCCCGCCACTCGAGCGCACAGCTCAGCTGTCGCGGCGCTGTCGTCGGTCGCTCAGGCTTCGTCGGCGAAGTCGTCCGCGACTGATCTCGACCCGCGCTTCGCGTCCGCCGCGAGTCCGAGCTTCAAGATCTTGTTAAAGAGGCAGCGCCGCGTGATGCCGAGCTCCGCGGCAGTGCGCGTCCGGTTCCAGCCGTGCGATTCGAGCCGGTCGCGGAGAATCCCCCGCTCGCAACATGCGAGGAGGTCCTCGAGGCCACCGCTCGCGCTCTCTTCCCGCGCAGGTCTCGATCGCTGCAGTCGCGGTGGAAGATGTTCAACATCCACGCGGCCGCCCGGCGCGAGCGCGGCGGCGCGCTCGAGGACGTTGCGGAGCTCGCGGACGTTGCCCGGCCAGTCATGCGCGACGAGCGCCGAGAGCGCCCGCGCGGTGAGGTCGAGCGCAGCGCCCTCGCGCCGCTCGATCTCGCGCAGCACGTGGCGCGCGAGCAGGGGCACGTCCTCGCGACGCTCGCGGAGCGCGGGCATCGTGATCTCGTGGACGTCGAGGCGATAGAAGAGGTCCTGGCGGAAGCGTCCCGCCGAAGCGTCGGACTCGAGATCGCGATTCGACGCGGCGATCACGCGCACGTCGACGGGGCGCGCACGGTTCGCTCCGACCTTGCGGACCTCGCCCTCCTGCAGCACGCGCAGGAGCCTCGCCTGGAACGCGAGCGAGGTGCTCGAGATCTCGTCGAGGAAGAGCGTGCCGCCATCCGCTTCCTCGAAGAGCCCGCGGCGATCGCCCTGGGCGCTCGTGAACGCGCCGCGCGCGTGGCCGAAGAGCTCGCTCTCGAGCACGCCCTCGGCGAGAGAGCCGCAATCCACCGCGATGAACGGGCGGGACGATCGCGGCGAGAGGTCGTGAACGAGGCGCGCGGCCAGCTCCTTCCCCGTGCCGCTCGGCCCCTGCACGAGCACGGAACCCCAGGCTCGCGCGACCCTCGGCAGCACGTCGCGGACGCGGGCCATGGCGGGCGAGCATCCGACGAGCCGATCCGTCGCGTGACGCGCAGCATCCGCACGACGAGAGGGACGCGAGTCGACGTCGCCGCTCGCGTCATCGGCGGGAAACGGGACAACCGCGGCTTCGAGCTCACTCATGGCGACCTCCTCCCATCCGCCATCGAGACTAATGCGCGTTGCGCCGACGCAATCCCTCCGACATGTTGGAGAGTCCCTTCAGCATTCGGAGGAGCGAAGGATCGCGCGGGCTCGCCGACGCCCTCTACTTCGACTCCGTGACCGGCCGCTTCACTGCGTCTTCGACGACGTGCTCCTCGGCGAGATCCATGGACGCGCGCGGCACGCGGTCGCGAAAGTTCCGCACGCCGCGGTAGCGCTCGCGTTGCGTGTCGTCGCTCAGCAGGCGCCGGAGCTCGGGCGCCAGCGCGCGGAGACGGTCCTCCGGCGGCGGGTGGCTCGCGAAGTAGCGCTCCAGCGCGTCCCGCGTGATCCGACCCGCATCGAGGCTGGAGCCCGACGAACGCCACTCATGCTCGAGACCCCGGACCTTCTCGAGCAGATCGCGCGCCGCGGCCGGGTCGTAGCCCGCAGCGGCCGCGAGCCGCATGCCCTGCACGTCCGCTTCGATCTCCTGCTCCTCGGAGTACGACGGCTGGGTGAGCGCAGCCACGACGTCGGCGCCGAGACGCCCCGGCGCGCCGAGCCCCTGTCCGGCGCGGACGCGCAGCGTCACGCCATCCGCGCAGTGGCGCAGGTCCACGTGTGCGATCTCGTGTCCGAGGAGCGCGGCGAGCTCCGCTTCGTCGTCGATGACCTCGAGCATGGCCGTCGTCACGTGGACTCGTCCGCCGGGAAGGGCCCACGCGTTGGCCATCTCGCTGTCGACGATGATGAAGCTCAGGTGGATTCCCTGCCGCTGGCGCGAGCGCCCCACGGCCTCGCCCACGGCTGCGACGTAGGCTCGAAGAACCTGATCGCCTGACAACCTCACCGAGTCCTCCGCCGCGAGCGCGTCGCCGATGCGCTCCTCCTCCGCATCGGAAAGGCGGACGGCGCGAGCCAGCGGCACCTCCGCGGCGCGCTCCGCGGTGCCCGCGAGCGCGACGACCGAGCCGAGGCCCACGTCCTGGCGATCAGCGTGCCGCATCGTGAGAACGATCGTCGCGGCGACGCCCGCCGCGAGGATCGCGCCGAGGACGACGAGGCGCGGCGTTGCCGAGGAGGCCGGCTCGTCGCTCACAGGTAGTCCTTCAGCCGCTCGCGGAAGCGGGCATAAAGCAGCGCGATGCCGATGAGGAACGCGCCGAGGAGCACGAGCGACACCGCGCGCCACAGCGTCTCGACGTCGCGCAGGTCGTAGCCGAAGACCTTCACGATGCACCAGCCGATGAGCACGATGCCGAGGAGGCGGAGCACGCGCTGGCGGAACAGGAGACCCGCGAGGAAGAGCGAGAAGCCCTCCAGCGCCCACGCGATGGTGAGCGCCTTGCCGGACACCTCGTGGAAGATGAGGACTGCGAGCATCGATGCGCCGAAGATCGCGAGGGCTCCCGCGAGGAGTCCGTCATCGAGCCATCCCGGAAGCCGCGCGCGCCGCGGTTGGAACGGGAGCGTCAGCATCAGCGCCTGGCAGCCGAAGAGGGCGAGGCTCGCGAGACCCATGACGACGATGCGACGGGGCATCCCCAGGACGTCGCCCTCGAGGCTGGGCGCGATGGCGATTCCGCGCCCCACGGTCAGCGCGGTCAGCACGAACGCCTGCAGCCGGAACGAGGCGAGCCCCGTGCGCGAGGCTGCGACGAGCAGGAGCGCCGCGAGCGCAGGCCACGCGACGAGCGGCCAGCCGGAGTCGAGCTCGAAATGCATCCACGACGCGACGACTGCGGCGCCCAGCCACGAGAGGCCAGGGCCCACGTCAAGCACGCCGGGCTCCAGCGCGCCGCGCCTGACCTCGACCTCGTTGCGCCACAGCAGGTAGTACAGCGCGGCCGCGCACGGCAGCGCGCCGAGAGTGCGCACCGTCAACGGGCCGACGCTCCCAGTGCTGGTGAGGCTCACGAGGAACACCCACGCGACCGCCACGAGCACGTGCCCGAGCGACTGGAGCTTGTAGTGGAGCCAGCGGAGCGGCGGCGGGAGCTCGCGCAGGACGAGGGCGACCACCGCGAACGCTGCGGGCAGCGCCTCTTCGGGGAGCTTCCGGTACAGCGCGAGACCGAGGAGCGCCGCAGCGAGCCACGACAGGACCGCCGGCGCGCCGACGCCCTCGTCGGCACGGACGAGTCCCCGCCGCGACACGTGACGCAGGCGCTCGACGACGGCCATCATGAGCGCGAGGGCGGGCAATCCGAACAGCGCGCGCTCCAGGGACGGGATGCCGTGCCCCCTGCCCCACCAGTCGCACCACGCGAGCGCGATCCCCGCGATGACCTGGATGCACTCGGCTTCGATGCGGTAGTGAAGGAGGTCGAATCGGATCCCCGCCTCGAGGAGCACGACGACAACCGCCATGAGCGCGAGCGGGATCGCCATGGTGCGCAGCTCGAGGCAGAGCAGCGGGACGAGAATCACGCCGGCCAGCGCCGTCGCGACGATGCCCCCGACCACCTCGACGTCCGTTCCGCCCTTCGCCTTTCCGGTGCGGAGCCTGGCGTCCAGCACGAACGCCCAGGCGACGACAGCGCCCGCCAGCAGCGGCCTGCCGGGCAGTCCCATCACGTCGAACCGCTCCGCCGTGAGCACGCAAGCGCCCGTCGCGCCGAGCGACAGGACCGTGCTCACGAAGGAGAGCGCTCGCAGGTCAGGCAGGCGCAGCGTCCGACCGATCTCGAACCAGGCGATCGAGAGCAGGAGCCAGCAGAGCCCCCAGTACCGCGCATCGGTCGCCTGCGCGGTCCAGAAGAGGAGGACGGCGCCCGCCACCCACGTCAGGACACGTTGCAGCATGCCGGCCATGCCGAACGCGTCGCTCGACTGGATGCGCCGGTAGAGCCCTGAGTTCGCGAAGAGGAGGAGGCCCGAGCCGAAGCCGACGATCGCGTGCCAGTGGACGGTCCAGTTGGCCGCGAGCTGCACCGTCTCCTCGCCGGGCAGCTGCGTTTCGCCGAAGAGGCGCACGAGCGGTGCGAGAAGCGCCACCAGCCCCGCACCGCGGAAGTACGGCTCCTTGCCGACGAAGCCGTAGAGCAGGGCGGCTTGCGCGCACAGGAGCCAGGCCACCGACACCATCGGGCCCTTGAAGTGGTAGGAGCACGCGGCAAAGGCGAGCAGCAGCGCGACGCTCCCCGCCAGGCGATGCGCCACGATGCGCCCGAGGAACCGTTCCGCCGCCGCCAGCGCGACGACCGCGACCGCCGTCAGTCCGAGGAGAAGGGCCATGGCAGTGGGATGGACGACCCAGGTCATCGGAGCCGCGAGCGCGAGAAAGCCGAACAGGTTGCCGATGAAGAGCGCGAGCCCGAGCTCGTCGTCCCGCTCCTCCTCGTGGCGCATGAGCAGCTCGAGCGCCGCGAACAGCGCGAAGTAGAGGACGAGGAAGCCGAGGGCGAGCGGGTAGTTCTCCGGACGAAGACCGAAGCCCTCGTCTCCCATCTTCACGCACGTCGTCCACGCGTGGTTCGCGTAGGTGGCGAGGAGGCCGAAGAGGGCGAGCCCGTGCCAGCGGAACTTGCGCGCGAGCACGACGATGACGACCGCCAAGAGCGCGGACGCGCCGAGGGCGTACGTCGTGACATCGGAGAGCGCGACGGTGACGAGCGCGAGGAAGACGGCTCCGCCCGTGACCCATTGCGCCTCGTAGCGCAGTGAGTGAGCGACCATGCCGAGGGCGACGAGTCCGAGCAGGATCGAGCCCGCGAACGGGCTCTCCACGACGCGCATGGCGTCCACGGAGTGCGCGCCGAAGGCGGTGAAGTAGAGTGCGGCCCATCCCGCCGCGAGGAGCGAGCGGCCGATGACGCGGTACGCGGATCGACGCTCGAGCACGACGCCGGCCGCGATCATGCCTGCCGACACGAGCGCGCCGAAGAGCACCTTCGCGAGCGGACCGGCGTGGCGCAGGTAGAGGCTCAGCAGGAAGGCGAGACCGAGGACGACGAGACCGCTCCCCACGCGCGGCGCCCAGCGCGCGACGATGCGCTCGAGCGGCTCGCGGGGAACCACCGTGACGGGAGCGACGGGCGGCGCAGGCGGCCGGGGGTGGAAGGACGAAGCGCGCGTCGGTGGCGCAGGCGCGGGCGGCGGAGCCGCGACGACAGGCTCGGGCTGGACGACGCGCCTCGGCGCGTCGGTTGGAGCCTCGACCACGGGCTCGACTGCACGCTCGACTGCAGGCTCGACGACGGGCGCGGGCTCGGGCGCAGGGGACTCGATCCGTTGCGGAACGGGCGTCGGCTCGACGCGTTCTTCCGCTGGTCTCTGACCGCTGCCGCTGCGCGCGAGAAGCTCGCCGAGCTCCCGTCGCAGGCTCTCGAGGCGTTCCTGGTGGGACCGATCGGTCGTCTCGACCAGCTTCCGCAGCTCCCGCTCGTCCTGGGTGGTGCGCTGGCGGTGCGTCGCGAGATCGCGTCGCAGCTTGTCGATCTGATCCCGCAGGTCGCGAAGCGCGGCGCGCTCGCGCCACAGCTGCCACATCGCGATGCCGAACAAGACTGCGAAGAGCCAGCCCATGCCCGGTCCCTCCCTTTCGACCTCCATGGGCCGCAACGCTTCGGGATGGTCGCCGCGTGGCGTCGACCATCCCTCTCGTGTCGAAGGCATGGGGGAAACCCGCTGGTTTCCCCGCGCTCGTCGGGGCGGCCCTCCTCGCGCTACCCCTTCCGTCGCTCCGCCAATCGGAGCTCGCCATGATCCATGATCATGGCGGGCTATCTATATGGGCCGCCTCGGTCGGGGCGGCCCTCCCTCGGCTCCCCCTCCTGCCACGCGGCCTCGCCGCGTGCATGAGGCTTTCGCCACGATCCGATGCCGAATCGTGGCGGGTCATCTAGAGCATGTCACTCCAGTCATGGCCGTCCGCCGCCCCCATCGCCGGGAGCGCCGGTGGGTCAGATGCTAGGCGGACAAGGGTGAGCGACTGAGAGCTACGCTCTGGTAGCTCGCAGGGAGCGAGTCCCGCAGTCCAACGACGCAGATGACCCGCCGCCGCCCCGGCGATCGCCGGGAGCGCCGGTGGGTCAGATGCTAGGCGCGCAAGGCGAGGCGATCCGAGCGTACGACCTTGTACGTGAGGAAGCCGAGTCCGCCGCGCAACGACGCAGATGACCCGCCGCCGCCCCGGCGCGACGACTTCTACCCCGTCCCCCAGGCCATGCGTTCGGCCATCTCGAGCGCTTCGTCATCGAGGCCCGACTCGAGGAGCACCATCACGGGCGAATCCAGGATCTGCTGCCAGATCGCGGCGCGCTTCGACTCGTCCGGGAAGCGCTCTTCGAGCTTGGGGCGGATGCTCGCGAGGATGCCGGCCATGCGCTCGTGCTCGGGCTTCACGCTCGATGTCGCGGCCGCGACGAGCCGGCGCTCGAGCTCGGGGCTGCGGCCCGCCGTCGAGGCCGCGAGCGTGATGCCGGCGGTGACAACGGCTTCGCCGAGATGAGCGGTTCCCTCGCCCGAGAGATCGACGGCGAGAAGTCCGCGCTCTCGAGCGGCCGCCAGGATCGACGTGTCATCCTCCGAGCCCGCGACGAGCAGGCTCGCGCCATCGAGGTGGGACGCCGCGGGCGTTGCCGTCACGATCTCCACCGGAAGACCTTCGACGGGCGCCGTGGCGACGAGGCGCACGCGCGCGCCGAGATCGAGAGCGCGTCGCACGAAGCCGATCGCGGACGGGCTCGACCCCGTCACGACGACGAGCGCATCCCGGAGCTCGAGGAAGACGGGGAGGTACTGCGTGGACACTACTCGGTGATCCATGCGTAAAGCGGGAACGCTGCGGTCAGCCGGTGCACGCGCCCGCGCGCTTCCTCCGCGACGGTCGCATCGTCCGGCGAGTCGAGCACGCGCGCCATGATCGACGCGATCTCCTTCATCTCCGTCAGGCCCATGCCGCGCGTCGTGACGGCCGGCGTGCCGATGCGGATGCCGGACGCGACGAGCGGCTTGTTCTTGTCGAAGGGAATCGTGTTCTTGTTGACGGTGACGTCGGCGCGCTCGAGGCCTTCCTCCGCGCCCTTGCCCGTCACGCCGCGCGCGAACACGTCCACGAGGAACAGGTGCGTGTCGGTTCCGCCCGTCACGATGCGATGACCCGCGTCGGCGAGGCCCTTCGCGAGCGCCTGCGCGTTCGCGATGACCTGCTTCTGGTACGTGCGGAACTCCTCGCTCCGCGCCTCCTGGAAGGCGACCGCCTTCGCTGCGATGACGTGCACGAGCGGACCGCCCTGCCCTCCGGGAAACACGGCCCGATCGATGTCCTTCGCGAGCTCCTCGTGGCAGAGAACGACTCCGCCGCGCGGACCGCGCAGCGTCTTGTGCGTCGTGGTCGTCACGAAGTGCGCGTGCGGCACCGGGTTCGGATGGACGCCCGCCGCGACGAGGCCCGCGACGTGCGCCATGTCCACCATGACCTTCGCGCCGACGGAGTTCGCGATCTCGCGGATGCGCGCGTAGTCCCAGTGACGTGAGTACGCGGACGCGCCCGCGACGATCAGCTTCGGCCGATGCTGCTCGGCGAGCCGCGCCATCTCGTCGTAGTCGAGGCGCTCGTCCTCCTGCCGGACGTGGTACGGCACGACGTTGAAGTACTTGCCCGAGAAGTTGAGCGGGTGGCCGTGCGTGAGGTGGCCGCCATGCGCGAGGTCGAGTCCCATGATCGTGTCGCCCGGCGTGCACGAGGCGATGTAGACCGCCATGTTCGCCTGCGTCCCGCTGTGCGGCTGCACATTCGCGTGCTCGGCGCCGAAGAGGGACTTCGCGCGCTCGCGCGCCAGCGTCTCGACCTCGTCGGTCGGCTCGCAGCCGCCGTAGTAGCGCCGGCCGGGATAGCCCTCGGCGTACTTGTTGGTGAACACCGACCCCGTCGCCTCCAGGACGGCTCGCGACGCGAAGTTCTCGGACGCGATGAGCTCGAGCGTCGAGCGCTCGCGCGCGAGCTCCTTGCCGAGGGCGGCGGCGATCTCGGGATCGGTGGCCTGCAGCTCGTTCGAACCGGTCATCGCGAAACCTTCTCCTGGGAATCGAGGGCGTTGAGCTTGCCGACGCGCGTCGCGTGGCGCCCGCCCTCGAAGTCCGTCGTGAGGAACGTCTCGAGGATCTCGCGGGCCACGCCGTCGCCGAGCACGCGCCCGCCGACGGAGAGGACGTTCGCGTCGTTGTGACGGCGCGCCATCTCGGCCGTGTAGTGATCGTGGCAGAGCGCGGCGCGGCATCCCGCCACCTTGTTCGCGGCGATGCTGATGCCGATGCCCGTGCCGCACGCGACGACGCCGCGCTCGGCGCGTCCCTCGACGACGGCCCGCGCGCACGCCGCGCCGAAGTCGGGGTAGTCGACCGACTCGCCCGCGGCGGGGCCGAGGTCGAGGATCTCGTGCCCGAGCTCGGCGGCGCGCGCCTTCAGGCTCTCCTTGAGCGCGAACCCGGCATGGTCGGAGGCGAAGGCGACCTTCACGCGTGTCTCCCGTGGGGGTGTGAGAGCGCAGTCTACCGTGTCTCCGAGGTATCCTCGACGACCGGCCGAGGAGGTGACCCATGCGTCGCAGCATTCCCCTGGGACTCGCGATCCTGCTCGCGGCGCTCCGCGCGTGGGCCGCCGACACGTACGTGGACGGCGCGACGGGCAACGACGCCAACGACGGCCTCTCCCCCGCCACCGCCGTCCGCACGATCCAGCGCGGCATCCAGCGCGCCGGCGCCTCGGGCATCGTCCACGTCACGGCGGGCCTCTACGCCCCCACGACCGGCCAGCCGTTCCCCGCCTCGGGCAACGGCAACCTCAGCGTCATCGGCGCGGGATCGGACCTCACGATCCTCGACGGCGAGGGACGCTCCCAGGTCATGAGCCTGGACGGCGACGCGATCCGCGTGCAGGGCATGACGATCCGGGGCGGCGAGACGCCGGTCGGCGCGGGGCTCTTCATCGGCCAGCCGCTCACGCTCGACGTCGTCGACGTCGTCTTCGAGAACAACGACGCCGCAATCGGTGGCGCGCTCCACGTGCAGCAGAACACGCGCGGCACCGTCGCGAAGGTCTCGCGCTGCCGGTTCGTCCACTCGCACGCGTCGATCGGCGCCGCGATCCAGTACCAGATCAACACCGACGATCCGGCGACGCTCCTCGTCGAGGACACGGTCTTCCAGGGCTCGTGCGCTGCGATCGGCGGCGCGATCCAGTTCCAGGAGAACGGCACGGGTCACCACACGCTCAACGCGAGCCGCTGCACGTTCATCGACAACTTCGGCGCGGGCGCGGGAGGCATCCACTTCCAGCGCAACGCCGGAACGGCGCAGGGCGAGATCCGCGAGTGCGTCTTCGTCGGTCACGACTCGGCGATCGTCGCCTACGACACCGCCATCCAGGTCGCGAACTGCACGTTCGCGAACAACCAGAGCGCGTTCTCGGCCTCTGGCAACGCGACGATCTCCAACTGCATCTTCTGGGGCAATGGCACGGAGCTCTCGGGCTCAGGCTCCATCTCGTGGAGCATCCTGGAGGGGCTCGCCTACGGCGGCTTCACGGACGGAGGCAACAACGTCTCCGCCGATCCGCTGCTCGGCCCTCTCGGGCGCCTCGTCGCGGGCTCGCCCGCGATCGATTCGGGCGACGACTCGGTCCCCACGACGGCAGGCACGACCACGGACATCGATGGCCAGCCGCGCCTCCACGACGATCCGGGCACGCCGAACGGACCCGGTGGCATCGTCGATCGCGGCGCCGACGAGTTCGACGCGGCGACGCCTCCTGACGCGGACGACGACGGCGTCCTCAACGCGAACGACGACTGCGTGACCGTCTTCAATCCGTCCCAGCTCGACGGTGACGGCGACGGCATCGGCGATGCCTGCGACTCCTGCCCGCTCGTCTCGGATCCCCTACAGGCGGACTCCGACCGCGACGGCTTCGGCGATTCCTGCGACAACTGCCCGCAGGTCCGCAACGGCTGGTGCGAGGACGACAACGCGAACAGCGACACGGACGGGCTCGGCGACGCGTGCGACAACTGCCGCCTCGTCGACAATCCCGGCCAGGCCGACGTCGACAACGATCGCGTGGGCGACGACTGCGACAACTGCGTGAACGTCACGAATGCCAACCAGGCCGACTCCGACGGCGATCGGCTGGGAGACGCCTGCGACAACTGCGCGAACGTCGTGAACCCCGGCCAGGCGGACGCCGACCGCGACGGCGTGGGCGATGCCTGCGACAACTGCGTGAACGTCCCGAATCCCAACCAGGAGGACTCGGACGGCGACGGCGTCGGCGACGCGTGCAGCCAGCCCGGCGATCGCGATGGCGACACGATCCCCGACTCGGCCGACGACTGCCCCGACACGCCCGATCCCGCGCAGCTCGACGACGACTTCGATGGCCTGGGCAATGCCTGCGACAACTGCATCGCCAGTCCCAACGTCAACCAGCTCGACGGTGATGCCGACGGCGTGGGCGACGCGTGCGACAACTGCGTCGCGACAGGAAACGCCAGCCAGCTCGACGGGGACGTGGAGGGCGTCGGCGACGCGTGCGACAACTGCATCGCGACGCCCAACGCCAACCAGCTCGACGGCGACACCGATGGCGTCGGTGATGCATGCGACAACTGCATCGCGACGGCGAACACGACCCAGCTCGACGGTGACGCCGACGGCGTGGGCGACGCGTGCGACAACTGCGTCGCGACGGCGAACACGAACCAGCTCGATGGCGACGCCGACGGCGTGGGCGATGCCTGCGACAACTGCGTCGCGACGTCGAACACCAACCAGCTGGACGGCGACGCCGACGGCATCGGCGACGCCTGCGACGTCTGCCCGCTCAAGCCGGATCCGGCGCAGCTCGACGGCGACGGGGACGGCGCGGGCGACGCGTGCGACAACTGCATCGCCACGTCGAACGCGAACCAGCTCGACGGCGACACTGACGACGTGGGCGATGCCTGCGACAACTGCATCGCGGTGCCCAACACCGACCAGCTCGACGCCGACGGCAACGGCGTGGGCGACGCGTGCGAGGTCGTGATCTGCGTCGAGCCTTCGGCGCTGGATCAGCGCCCCGCTGCGGAGCCCTTGCGCGTGACGCGTCCGTCGGCGGGACTCCTGAGGCTCACCTGGGAGCAGCCGCCCTCGGGCCTATCGCGCCTCTACGGCGGCGCCCTTTCCCAGATGCCTGCCGCGCGGCCAAGCCCCTCGAGCGTCGCGTGCGATCTCGCGACGCCCACTGCGGATGTCGCGGAGCCCGCGGGCAGCGCGTGGTTCGTCGCGGTCGCGCGATGTGGCGCCCTCGAGAGCTCGTACGGCCGCGATTCAGCCCGCGTCGAGCGGCTCCACGCCGCCGTTCCCTGCCCCTAAGTAGTTGCGCACGCCCTGCGGGCATCCGCGGGACATGAAACTGGTTGCGAAGCGGAGCGAAGCGCCGGAGGGGGCGCCGACGGAGGCCAATAGGCCGACAGAGGCGGGGGCACCAGCGGGTGCCCCCAGTTTCTTGATGTTGCGCGTGCGACGCGCTTGCGCGCACCCTGTGGCCTCTCGCCGTTCGTCTCGATGCCGTGGGGGCGTCGAGCGCTCAATGTGGGCGAGGAACAGGAGTGGCCCATGGGGATGTTGAAGGAGTTCAAGGAATTCGCGATGCGGGGCAACGTCGTCGACATGGCCGTCGGCGTCGTGATCGGAGCCGCCTTCGGGAAGATCGTCACCTCGCTCGTCAACGACCTCATGATGCCCGTCGTCGGCAAGGTGGTCGGCAACGTCGACTTCTCGAACCTGTTCGTCAACATGAGCGACCAGCCCTACGCCTCGCTCGCGGACGCGCAGAAGGCGGGAGCCGCCACGCTCAACTACGGCCTGTTCATCAACGCCTGCATCGACTTCGTCATCGTCGCCGCCTGCATCTTCCTCATGATCAAGCTCATGAACAGCATGCAACGCAAGCACGAAGCCGCACCCGCCGCCGCTCCCACGACCCGCGACTGCCCGCAGTGCCTGATGAGCATTCCGATCGCCGCGAAGAAGTGCGGTCACTGCACGGCGGCGATCTAGCCACGGTTGGCTCCCCGCGAAGAACGCTCGAGGGATCGCGGGGAGCGCCGGATGGCCCCTCGTCCGTCGTAGGGGAGGGCCATGGCCCTCCCCTACATTGGGCCTGCGATCAGCGCGTGAGTTCTCGATACGTGCTCGGCCACGCCCGCAGCGGCGCGGTCAGCGCCTGCTCCATCGCGACCGTGTCGAAGGACGGCTGGGCCAACGCCAGCACCGCGCGGGCGGCGGGCTCCTGGCCGGCGTCGCGCGCCATGAGCGCGAGGACGACGTCCATCTCGGGCGTGTCGCGCATGTCGGACGTCAAGCCTCTCAGGAACACGCGCAAGTCGAGCGCGCGCCCCGTCTCGCGGAGCGCCTCCGCGTAGTACGCGGCGCCCAGCGGCGAGCGCGTGATCTCCCAGTACTCCTGCGTCAGCTCGAGTCCCCGCTCCGGATCCCCGAGATCCCACGACCGCAGGATCTGGTCGAGCAGCGCGGACTGCCACGCGGCGAAGTACCGGTTCACGCGATCGGCCTCCGGCGTCTGCACGACCTCGCCCCAGTGCGGCCAGCGGAAGTCGCCGTCCAGGTACCGCATGAAGATGCCGGAGAGCTGCCCGTCCCTGCCCTTGGGATGAGGCACCGCGTCGGGACGGCTCGCGAGCCACGGCGGCTGGGAGAGCTCGCGGTCGCGCTCTTCTGCCGTGAACGGCGACAGCCGCAGCTGCAGCAGGAAGAGATGCAGCGGGATCGGCGCGAAGGCGTCGTCGCTCGCCGCCGCCATGGCGCGCGAGATCGCGGGGTACCGGCCGGGTCTCACCTGCGCGAACTGATCCGGGTACCAAGCGAGATGCTCGACGTCCAAGGGCACGTTGCGGCATGAGTTCAGCCAGAACACCGTGGGCAGGTCCGCCTGCACGACGCCGAGCGCGTTGACGAGCATGCCGAGGACGAGCAGGCATGCGCCCAGCGTGCGCGCCCAGGTCCACGCAGTGAATGCGACGCCGGCAGCCGCCGCGAGCAACGGGACGACCGGCATGAGCAGGCGCGGTCCCCAGCCCGTCGAGCCGTCCCAGGCCCACCACGCGCTGTAGAGGGCGAGGAGCGACACGAGGACGCCCATGATGCTGAGCGCGACGAGGCGCGTCGGCGGCGCTCGCGCGATCGCGAACAGCCCGAGGAGCGCGAGCAACAGCATCGGGAAGAAGAGGAGCAGTCCCTCGTGCGAACCGACGAGCAGGCGCCAGAGCCCGTCGAGCGGAGGATGGCTGAAGTGCTGGCCGGCATACCCGCGCAGCGGGCGACCGAAGCGGACGATGTCGCCCGCGAGCCACGCGCCGAGCGTGAGAAGCGCGCCGAGCGAGGCTTGGACGGCGCGTCGTCGCCCGAGCCGGAGCCGCTCGCGCAGCCCGGTGCCGTCGCTCAGCAGCGGGAGCAGCAGGAGCGGCACGAGGACGATGTCGACGGACTTCGCGAGCACGGCCATGCCTGCGAACAGGCCCGCGAGGAACGCACGTCGTCTCACGGCGAAGAGGACTGCGAGCACGACAGATGCGGCTTGCAGCGGCTCGGAGAACGCCGTCGACGCGTAAGTCCAGAGCGGCGACCCGAGCCCGGTCGCGAGGACGGCGAGCGCCTGGCCCGCCGGCTTCGCGCCCAGCGCGCGCGCGAGGAGGCCGGCGCCAGCCGACGCGAGCGCCACGAGGCAAATCGGCAGGATGACGAGAACGGCCTGGGAAGAGCCGCTCCCGGCGATGCGCTCCCAGCGGCTCGCTGCGGCCATGAAGGGCGCGAACGCGAGCGGGACGCCGAGCCCGTACGGCGCCACCGCGTCGCCCCCATCCCGCGTCATCGTGATCGCGGCGTCGCGCGGAACGCCGACCTCGCCGAAGCGCGCGATCGCGAGCGACGTCGCGAGGTTCACCTGCTCGTCCGTCACGGCGCCGAAGAGCCGCTCCTCCGCGGTCGCGAACAGGATGCCGACGAGCAGGACCGTCGAGATCACGAGCGCGGAGGGGCGCAGGAGGCTCCTCACGACCGTCCCTGCATCAAGCGCGAAGATCCGGACGCGCGGCGAAGATGCGCTCGTGCTCCTGCAGGCAGTAGCGATCCGTCATGCCCGCGATGTGATCGGCGACCGAGCGGCACCATGCGGGCTTGCCGTGGTAGTGGCGCACGGCCTCCTCACGGAGCTTCTCGAGCGGGACGTCGCGCAGCGGCTCGATGCCCGCCGAGGCGGCAAAGCGGGCGAGCACGTGATCGTCCATGAGCCGCGGATTGTCGTGCAGCGCCTTGAAGAGCTGCTTGACGAAGCGGCGCGCGCGATCGTCGCAAAGGCTCGCGTCCGGCCCCACGATGATGCGGCGGTACACGAACGCCCGCAGCTCCTGGTAGAGCTCGCGCCCGCGCGGCGACAGGGCGATCGTGTCGTTCTCGACGGCCTCGCGGCGGCGCAGGAAGTCGTCGTGCGTGCGGATCTTCTCGCGCTCGACCCAGCGCTGCAGGCGCTCCGCGGACTCCCGCACGATGCTCGTCACCATGAGGTGCGTGATGCCGCGCATGATCATGGCGCGCCGGATGTAGTCGGACTCCGCGTTCTCGTAGCGCGCGCCGAGGCGGCGGATGATCTCCTTCGACGTCTGGAGGCGCTCCACCTCGCGGAAGTCGACGTCCTGGTTGCGCAGCCCGTCGTCGAGATCGTGGATCTGTTGCGCGACGTCGTCCGCCAGGTTGACCACCTGGCCTTCGAAGTGGCACGGCAGGCCGAGGAACAGGCCCTCTTCGGCGACGTCGGGATAGCGGATCTCGCGCCGCGTGCTCGTGTGCTTGAGCATGCCCTCGCGGACCTGGTCCGTGAGGTTCAGGCCCGGATGCTCGTACTGGCGCTCGAGGAGGTCGACGACGCGCAGTGTCTGGTAGTTGTGCTTGAAGCCGCCCGCATCCACGAGCCCCGCGGGACCGAGCTCCGTCGCGCGGCCCTGCAGGATCTCGTCGAGCGCGGACTCGCCGCTGTGGCCGAACGCCGAGTGCCCGACGTCGTGCCCGAGCGCGATCGCCTCGACGAGGTCCTCGTTGAGCGAGAGCGCGCGAGCGACCGTCCGCGCGAGCTGCGCGACCTCGATCGAGTGCGTGAGGCGATTGCGGAAGTGGTCGTTGTCGAAGGAGACGAAGACCTGGGTCTTCTGGCGGAGCCGGCGGAACGCGCGCGAGTGGACGATGCGATCGCGATCGCGCTGGAACTCCGTCCGATAGTGGAAGAGGCGCCCCTCACGCTCGACCTCGATCCGCCGCGTGGCGTTGCGGGAACGCAGGGCATGCGGCGCGAGCCGCTCGTCCTCGCGGCGCTCGAGCTGCTCCTGCGAGATCTCGTACGAAAAGTCCTGTGCGTCGCCGGGGTCCATGGTCCATTGTAACCGGCGTCACGGCGCGTCCAGGAGGCGTGCGGTACGATGCCGCTCGTCACCTTCCCCCCAGCGTCACGTTCCCATCACGAGGCGGCGCATGTCTCCCGTCAGCCCGAAGCTCTCGATCCGCGATCTCCAGCTCGACGGCCGGCGCCTGTTCCTGCGCGTGGACTACAACGTCCCGCTCGACGGCTCGCGCGTCACGGACGACACGCGCATCCGCGAGACCGTGCCGACGATCCGGCTCGCGCTCGAGAAGGGCGCCGCGGTCATCCTCGCGAGCCATCTCGGGCGGCCCAAGGGCGGGCCGGATCCGAAGTACTCGACGAAGCCCGTCGCCGCCGTGCTCGCGTCCCATCTCGGACGACCCGTCGAGGCGCTGGGCGACTGCGTCTCCGAGGAGACGCTCACGCGCTGCAAGGCGCTTTCCCCCGGCGACGTCGTCCTCCTCGAGAACCTGCGCTTCCATCCCGAGGAGCAGAAGGGCGACGAGGGCTTCGCGAAAAAGCTCGCGGCGCTCGCCCACGAGTACGCCAACGACGCGTTCGGAACCTGCCATCGCGCGGACGCCTCGGTGAGCGCGCTCCCCCGCCTCTTCCCGCGCCCGTCGGCGGGCCTGCTCATCGAGCGCGAGGTGAAGGCGCTCGGCCGCCTGCTGCGCGATCCCGAGCGTCCCTTCGTCGCGGTGCTCGGCGGCGCGAAGGTCTCGGACAAGCTGCCCGTGCTGAAGGGATTGCTGCCGAAGGTCGACACGATGCTCATCGGCGGCGCGATGGCGTACACGTTCCTCCTCGCCGAGGGGCAGCGCGCGGGCGGCTCGCGCGTCGAGCCCGAGCTCGTGGACGACGTGCGCTCGCTGCTCGCGGACGCGAAGCAGCGTAACGTCACGATCCAGCTGCCGATCGACCATGTCGTCGCGAGCGGCATCACGGCGGCGGACGCTGGGAGCGCCCGCGTCGTCGCCGGCGTCTTCGACGAGGGGCTCGGTGTCGACATCGGGCCCGCGACGCGCGAGGCCTACGCCGCGACGCTCGCGAAGGCCCGCAGCATCCTCTGGAACGGCCCGATGGGCGTGTTCGAGGTGCAGGGGTTCGCAGGCGGCACGCACGCGGTCGCAGCGGCGGTCGCGGCGTCCCAGGCGTTCTCGGTCGTCGGCGGCGGCGACTCCATTGCAGCCCTCAACCAGGCCGGGCTCGCGAGCGAGGTCTCGCATGTCTCGACGGGCGGCGGCGCGCTGCTCGAGCTGCTCGCGGGCGAAGAGATGCCCGGGCTCGAAGCGCTCGCGCCGGCCGGATGACCATGAGACGCCGAGTCGTCGCCGCGAACTGGAAGATGAACCACCTGGCGCAGGACGCCCTGCGCTTCGGCCAGACCGTCTCCGCGTCGTCCGCGTTCTGGGGCGAGCTCGACGTCCTCGTCTTCCCGCCCGCGACGCTCCTCATGCTGCTCCAGCGGATCCTGTCCGGCACGGGCGTCGGCGTCGGGGGTCAGCGCTGCCATCCCGCGGCGAGCGGCGCGTTCACCGGCGAGATCTCGGCGCCCATGCTGAAGGACGCCGGCTGCACGCACGTCCTCGCGGGTCACAGCGAGCGGCGGCGTCTCTTCGGGGAGACGGACCAGGACGTCGCGGACCAGCTGCGCGCCGCGTTCGACGCCGGGCTCATCCCCCTGCTCTGCATCGGCGAGACGGAGCAGGAGCGGCTGTCGGGCCGGATGGAGGACGTGCTCGACGAGCAGCTCGACGTCGTCGCGAACCTCAGCTCCGACGAGTCGGCGGATCTCCTCGTCGCCTACGAGCCCGTGTGGGCGATCGGCACGGGCCGCACGGCGACGCCGGAGCAGGCGGGCGAAGCGCACGCGTTCATCCGCACGCGGCTCGCGGTCCGCCTCGGACGCGACGTCGCCCAGGGCACGCGCGTGCTCTACGGCGGCAGCGTCACGAGCGCGACGTTTCCGTCACTCCTCGCGCAGCACGACGTCGACGGCGGTCTCGTGGGAGGCGCAAGCCTCAACGCGCAGAGCTTTCTCGATCTGGTGAGCCAGGCTCGCAAGTAGAGTCGATCGTCGATCGCGCACCGCCCTCGGCGAGGGGAGCTCCGATCGAGGGCGTGGAGGTGGCCGCTCCGCGAGCCGCGCCGGCGGCGGACGCTCGTCTGCATGCCCTCGTCGGGCCTCGGCCTGCTCACCTACGCCAAGTAGGCTCCGCGGCCTCGGCCCTCCTCGTGCCCGCATCCGAGCATCCGGCGCTCGGCTCGCGCGTCGCTACGCCTTGCTGAGCTCGCGCCTGCGGCGCTCGATCGAGCTGGGATAAGCGCTCGATCGAGCCCAGAGAAGCAGATGAATCACTGACCTGGGGGAGTGCTTTCGCCCGTCGATCCGGTGGGCGTGGATTCGCCAGTGCTGGGCGCAGGCTCGGAGGGCGCGGGCTCGACAGGCGCCGGCACCGGCGTCAACTCAGGCGTCGTCGGGGCGGCGGCGCCCGAGGCGCCCGTCGTCGGGGGGGCGGCCACCTCGATCTTGGGCTTCGTCGCCACCGAGTCGAGGACGCTGCGCGCCTTGGTCTGGGAGAAGAGCGCGAGCGCGAGCGACGTTCCCATGAAGAGGAACGCCGTGATCTTCGTGGCACGCGTGAGGAAGTCGTCCGTGGACATGGCCGCGAGGTTCGCCTGCGTCTGCCCGCCGCCGAAGGCGCTCGCGAGGTCCTGGTTACGCCCGCGCTGGAGGAGCACGACGAGGATGAGGAAGGCGCAGATCACGAAGTGGAGGATCGTGAGCAGGACGGTAACGACGACCATGTGAGGAATCCTGGGGGGATCTCCGCCGGAGGCGTCAGGGGCGCAGCAAGCGCGCCCCCCGCGCGAAAGGGGGTGGCGGAGAACGCGAAAGGGTACGGGGACCCCGGCGAGGCGTCAACCAGGGGCTACTTGTCGCCCATGAGCCGCTGGGGACGCCCCCCGATGCGGATGGAGACCCGGGCGATGTCCCGGGCCCGGAGCGTCGGACGGAACAGCAGCAACCCGCTGTACCGCTCGCCCGGCATGATCTCGTGCGCTTCGAGCGCCTCCCGGATGTCGGCGGGCATCCGCTGCAACGGCCCGCGCGGATAGACGTTGCCGTAGCGCTGCCCCTGGGCGTCCAGCACGATCGTCGGCGTCTTCTCGGGCGAGTAGTTGAAGCCGAACGAGGCGTCCGCGGGGACGCCGATCGTGATGCCGAGGAAAGTCCAGTCCGACTCCATGACCTTCGTGTCGCGCATGCGCCGCTTGACGTGGTCGACCAGCTCGTCATCGCCGATCTCGTAGACCTCGACCACGACGCCGTTGAGATCCATCAACGACCAGCGGCGCGGCTCCCCGCGCGAGCCCGCCGGCTTGGACGCCGACGAGGGCCCAGGTCGCGGTCCCGGCGACTGCAGCAGGTCGAGACGCACCCAACCGTCGCGCAGCTGCGCCCAGCCGTTCACGACCGCCGACACGAGGACGATCTCCCCGCGCTGGAGTCTCCTCACGACGGCTGCGTCCTCCGCGCCCTGCGCCCTCACGTTCGCAGCGTCCGCCGCCACGACCCAGGGCAGCGGGCGATCGGCGGTCGTCGCGCGCGCCGCGGCGCCCGCCATCGGATCCTGGCCCGCCACCGTGACGAGCGATTCGTGGATCCAGCCTCCCGAGTCGAGCTGCCACCACTCCCCTTCCTGCGCGACGGCCGTGACCATGGCGTCCGCCTGGAGCGTCGCGACGAGCGCGCCGTCCTTCGCGGGCGTGGCGCGCACGCGGGCGCCGTCCTTCGTCACGACGAGCCGGGTGACGCGCGCTGCGGCCGCGGACTCCTCAGCTGTCATGACGTCCGATTCCGCGACCCAGCCCCCCCCGACCACGCGCAGCCAACCCTTGCTCCGCCCATCGGCCATGACTTGCTCGCCCTGCGCGAGCCGCCGCAGCTGGCGGTAGACGAAGCCGGGATCCGTTCGAACTGCCACGTCGTCGTGGCGGGCGGCGAAGGCCGTCGGGGCCATCGTCTCGACGGCGACGGGGGGCGCCGCTGCGTCCGCAGCGCTCGCAAGGGACGGCGTCACCAGGACCGCGAGCGCGACGAACGAGAGGGCGAGGGCGGGGCGGCGAGCAGGGGCGTGCAAGTGCGGGCTCCAGGGAGGCAGAGAACGCAATTCTAGAGGTTCCTGGACAGCCGGAAGGACCCGTGTTTCAATTCGCGCTCCGCGGGCCCCGGAAGGGCGCCCGCGACACCCATGCCGAAGTGGCGGAATTGGCAGACGCGCTAGGTTGAGGGCCTAGTGGTAGCAATACCGTGCGAGTTCGACCCTCGCCTTCGGCAAGTCGGCGCTCCCGTGGAACCTCGTGGCAGGTGCGCAAGCGCATCGCCCTGGCACGGGGGCGCTTCGGGCGGGAGGTAGGCGCTGGCCGCTCAGCGTGCTGCGCCGGCGGCGGACGGTCATCTGTGGTCCTTCCTCAGGCCTCGGCCTACTCACCTACGCCAAGTAGGCTCCTTGGCCTCGGCCTTTGTCATGCCCACATCTGACCATCCGGCGCTCGGCTCGCGCTTCGCTAGACCTCGTCACGCTCGCGCCGATGGCGCTCGACCGGCTGAGCCTGACGGCGTCCGATGAAGCAGGCGGCCGTCCGCCGCCCGCCTACGGAAGTCCCGGCGGGTACTCGCGTAGCGATTCGGTCTCGCACGCATCGGCGACGCGCAGGTCGAAGAACTGGATCCACGCGCTGGTGTCCGTCTCGACGTGGGAGCGCGTGAGGTCGCCGTCGGGCGTGACGCGGGAGTAGGTCGAGTCGGCGCGGAGCACCGCCTTCTGCAGGTGGAAGTGCTCGTCCGAGAGGAGGACGCGCGCGAGCGTCCAGTTCATCGTCACCGCGTCGCCGACATGGCTCGCGCGCAGCGTCGCGAACACGCCCGCAGGCACCGTCGTGCCCGACGTGTCGATGACCGGCGGCAGGCAGACGCGCGTGACCATGCCGCCGTTGTGCGGGCCGCGCGGCAGACACGACGTCGCGCCGCGATTGTCCTCGGCTTCGATGACGTAGTAGTACGTCCCGCCATTGGTCGTGCCGCGATCCACCCAGGGGGATGAGGAGAGACCCATGATGGCCGGCGGCTGCGAGAGCGCGTCCGCGCAGCTCACGGTGCTCTTGTAGATGTTGTAGACGCCCGTCCCCGTCGGATCGCGGAAGGTCGCCGGCGACCACGACACCTCGACGCCGAGGTTGCAGCGCGCGAAGTCGACGGACTGGCCCGTCGTGAAGATCGGCGGGTTCTGGACCGTGACCGTGACGATGGCAGAGCCCGCGCAGGTCGGATCGGTCGAACAGGAGACGCGGACGCTGTACGTCTCCGTCGTCGCCGGCGACACGCTCACGCGCGCCGTCCGTCCCACCACGTTCCCCGTGGAGTCGCTCCACACGTAGTCGATCGTCCCGGCGCACGGGGTGATCGTCATGGAGCTCGCGTCGAGGTTCGCCGAGCCGCCCGCGCAGATCGTCTGGTTCGACGGCGGCGAGCCCGTCGCACCGACGCAGGGGCATGCGTCCACCGACAGCGAGTCGACGCCCGCCGCCGCTCGGCACGCCGCGGCCGTCGGGCTCTCGGTGCACTCGGGGATCGTGTTGTTCGGGTCGACGATGACCTGGACCGTCACCGGCGCGCAGCTCGTGTTGAACGGGACGCTCGCGGGCACCGAGCTCCCCGCGCGGATCGGGCCGGGGATCGTGACGTCCTGGCTGTCCGGCGGCAGGCAGTTGCTCGTGAGGCGCACCGTCACGTCGCCGAGGTAGTCGACGCAGCCGATGTCCTGCAGGTCGAACTGCACCGTGAGGTTCGGGCAGGTTCCCGATGCGCGCACGTTCGCGACCGCGAGCTCGGGCAGCGGGTTGTAGGCCGTCCACGCTTCCGTGCAATCGAGGAAGATCGGGAACTGCGGGCGCGTGTTGCCGTCGCAGTTCGCGAAGAGATGCCACACGAAGCCGCCCGACGTGACGTCGACGCGGTAGATGCCGCAAAGTCCCGCGTCATCCGCGATGAAGCAGTCCATCCCCTGCGCCTCACCGGGGCTCAGCAGGGACAGCTGGCCGCCGCACGGAGGCGACAGCTCGGTGCAGTCCACGCCGCCATCGCCATTGAAGTCGTACGCCGTGAGGTTCGGACATCCCGGGAAGCCCCAGCCCACGTGTCCGACGCCCATGTTGTCCGTGACGTCGAAGGGCGGTCCCCACCAGACCTCGGGCGCGGGACTCCCGCAACAGTCTGCGACGACGCCTTGTGGATAGGACCCTTGTCCCGCGTCGGCGCGCGCCGTCTGGTTCACGCATCTCAAGGACACGGGCGCGCCCGTCACGACGTTCGTGATCGTGATGTCGGCGCCCTCCATGTCGTCGAGCGGCAGGTGCATCTCGCGGCCGCACTCGACGATCGCGTAGAACGTGTACGTGCAGCCCGCGCAGTAGTCGCCCTCGTTGAAGAACCAGTCGGATGCCTGGCGCTGGCTGCAGGGCGCCGTGCCAGCGTGGCCCGCGTTGATGACGCAGCCGGCGTTCGCGCCGTTCGGGTCGTACATGAGGACGTCGTCGACCATCCATCCCAGGTCGTGGACGGATCCGTCGGACGTGAAGACGAACTGCACGTTCACCATCTGTCCGGTGAAGTCGTAGTTCGGCCAGTCGCTCAGCGGCAGCGGATTGACGTTGTACCAGGCGTTCGGATCGGGCGGCGATCCGAAGCTCGCGATGAGCGTGCCGTTGACGTAGACGTCCGCGAAGTCGTACGGCCCGAAGAGCCCTTCCTCCTTCGCGATGCGCGTGGTGAAGAGGAGCACCGTGTTCGCCGTCACCGGCCCCACGAGCGGGCTGCTCAGCGTGCCGGTGTCGCTGTCGGCGTACGTGCAGCTCGCGTTGCGGCCGAAGTACCACGACCGTCCCGGATTCGTGCTCGCGCCCGGCGTGCACCGCGTGTACGGGATGTCGTGCCACTCGGAGGTCCCGACCCAGCCGCGGCTCGCGCTGAGGCCGTCGTCGAAGCCCTCGTTGAGGAAGGTCAGGGCCGAGCCCGGTCCGTCGGCGACGTCACACCACGTCCCCACTGCGGGACGGCATGCATTCGGCGGCGGGCCGCTCTGGTTCGGGACGCGCGGCGGCAGGGGGAGGCGCTGGAGGACGTTCTGCCTGAGACGGAAAGCCGTGGCGCCGCGAGGCTCGAGACCCGCGCTGCCCGCCACGAGCGTCGAGCCGGCATGGACGCTTCCGGAGCCGAGCACGGAGACGATGTTCGCCGGCAGGGCGAGGTACTGGATCGTGACCGTGCCCGAGCGATCGATGAAGACCTCGACCGTCGCCGCTCCGAGCGATCCCATCTCGAGACGCGTCCAGCGGATGGCGATGCCAGCGACGTCGGAGACGGCGAGCACGCGGCCATTGAGCGTGACGCCAGCCCCTGCGAGCGCATCCACCGTCGGCCCGAAGGAGGTCGACTCCTGCGGCGTGACGGTGCCGTCCACGTCGAGGGTGCTGAAGGTTCCCTTGCGGGCGAAGGTGATCGAGCCGACTCCGACCTGCACCGTGTCGTAGAGGGTCCCGTCGATGGAAAGGACGCCGGGCAGCGCGAAGCTCCCGTGCCCGGCCTGGACATCACCCGAGATGTCGCGCGCGCCTTCGTAGCGCACGTCGGCGAGGGCGTCGAGCTTCTCCCACGTGAGCGCCGCCATGAGCGGACGGCAGAGCAGCGTTGCGGCGAAGACGAGGCCGAGCGCGAAGGCGCGAGACGGCCAGCGAGACGCACCCAGAACGACGGACATGACCCCCCCTATCGCCGGCGGCGCGCGCAGGCTTCGGCAGGTGGAACCGATCCCCAGTCCTTGGAAGCTACGACCGGCCGCGGGAGCCAGTCAAGGCGGAACGGGGGGGCGGCTTGCGCTCAGTCCATCCGTCGCGGCAAATCGGGGCGGAGAGAGGCCCTATCTTCCGCGCTTCGGCTCGTACTCGGCGTACTTGCCGTCGCCTTCCCAGACGCGGACGAGGGCAAGGCCCGGAAGGCGCTTGGAGAGCTCCGCGAACACGTGGCGGGCGAGGTTCTCGACGGTCGGCATGGGGAGGACGTCGTTGAGGTGGACGTGGTCCAGCGTGTCGAGGAACTCGTCGCCCGCCGTGCGCAGCTCGTCGAAGTCGATGACCATGGCGTCCTCATCCGGCCCCTCGACGACGAGGTCGAACCGATACGTGTGGCCATGCATCACCCCGCACTTCGGATGACCCGGGAGGACGTGCGAGGAATCGACGTGGAAGCTGCGACCAACTCTCATTCGGAGATCCTACTCTGGGCGGCGGCGATGTCTTCGCACGTCGAGCCGGTCATGGGGAGCTTCGTTCGATCGGTCTGCGGTGGGCGCGCCGCTAGCTGCGCCGGCGGCGGATGCCCGTCTCCATCCCTTCGTCGGGCCTCGGCGCGAGGGCGGCGGACGGCCATCTGCCGCGTTGGACTTCGGGTCTCGTTCCCTGCGAGCTACCAGAGCGTAGCTCTCAGTCACTCGCCCTCGTCCGCCTTGCATCTGGCCATCCGGCGCTCCTCGCGCTCATTGACGCCAATTCAACTCCGTGGCCTCGGCCCTCCTCATGCCCACATCCGGACATCCGGCGCTCGGCTCGCGCGGCGCTACACCCTGGGGAGCTCGCGCCTGCGGCGCTCGATCGAACCGAAGGCTAGCGTGCGACTGGATCCACCAGTCCCGCCTCTTCGAATCCCCTCGCCCTCAAGCGGCACGAATCGCACGCACCGCATGCCGCACCCAAATCGCTCGGGTCATAGCAGGACGACGTGAGACCGAAGTCCACGCCCAGCCCAGCACCGCGCATCACGATCTCGGCCTTCGTGAGATGGAGGAGCGGCGCCTCGATGCGGAACCGCACGCGCCCCTCGACAGCCGCCTTCGTCGCGAGGTTCGCCATGAACTCGAATGCCTCGAGGAAGTCGGGCCGGCAGTCCGGGTAGCCCGAGTAGTCCACCGCGTTCGCGCCGATGAAGATCGACTCGGCCCCGACACGCTCCGCCTCCGCGAGCGCGTGAGCGAGGAAGATCGTGTTGCGCGCCGGCACGTACGTCGAGGGAATGCCCTCCGACTCGAGGTCGCGATCCTTCGGCACGTCCGCGCCGCCCGTCAAAGCAGATCCCGCGACAATCGACGGGTCGAGCCGCAGCACGCGATGCGACTCGGCGCCCAGTGAAGACGCCACCCGCGCCGCACACGCGAGTTCGTGCAGATGCCGCTGCCCGTAGTCGAACGAGAGGCAACTCGCCGCGAGCCCGCGGCCGCGCGAGGCGATGGCGAGCGTGACGGCGGAGTCGAGCCCACCCGAGAGGAGAACGACGGCTCGGGACGTCATGACCCGAGAGGGTACGCTCTCGCCATGCGCTTGCGGGAGCTCGCCTCGATCCTCGCGACCGTCGTCATCACGGCGGCGCTCATGCGCTTCCCGCTCCTCTCCGTCCCCTCGTACGAGCCCGGCCTCGTCGTCGGCGCTCTCGCCTGCCTGCTCTGCTGCTGGATCGCGGGCAGGCGCGCACGCCTGCGACCGGCGCAGTCCTTGCGATGGGGACTGCTCGACGCGACACCCTCCGAGCAGGTCGACGCCGAGACCCGCGCGAACCTGCGCCTCGCCTCCGCGCTCGTCATCCTGCCGCTGCTCATCCTCCTGTCGGAAGCACTGCGCTCCGAGTGCCGGCTCGACGCCGGGCCGTGGACGTTCGTCTTCATCGCAGCGCCGGCTGCGCTCATGGGGCTGGCGCTCGGCACGCTCGCGGGATCGATCACGCGACGCCCTCGCCGCATCGTCTCGATCGCCGCTCTCGCCTTCGGACTCGCGGGACTCGCCGCGCTCGCCGAAGCGCTCGCGGGCCCGCGCACGTTCCTCCACGACATCTTCCTCGGCCCGCTCACCGCGAGCGGCTACATGGGCTACGACACGGGGCTGACGTTCCCGAGCACGGCGTACTGGCACGCAGCGTGGCGCATCCTCATGGCGCTCGCCGCGCTCATCCTCGCCGCGCTCGTGAGGACGTGGACGGACGCGCCGACGCTGCCCTCGGGACTCTCGCGCGCCGACGTCGACGCCGCAGCGGGCGGCTTCGAGTCGTCGAAGTCGAGCGACGAGGCGCGCATGCTCTTCCTGCTCGCGCATCACCGGCGCGGCGTCCTGCGTGCGCTCGGCGCGGTCGTGCTGATTTCGGCGCCCTTCTTCATCTTCTCCGACAGCTGCGGCATCACGTCGGGCCGCGGCGTCCTGAAGAGGACGCTCTCCGCGACGGCCGAGACCGAGCACTTCCGCATCCACTTTGCTCCCGGATCCCCGGTTGAAGTCCACCTCCCGAGGCTGGCGGTCGAGCTCGAATCGTCCCGCCAGCAGATCACGGGATGGCTCGGCATCGATCCGAAGTGGAAGGTCGATGCGTGGATCCATCCCGATCCCGGCACGCTCTTCGAGCTGACCGGCGCCCGCGGATTCCAGTTCGCGGCGCCATGGCATCACGAGTTCCACGGCGTGCTGGCGCGCGGACGCGTGTCGACGCTGCGGCACGAGCTGGTCCACGTCCTCGCAGCCGATCTCGGCGCGCCGCCGTTCCACGCGTCCATCGACATGGGACTGACGGAAGGACTCGCGACGGCGCTCGACGAGGGTTATGCGCGCATCCCCGAGGCGCATGCGCAGATCGCGGCGGCCGCTGCGGCTGGCCAGGTGCCGGACGCGTCCGAGCTCTTCTCGATCCTCGACTTCGCCGGCACGAACATGGACATCGCGTACCGGAGCTCGGCGTCCTTCGTCGGGTGGCTGCTCCTCACGGAAGGGCCGGCCGCGGTGCGGAAGGCCTACGCGTGGGGACGCTTCGGACCTGCGACCGGCAGAAGCATCGACGACCTCGACGCCGGTTGGCGCACGTTCCTCGCGCAGCAGGTCCATCCGACGGAGGCCGAGAAGACTCGCGGCCGCGAGCGCTTCGACCCCGCGCGTCATCCCGCGTTCCATAGGGCCCGCTGCGCGCGACTCGGCGAGCTGCGCGCGTTCGGTGCGGCGGAGCGCGCGGACCTTCTCGCCCGCGAGGGATTCGCCGACGAGGCCGCCGCCGCCTACTGCAACCTCCCCGACGTCACGGCCGACCCCACTGCACTCGAGGCTGCGGCATGGCAGCGAGTACGAGCGGGCGAGATCTCTTCCGCGGTGAGCCTCGCGACCGAAGCGCTGCGCGCGACTCGCCCCGGCACGCCGCGAGTCGAGCCACTCCTTCGCCTGCGATTCCGCCTCCTCGCAGAGCTCGGCCGCATGGACGACGCACGCACCGCAGCGCAAGCGTGGCGCGCGTCAGGCCTTGCCTCCTCTCCCGAGGAGATCGACCTCGACGTGATGGCCCTCGATCGCGAAGACCTCCGCGAGCGCTACTTCGCCGCCGCGCTCGCTCCGTCACCTGAAGACGCGCGGCTGCTCGGCGCAATCCTCTCGGCTGACCCCACCTTCCTCCCCGCGATGAACCTTCTGCTGGAGCGCGACACTCCCCGCCGACCCACTCCCCCCGACCGCCGCGCCCTCACGCTCACCTTCGCCGACCGCTTCCCAGGCCCGTTGGCCGCACGTCGCCTCCTCGCGCTCTCGTCCTCACTCGAGCAGGATCTCGACTGGTCCGGGAGTCACGACGCGTGCTCCCGCGCCCTGCAGCTCACCGGGATCCTCCCACTTCAACACCTCGAGGCCGAAGACTGCGTCTCGCGCGCAGATCTGGCGCCGAGCGTGAGGTGGACCAGGTCGTGACGCTTCGGGCGCTCCCGACGCGTCATCGCGGCCATGCGGGAGACAGATCCGACGGATCGAGAACGTGGACTCCGCAGTTCGGAAATGCTTGGCCGCTTGTACCGATGCGGGGTGCTGCGCTGTTGCATCGCAAGTGACATGTGCGATCGAAGATGGCTCTGCGCCGCCGGTGCCTTCCTCACCCACTTTGACAACCCCCGCCGCCCCACCCGAGAATCCCCGCCATGCCTTCCGAGGGAAGAGAGGGAACGGACGTCACGGGGCTTCTCAGGCGCTGGCGCGAGGGGGATGCGCTGGCGCTCGAGGAGCTCGTGGAGACGATCGAGCCTGAGCTCCGACGCATCGCGCGCTCCCGCCTCGCGGGCGTGCGGGCGAGGCTGGGGCGCCGTGGTGGTCCGCGCACTCTCGATACGGATGCGCTGATCCAGGAGGTCTACGTCCGCTTCCTGCAGAACGTGGGCAGCTGGCAGGATCGCGCGCACTTCTTCGCTGTCGCTGCGCTCCGCATGCGCAGCATCTGCGTCGACCATGCGAGACGCTCGCTCGCGTCGAAACGGAGCGGCGGACTGAGGACGGAGCTCGACGCCGAGATCGCGGACATCGGCGGCGAGCTCGATCGGATCGACGTCCTCGCGCTCGAGCAGGCGCTCGAGCGACTCGCCGCCATGAGCCCGCGTCAGGCCCGCATCGTGACGCACCGCTTCTACGGCGGCCTCGGCGAGGAGGAGGTGGCGGAGGTCGAGTCGATCTCCGTCGCGACCGCGCGGCGCGACTGGGCGGCAGCACGCACCTGGCTCTACAGAGAGCTCTCGCCCCGAACCGCGACGTGACGCCGGAGCGCTGGGCGACGGTCCAGGATCTCCTCGAGCGCGCGCTCGAGCTCGAACCGTCCGCGCGCAGCCTCTTCCTCGATGAGGCCTGTCGTGACGATCGGGACCTCCGAGACGAGGTCGACTCGCTGATCTCGGCGCAGGCCAGCCTGCCGCCCGATTTCCTCGAGTCACGCACGGTCCCGGGCGCGTCGCTCGGCACGGGCTCCCGCGCGCACGACACCAGCGCGCCCTCCCCGAGCCTCGCGCGAGGCGACGTGATCGCGGAGCGCTTCGTCGTCCGCCGACTCCTCGGCCGCGGCGGAATGGGCGAGGTCTACGAGGCCCACGATCGCGAGCTCGGCATCGACCTGGCTCTCAAGGTCCTCCACGGCGCGACGGCACGCCGCGGCGCCCGCACGCTCAAGCGCGAGGTCCTCGCGGCGCGCCGCGTGACTCATCCCGGCGCGTGCCGGATGTTCGACCTCGGATGGCATCGCAGCGGCGACGTCGAGCATCCGTTCATCACGATGGAGCTGCTCGACGGCGTGACGCTCGCAGCGCGCATCCGCGAGCGCGGCAGGCTTCCCATCGAGGAGGCCCTGCCCATCGCCGCCCAGATCGCAGACGCGCTCGACGCCGCGCACGCGGCTGGTGTCGTGCACTCGGATCTCAAGCCCGCCAACGTGCTCCTCGTCGCGCAACCGCGTGGCGAGCGGGTCGTCGTCACCGACTTCGGGATCGCAGAGATCCTGTCGTCGGCCGCGGAGACGCACGCAGGCGTCTCCGGAACGCTCCCCTACGTCGCACCGGAGCGGATGAGCGGCGCGCGGCCCACGCCCGCGTCCGACCTCTACTCCCTCGGCGTGCTGCTGCACGAGATGATTGCCGGCGGACTGCCTGATTCCACGGCATCGATCGATCTGGATCCCACGTGGGAAGCCGTCATCTTCCGTCTCCTGCGTCCGCAACCCGAGCAGCGATTCGCGTCGGCAACCGCCGTCGCACGAGCGCTCGCTGGCGAGACGAGCGACGAACCGGCCACGCTGCCCCGCCGCACGGATCCCTTCATCGGCCGCAGCGCGGAGCTCGCGGACATCGGCTCCCGCCTCGCACGCGGCGCGCGACTCGTCACCGTCACCGGTCCGCCCGGCGTCGGCAAGACGCGCCTCGTGCAGGAGCATGCGCGGCGCACGGCGGGACGCTGGACTGGCGGCGCGTGGTTCTGCGACCTGAGCGACGCGCGCGGCTCGGACGACATCCTCAGCGCGATGGCGCGGTGCCTCGACCTCTCGCTCGTCGGAGGGGACGCCGCGACCGTGGTGGGTGATGCGATTCGCGCGCGGGGACGCTGCCTGATCCTTTTCGACAACTTCGAGCAGCTGTTGGAGCACGCGCCCGAGACGATTCAGCGCTGGCTGGCGAGGGCAGACGACGCGCGCTTCCTCGTCACCTCCCGTGAGCGCCTCCGACTGGACGGCGAGAGCGTCCTCACGCTCAGCCCGCTCGGGGAGGACGCCGGCGTCGAGCTGTTCACGGCAAGGGCTCGCGAGCTGGCGCGCGGCTTCGCGCCAGACGAGTCGTCCGGCCAGGCGATCCGTGCGGTCGTGCGGCTCGTGGACGGGCTTCCGCTCGCGATCGAGCTGGCGGCGGCGCGGACGCGGATGCTCAGCCCGGCGCAGATCGAGGCGCGCTTGCAGGATCGTTTCCGAGTCCTCGCGCGCAACCAGGATCCAGGTGGACGTCAGGACACGCTACGCGCGGCCATCGACTGGTCCTGGGATCTGCTGTTACCCACCGAGAAGCTCGTGTTGGCGCAGTGCGCGGTCTTCGAGGGCGGATTCACGATCGAGGCCGCGGAGGCAATCGTCGACACCAGCGGCGCCGAGGGGAGTCCCTGGGTCACGGACGTCCTCCAGGCGCTGCTCGAGAAGAACCTCCTCATGGGCCCGTCGCAGGCGGCGGGCCGGTTCCATCTCTACGTGAGCCTCCACGACTACACGCGCGAGCGCTTGCGCGAGAGCCCCGATGGCGGGGCCGAGACCGAGGCTCGGCATGGACGCTGGTACGGGGCGGACCCGGAGAAGGCGCATCGTGACCCCCGCTGGCGCGAGCGCGCCGCCGACCTCGCGAACATCGCCACGGCCTGCCGCCGAGCCGTGGCGCGTGGCGACGCGGACACCGCGGTCAGCACGCTCCAGGTGGCATGGAACGTGTTGGTGCGTCAGGGCCCGATGCGTGCTGCCATCTCGCTCGCGACCGAGGTGCTGTCGCTTCAGGCCATGGAGCCTCGCTGTCGTGTCGCGGCACTGGACGTGGCCGGAATGGCCGCGCGGAACGCGGGTCGCACCGACGATGCGGAAGCGTTGCTCCAGGAAGCCCACGCGCTCTGCCTCGCGAGCGGCAACAAGCGGGTCGCCGCCCGCGTGCTGAACCACCTCTGCGCCGTCAGCCTCGATCGAGGCCAGATGGAACAGGCGCTCGACCAGCTCAACCGATCGCTCGCGCTCCACGTCGAGCTCGCGGACCGCGCCGGCGAGGCGAGCCAGCTCCACTCCATCGCCTACATCGAGGGGCAGCTGGGACGGCTCGACGCGGCATGGGCCCACGGCGAGCGATCTCTCGAGCTCGCACGCGAGGTCGGCGCCGAGTGCGAAGAGCAGCACGCCTGGATCGCTCTCGGCACGATCGACTTGATGCGCGGTCGCTCGGTCGAAGCCGCGAGGAGCCTCACGAAGGCAGCAGAGCTCGCCCGCGGTCTCGGTGATCGCATCACGGAGGGGCATTGCATCGCGAACCTCGGGAGCGTCGCCAGCGGGGATGGTCGACACGACGAGGCTCTCCCGCGCTTCGAAGAAGCTCTCGCCATCTATCGCGGGGCGGGCAACCGCCGCGGTGAGGGCGTGATGCTCAGCAATCTCGCCATCACTCTCCTCGAGCTGAACAGGATGGAGGAGGCCCGCGTGCGGCTGGACGAAGTGCTCGCGTTGGCTCGCGTGATGGGAGATCGCGGGCTCGAGGGGACCACCCAATTGACCTACGGGACCGCCGCATTCAAGAGCGGACGCCCGCACGAGGCGCTCGAGCACCACCGTCAGGCGGACGCACTCCTGCGCGAGGTCAAGGATCCGTGGCGCGCCGGCCAGAACCTCTGCGAGATGGGCAGCGCCCAGGCCAGCCTCGGCCGGTTCGACGATGCCCGCGCTGCGTACGCCGAAGGAGCCGAGATCCTGCGCAACGCGGGTTTCCGCTTGTACCATGGCCTCGCCGTCGTCCACTGGGGTGACTTCGAGCTGCAAGCGGGCGACCGACGGCGCGCTCGAGAGCTGCTCGACGAGGCACGCCGCATCGCCAGCGATTGCCAGGCCTCGACGGTGTTGGCCAGCGAGCTGGCCGCGCTCGCAGCTGCGCTCGATGACGTCGCGCCCGAAGGCTGAATGGGGCTCCTCTGCTCTTCCCGTGGGTCGCACGCTCGGTCCTCGAGCGGAACGCCTCGAGAACCTTCGGGAAGACGTCGCGTCCCGCGCGCGGTCTCGAGCTCGGGAGGCGTCCGTCCCTCATCCACGACCTCTCCGGAGATCTCGCGCGGTGTCACGCGTTCCGGCGGCGCGGGACGCTCACCACCCCCATCCGGTCACGCACGGAGTCCGCCGATCGGAAGTTCAGGCATCGGGAGGAAAGGCAGGCCATCGAATCGCGCGACTTCTTCGCTCAACTTCCGGATCGGGACACTAGAACCGGATGCGGGGCGCCTCCTCCCTGCCCCCGACGCCCCGCATCCGATCACTCAGGCCTAGTGCTGGTGGCTGTGGACGTAGCTCACGCAGTCACCCTGGTTCTTGAACACGCCGAAGTTCCGCCAGCCGCCGTTCTTGCACTGGTTGTCGTCGGTCGGCATGGGATCGCTGACCGCGATCGAGACGGTGAGCGACCCGGTGTTGTCCCAGTAGCAGCTGCCCGGGAAGGGCGCACCGTTCTGCGTGCAGGTGTTGATGTTGCGGTTCCAGTCGTTGGCCGCGAGCAGGAGCTCGCCCGGACCCACGACGCTCGTCGGTCCGACACCGATGAGCGTCCACGTCGCCCCGCCATCGAGCGAGCCCATGAGCGATCCGGTGACGTTGTCGCCGGGAGCCCCCGTCATGCCCGCGTTGTAGTCGCCGAGGCCATCGGCGTCCGACGCGCAGCCATGGCCGCACACGTCCCACACGCCCGAGGCGCTGATCGAGGCGCTCTGGCCGGCCTGGAGGTTGATCCCGGAGTCGGTGTAGAGCGTGAAGCCCGAGCCGCAGCAGGTGCCGGTGCCCTTGCCAGCGACCGTGACGACGGAATTGGTCGTCGCGGTCGCGACACCGGCAATGCCGACGAGGGTGAGGAGCGAGAGGAACCGGGAAACAGTCTTGAGCATGGAGGTCATCTTCCTTTGAGTCGTTCGCGTGGTGGGGCAGGCCCCATGCCCGCCCGCGGCCCCGTGCCGCCGGATTCGCGCCGTGGACGAAGGCTTCAGAGGGAGTACCGCGAACGGAGTAAAAGTCCTCTCATCGCTCGAGCGGATCGCTGCGGGAGGCGCTCGGGCGCGCCCCCAGCGAATTTCCTCAACTCCCGCCACCTTCCTGCCGAATGAGTCTCGGACGGGCTCGTGCCAGCACCAGCGGCTGGGCGGTGCCCCCAGCCTGCCGCCACGGGACCCCGCGGAGAGAGCGTGAGCCAGCCCCGCACCATCCTCGTCATCGAAGACGACGTCCCGTTCGCGGAATTCGTCTGCGCGGCCGTCGAGTCCCTCGGCCACCGCAGCGCCATCGTCACGAGCGGCGCGGACGCCCTCGCGGCCTTCGAGCGACACGCGCCCGACCTCGTCTTCCTCGACCTGCTCCTGCCCAAGCGCGACGGCTTCGCGGTCTGCGAGGACATCCGCAAGCACCCGCTCGGCGCCAAGGTGCCCATCATCACGATGACGGGCATCTACAAGAAGGCGCAGTACGAGCGCGACGCCCTCGAGCGCGCGAAGGCGACCGAGTACCTCCTCAAGCCCTTCGGCGTGCGCGAGATCTGGCGCATCCTCGAGCGGCATCTCGGAGTCGCTACCCCCGGAGCGCGCGCCTCGGCTGACGCCACGGCGCCGACCGGAGTCTCGCTCAAGGACGAGCCGCTCGCCTGCCAGCTGCGCGATCACCTCCAGCGCGGCAGCGACGGCGTTCTCTTCGTGCGCGCGCCCGACGCGACATTCGTCGTGTACCTCCGCCAGGGCGCGCCGGTCTTCGCGCGATCGAGCGATCCGAACGATCGTCTCGACAAGGTCCTCCGCAAGGCCGGCAAGATCTCCGAGGCGCAGATCACAGAAGCCCTCCAGCAGGCCACCGACTCGCGCGGACGCGTCCGTCTCGGCGCGACGCTCGTCGAGAAGGGACTGCTCACCGCCGACGAGCTCGCGACCGCGATCCAGCTCCAGCTCCGCCTCATCCTCAACAAGGCATTCCAGCTCGACGCCGGCCAGTGCCTCTTCGTCGCGGGCGAGCATCCCACCGAGGAGGACGTCCTCCTCACCGCGAGCCCGCGCGAAATCCTGCTGCGCGGCGCGCGCCAGTCGAGCCCTGCTGCTGCTCGAGCCAGCCTGCCGCAGCGCGACGAGATGCTCGAGCGCTGCCCGGGGTGGGAAGCCATCGTCCCCGCGCTCAACCTGCGCGACGACGAGGCCAAGCTCCTGCAGCTCGCCGACGGCTCGACGACCGTCGAGCGCTTCCTCGCTTCCGCCGCGTCCTCGGGATGCGACGGCGCGCGCATCCTGTTCGGCCTCGCGTGCTCCGGTCTCGTCGAGACGTGCGGCACGGCGCCGAATCCGAAGACCACGCCCGCATGCGAAGAGGCGCTTCGCACGGGCAAGACGGGGCCCGACGTGCCGCCGCCCGAGTGGGTGAGTCGTCCTGTCGGACTCGCCATCGCGGATCTCCATCGCCGCGGCGCGACGGGACGCCTCGACGTGGCGATCGACGACGACGGCACGAAAGCGATCCACTGGCGGATGGGCCGCATCACGAGCGTCGCCTCGACGTCGCCCTCGGACGCGCTCGCGAACATGCTCGAGCGCATGAAGGTCGTCGAAGGCACGGCCCTCACCGCCGTCTCGACGGAGCTCGGACCGAAGGCCGCCGACGCCACGCTCGCGCGCGCCCTCCTCGATCGCGGGCTCGCGGGCCCCTCCGAGCTCTACTGGGCCGCCGTGTTCCGCGCGCATGGCGCCGTGCACGCGCTGCTCGACGTGTCACGCGCATCGATGCGCTGGATCCCCAACGCCCCTGAGGCCGAGGTCGTCCTGCCCGACGTGCCGACCGAAGAGCTCGCATGGAACGGCATGCAGGCCCTCGACGACGCGACCGTGCGCGCCCTCCTGCCGGCCGACGGCAAGCGGCTGCGCGCGAGCGGCGACGATCCGTCCATGCTGCCGCTGACCGCGGACGAGACGGCTTTCCTCGATCGCCTGCGCAAGGGCTGCGAGATCTCCTCTCTCCTCATTCCGGACCAGGCGGCAGCCCGTCGCGCGGCACTGGCGTTCTACTGGATGGGACTCGGCGTCGTCGGTGAGGCCAGCGCCGCGCCACCCGTGAGGGAACCGGCGATCGTCGCGACGACGCCGAGCTTCGACGCCGGACTCCGCCTCGACGGCCCCCTGTCGGTTCCGGCGCCCGAGCCGTCGTTCGCGCCGCTGTCGACGAAGATCGGGGCGGCGACCCCACCACCTCAGCCCGCCACGCCGCTGGATCGAACGGATCCGCGCGAGCTGAAGGCGGCGAGCCCCGCGCCTCCGCCCGCCCTGCGACCCGCGGAGCCCGTGCTCGATCCGGCGCCTCGGGGCTGCGACTTCCTCGACATGCTCCACGCCGACGCCCTCAGGGGCGATGGCGGGATGACCGGACTCGACGAAGCCGAGGACTCGTTCTCGGAGCTCCGCAAGGAGGTCGAGTCAGCTCTGGACTGGCAACGTGCCGGGCGATCAACGCAGGCCACGATCCGCGACCTCGCGCAGCGGCTGAAGGATCTCAGGCCCGTCGTGAGGACGCTGCGCGGCGGGCTCGATGGCGACGATCGTCGCGTCCTCGTCGATCGCGCCCGCATGGCCGAGCTCTTCGACGGCCTCCTTGCGGCGATGGCCCTGCTCCCGCCCTCGAAGAGCTCCTCGTTCACGAAGTCGAAGACGGCGCGGTCGCGACGACGTCCGACCGAACGCGGAGCTAGATAGGCCGCCACGATTCGGCATCGGATCGTGGCGAAAGCCTCATGCACGCGGCAAGGCCGCGTGGCAGGAGGGGGAGCCGAGGGAGGGCCGCCCCGACCGAGGCGGGGGAA
>JADMIO011011073.1_pt1 | contig 82056 bp, 67 predicted proteins | sample 8958161 | NCBI WGS metagenome assembly JADMIO01 (sample SAMN16585339, study PRJNA669376) | soil metagenome | isolation source: Crop rotation soil | place: USA: Cullars Rotation, Alabama | collected 2011
GCCGCGACTTCAAGTCACGTGAATTCCAAGCTTCGGATCCCACTGTGCTGGAAAGCTGGCCCTGGATGAGCGCCTTGTTCTCCTCCAGCAGCGCTTCCTTCTCTTTGACGAGCGAGATCTTTTGCAGCGCGCGCGCGACGGTTTCCTTGAGCAGATCGTTGTCAAAAGGCTTCTGCACGAAGTCGTACGCGCCGAGCAGAAAGGCATCGCGCGCGGTGTCGACGTTTGCGAATGCCGTCATCATGATCACTTCCACTTCGGGCAGCAGCTCGCGCGCGGTGCGCAGCAAGTCGACGCCGTTCATGTCGGGCATGCGAATGTCGGAAATGATCAGATCGGGCGCTTGTTCACGAATCAACGCCAGCGCGTGTTGACCATTTTCCGCGACGCGCACCGTGTGACCTTCGCGTTGCAGGAGATGCGTCAGGAACTGTCGCATTCCCAGTTCGTCGTCAACGACTAAAAGATTGGCCATAGACTTTGGCTTGACTAGTCAGCAGCGGCGACTGCTTCTGTGTTCGTCGCCAGCGGTAATTCGACCGTGATGGTTGTTCCCTGTCCTTCGCGACTGCGGACGTTGATTGTACCACCATGATCGCGAATGATTTGATAAACAATTGAAAGCCCGAGGCCGGTGCCGCCCGTCGTCGAGGAAAACGGCTCGAAGAGATGTTCGACCTGATCCGGCGACATGCCGCGCCCGGAGTCGGAAAACGCGATGCGCAAGCGGTTGTCGGAATTTCTTGCGAGCGTCGCGCGCAGCGTTCCGCCTTGCGGCATCGCCTGTAACGCGTTGCGCGCGAGATTCCAGAACACTTGTTTCAACTGGCCTTCGTCTGCTTCGGCGAATACGGGCTCACGCGGCAGTTCTTCGGTGACGGTCTGGTTTGGGCCAATCTCCGGACTGTGACGCAGCAGCGCAAATGTTTGGTGCAGTAGATCGCCGACGTCGACGCGCGCCTGGGTGAGCGAACGCGGCCGTGCGTAACTCAGAAAGTCGGTGATGATGCGGTTCAAACGATCCGACTCGCGCAGGATGATCTCCATCAGTTCGGCTTGTGACGAGTCGCTGTCCATCTCGGAACGCAGCATCTGGATCGAACCGCGCATCGCTGCGAGTGGGTTGCGGATCTCGTGCGCGATCGACGCGGCCATGCGGCCGATCGCGGCGAGACGATCCTGACGTCGCGACGTTTCTTCGAGAGTTCTAACCTGCGTCAGATCCTGAAACGTGATCACCATGCCGGTCGTCTCGCCTGACTCGGTCGAGAGTGGCGCGATGCTATAACCGAGCCGCACGCGCATTCCTTCCGCAGTCGTGCAGTTTGTTTCGAAGCGCGGGCTCGCGTCGCCGGTTTGCAACGCGCGCAGCGAGAGCGCGATTTGGTCCTTGATGTCGCCGAAGAGTAGCGACGCTTCTTCGCCGCGAATCGTTTCCTCGCGATAACCGGTAATCTCTTCGGCGGCCGCGTTGAAGGTGTAGATGCGTCCGGCGAGATCGGTGGTCACGACGCCCGAGCGAATCGAAGCAACGATGCGTTCGTGCAGCGCGCGCAAGTTGGCGAGTGTTTGTTTCGCTGCCTGGAGTCTGACGTCAGAACGCGATTGACGTTCGGCAAGTCGCGCGGAGAGCAGACCGACGACGAGGAAAGCCAGGTCGAATAGTCCGACCCATTGAACGGTTTGCGACAACGAGCCGCCGACGAGATTGGTTGACGTTGTTGGGCCAAGAATGCCAGTGATTGCGAGCGCGCTGGCGGTGAACGCAACCGCGCAAATTACAGACGTGATGAGCGCGCCGCGCGGGCCGAGAAACAGGCTCGAAAGCGCGATGATTACGATGTACAGCGCGATGTACGGAGATTGAATAACGCCGGACGAATAAACGAGCCACGTAACCAGCAGGGCGTCGACTGCGAGTTGAAAACGAGCTTGCGCGAGGATGTTTCTGGAGAGACGAAAAACGAGCGCGTAAACGATCGTGAGGCCCGCGACGATCGTGAGCAGCACGAGGCTCTTGTTGATGGCGTGTTGTGCTTCTCCGGCTCTGGTCCAGATAGTGCCGAAGACGCTGAGGAGGAGCGCGGTCACCAGGCGCCCGGCGATCAACCAGCCGAGTTTTGATCCCGCCGTTCTCCCGGACTCGCCGGTGCCTTCTGGCGTCGTCATCAGCCAAAAAGCGTATCACATCCACAGATTACGCAGATTTTCTTTTTGCTCTGTGTAATCTGTGGATTGCTCCTCGGCTTACCCTCACTCGTAACGCAGTGCTTGCAAGGGATCGATGCGCATTGCGCGCCGCGCGGGGAGGTAGCAGGCGAGCAGGGAGACGATCACGAGCAAGAGAGAGATGATGGTGAACGTGCTGACGTCGAAGGCGCCAACGCCGAAGAGAAGGCCCGATAACAAGCGCGTCAGTGCGAAGGCCGCGCCGAGACCGAGACCCACGCCGATTACGGTTAACAGCAGACCTTGCCGCAAGACGAGGAGCAAGACCTGACGCGGCTGAGCGCCGATTGCAAGCCGTAACCCGAGCTCGCGCGTACGCAACGCGACCGAGTAGTTCATCACACCGAAGATTCCCACCGCCGACAACAACGTCGCCAACCCCGCAAACAAACCTAACAGCAACGTGTTGAAGCGCGAACGGCTCACCCATTCCGACATGACCTGATCCATCGTGCGCACGTCGGAAACAGGCTGGTTCGGATCGAGTGAACGGATCTCACGTTGCACGGCCGGAGCGATGGCGGACGGATCGCCGTCGGTGCGAATGACCAGTGTCATAAACGAGTAGGTCAAATCCGAATGGGGAAAATAAACAGCCGGCGGCGACTCATCGATCAAGCTGTCGTAGCGCACGTTGCCCACGACGCCAACGATCTCCGCCCAGAACGGTTGATCGAACATCGCCACATCCAAACGCCTTCCGATCGGATCGACGTTCGCAAAATATTTGCGCGCGAGTGCTTCGTTGATGAGTATCACGTGCTTAGGTTCTTTTTGTTCGAGCTCGGAAAAATTGCGACCGCGCAGCAAAGGAATGCCCATCGTCGAAAAATATCCGGCATCCGCCGCGCGCACGTCGCAACTCGGTCCTTGACCGGGCGGCGGCTCCGGCTGGCCTTCGATCTTGAAACCAGTTGCCGAACCGAGTCCGCCGTACAGCGGTAGAAAGTTGATCTCACCGGCTGAACGCACGCCCGGCAGCGAGCGAATGTGCTCGAGGGCTTGCCCGAAAAACGAAATGATTTGCGGATCCTTGCTGTACTTCGCGTCGGGCAGTCTCACGACCATCGTCAGAATGTTGTCCGTACTGAACCCGCGATCGACTTGTTGCAGACGCATGAAACTCTTGATCAGCAGACCCGCACTCGCCAGCAAAACAACCGCGAGCGCGATCTCCGAAACCACGAGCACACTGCGCAAGCGGCGGCTGCCGCTCGCCTGGCCCGACTCCGATTTACCACCTTCTTTTAGTGAGTCGTTGAGGTTGAGCCGTGAAATGTGCAGCGCCGGCGCCAGTCCGAAGATGAGCCCGGTCAACAACGAAAGACCGAGCGTCCACAACAAGACCGGCACATTCAAACCAACAGTCTGCAAGCTGACGAGATCGCGCGGACTGATCGCAACCAGCGCCTTGATTCCGATCCATGCGATACCGAGACCGAAAACACTCCCGAGCAACGCCAGCAGCAAACTCTCCGTCAACAACTGCCGCGTGATGCGCACGCGCCGCGCACCAAGCGCTGCTCGCAACGCGATCTCTTTCTCACGTGACGTCGCGAGCGACAACAGCAGGTTCGCGACATTCGCACACGCGATCAGCAACACGAAACCAACTGCGCCGAGCATCAACCACAGCGGCCGCCGCACGTTGCCGAAAAACTGTTCGCGCAACGGCAACACTTCGGCCGTGTAGTTCTTGTTGTACTTCGGAATTTCTTCCGACAGACGCGCCTCAATCGCTTTCAACTCCGCGGCGGCCTGCTCGGCTGAAACGCCGGACTGCAAACGTCCCACGACTGAAAGATAGCGGCCGATTTCATTCGCGCCCGGCCCAACCGGCATCGGCAGTATGGACCAAAGCTCAGCCGGACGTCCGGTGCCCGAACGATGTTTGATGTGAAACTGAAAACCCGGTGGCATCACGCCGATGATGGTGAACTGCTCGGAGTTGAGCGTGACCGATTGGCCCACGATATTTGTCTGTCCGCCAAAGCGCCGTTGCCAGAGACCGTAACTCAGCACGGCTACATCCTGTTTGCCCGGCTCGTTGTCTTCCGGCAGAAACGTGCGCCCGAGAATCGGCTCGACGCCGAGCACTTTGAAAAACTCGGCGGTGGCAAACGTTACCGACAATTCTTCGGGTTCCCCGGTTCCGGTGAGATTCACACGCTGATCGCTAAACGCAGCCATTTGTTCAAAGCTCGAACCCTGCGCTTTCCAGGCGCGAAAGTTCTGGCGCGAAGTCGTGTTCTGATGGCGTCCTTCGGGTGACACTTCCCACAGCGTAACGATTCGATCCGCGTCGCGATAAGGCAGCGGCCGCAACAGCAGTTCGTTGACGACGGAAAAGATCGCGGTGTTGGCGCCGATACCGAGCGCCAGCGTGATCACAGCGATCGCCGTGAATGCTTTGTGTTTCGCGAGCATGCGCGCGCCATAGCGCACGTCCTGCAGCACGGTCTCAAACACACCGCCGCCTTTCACGTCGTACGCTTCGTCGAGCGCGCGACTGCGACTACCAAAACTGCGCCATGCCGCGGCGCGTGCTTCCGCGGGCGGCATGCCCGCGCGGATGTTGGCTTCGGTTTGCAGATCTACATGCGAGCGCATTTCGCGATCGATGTCGTTGATGACCGTTTCGCGTCCACGCAACGCGCGCAGGCGATCGCGGAGTACGTTGAACCACTTCATGGGGCGAATCCTTGTCTGGCTGATGATGCTCAGGTAGCCTGGCGAACTTTGGCGATGGCGAGTACGAGACGATCCCAACTCGCTTCCTGGGTCTCGAGTTGTTTACGGCCCGAGCGCGTGAGTTTGTAGAACTTCGCTTCGCGTCCGGTCTCGTGAATGTCCCAGCGTGCGGAGACCCAGCCTTTTTGTTCGATGCGATAGAGGGCGGGATACAAGGAACCCTGCTCCACGTGCAGCATTTCGTCGGAGAGCTGGCGAATACGTTGAATGATCCCGTAACCGTGCAACTCGCCCAGCGAGAGGGCCTTGAGAATGAGCATGTCGAGCGTGCCCTGCAACAGATCGGCCTTGTCCTTTGCCACCGCGATCTCCTTCAACAGGTTGATACCTAGAAACGGTAGGCATCATATCCAGAGATACCTAGAGTGTCAAAGTGTGAGGTTAGTGTTAGCCGCAAAGAAGCACAAAAGGCGGGAATGATCTAGTTCTTTCGCCGCACGACGGTCGCGGCGACGGCCACCAGCTCGGCCAGCTCGACGGGTTTCGGGACGTGCATGTCGTAGCCGGCACGCAGTGAGTTCAGACGATCTTCAGTGCGCGTGTAGGCGGTCAGGGCGATCGCCGGGACTCGGCCGCCGCGCTCAGGCGGCAGACCACGCACCCGCTTGATCAAGTCGTAACCGTCGAAGCCCGGCATACCGATATCGCTGATCAAAATGTCCGGCAGATTACTCTTCACCAGATCCAGCGCTTCTTCCGCGGTTCCGACACATTTCACTTTCGCGCCGCAGTATTCGAGCCCCTGCTTCAGCAGGTCGCGCGTGTCCGCCTCGTCGTCAACGACCAGCACGCGAAGGCCGTCCAGACGATCGGAACAGTCGTCCAGCGGCGGTAACAAGTCGCGCGCTGCCGGATGCACGCGGCCGCCGGACTGGTCCACCTGGTAAACCGGCGTGATCGGCAAGATCACGATAAACGTGGAACCACGTCCTTCACCTTCGCTGCTCGCGCGCACGGTGCCGCCGTGTAACTCAACCAGGTGACGCACGATCGCCAGGCCGAGTCCCATGCCGCCATGCTGGCGACTCGTCTTCTGATCTGCCTGTCGGAACCGATCAAAAACATGTGGCAGAAAATCCGCCGAGATACCCTGACCCGTATCGTTGACCACGATTTCGAGATGCGAGTTCACGCGCTGCGAACTAATCTGGACGCGTCCACCACGCGGCGTAAACTTGATCGCATTCGACAACAGATTCCAGACTACTTGTTGCAGCCTGACGGGATCGCCGGGAATGGCGACCGGCCCCGTGTCGATGATCTTCTGCACGCGAACGCCCTTCGCCTCCGCCGCAGGCCGCACTGCTTCAACTGCCGCATCGATGAACGTGTTTGGATCGGCAGGCTGCACGTCCATGCGCAGCTTGCCGGTGATGATCCGCGAAACGTCGAGCAGGTCGTCGATGAGTTGCGCTTGCGCTCTCGCGTTGCGTTCGATTGTTTCCAGCGCTTTGCCGGCCGCATCGTCCGTCAGTTGGCCCATTCGCAACATCCGCGCCCAGCCAAGGATCGCGCTCAACGGAGTGCGCAGCTCGTGCGAGATGGTGGCGAGAAATTCGTCTTTCAAACGGCTCGACTCTTCAGCCTGTCGATAAAGCCGCTCGTTCTCCGTCGCCGCTCGTTCGGCTTCGGCTCGCGCGCGTTTCGCCGTTTCATAAAGCCGCGCGTTGTCCATCGCTACGGCAGCCTGCGCCGCGAGTCCCGCGACGACGACTTCATCACGTTCGGTGAAAACGTTCGGCTCGGGATGACCGAAGAACAGACCGCCGAGCACTTCACCGGAACGCGAAACAACCGGCGCCGCGAGATAACTCGTCACCGGCAAGTGGCCTTCGGGCATGCCGTAGTACGGCGAGTTTCGCCCGTAACGTGGATCCTTTTTCACGTCGGCAATGCGCACGACGCCTTCGCCGCGAAACGTTGGCCCAAACAGATCGGTGGCGCGCGGCATGGGAAAGTGAGCAAACGCTTCAAGCGGCACGCCGGCGAGTGTGTAGAGCATGTATGACGCGCCGTCTTCGTTCAGCACGTTGTAGAAGAACGCGCCGTAGCGCGCGCCGGTGACTTCCGTGGCGGCGTTCGTCACGGCCTGCACGGTCTTGTGCAGATCGAGTTCGGCCGAGATCAGTTGGCCGACTTCATAGAGCGTGCGCAGCGCTTCCGCCTGTTCGCGCAAGGTCTCTTCGGTAGCTTTGCTGTCGGAGATGTCCTGCACAAAACCGATCATGCCGAGCACGCGGCCGTCGGGGGCGTAGATTCCGCGACCTCGCGCCGAGATCCAGGCTTCCGAGTTATCAGGACGGTTGAGGCGATACTCGATATCGTAATCGGTATGGTCGCGCAGGGCCGTGTCGATTGCGACTCTCGCGCGTTCACGATCCTCGGTGGCCAGCAGGTTGCGCATGTCGGTCCACGTCATTCGCGGACCGAAGGGTAGGCCGAAGATGCGCGCGGCTGTTTCGGAAAAATCAACCATGTCCGTTTCAACGTCCCACGACCAGTCGCCGAGATGCGACGCTGCCAAAGCAAGCCGCAAACGTTCGGAAGCTTCGTCCAGCTCGCGTCGCGCGCGCCGTTGTTCAGTCACGTCGCGGGCGATTTTGGAAGCGCCGACAATTCTGTTGTCAGGGCCTTTGATCGGAGACACCGTCAACGAGATGTCGAGCCGTCTGCCGTCTTTCCGCTGGCGAACAGTCTCGAAGTGCTCGATGCGTTCACCGGCGCGCAGACGCGCGAGAATCTGGGGTTCTTCGTCAAGATGATCGGGAGGAATGATGATCGTGATTGGATTGCCGACAGCTTCTTCCGCAGTGAAACCGAAAATGCGCTCGGCGCCCTTGTTCCAGCTTGTGATGATGCCCTCGAGCGTCTTGCTGATAATCGCGTCGTCAGCGGAATCAATCAGCGCCGCGAGCCAGTAGGGCGCCAGCTCAGGACTTTTGAGATCGTTTTCAAAGGCCAACCCGTTTCTGTTGGGTCTGCCGTCAGCGGGTGTTTTAGACATACCTGTCCGAAGTCTTTGGTACCTGTCCCAGAGGAGAATGCCATCAGGGGTTTGGGGGCGGAGAGCGGATTATAGCAATTTCACGCAGTCTTGGGCACCCACATAAAAAATCGGGGCGGCCAACGAGTGACCGCCCCGACAAATCTTGTTGTGAATCTTGTTTTAGTGTCCTTGCGAGAGCTTGCCGATTAGCGTGAACAGCGGCAGATACATCGCGATGACGATCGAGCCGATGGTGACGCCGAGAAAGCCGATCAATAAGGGCTCGATCAACGTCAACAGGTTCGCAATGGCGGAGTCGACCTCAGCTTCGTAGAAGTCCGCAATCTTGCCGAGCATCGCGTCGAGCGCGCCCGTTTGCTCGCCGATGCCGATCATCTGCGCCACCATGTGGGGAAACACTTCCGTCGCTTTCAAAGGATCGACGAAGTTTTCACCGCGCTCGACACCGGCGCGAACTTTCGTGATCGCTTCCTCGATGATCACGTTGCCGGACGTCCTCGCCGTGATGTCCAGCGATTGCAGGATCGGCACGCCCGAGGAAAGCAACGTCGAGAGCGTACGGGAAAACCGCGCCACGGCAATCTTGCGGAAGATGTCGCCGATAATCGGCAACTTCAACAACACCCGATCGATATTCTTTCGACCTGCCGGTGTTTTGTAGTAGAAGCGAAACGCGATGACTATGCCGATGATCGAGACAAGGATCACAAGCCCGCCCCAACCCGCAAGGAAGTTACTTAAACCAACTACAATGCGCGTGGGCAGCGGCAGTTGTTCACCCGGACCAAGCAAACCGAGGAAGATTTGCTGGAACTGCGGAATCACGAAGACCAGGATTACGGCGACCGCCGCAATCGCCATCAGGATCACCGCCGATGGATAGATCATCGCCGAGATGATGTCGCGCTTCAGTTTGACGATCTTCTCGATGAAGGTCGACAAGCGTTGCAGGATCAGATCGAGAATACCGCCCGTCTCGCCCGCTTCCACCATGTTCGCGTAAAGCTGATCGAACACGCGCGGATGACGCGCCATCGCCGCCGCGAGCGTCGAACCTTCTTCGACGTCCTGGCGCACCTGCAGCAGGATCTGTTGAAAGTACTTGTTGTCCTGTTGCTGCGCGAGAATCTCGAGACACTGGACCAGCGGCAGACCCGCGTCAATCATCACCGAAAACTGGCGCGTGAACACCGACAGATCTTTCGCCTTTACTTTCTTGCGCCCGCCGATCTTCGGAATCGCGAATTCGCGGTTCTTTTCTTTGACGGACGTAAGCGTGACTTGCTCGCGCCGCAGGATTTGACGCAGCGCTTCGCGGTTGTCCGCGACGCGTTCGCCGACAACGATCTCGTTCAGTCGGTTGCGGCCTTTGAAGACGTACGTTGGCATAGCGGTCAGCTCCGGTGCTTATCGGGTTATCGTTGGTCTGCTTCCAACTGGTCGTGCTTGCGCATACGGGCTCGCATGCGGTTTGGCGGCGGTATTCACGCCCGATCCGCGATCGATCAACTCGCGTAACTCGTCCACGTTCGACGAGCGTTGCAACGCGGTATCCATCGTGATCTGGCGTTTGTGATACAGCGTGGCCAGCGACTGATTGAACGTTTGCATGCCGTATTTGTCCTGGCCCGTCTGCATCATCGAGTAGATCTGGTGCACCTTGTCTTCGCGGATCAGGTTACGGATCGCGCCGTTGGGCACGAGGATTTCGAGGGCCATCGCGCGGCCGCTTCCTTCCGCGCGCGGCAACAACGCCTGACACAGAATTCCCTCGAGCACGAGCGAGAGCTGCGCTCTGATCTGCGCCTGTTGGTCGGAAGGGAAGACGTCGATGATACGGTTGATGGTCGACGCGGCGGAGTTCGTGTGCAAGGTAGCGAGCGTAAGGTGGCCCGTTTCGGCGATGCGCAACGCTGATTCGATCGTTTCGAGGTCGCGCATTTCACCGACGAGCACAACGTCCGGATCCTGGCGTAACGCAGTGCGCAGCGCCGCCGCGAAACCGTGCGTGTCGGCGTTCACTTCGCGCTGATTGATGAGACAGCCTTTGTGATTGTGCAGAAACTCGATCGGATCTTCGATCGTGAGAATGTGTTCGTGACGGTCGCGATTGATCTTGTCGATCATCGCGGCGAGCGTCGTCGATTTGCCCGAACCGGTTGGACCAGTAACGAGAATCAGACCGCGCGGTTTCTCGCACAGTTGTTTGACGACGGGCGGCAAGCCGAGTTCTTCGAACGCCTTGATCTCGTAGGGAATCGCGCGAAACACCGCGCCGACTGCGCCACGCTGATTGAACAGGTTGGCGCGAAAACGCGAGAGGCCTTTGACGCCGAACGAGAAGTCGAGTTCGAGGTTTTCTTCAAAGCGATGTTTTTGCGCGTCGGTGAGCACGGAGTAAGCGAGTTGCTTCGTGTCCGCCGACGTGAGCACGCGATAAGACTCGAGTGGACGAAGATGTCCGTCCACTCGAACCTGTGGGGGAGAGCCGGTCGTGATGTGCAGATCCGAACCGCCGAGCTCGGAAAGCTTTCTCAGCAGTTCGGACAAGGAAATTTGCGGAACACTTTCATTCAGTCGCATCGAGATCGTCTCTCCAGGGTTTTAGTCACAAAAAGGCACAAGCGTTTTATTGGTTGTCGCTCGGTTCGGCCTTGGTGCGGAGCATTTCGATGTAATGCTCGGCTTCGGATGACATGCGATCGGCAAACTCAAGCGGCGAGTCGGTGGTCAAACCATAAATGCGGCCACCGGCCTCCGTGAAGTAAAACGTCCACGCCTTTTCGGGTGTGAGCGTGTCGCCCGGTGTGCGGGCCATCACGACAAAAATGCGATGACCGTTGACGTCGCGGACGAAGTCGTTGGTGACCCAACCACCCGCTGCGACCATCTTGTCGATCACGATGCGGCGCAGATCGGCTACCGGCGTACCCGCCAGCATGTTCTTCTCTTCACGCGCAGTCAGAAACACCGGATTGGGCCGGCTGAGCGCGACCACCGACAGGCTCATCTGTCCCGGCAGTTTGGCCGCGGGCGTTTTCACGGCCGCATTCAAATTGCCGACGACGCGCGGCCGCGTCTGTCCAGTTGCAGCGCTGTAGGACGGTTGCGAACTCGGAACGACGGACACTGGTTGCGCACTGGCAGCAACAGCATAAGCCGGCGGCGCTGGTAGTGTGCTCATGCCGGCAGAGTTCTCCGGCAAGACCGGCACTGCTGGTCCACCGACGGCTGAGAGATCCCCGAGGGGAATGTTCTTCGGCATCTCCAGCGACGTTTTGCGATGAGCTGCGAAAGCTTCTGCTGCAGCGCGTTTTTGCCGCAAGCGAGCGTGATACCTCCGCCACCAGGCGCGCGAATGGCGACGATGACGGCGATGATGCACCTGTACACTCTGCCTGATGCCGTGCGCTTCATTCGCGAAGGGCAACATAATGCTTACTGAGAGCACCAGGATTAGCGCTATGGCGATTGTTCTTAACATGCTCGGTTCTCCTCGAATCAGGCGACCGTCTCGCGAACAACTTCTTCGATCGTGGTCACGCCCTCGCGAATCTTGAACAAGCCGGATTCGCGCAGCGAGATCATTCCGTCGTCGATCGCCTTCTTCCTCAATTCAAGTGCGGAAGCACCAATCAAGATCAACTCGCGGATCTCGTCGGTGATTTCCATCACTTCGTAAAGACCGATTCGTCCCTTGTAGCCGGTGTTGTTGCAGGTCGCACAACCTTTGCCCTTGTAGGTCTTGATCGTCTTCGCTTCTTCAGACGAGAAGCCGACTTCGATCATCGCTTCGGGCGGGGTCGGGTGTTCCTGCTTGCAATCCTTGCAGACGCGGCGAATCAGTCGTTGGGCCTGGATGAGGTTTACGCTGGTGGCGACAAGAAACGGTTCGATGCCCATGTTCATCAGGCGGGAAATGGTTGAAGGAGCATCGTTGGTGTGGAGGGTGGAAAGTACGAGGTGGCCGGTTAGTGCGGCTTTGATGGCGATCTCCGCGGTTTCGAAGTCGCGGATTTCGCCGACGAGAATGATGTTTGGATCCTGGCGCAGGAAAGCGCGCAGCGCGGCGGCGAAGTTCAGACCGATCTGTTCTTTCATCTGCACCTGGTTGATGCCGACGAGATTGAACTCGACCGGATCTTCGGCCGTCATGATGTTGGTATCGACCGTGTTGAGCGACTGCAGCGCGGAGTAGAGCGTGTTGGTCTTGCCGCTTCCTGTTGGACCAGTCACGAGCACCATGCCGTAAGGCTTCGAGATGTTGCGCTGGAATTTCATCAGTGACTCAGGCTCGAAACCGAGCTTCGTCATGTCGAGCATCAGGTTCTCTTTGTCGAGCAGACGAAGCACGACTTTCTCGCCGAACAACGTCGGCAACGTCGAGACGCGGAAGTCGAGCTCACGCGAACGCGAGTCGACTTTCACCTTGATCTTGATGCGGCCGTCCTGCGGCAGACGTTTCTCGGAGATGTCGAGTTTCGACATGATCTTCACGCGTGAGATCAACGCGTCGCGAAGTTTCAGCGGCGGATGCATCACGTCGTAAAGCACGCCGTCGATGCGGAAGCGAATGCGCAACTCTTTTTCGTAAGGCTCAACGTGAATGTCGGAAGCGCCGCGACGCAGCGAGTCGACCAGCAACACATTGACAAGACGAACGACGGGCGCGTCTTCGCTCATGCGCGACAACGTCGAGAGATCGATCTCTTCGTTGTCTTCGACTACTTCGACGTCGCCGGTTTGTTCGGTGTCGAAGTCGATACTGTCGAGTGAGACGAGATCGGCGTTGGTGATCGAGCCGTTGCCGTTGCCGTTGGAACTGCGCGCGATCTTGTCGAGCGACGACTCTTCGGAAATGGAGGCGAGCTCGATCTCGCGTGACGTGCCGTAATACTTCGCGATCGCTTGTTGCACGCTGCCTTCGGCGACGACGACGGGTTCGACGTTGAGTCCGGTCATGAACTTCACGTCGTCGAGCGCAAAGACGTTGGTCGGATCGACCATGGCGAGGGTGAGGGTCGCGCCGACGCGCGAGAGCGGGAGCACTGAATGTTTTTGCGCGACCTCCTGCGGGATGAGACGAAGAACGGCCGCGTCGATATTGAAGAGCTCGAGATTAACGGAGGGAATACCGTAGTGGCGAGACAGAACGGCAGTGATCATGTCGTCACTGACCAGACCAAGTTTGACGAGATTGAATCCGAGCCGGCCACCGTGTTCGCGCTGGTGGTCGAGTGCCTCTCTCAGGTGTTGCGGGCTAATAAGATTTTCGCGTACGAGAATTTCGCCTAATTTGGCTGACATTTGTGCCTTCTGGTAGCGCTGGTAATTTGTCCCGACTGGATGGATGGAGGCGCCCAAAAGGCGCGAGGCATGATGAAACCGTCTCTACTTACCCCAACGATGGGCCAACATCGTTGTGCGTTCATAGTACAGTTTGAACACAAGGAGTGTCAAGGTTCGAATTCCAGCAAAACTGGTTGAGAAACTCACAGTTTTGGCCGCAAAGAAGCACAAAAAGACAAAAGGCAGAGAGGAGAACTTGCTAGCTCCTTCTCTGCCTTTGTGCTTCTTCGTGGCTAAAGAGTTATGGACGAGGACGCTTCGCTCCCGAACGGGCCGGCGTTTTCTCGGGGATGACCTTTTCCGTGCTCTTCAACTCCGCCAGAATCGCCTTCGCGTCCGCTTTCAACGGGTTGCTATCGGGCGCGACGTCCACGAAGTGTTGAAGGTAGTTCGCGGCTTCCTGAAACTTCGCCTTGTCTTGCGAAGCGTAGAGCGCGAGTCCGGCGCCGAGGTTCGCTTCCGGATTGTCCGGCTGAGCTTGGAGTATCGTCTGGAACTCGACCAGCGCCTTATCGGCTTGGCCCGAGTCGAGCAGCATCTGGGCGGAATCGAGTTCGGCCTTCGCTTTCTTCGCGGGATCAGTCTCGACGGCGATGTAGTCCTTGAACGCCGCGAGGCCCGCATCAGCCTGAGTGGGATCCACTTTGCTCACGAAGAGACGCATCGATTCGGCGTTGGTCACATACGCGGCGTAACGGTTCTTGTTGTAACGGTCGAGCTCCGCGGGATCGGTCGGCGCAGTTTGCGATTTCAGCATTCCCGCTGCTTTGGTCGACGCTTCCGCGGCGGCTTTGAAGTCCGCTTTGGCCTGGTCGAGCGCGGCGTTGCGGCCGGCGTCATCGAGTGTCTTCGAAGTGATAGCCGCGTTGTAACGTTGAACTCCGCGTCCTTTCAACGCGACCGCCTTGTTGGTCAGGATCGCGGGTTGATCGGGATCGGCGGCGAGGCCTTCGTCATACGAAGTGATAGCTTCACCATACTTCTGAATCGCCTGATCGGAGTTCTTTGCGGTGGCGGCGGCGTTGGCCGCGGTCAGGGCTTCGTTGCCGGCCTTGAACGTGCGCGCGATGACCTCGTTGGATTCAGTGATCTTCTTGTTCGACGCTTCGATCTCGGCGTTCTTCTTCAGGATCTCTTCGCGCTTGGCTTTGTCGGCCGCGCTTTCAGTCGCGCCGCCGCCTGAACCTGTCGCGGGTGGCGCGGCAGCATTGGCTGTCTGGATCTCCTCGAGGGTCAGCCGCTTGCCATTGCCGGGCGTGACGGTGATGTCGAAGTCGACGCCGCGGCCGGCCTTCACGTGCGCGAGGAAATTCGGGCTCGCGGTTGGCTGGCTAACGGCAACGATGTAGTCGCCGATGAATGGCAGGCCCGCGAAAACATACTCGCCTTTCTTGTTTGTCTTCGTGTGATAGTCGCCCTTCATGTCGATGCGGAAAACATCGATCTGCGCGTCCGCAAGGGGAACCTTTTGACCATCGGCTTGTTGCATCCAGATGTGACCACGAAGTTCGCCCACCTGAGCGAAAGCAGGCACTGACGCGACGGCCAGCAGGACCGCGACAGCGAATACACTAATAAAATATTTACTAATCATTTTCTCAAGATTCCTCCGTTGCGGGGCTAAACTTAATAAGCAAAACGACTACTGTCAAGCAGGTAGGGGATTGGATCGGGCACGCCCGCTTCACGAAAAGCGCGCAGGCGCAGCGCGCACGAATCGCAGTTCCCACAGGCCAATTCGTTTGCCTGGTAGCACGACCACGTGAGATGCAAGGGAGCGCCGATTGCGAAGCCCGTGCGCACGATCTCCGCTTTCTTCAGGTGAATGACCGGCGTTCTGATGGTGATATTTGTTTCCGGTTTCGTGCCGAGATCGATCACGTTTTGAAACGCGGCGTAAAACTCCGGGCGACAGTCGGGATAGCCGGACGAGTCCTCGGCGACTGCTCCTATATATATGGCGCGGGCTCCGATCACCTCGCCCCAGCTCACTGCGGCTGCGAGTAGATGCGAATTTCGGAAGGGAACGTAGCTCGATGGAATCGCGTGTGAAGTCAGATTGGGTGGCGTCACGGCGAGGGTTGGGTCGGTTAAAGACGAGCCGCCGATTTGTGCGAGAGTGTCGAGTGAGATTACAAGACGCAGTTTGACGTCGTAGTAATCCGCGAGAGCTTCGAAGGCCTGTCGTTCGCGTTGTTCGGTTCGTTGGCCGTAGGAGACGTGGAGAAACGCGAGTTCGTCGTTCTCGTTGTTGGCGAGCGCGGCGGTGACGCACGAGTCCATGCCGCCGGAAACTAAACAGATCGCAATTTGGGTTCGATCTTCTTCCTCTGCTTCCGCGACTTCGGTCGCGATCTCTTCCGAACCGCCCATCACACTCCTTGCACGTCTGGTCCCCAGATGTACTTGTGCAGTTGTAACTGCAGGCGCACGTTCAGACCGCTGGCGGCGATCCAGTTGGCGAGTTGTTGCAGATCGATCTGGCCCCAGACGGGCGAGATCAGAATCGCGTGCGTGCGCGTTTCGAGTTCGTGTTGCTGAATCACTCGTTTCGCGTAAAGCCAATCTTCTTCATCCGCCACCACAAACTTCACTTCGTCGACGTCCGCGCGCAGCCGTTCGAGGTTGGTCCAATCGTTGCGCGGCTCCTCGCCGGAGGCGGGACATTTGACGTCGAGAATCACTTTCGCCCGCTCGTCGAGACCGTTGGTCGAAACGTAGTTTCCAGTCTCCACGAGCACTTCGAAATCTTCGTCACACAAACGCCGGATCAGCTCAAACGCTTCCTTTTGCGCGAGTGGTTCGCCGCCGGTTACTTCCACCAGTTTGCAACCCATGGTGCGTACCTGTTGCATCACATCGTCGGTGCTCATGTGTTCGCCGCCGGTGAAGGTGTACTCGCTGTCGCACCAGACGCAGCGCATCGGACACCCCGTGAGGCGCACAAAAGTGCACGGCCGGCCCGCGTGGGTCGACTCACCCTGGATGGAGCGGAAGATTTCAGTGACGCGCAACATGCGACCGGAATCTAACTCAGCGTCTGTCAGGAGTCAAAATAGTGCTAGGATCACTCTCCCGTTGTTGAGAACTCCTTCGTGGAAGTGACAAACCAAAAGATCGAGCAGTTAGTCAAACAGGGCGCGGGGCGCTTGATCGCGCGCGCCGCGGACAGCCGTTCGCTAAACATCGACGCCCTCGCGCCGCGTGTCGCGGCCGCCGTCGAGAAGTATCTCCTGCGCGACGATCCGAACACCGCCGCCGCTGACATCAACAAGTTCATCGACGAAATGCAGGCTGACGATCTGTGTCTGATCATCTCCTGCGAACGCGGCGACGAAAGCGCCTGGAACGATCTCGTAGCCCGCTTTACGACCACCGTTCGCTCCGCTGCGCGTTCGGCCAGCGCGAACGAAGACGCCGCTGAAGACCTGGCCCAATCGATCTGGGCCGAGCTCTACGGTCTGCGCACGCGCGACGACGGCCAGCGTGTGAGCAAGCTGGCCTACTACTCCGGACGCGGTTCACTCGCTGGTTGGTTGCGTGCGGTCGTGGCCCAACTTTCCGTCGACACTTATCGCAAACAGTCGAAGCTGGTGCAGACCGAGGAAGACGCGGATCTCGATCGACTCGCGCGCGACGCGCACGTCAGCGAGACGCAAGCATTTGCGGTGAGCGCAGTTTCCAATCCCGAACAGTCGCTCTCGAATCGTTTCGCCCAAAGCGATCTGCAGGAAGCGTTGAGCAATGCAATCGCGGAACTCGCGGCCGAAGATCGTTTGCTGGTGAAGCTTTATTACTTCGACAACCTACGGCTGCGCGAAGCGGGTGCGGTTCTGGGCGTGCACGAAGCAACCGCGAGCCGTCGTCTGACGCGCATTCAAAACGATCTGCGAAAGCGCGTGAGTCAGATTCTGATTGCTGAACGCGGCTGGACCGCTGCGGAAACAGAGCGATCGTTTGCGGAAGTCGCGCAGCATCTGGAAACGGACCTCGAAGCGTTAGTCAAGAAGGAGAGCTTTTGACTGCAAGGTATCGGGATAGTTACGTTCTCTCTTTGGCAGTTTTACGTTGGCAATGAGTCAGGAAACAAACAACGAGATTGATCTGTTGCTGCGGCGCATGGGACGGCGCGACAACAGTATTGCGCGCGATTCAGCAGCGTCCGGCGAAGATTCGCATCTCGACACGGACGAGCTGAGTTCGTATGCGCAGAACGCTTTGCCGGCTGCGGCGCGCGCACGTTACACCGCACACCTCGCGGAGTGTGCGACGTGCCGGCGACTCGTAACTGAGTTGAGCCTCTCGCTCGGTGCTGCGACTGCGCCGGCTCGAGCCGCGCACGAGCCGAGCGGTTTGAAGAAATTTCTAGCGGGACTTTTCTCACCGCTCGTATTGCGTTACGCAGTTCCGGCGCTCGGTGTGATCGTCGTGATGGTGATCGGGTTTGTCGTGTTGCGGCAGCAGAGTCAGCACGAGTTAACGGCGCAGTTGCAGGAACGCAATGGCGCGCTTCCGGCCGCTGCACCATCAGCAGAGACAACGCCTTCGCACGGTTTTACCGATCAGCCGGCGCGAGAGATCGACAAGCTCGAGAGCAACAACGCGAAACCGAGTGAGACCAAACGCAAGACCGAAAGCACGCCCGGTGAGGCGGGCAGCGGCGCGGGTGCTGCCGCGCCGGCTCCGGCGGCAAAAGACAATGGCCCAGTCGCTGAGGTGAAACCGGTAGTCACCGCAACGCCTGCGCCGGCAGCACCTGCTAAAGCTGCGGAAGCGACTGAACCACAGGCAAAAACAGACGCGGTTGCGAAGAAACAGGAAGAGCAGTCGAACGAAAAACCCGCGGATGAGGCCGCGAAAGCGCCGTCGCCGGCGGCGACTACCAGCGGCCTTTACCAGAATCAACCCGCGGAGCACAAAGTGCAAAACGCACCGAAGCTTGGGTCTTCGACCGGCGCGCTTGCCGGCTCGCGTCCGATCTCGGAGCCGCGCGGGATCGCCTCAACAAAACGCACGGAAACCAAGGAGCAAGAGAAGGGTGATGACGCCAATCGCGTCGAATCCCGGAACGCGAACATCGAGACGCGGACCATCGCGGGTCGCCGCTTCCGCAAACAGGGTGGCGTCTGGACCGACACGGCGTATGATTCCTCTACCGCGACCGTGAACATGACCCGCAACTCCGAACAGTTCCGCGCGCTTGTGGCCGACGAGCCGGCGATTGGTACAATCGCAGGGCAACTCGAGGGCGAGGTCATCGTTATCTGGAAGGGCCGCGCCTATCACATCCGGTAGGAGCCAGAACCATCCGCAGATTACCCACACTGTTTAGACCCGTCGGCGTAATCTGTGGCTTGCCTTGAAAACTATGTGGAGAACAAAACCTGTCTGCGCAGCTCTGAGTCTTCTGTGTCTTGGTCTAACAACAAACTCAAAACCGGTCCAACGTAGACCACAGCGTAATCCCGCGATCGCCAGCATCGTCCGCCAGATCGACGCGCGCAACATCGAGCGCACCATTCGCCAGCTCGTCTCTTTCGGCACGCGCAACACGCTCTCCGAACAGAACGATCCAAAACGCGGCATCGGCGCCGCACGCGATTGGCTCTACGCCGAGTTTCAGAAAATCGCTGCGACTTCGGGCGGACGCATGACCGTCGAGAAGCAGAGTTACGAACAACAGAAAGCCGCGCGTGTGCCGCAGCCGACGATCGTCACGAACATCGTCGCGACGTTGAAAGGATCGCAGCCACAAGCTGTGGATCGCGTCTACGTCGTGAGTGGTCACTACGATTCGATGTGTACCAGTCCAACCGATGCGAAGTGCGACGCGCCCGGTGCAAACGACGACGCTTCGGGCACGGCCGTGGTGCTCGAGATGGCGCGGGTGATGGCCAGGTATGAGTTCGACGCGACGATCGTTTTCATGACCGTTGCCGGTGAAGAGCAAGGCTTGCTCGGCTCGACGCATTTCGCCGAAGAAGCAAAAAAGAATAACTGGAACGTCGAGGGCATGCTTGATAACGACATCGTGGGCAACACGCTTGGTGGCAACGGCATTCGCGATCGCAACACGGTGCGCGTGTTTTCGGAAGGCGTGCCGTCGAACGAGACGCCGGCCGAAGCGAACACGCGTCGCAGTGTTGGCGGCGAGAACGATTCCGCGTCGCGCCAGCTCGCACGCTTCATCAAGGAGACGTCGGAAGCGTATGTGCCAGGGATGAAAGTAACGATGGTCTACCGGCGCGATCGTTACGGCCGCGGCGGCGATCACATTCCGTTTCTTGAGCGTGGTTATCCGGCGGTGCGCTTCACGGAAGTTAACGAAGACTTTCATCATCAACATCAGAACGTGCGCACCGAGAATGGCGTGCAGTATGGCGACCTGCCGCAGTTCGTCGACTTCGCTTACATCGCGAACGTGGCGCGCGTGAACGCGGCGTCGCTCGCTATGCTGGCGGATGCGCCCGCGCGTCCGAAAGACGTGACGATCATTTCGCGTCTGTCTGACGACACGGAGTTGCATTGGGACGCGAACAACGAACCTGATTTGGCGGGTTACGAGATCGTCTGGCGCGAGACGACCGCGCCGACGTGGACGAATGTGAAGCCGGTCGGGAAAGTGACGAGTTTTACGTTGAAAGGGATGTCGAAGGACAACTACTTCTTCGGCGTGCGCGCGGTGGACAACGACGGCAACCGCAGCCCGGTCACGTACCCGAAGCCGCTGACGCGCCCGGCGACCGAGCGCCCGACGACGAGCAGCAACCCTTAAGACGACGGCTTGCCGGCGAACTCTCGGAGTGCAACTTTTGATTGGGTTCTAACGCTGCGGCTTGCCGGCGAACTCTCGGAGTGCAACTTTTGATTGGGTTCTAACGCTGCGGCTTGCCGGCGAACTCTCGGAGTGCAACTTTTGATTGGGTTCTAACGCTGCGGCTTGCCGGCGAACTCTCGGAGTGCAACTTTTGATTGGGTTCTAACGCTGCGGCTTGCCGCCGGATGTGAGGCGGGGCTCGGCCCCGCCGGAAGCAATAAAAGAAAGAAGGGGCTACGCCCCTCGTTCGGGCTAAGCCCGCACCGGGGCAGAGCCCGAGCTTTTTCCTTTCTTCTACGGCGAGGCATAGCCTCGCCTCACATCCGGCGGCAAGCCGCAACGGAGGAGGACCCCAGTCCGGAGCGAAGCGAGTGAGCGGCATGTTTTTCAACCAACACGGGTGTGGCAGCGTCTAACTGACATGAAATTCTCAAACCGAAAGCTGACGGCGGCGTTGTTGATGGTGGCTTTGCTGGCGGCGCAGGGCTTTGCCACGCTGGCGGGCACGGCGAAAGACCCGAAAAAACCGCGACTCAGCCAGGAACAGCAGATCATTCACGTGCTGAACCGGCTCGGCTACGGCGCGCGGCCCGGCGACGTCGAACGCGTCAAAGCCATGGGGCTGGAGAACTACATCAACCAGCAGCTCAACCCCGAAAAGATCCCCGACACCGTTGCTGAAGACAAGGTCAAGGACCTCGGCGTGCTGACGATGACCACGGCCGAGCTTTACGAGAAATATCCGCAGCCGGGTCAGTTGCTGCGACAGCTTCAGGCGCGCGGCATGTTGCCTGCGGACGTTGCGGAAGCACGCGACAACCGCACGAAGAACAACGACCAGCCGGCGCAGATGACACCGGACGCGCAACGCAACCAGACTACCGCGCAGTCGAACGAGCAGTCGGAGATGACTCGACCCAACGCTCAACCGAACCAGCCACGGCCAAACCAGCCGCCTGCACAGCTCGATCCGCAAAACGAAAAGTATCGCAAACTTATTCAGGAGTATTACCAGCAGAACGGTCTGATGCAGCCGCAACGCATCGTCGCGGAGCTGCAAGCGTCGCGCATTTTGCGCGCGGTTTACAGCGAGCGACAGCTCCAGGAAGTGATGGTCGACTTCTGGACCAACCACTTCAACGTCTTCGCCGGCAAAGGCGCCGATCGCTGGCTCCTGCCCGCGTACGATCGCGACACGATTCGCCCCAACGCACTCGGCAAGTTTTCGCAGTTGCTGCTCGCCACGGCCCAAAGTCCGGCGATGCTTTTCTATCTCGACAACTTTCAGAGCGTCAGTCCCGACGCAAATCGCAACCAGGCGCCGATGCGCCGCTTGCTCAACCCGGATGTAATGCAACAACGACCCGGATTACTGCGGCGGCAAGAACGACTCGAGATGCGAGAACAACGACTCGGCGCACTACGTCAACAAGCGACGCTACCGCAGCAGCGACCGCAGCAACAACAAGCGCGGCCGCAACAACAAGCGCGACGCGGCATCAACGAAAACTACGCGCGCGAGTTGATGGAACTGCACACGCTCGGTGTTGACGGTGGTTACACGCAAAAAGACGTGCAGGAAGTCGCGCGTTGTTTCACTGGTTGGACCATCTTCCAGCCGCGCGGCGGCGCGGCCGCAGCCAACGCGCTCCTGAACGGCGAAGCTGCCCGTCGCAACGCCGGCACGTTCTTCTTCAACGCGCGCGTCCACGACGACGGCGAGAAGATCGTTTTGGGTCACAAGATTCCCGCCGGCGGCGGTATCAAGGACGGCCTGATGGTGCTCGACATACTCGCACACCATCCGTCAACAGCGCGGTTCATCGCCACCAAACTCGTGCGTCACTTCGTTTCCGACACGCCGCCACCGGCGCTGGTCGATCGCGTGGCCGCCGCGTTCACGAAGAGCGACGGCGATATTCGCGAAACGTTGAAAGCGATCTTCTTCTCGCCCGAGTTCAACTCGCCGGAAGCGTACCGCGCAAAGATCAAGCGGCCGTTTGAACTCGTGGTGAGTGCGATTAGATCGCTCGGCGCGGACACGAATGGTGGACCAGGCACGCACCAGTGGATCGCGCGCATGGGCGAACCGCTTTATGGATTTCAAACGCCAAACGGTTATTCCGACGCGGCGGAGAATTGGGTCAACACGGGCGCGTTGCTCGAACGCATGAACTTCGGTCTCGCGCTCGCAAGCAATCGTATTCCGGGCACGCGCGTCGATCTCGCCAAGCTCACCGCGGAAGACAAGTCGAAACTGATCGACGACTCGTTGAAGTTGCTTGTCGCCGGCGACATCTCGGCGGCAACACGCGAGACACTGATGAAGCAGATCGACGAAGCAAATGCGAGTGACTCGGCGGCGAAAGTGGTGGGCATGATTCTTGGCACGCCGGAGTTTCAGCGGCAGTAAATTAGCTGGGACATAGCTGGGAGCGCAGGCGTCTCGCCTGCAGGTAACGCATCGGGCGCTGTCCAAACAATGCAGGCGAGACCCCTGCGGTCCCAAGGTTGAGAGGTGCAGTTATGAATCGCAGATTCTTTCTTAAATCAGGCAGCATCGCGCTAGCGAGCATCGGCATGTCGCTTTCAGCGCCGGGTTTTCTCCAGCGCGCGATCCTTGCTCACGAACGCAACGCTATCACCGGCGGCCGCCGCAAAACCCTGATCGCGATCTTTCAGCGCGGCGCGGTCGACGGCTTGAACGTCGTCGTGCCTTTCGGTGAGTCGAGCTATTACGACGCGCGTCCATCGATCGCGATTCCCAAACCCGAAGCCGGAAACGCGGAAGCTGCGATCAATCTCGACGGCTTCTTCGGTCTGCACCCGTCGCTGAGTGCGTTCAAACCGCTGTGGGATTCGAAGCGACTCGCGATCGTTCACGCTTCGGGCTCGCCCGACAACACACGTTCGCACTTCGACGCGCAGGATTACATGGAATCCGCGACGCCTGGTCTGAAGTCGACGCCCGACGGCTGGTTGAATCGTTATCTGCAAAGCAAGAAAGACGAGCAGAACTCGCCGTTCCGCGCCGTATCGTTCACGCAACAAATGCCCCGCGTCTTGCAAGGCCGCGCCGACGCGGTCGCGATGTCAAACCTGTCGAACTTTGCGATTCGCGACGGCAAATCTTCCGCAAGCGTGCAAGGTGGTTTCGAAGCGATCTACTCGAGCGCCGCAAGCGAACCACTCGCTAACACCGGGCGCGAAACGTTCGAAGCAGTCAACTATCTGAAGCAAGTCAATCCCGCGCAGTACAAACCGGAAAACGGCGCGCAGTATCCGCGCACGCCGTTCGGCAACTCGCTGTTGCAGATAGCACAGTTGATCAAAGCGGGCGTCGGCCTCGAGATCGCGTTCACGGATGTCGGCGGTTGGGACACGCACGTGAACCAGGGCAACGCGCGCGGACAGCTAGCAAATCTTTTGCAGCAGTTCAGCTCCGGGCTCGCGGCCTTGCATCAGGATCTGGGCCAACGCATGGACGACGTCGTGGTGTTGACGATGTCGGAGTTTGGCCGCACGGTGAAAGAGAACGGCAATCGCGGCACCGACCACGGACACGCCAACGCGATGTTCGTACTGGGCAACAGCGTTCGCGGCGGACAGGTCTACGGCAAGTGGCCCGGACTCAAGAGCGATCAGCTTTACGAAGGACGCGATCTCGCTTTGACCACTGACTTCCGCGACGTCTTCGGCGAGATCGCCGCGCGACATCTCGGCGCCACCGATCTGAAAGCTGTTTTTCCGGGCTACACGATCAGCGCGTCGAAGTTCAAAGGATTCTGCCAAAACGGTTGATGACGTAAAGCAACAGCGTCGCCAGCACCGACACGATCACCGCCAGCGTGAACGCCTCATTATCACGTCCCGCCTGCACTGCATCGTAGATCGCTACCGAAGCAGTCTGCGTCTTGCCGGGAATGTTTCCGGCAATCATGATCGTCACGCCGAAATCGCCGAGCGCGCGCGCGAACGCGAGCGCGGTCGCGGCCAGCACACCTTTCGCCGCCAGCGGCAAAGTAACGCGAAAAAAGATGCGCCGGTTGTTGAGGCCGAGCGTGCGCGCTGCTGCTTCGAGATCGAGGCTCACCGATTCAAACGCCGCGCGCAGACTCTTCGTCACGAGCGGCAGCGCGTGAATCGTGGCCGCGATGATCGCGGCGGTAACAGTGAACGTCAGCCGAATCCCAAACGTGCGATCGAGAAACGCGCCGAACGCCGAGCGAGAACCAAGCAGGACCAAGAGGTAATAACCGAGTACGGTGGGCGGCAACACGAGCGGGAGTGTGACGAGCGCGTCGATGAGGTTGCGGCCGGGAAAACGTTTGCGCGCGAGCAGCCACGCGAGAGCCGAGCCCGCAACGAGCGCAATCAGCGTCGCAGCGGTAGCCACAGCGAAGGAAAGCCTGATGGGGAACCAGTCAATCACCGGAGTTGGTTATAGACAGAATCTCAGAATTTACAAGACATTCTTTCTGAAATCATGTGAATTCTGGAATCCGTCACCAGCTAAGCTACAATCGGGCGCTTATGAAGCCGCGAGTCCTGCGCTACGAATCACTGCCGTCCACCAACACTGAAGTCGCGCGGCTTGCGGCCGAAGGCGCGGAAGAAGGTCTGGCCGTTGTGGCTGACGAACAGACTGCCGGACGTGGGCGTTTGCAGCGCGCGTGGTCGTCGCCAAAAGGCGCGGGTTTGTATTTCAGCATCTTGTTAAAGCCAAAATTCGCGACCAATCGCTGGCCGCTGATCACCTTCGTCGCGGCACTCGCAACCGGCGACGCTTTGTTCGAAGCGAGCAACGTGCAAACAGACATCAAGTGGCCCAACGATCTGCTCGCAAACGAACGCAAGATCTGCGGCATACTCGCGGAAGCGATCGAGACACCAAGCGGCCGCGCAGTCGTGCTGGGCATCGGCATCAATCTTACGAACGAAGCTTTTCCGGCCGAGTTAACAAACGTCGCGACGTCAGTCGCAAACGAATCCGGCCGCGCGGCGGAACGCGAAGCGATACTCGCCGCGTTGTTACAGGCACTCGCGCGCTGGTATTCATTGCTCCAGGAACGTGACGGCGCGGAAAAGATCGTCGCCGCGTGGTCCAGCCGTTCTTCGTACGCGACCGGCAAGCTGGTCCAAATCACAAATGGCGATGAAACTTTGCGCGGCCACACACGGGGCATCGAAAACGACGGCGCCTTGCGGCTGGAAACAGCGCAAGGCATGCAGTTAATCAGGGCCGGCGACGTCACCAGCGTCAGGCCGGCGAGAATGAACGCTTGATATGCGCATAGTGCTAAACACCCTCGGCTCATTTGGCGACATTCATCCTTACATGGCGATCGCGCTGGAGTTGCAGTCGCGCGGTCACGCGCCGGTTGTGGCGACGACCGAGGGCTATCGCGAGAAGATCGAAGGCGCCGGGCTCGAATTTTTTCCCGTGCGGCCCGAGTTGCCCGAGCCGAAGAGCCAGGACTGTGAGTTGATGAAGAAGGTCATGGAGCCGAAGACCGGCGCCAGGTTCCTGACTGAAGAACTGATCTTTCCCGCCGTACGCGACAGCTATGCCGATCTGCTCGCCGCAGTGAAGGGCGCCGATCTTTTGGTGACGCATCCGGCCGCGCCTGCTGGGCCACTCGTCGGCCGCAAGACCGGCATGCCGTGGATCTCGACTGTGCTCGCGCCGCTCTCGTTCTTCTCCGCCTACGACATGCCCGTGCCGCCGTTCTGGCAATGGACCAGCAAGCTGCGAGTGCTCGGCCCACGGTTTACAAAACTCTTTCTCGACGTGATGAAGAGCAGTTACAAGGCGAAAGCCGTCACTACATTTAGGGATGAGCTCGGCTTAAGCGACACTGGCAATCCGATGTTCGAAGGACAACACTCGCCGCTGCTCGTGCTCGCGTTGTTCTCACGGTTGTTTGGGCCGCCGCAGCCTGACTGGCCCAAACAGACCGAGATCACGGGTTTCTGTTTCTACGACGGGCGGCATCAGATGCCGATGCCTGCCGAGCTGGAACGTTTTCTGGCTGCTGGTCCAGCGCCGATTGTTTTCACGCTCGGTTCGTCGGCGGTTTGGGTCGCGCAAGATTTCTTCGCGCAGAGTATCGAAGCAGCGCAACGGCTCGGACAACGTGCAGTGTTGCTGGTTGGTGGCGAGCGCAATCATCTGGCGTCGGTACCCGAGGGAATGATCGCGGTTGATTACGCGCCGTATCAATTGTTGTTGCCGCGCGCGAGCGTCGTGGTTCATCACGGCGGCGTCGGCACCACATCGCAGGCATTGTTGGCCGGAGTGCCGTCGCTAATCGTTCCGTTTGCTTTCGATCAGTCTGACAATGCGGAGCACGCGCGGCGTCTCGGCACGAGCCGCACGCTTTATCGCAAGAGTTATCTTGCGCCGCGCGTTGAGAAAGAACTGCGCGAACTGCTCGAGCGTCCTGAGTATCGTCATAAGGCGGTTGAAGTCAGCAACAAACTGATACAGGAAAACGGTCCGGCGCGCGCGGCCGATTTGATCGAGAACGTGCCTGGCCCAACGCCCAATCGTAATGAGGAGCTGATCTATGCTGCTGGCGATTGATGCGGGCAACAGCAACATTACGCTCGCCGTCTTCGAGGAGAAGGACCTGTTGGTCCAATGGCGGTTGACTACCGACGTTCAGCGCACGCGCGACGAGTATGGCTCGGACATCCGCCACTTGTTTCAGCTTTTCAACACAGATCCGAAAAAGCTCAAAGCGATCGCGATCGCGTCCGTTGTCCCGGCGCTGAATCTCACGCTCACGCAGATGGCTCAACTGTACTTCAACCTCACGCCGCTGTTCGTCGATCACACGACCCGCACGGGTTTGCAGATCGTTTACGATCCGCCGTCGGATCTCGGCGCTGATCGGATTGTCGATGCGGTTGCCGCGGTTGAGCGGTACGGCGCGCCGTGCCTCGTTGTCGATTTCGGCACCGCGACGACGTTCAATGTAATTAACCGTGCTGGTGAGTTTGTCGGTGGTGCGATCAGTCCGGGGTTGATGACTTGCGCTGAAGCGTTGTTCTCACGTGCTGCTAAACTGCCGCGCGTCGAGTTCAGGCAACCGCCGGCAGTCATCGGTTCTTCAACCGTCAACGCGATGCAGTCTGGTTTGTACTACGGATACGCAGGACTGGTGGACGCAATGATCGCGCGGACGATCGAGGAGCTGGGTGAAGCGCCACGCGTGATTGCGACCGGAGGTCTGGCCCATGCTGTTGCGCCCGCCTCGCGATCGATCGAGTTAGTAGACGACGCGTTGACGCTCGAGGGCTTGCGCCTCGTTTATGAACGAATCAGAGCTTGAACTACTTCAACTACTTCACCGAAATCGAAGACACGTTTGTCAGGCGGCGCGGCAAGCATCTGTTTCTCAGTCCGATGGACTGGGCGTTGATGGAGACGTGGAAGGAGCAGGGCATTCCGTTGCACATCGTGCTGCGCGGGATTGAAAAGTCGTTCGATTCGTTTGAGTCGCGGCCGCGCAAGCGCACGGTGAAGTCGTTGCTGTATTGTCAGGAGGAAGTCGAAGCGCAGTACGCTGAATGGAACGACGCGCGCGTCGGCGCCTCAGCGGCAAACGACCAGCTTGCGGCTGACAAAACACCGTTCTCGCTCGAAGCGATCAGCGAACATCTGCAACGCAGTCGTGATTCGTTACTCGAAACCGCCGCGGCGCGCCGGAAAAAACAGGAAGACGATCTTTCTGAAGCGATGACGCGCGCTGCGATGCTGCTCAACGATATCGAACAGGACCTCGCCGGCGGTGCGACGCTCGATACGCGCAAGCTCGAAGACTCGCTCGGCGGGCTCGAACGTCTATTGAACAACTCGATGTTTGCGGTGGCGTCGACGGAGGAACTCGAAGCGCAAAAGACCGCCGTGAAGGAACAACTCAAACCATATCGCAATCACATGGAAACGGCGGTTTATAATCAAACCTTCAACAACCTTTTGCTGAAGCGTCTGCGGGAGCAGTTCGCCGTGCCGCGTCTCAGCTTGTTTTACGTTTGACTCGACTCGCAACTACGTCCGCGTGCCGCGCGGCTTAAAGGAGAACGTGATGGCTGAAATGACTATTAGGCGCTTCGGCGTGATTTCGTTGGCGAAGATGTACGGTCTGCTCATGTTTATCTTCGGGCTGATCATCGGGATAATCTACGGCTTGTTCTTCATCATCTTCGGCGCGGCGATGTCAGCCGCCGGAGGAAGCAATGCCGCGATGGGCGGCGCAAGCACGGTCGTCATCGGTATTGCGGCGATCATCGGGATACCGATCTTGTACGGCGTTCTCGGGTTCATCATGGGCACGATCGGCGCGCTGGTTTACAACGCGCTCTCCGGGATCATCGGCGGCGTCAAATTCGATCTCGAAGGCGTGCAACAGGAGTACGCGCCGCCGCCACCGCCGCATCATTGGGAGCCGCATCAGTACCCGGCGCAGTAATGTCGTTTCTGGAAGTTGAGATCGAACGGATCCTGCCGGGTGGCTTTGGTTTGGCCCACGCGGCCGGACACACAGTTTTTGTTTCGCTCGCGGCGCCGGGAGATCGCTTGCGCGTGCGCGTCGAGCGACAGCAGGGAAACGTTCTGTTTGCATCGATCGAAGAGATCCTGGTCGCCTCGCCCGAACGGATCGAACCGCCTTGTCCGTACTTCGGCCGTTGCGGCGGCTGCGACTTTCAACAGCTCACGTACGAGAAACAACTCGCCGCGAAAGCAGAGATCATTCGTGACTGTCTGCATCGCATCGCGCGACTTGAGCAAGTGCCGGACGTCGTGGTCACGCCGTCGCCGCGCGAGTGGCGTTATCGCATGCGCGCGACGTGGCAGATCGATCGCGGCGAGCAAACGATCGGTTATTACGAGCGTGGTTCGCGACGCGTTTGTGACGTCGCGGATTGCGCGGTGCTGGTCCCGCAGTTGGAAGAGACGCTCGAACGCGTGCGGGCTACGGATTGGCAGGAGTTTCCGCCGGCGTTGCAGCATCTGGACGTTGTCGCGGGTGAGAATAACGTTTCACTCGCGCCGCCGTTTGCGGAGTTTGAGACGGCGGAACTTGAATTGAAGATCGGCGCTGAAGTTTACCACTACAGCGCGGAAGCGTTCTTTCAGGTCAATCCGGGTTTGCTTGCGCCGCTGATCGAGTTTGCTTTAGCGGATGCGACGGGTGAAGCAGCGATGGATCTTTACTGCGGTGTTGGATTGTTTACGTTGCCGCTCGCGCGACGTTTTGCAGAGGTCACAGGCGTTGAGGGAAATCCGGTGGCGGTGCAGTTTGCGCGACACAATTTGCAGCGCGCGGGTCTGGAGAATGTGCGCATCGTCAATGCGGGTGTCGCGGAGTGGATTAGAAGAGGCGCTTTGCAGACTGATTTTGTGTTGCTCGATCCGCCGCGTGCCGGCGCTGAGTCGGCGGTGATCACGGGGATTGTAGACTCGCGTGCGAAACGAGTTACTTACGTGTCGTGCGATCCGGCGACGCTTGCGCGCGATCTGCGGAAGTTGTTTGCTGGTGGATATGTACTGGAGTCGTTGCTGGCGTTTGATCTGTTTCCTCAGACACATCACGTCGAGACGGTTGTTCGGTTAGTCACAAAGAAGCACAAGATCTGAAATAGAAAAAATGAATCCTCACCACGCCTCATTCAGCCGGCAACCGCTGGCCCAACTCGCCGTTGCCTTCTGCGCTGGTATCTGGATCGCCAACTACTTTTTGCCTGGATTGTTTGGGTTGTTGGTTGCGGGTGGGGTTTGTACCGCAGTGTCGGTTGCAGCAGCAGTGAAGAAGAGGCTCGGAGTTGCGGGTGTGGTGTTGTTGTTGGCGACAGCGTTGGCGGGCGCGGCTTTGTCGGTGCAGGAGAAAAGAAATGAAGGAGTGAGTCAGTTAGGGCGGTTTGCGGGCAGGCAAGTGGTGGTGACAGGAGTGATCGGTGGGCCGGTTGAAGTTGGCGGGGATTTACTCCACCTCACGCTTGAGGTGGAGCGCGTGGATGTTGATGGATTGGAACGAAATCAAACCGGTGCGGTTGCGTTGGTCGCGCCGTTCAGAAGCGAGTCGGAGTTTAGCGGGTTGCAGTTGCGGTACGGCGCGCGCATACGAGCGGTGGCGAAGCTCAATCGTGGTGATGAGTTTCGCAATCCCGGTGTGTCGCCGTTGTCTGAATATCTGGAGCGAAAAGGTTATGACGCAACCGGCTTCGTGAAGAGTGCGGCTGCGATTACGCGGCTTGAAGATACAAGCGGCTGGTCGGTCAGCATATTAGGTTTGCTGTATTCATGGCGCGAACGGCTGCAACGAGAAATCGACACGCGATTCGCTGGCGAAACAGCCGCAGTGCTCGACGCTTCATTGCTCGGCAACCGCTACAACCTCTCGCACGAGACGTCGGAACGTTTTCGCGAGGGCGGCACCTTTCACGTACTCGTGATCAGCGGGTTTCACATCAGCTTCATCGGCGGTCTCGTGTTTCTCCTGATGAAACGGTTGAGCCGCAGAAGATGGCTGCAATTCGTTGTGCCTGCGATCTGCGTTTGGTCCTACTCGCTCGCGGTTGGCGCTGAAGCGTCAGTCGTGCGCGCAGCGATCATGTTTACGTTCGCCGGGCTCGCGCTCGTTCTGTTTCGCGAATCAAGTTCGTTGAACGCGCTCGGCGCGGCGACGCTCGTGCTTCTTGTTCACAGTCCGAAGACGATCTTCGATCCTTCGTTTCAATTGACGTTTCTCGCGGTGCTGGCGATCGTGGTGATTGCGTGGCCGTTGTTACAGACGTGCGCGGCGACCGGCGCGTGGTATCCGTCGCGTGAGACGCCGCGGCCGCCGGTCTGTTCGCGCGGGCTGCGCTGGTTTTGTGAAGTGTTGTTCTGGAGCGAGCGGAAGTGGGCGAAGGAGATGGCCCGCACGCCGCATCGTTACCGACTCTTCAAAACGCCGCTCGCGGCTGTGCTGGAACGCTATCGCGTGCAGACGTGTTTGCGTTACGTGTTCGCGGCAGTGGTCGTTTCAGCTTCGGTGCAGTTGGTGTTGCTACCGTTACTGATCGTCTACTTCCATCGTCTTTCACTCGCGTCATTGCTCTTGAACATCGTTGTGAGTGCGCTGCTAGCCATACTAACCGGTGTCGCACTACTCGCGTTGTTGTTCGCTCAACTCAGCCTCACGCTTGCGGCGCCGCTGATCCAATTCGCAGATGCGATCAACTGGCTCATGGTCCACAGCGTCGATCCATTCGTGCGTTTGAATCTGGCTTCAATCCGTGTTCCTGAGTACTCGGGCTGGGGCGCTCTCGTATACTTGCTGTACTTCGTTCCGTTACTAGTATTCATAGTGAGGAAGAAGCCGCTTCGTCTCGCCGTCTCAGCGCAACTGTTATTCGTTCTCATCGTGATCCTGCACCCGTTTAGCAACCGAATAGACGGGAAACTTCGCATCGACTTTCTCGACGTTGGTCAGGGAGACGCGGCGCTAATCACTGTGCCAGACGGACGGGTCTTGTTAATCGACGCCGGTGGAAACACGGATAAAAACGGATCGAACACGGATCGACGCAGCATCGGTGAGGCTGTTGTGTCCGAGTATCTTTGGTGGCGCGGAATCGATACTGTCGATTACGTGCTCGCGACGCACGCTGACGCCGATCACATCGACGGTCTCAACGACATCGTGCGCAACTTCACTGTCGACGCCGCGCTCGTCGCCCGCAGGCCCGCTAACGATCCGGAGTACGCGAAGTTTGCGCACTCGCTTTCAACGACGCACACACCGCAAGCGACACTTCAAGCCGGCGACGTGATTCGCTTCGGCGACACCACAATCAAAGTGCTCTGGCCGCCCGCCACCGATGATCCAAACGCACCCTCACGCAACAACGACTCGATCGTTCTGCACCTGACTTACGGCAAGCGCAAGTTCCTCATGACCGGCGACATCGAAAAGCCCGCTGAACGCGATCTCATCGCCAGCGGCACAGACTTGCAAGCCGACGTCGTCAAAGTCCCGCATCACGGCAGCAAGACCTCTTCAACGCAACCCTTCATTGCCGCCACTCACGCCCAAACCGCAATCATCTCGGTCGGCCAATACTCGATGTTTGGTCACCCGCATCGTGAGATCGTCGAACGCTGGCAAGCGAGCGGCGCACAAGTCCTCACGACCGGCAAATGCGGTACGATCACCGTCACCACAGACGGCACAGATTTAACTGTTACGGGAATGCAAAGCCGTACTTCTGGAGAGTCTCTCTGCCCTTTGGCCCACTGACAAAACTCGCAAACTCGCGCGCCGCGGCCTGGTTGTGCGACGTCTTGATCACCGCCAGCGCCTGCTCGATCGGTTGATGCAGTTGCTCGGGAACGAGCGTCCAGCGTCCCTTGCTTTCCTGACTCAACGACAACGCGACGATCGCGACATCGACATTTTTCGTCTCTGCATACTGCAGCGTCTGGCGAATGTTGTCTCCGAAGACGAGCTTCGGTTTCACCGCGTCCCAGATGCCCGCGCTCTGCAAAGCCTGTTGCGCGGCGAGCCCGTACGGCGCGTGATCGGGATTCGCAATCGCGATGCGTTTGACTTCCGGCTTCGTGAGGTCCGCGACCGTTTCGATCTGCAACGGACTATCGGCGGCGGTCCACAACGTAATCCGGCCGCGCGCATAAATCTGTTTGCTGTCGGGGACGATCAAGCCCTTCTGCGCCAGTTCGTCGATATAGCTGACGTTGGCGGCAGCGAACAGATCCATCGGCGCGCCGTTCTCGATCTGGCGCGTGAGCATCCCCGTCGAGCCAAACACGAACACGACCTTGATCTTGTTCGTCGCTTCAAACTCGCGCCCGAGCTCTTCGAAAGCGTTAGTCAGATCGGACGCGGCGGCGACCGTGATTTCCTGTTGTTGATTTCCGGGGCGACGGCAGGCCCACCCGAAAGCGAGCGTTGTCAACAGCGCGAGGCCGGCGAGGAAAGTGACAACGGTTCGCTTCAAGTCGGCAAATCGTTGGGCGTGTAAAGGTCTACTTGCGAACTACCCAGCTTGTAAGTTTTAAGTACTCCGAGCGGCGGCGCGTAAACATGGACCGTGATCAGATCACGTCCGCTTACGTCGGGATTTCCAAGTTGATGAATGTCGGGCACGTCGGCGCCGGTGATGGTACTTTCGGGACACTCGCGTGCGGTCTCGTAACTCAAGCCTCGTTCTTCGTCGTACGTGAAGATCGTTTCCCACATCACACCTTGCTGCACGCGAACCACTCCGTGCGAACCGTTGTGATCGTGAATTGGCGTTCTTTGTCCGGGCCGCCAACAAATGATCAGCATCTCGACCGCATCGTTACGACAAACCCGATGACGCCAGTAATTGCCTTCCTTGAACCCGAGGTAAGGCTGCAGATCGAGTTGGGAGATCTCGACCGTCGCCAGCCAGGAATTGAGTTCCTCGAGCGTAGGCGGGTTTGTCTGGCTGTTCAGTTTCTCGATAAGTGCAGAGAAGCTGAACGAGTTGCCGTCGAGCGGTTTGGTGGTCTGGGAAACTTCAGCGTTGATCTGCGTCGACAAGAACCGGGGCTCCGAATGGAAATCGCGGGCACGAGTCTTATATTCGTTTCAGACCATGTGAGTCAAGCAGCAGGCATACATTGCACACGCTTTCCCGGGGAGCGCAGGCGTCTCGCCTGCAACACAGGGCAGCGCCTTAAACGCAGCATGCAGGCGAGACGCCTGCGCTCCCAGCTATGTACCTTGAATGATTCGCAGAGCTAGTTCTTCGGCTGTTCCTGCTCCTCGGAATCGGGGTCCGTTGGTGTCGGTTGTGAGCCGCTTCCGCCGCCAGTGTTGTCGGGCGGATCGACTGGATTGGTTGACTCGAGCTTCAGACCGGGGCGAAACGGTGAGAAGGAGGATTGGCTTCTGGACTGTTGGGTTTCCATTTGCTTTCTTTCCGTCGCTCGCGCGACTTCTTGTGGGATGTTGGAAATTATTCTTCCGCCGCCACGCCCATCTCGTCCCACTCGGCGACCATTTCGTAAGCTCGCCCGAGCACGGGACGCGGACGTGAACCATCGGCCTGGCCGATCAGACCCTCGCGTTCCATGACGTCGAGAATCGCGGCGGCGCGGCCGTAACCGATACGCAGGCGGCGTTGCAGCACGGAAGTCGAAGCGCGTTTCATCTCAACGCAGATGCGCAGCGCTTCTTCAAACAATTCGTCGTGCTCGCCCTCGGATGCGGTGAGTCCGAGTGCTTCTTCATCCGACTGCGTGATCGTTTCGTCGTATGCCGGCGGGCCTTGGGATTTGATGTGAGTGACGATGCGGTCGATTTCCTTTTCGTCGATGTAAGCGCCGTGCACGCGAATCAAGCGGGAGGTGCCGGGCGGGAGGAAGAGCATGTCGCCGCGGCCGAGTAGTTGTTCCGCGCCGTTGGTGTCGATGATGGTGCGGGAGTCGATCTTCGACGAGACGCGGAAAGAGATCCTCGAGGGGAAGTTGGCTTTGATGAGACCGGTGATGACGTCGACTGACGGGCGTTGTGTCGCGAGCACGAGATGGATGCCAACGGCGCGAGCCATCTGCGCGAGCCGCGTGATCGATTCCTCGACTTCACGGCCGGAAGTCATCATCAGATCGGCGAGCTCGTCGATGATGATGACGATGTAAGGCAGCGGTTTCCACGGCTCGCCTTTGTCGTCGTACTCCTTGACGAGATTGCGGCGCATGATCTCGGTGTTGTAGCCGTCGATGTTGCGCACGCCCCAACCGGCGAGATCGCGATAGCGGCGTTCCATTTCCGCGACCGCCCATTTCAGCGAACGCGAAGCGAGCTTTGGATCGACGATGATCGGCGCCGCCAGATGAGGAATGTCTTCGTAAAGCCCGAGCTCGAGACGTTTCGGATCGATCAGGATGAACTTAACTTCGTCCGGCCGCGCGCGATAGAGAATCGAAACGATGAGCGCGTTGACGCCGACTGATTTACCCGCGCCGGTCGTGCCGGCGATCAGCAAGTGCGGCATCTTCGCGAGGTCGGCAACGTAGTTCAGGCCGTCGATCGTCTTGCCGAGTGCAATCGTCAGTTTCGAGCCTGACTCCTGAAACGCGCGCGACTCGAGCACTTCACGCAGGAAGATCGTTTCGCGGCGTGGATTCGGCACTTCGATACCGACGTGCGGTTTGCCCGGCATGCGATCTATACGCACTGACTCCGCTTTCAACGCCAGACAGAGATCGTCAACCAGCGACACGACACGCGAATACTTCACGCCCGGATCGGGTTTGAATTCGTAAGTGGTGACCACTGGACCCGGACAGATGTGTTTGATCTGGCCGGTGACGTTGAACTCCTTGCACTTCTCGGCGAGTCGCGTCGCGAGACTCAGCAACTCCGCATCGGCTTGTTCGCTATGGGGCGGAGCTTCGTTCAGGAAGTGCAGCGGCGGCAAAACGTAGTCGCTGTAGTTGACGCGCTTCGATGAATCGAACGGCAGTTTGCCGGTGGCCGGTGCTTCGGTTTTGACGCGCATCACCGACGCGCCTTTGACCATGTCTTCGACGTCTTCGTCTTCGTCGACAACGTCGACGTCGCCGCTGGTGATGATCGCGCGTTTCGTGGCGCGTCCGGTGGCGATTGGCGTCGGAGCGGCGCCTGCGCCGGCAGCCGCGGCTGCTGCGACCGAAGCTTGCGGTTCGCTGGAGGTTGTTTCAGCACGAACGAAGCGCGCGGTTTCAGCGGCGGGCGCGATCGGTTCCTTCATGAAATCGGCGACGCGCTCTGCCGGCGTGAGATTCACGGTTTGCTTCAACGCGCTGCGAGCGGCTTCGCGTTCGGCTTTGATGGCGGCCTTGGTTTCTTTTCGTTTTTCTGCGAGTTCGCGACGCGTTTGGCGCCAGGCGTGGAAACGCTCTGGAAGTTTGCCGACGAAAGCGAAGCGCGTGGCGATCGCGTTAACGACGATCTCGTAGAGTCGAATGAACGAGAAGTTGGTGGCGAGTAGTAGACCGGTTGCGGCGATTGCGACGAGCAAGACGGTCGCGCCGATATTGCTCAAGCCGCTCGCGAGTCCTTGTGAAACAACTGCGCCGAGTAGACCACCGGGTTGCACGCTGGCGTCGAAGAGTGGGTGCAGTTGCGAGATCGAGAGCAGGGAAGAGGCTGCGATTACCAGCACGAGCAGCCCGATGATGCGGTTCCACGCGCGGTGGATCGTGCTGGGACGAAACCGTCGCCACGCCGCAGCGAACAACAACAGCGGCAACAGAAACGAAGCGAGACCAATGAACTGAAACGCTGTCGCTGCGACGTTCGCGCCGATCGCGCCGGCCCAGTTGTGTGTTTCGCCTGCGCCCGCCGAGTTCCACGACGGATCGTTGGGATAGAAGGCAGCCGAGACCAGACACAGCGCCAGCAACGATCCGACTGCGAGGAGCAGGATCGCCAGAATCTCGTTACGACGACTCGCGCGTGGGATAATCACGCGCGGCTGCGGTTCGATATGTGTTGCCATCAAAACTCCAGAGAAAACTCAGCCACAAAAAGGTTCAAGAAGCACTTATGCAGCCTTGCGAGCGAGCAAGTAGGCTTTGATGAAGTCGTCGATGTCTCCACCAAGCACGGCCTCAACGTTACCTCGTTCCAGTTTGGTGCGTGTGTCCTTCACTAATTGATAAGGCGCGAGCACGTAGCTTCTGATCTGCGAGCCGAAAGAGATGTCGGCCTTGTTAGCTTCGAGTTCGGCAGTTTCCGCGCGCCGCTTTTCGAGTTCGAGTTCGTAAAGACGCGAACGCAGCACCTGCATCGCGACGGCGCGGTTCTGATGTTGTGAACGCTGGTTCTGACAGGAGACGACGATTCCGGTCGGAAGGTGCGTGATGCGCACGGCGGAATCGGTGGTGTTGATGTGTTGCCCGCCCGCGCCGGTCGCGCGGTAGGTGTCGATGCGCAGGTCCTTGTCGTTGATCTCGACTTCGATGTCTTCGTCGATCTCGGGATAAACAAAGAGAGAGGCGAAAGATGTGTGTCGGCGCGCGGCCTGGTCAAACGGCGAGATCCGGACCAGCCGGTGCACGCCGGCTTCAGCGGCAAGCAGCCCGTAGGCATACTCGCCTTCAACTCTGAAGGTCACGCTTTTCAGCCCCGCTTCCTCGCCTGGTTGATACTCGAGAATCTCAGTTTTGAATCCTCGCTGTTCGGCCCACTTGAGATACATGCGCAGCAGCATCTCGGCCCAGTCCTGCGATTCGGTACCACCCGCGCCCGGGTGAATGGTGCAAATAGCATTGCGGCGATCGTTTTCGCCGCCCAGCAGCATTTCGGTTTCGGCCTGGCTCAACTCGTGTTCGAGCCGGGCAAGCAACGGTTGCAGTTCCTTGAACGAACTCTCGTCTTCTTCAGCAAACTCAAAGAGCACTCCCGCGTCGTCCAGTTCCGATTCAAACTGTTCCTGACGATCAATTCTTTTTTCGAGCCAGCTGCGTTCCTGCAACAGCTTTTGGGCAGCTTCCTGATCGTTCCAGAAATCAGGCGCGGACGCCTGCGCTTCGATACGCTTCAATTCTTCGCGGCGCGCGGGAACATCAAAGAAACCTCCCGAGCTGGTTGGCGCGCGCGCGGAGGTCGTCGTATGAAGCTCTCAATTCCTGGATTGTTAACAAATCACTCATCTCTGCTGTCTGAAACTCCTTCTGCTCGTAAACAAAACTCCGAAGAAAACCAGAATCGTGATTGCGGCGCAAACATAAACGAAGATGTCGCCGTGCTGCGTGTAGAACGTGTTCGCTATCGACGATGGGTTCACTTGCCAAACGCGAACGTCAGTTTGAAACGGCTGCGTCTGGTCTTCGATCTTGCCGCGCGCATCGATCCGCGCCGAGATGCCGGTGTTCGTCACGCGCAAAACCGGCCGGCCGTTCTCAACTGCGCGAAAGACGACATTCGCCAGGTGCTGGCGCATCACGGCAGTCGGCCCAAGATAACCGTCGTTCGAGATGTTGATGAGCACGTCAGCGCCTTCACTCGTCAGCCGGCGCGCGATGAACGGATACGCCGACTCGATGCAGATGAAAGTTCCCGCGCGATAATTTCCCAACGGCATCACCGTGTACTTGTCGCCGGGAGTGAAGTCGCCCACGAGTCCGGTTATCAAAGACGCTCCCGGTAACCATTGTGGGAGCGGGACATATTCGCCAAACGGCAGCAGGCGAATCTTATCATATTGAGCGATCAGCCGGCCGTCTTCATTTATGAGCAGCGCGGAATTATAGAAGCCGTTGGTGAGTGTGGGTTCGAGTGAGTTGAAGAGCAGCGACGTGTGGTTCTGTCGCGTGAAGTTTGCGAGTTGATGCTGGAAGGTGATGTCGGCGGCGTAAGTGAAGTTCATCGGTGACTCGGGCCAGATCACGAAACGCGGCGAGTTGTCGTTGGGGAGATTCTTGAGAGCGTTCGTGGTCATGGACCAGTGACGGTCGCGTAACTCGTTCATTTCGTTGTCGCTCTTTTCGAGGTTCATCGGGACGTTTGGTTGTAGCGCGACGACCGTGACCGGCGATCTTGTTGCTGAGTAGACGTCCGTTTCGAAGAGCGGCGAAACTGAAATTGTTAGCGGCACGAGTTGCGCGACACAGCCCGAGATAATGATCACGCGGGTGCCACGCAACGTCAGCAGAAGGACGACTGCCGCATTGATCGCGACGATGAGGAAGCTGACGGCGTAGACACCGCCCCAAACAGCAGGCTGTACCAATGCTGGATGGTAAGCCTGAGAGTAACCGAGCGCGTTCCAGAGTTGGCCCGTTACGATGAGACGCGCCCACTCCGTTGCGGGCCAAAAGACAGGAGCGAGCAGCACGGCCCAACGGCTCCAGTGTTTGATTGCCAGCGCGAGCAGGAATGCGAAGAGGCCGGGAAAGACGCCGACCACGAGCGCGCCGGGAAGTAACAGCAGGTAAGCGACAACCGTTGGCAGCCCGCCATAGTGAATCATTGAATACGTGAGCCAGTAACACGAGCCGTAGAAAAAAGCGGTTCCGGCGGCCCAGCCGAGCAGGAATGCTCTCGCTGGAGCGGGACGCCGCGCTATCACGACCATTAGTGGGACCAGCGCGATCCACGCGAGAAAAGAAAGTTCGAAGTTAGGGAAAGAGAGGATGAGAAGTATGGCCGTGGCTGCGGCCGCCGCCCACTCAACTCGCGTCGGAAACTGCACGCGCGAAGTTTATCAAAGTGAGGCAAAAATTTTTTTCGCGGGCGGTGAAGCAGAGTGAATGTGAGTGGTCAGATCGCCGTAAATTGACGCAAAAAGACAGAAAACGTCACCGTCATAGTGACAAAAATCGGTAGAGGACTTACGCGATTTGCAGCCGGGATTTTCGGGGTCAGCAGTTTAAATGCGGGAAGACCCGGTCATTTCTGACCGAGTCCGCGTTTCGGGGGGAAGCACTGAAGGGTCGCTCGGAAGGTAGCTGGCGCAGCGGCAGGCGGCGCTCAGGGGATGTTGGCGGCGGGGGCACGGTCGACGTTTTGTCTGTTCCGTGTCGTGCCGGTTCTTCCTTGAGCACACGCTGTGCCAGGAATCAGCTACGCACTCTCTGTAACGAGTAAAAGGTGATCCTGAAAGCCGACGATGGTGACTCTGGTTTCGCGAGGAATCGTCTGCCGGTCAAAAGATTTAGCCGTCCACAACTCGCCATCTGCTAACACCGATCCCTTTGGATTTAGATCCGTGTTTACCACCGCAGAGGAGAAGACCGTTGGAAGAGTTGGACGACGCTTCTTACTGCGCGCCTGGACGAAGAGTTTCAGGAAGAACATTAGTTACCCATCGTCACTTGCCGCTGCAACGCGATCGCTTCCTGGTTGTTGGGATCGATCGTGATCGCGCTCTGCGCGTACTTGCGCGCTTCGCCGCGGTCGCCGCGTTCGAGAAAGATCTTGCCGAGCAGAATGTGCGCGTCGATCAGTTTCGGGTCCCAGAAGATCGCCGTCTTCAACGCCGCAATCGCTGCTTCCTGATCGCTGCGGCGCAGATTGATGCGTCCACTCAGCAAATAAGCCTCGGCGTTCGTTGGTTCGATCATCACGACGCGATGCAGCTCGGGCAGCGCTTCTTCGTCGCGGCCGGCCTGGTAGAGATCGCGCGCTTTCATCAACAGATCCTGCGTGGCAGAACTCGGCGAATTGACTTCCGCCGTCAGCCGCTTGCCGCGATCGAGATTGAACACTTCCTCACGATTCAGCACGTCGCGCATACGCAACGTGACGCCGCTCGTCGTCTGCGACTTCTGCCACTCGGTTTCCCACTTCGCGTAAGCGCTTTGCAGGTAGCGGCGCGCCTGATCGTCGGCGGCTGCGGCCGCTTCAGTCTTGCCGATCTTCGTTAACGATTTAGCAAAGAGAAAGTAAGCCTGACCGTCGCGCTGGTCCGCTGTGATCACGGGCCGAAACTGCTCCGCGGCATCGGCGTACTTGCCGCTCAGAAACAGCGCGTAACCGTAGTTGAAATGGACCATCGGATCGTTGGGCGCCGATTCGGCAGCGCTCTTGAGAAACTCTGTCGCCTGGTTCAGCAGTCTGGTTCGTTCCGCGTCGTTCTTGTTTTCGCGCGCCGCCTGGATTGCGACCGCGCCGGCGTTGTTATAGACGCCAATCAGCGGCAGATCGCTCGAAAGCGGCACGACGGTCGCGAGCGCGCGGCCGTAATCGCCGAGTTTTGTGTAGCCAAGACTCGCGTAGAACGCAGCCTCCGCGTAGTGCGGCTCTTTCTTCTGTAACCGGGAAAAGTATTCGGTGGCGTCTTTCCAGTTGCCGAGACTCATGTAGCCGCGACCCAGCTCGAAGGCGGCTTGGGGATAGACCGCGCCGCCGAGTGCTTCGGCGTAGTAGTGCAGCGCGTTCTTGAGATAGTTCGCGCGCAGCTCATCGCGCAGTGGCAGTTGCACGGCTTTGACGTAAGCCTCGAAAGCTTTCTGCGGGATCTTGGTGGCTTCCTGCACGATCTGGTTTTGCGAGTAGGGCAGAGCTTTGTCGCGTTGATAAAGAATCTGGTATGCGAGCCGGCCGTGAATGTCTTGCAGGGTGGTGAGTAGACCACCGTAGTCAAACTGGCGCGTGGCCCAACCGCCGTCGAGTACCTCGCCCATTGTGCGGCCTTCATTGACCTTAATCACGCGCGCAGTGACCTGGACGTATGCCTCTGTGAGTGGTTTTTCCTGGTTATTGTTTTTGGTTTCGTTTGGAGTTGCGGGTGGCGTGACGGAGTAACTGCCGATGACGATCATCGTTGCTTTGGCCTGGCGCGCGAGTTTGATGGCGGTCGCACGCGAGGGAATCACGGTTTCCGGCAGTCGCAGGCTTTGATACGCGAGGTCACGCTCGTCGCTGGAGACGACGATCAGTCCGGGTTTGTTGAGCAGTTCGGTGAGCGCGTCGGCGAAACTCTCGCCGACCCAGTTGTACTCGGCGCGATTGGACGTATTCTCGAACGGCAACACCATCACGACGTCCGCCGACGCATTCTGCGCCGCTGTGGGGGTGGTGGTGAGTGGCGAAATCAGAGTTAAAAAGAGAAAAAGTGCAGTAAATAATCGCAACTTCAAAGCGCAAACTCCTCGAAAGAGACTCAGAGGAGTAACTGTAGCAGAAAGTTGTATTGAGGGCCTACATGGTCCGTTCCCCGCCGCTTGCCTCAAGTCGATATAGCCACAAAGAAGCACAAAAGGCACAAAGTTTAGCAAATTCCTTTGTGCTTCTTGTGCTTCTTTGTGGCTAACTACATCGAGTAAACGAGTTCGACTTCTTCCGCGGGAAGGGGGTTCAGGGACAGGTCGGGATCCGCGTCGCGGTGGGCGTCCTGGGCGAGGAGGTGCAACACGCTCTCTTTGTCCACCGGCCGCGAGAATAAGAAGCCCTGCCCGTATTCACAGCCAAGCATCTTCAACTGCTGATACTGCTCTTCCGTCTCGATGCCTTCCGCAATCACTTCCATCCCGAGATTGCGCGCCAGGGTGGAAATCGTGCGCACGATCGCGTTGTCGTTGTCCGTCGTCAGGCGCGACACAAACGACCGGTCGATCTTCAAATAGTTCAACGGAAAACGGTGCAGGTAACTCAGCGACGAATAACCCGTACCAAAGTCGTCGATACTGAGCTGCACGCCGAGCGCGCGCAACTGCTTGAACATCAGGGCTGCCGCTTCCGCATTCTCCATCACGACGCTCTCGGTGATCTCCAGCTTCAAACAGTGCGGACTCAACTTGCTCACCGCCAGCGCTTCCTTCACGCGCTCGATGAAATCACTTTGCGCCACCTGCCGCGCCGAAAGGTTCACACTCAAACTCAGCGACCGATGACTCGGGTGGTCCAACTGACACTCGCGAATGTGCCGGCAAGCTTCCTGCAACACCCACTCGCCAATCGGCACGATCAAACCAGTCTCTTCCGCCACCGGAATGAAGTCAGCCGGCGAAACCAGACCGCGGCGCGGATGGTTCCAGCGCACCAGCGCTTCAAAACCCGCCAACCTTCCGGTCTGCAACGAAACGATCGGCTGGTAGTAAACACAAAACTCTTTCTGTTCCACCGCCTGCCGTAAATCGCTCTCCAGTTGCAATCGCGAAACAGCGCGCGCGTGCATGCCGTGATCGAAAACTTCGTAACGCGCCTTGCCGTTTTCTTTCGCGCGATACATCGCCGTATCGGCGTCGCGCAGAATGTCTTCGGGCCGATCGTATCCGGTCGAACTCAAAGCGATACCAATACTCGAACTCGCAAACGCCGAATTCTTGTCGAGCACAAACGGCTGGCTCAGCTCGTCCTGAATTCTTTGCGCAACGCGCACGGCGTCGGTCGCATCGCTCATCCCGCTCAACAAAATCGCAAACTCGTCACCACCAAAACGCGCGAGCGTATCAACCGGCCGCAGCGCTCGCTCCAGACGTTCAGCAAAAGCAACGAGCAAAAGATCGCCATGCGTGTGGCCCAAACTATCGTTGATGTTCTTGAAGCGATCGAGGTCGAGAAACAACACGGCAAACATGTGGTTCTCACGGCGTTTCGAGTTATCGATCTCGGCTTTCAACAACTCCGTGAACATCGCGCGATTCGGCAAACCCGTCAGCGAATCGTGAAACGCCGCATGACGAAAGTGTTCCTTCGTCTCTTCCAGCACGCGGCTGATGCGTTCCTGTTCGGCGATGTAAGCGTTGAGCTCCTGAACGTGACGTTCCGCTTGTTCCGCGCGTTCGTGCTCGGCTTCGGCGCGCGCGCGCTCAGCCTCTTCAGCGTGTCGCGCCGAAGCTTTCACTTCGCGCATGTAACGGTCGTAGCTGAAGTAGACGATGATGACGATCGGGATGCAGACGAGAAACGCCCAGAAGCGTGCCGTGCCGAGACTGCTGACGATGAAACCCGCGCCCGCCGCGCCCGCAAAGTAACTGATCGAGATCCAGAGAAAGTTGCGGGTCCACATCCGCCACAGCGACTCACCCACTTTGAACGCGTGGGCCATCGCGCCCAGACCGGTATGGACCACGTACTGCACGATACCCATCAAACAAAGTCCGATGATGGCCATCGAGGATCCGTGAGCAAAGAGAGACGTCGAAGCTCCAAACGTGAGGTTCAAAACCGTGGCGTTAACCAGAATCGCGCACGCCAGCGCGCCGCCACCGAAAGCAACCGTGCGTGGCTTGCGACTGATGCGCAGCGCCGAACAAACACCCGTGAGCGCGCCAATCAATATCGCAGCCTCGCCGCCGTAAAGCAGCAAGGCGATGAAGACGAACGTATCTTCGACGGTGATGTTGAGATTGATCTGCGGGATGCGGATCGCGATGCGCGATCCAATCACGACGGTGATGAGGGTGAGCAGCAGGAAGTAACCGCCAACCAGACCGCGCGGAAGTGTGTAGGCCGCATACAGGCAGGCCGCCGCGCCTGCCGCGACGACCAGCCACATGTAAATTCCGGTAAGTTGTTGTCGTAGAGTTTTCATCCGCACGTTTCAGAGGTCGAGGTCGAAGTAGAGTTACTTCATGGCTGGTCCACTATCGCCGAGCGAGCAGTCGCCGAGAGCGTAACCATCACCAAGCGCATAGCCGTCGCCGAGGGCGTAACCATCACCGAGCGCGTAACCATCGCCAAGTGCATAACCGTCACCGAGCGCGAAGCCGTCGCCCAGCGCGAAACCATCGCCGAGCAGCAGCAGGTTGCTGAAGAAGAAGGAACCACCAAACAACGGCGAGCCATCGCTCTTCGTCAGGTAGCTGTTGAGCGTGACTGTCTTGACCCACATGTTGTAGTTGAGGCTCTGCGAGACGAGACCATCGTTTTCACCGTCGCCCCAGAGATAACCCTGGCCGTAACTGACCTGATACTTGTTGACGAGATCCTTGCCGCTGATCGTGGCGCGGCGCAGCACGAGTCCCTGGTTCCACGGAAAGGTCAAACCCGCGACCGTGGTTTGTGCGGCCGGCGCGGTTTGCGTCAAGAGATTCGAACCGAAAGTTGGTTTCAGCAGTCCGAGCAGATCGCCGCGAACAATCTTCGCGAGACTCACAGCGCCCGCAACGTTGAGTTGACCCGCGCCCTGATCGAAGGTGTTGAAGCCGTCGAGTGGCTGGGCGGTGTACATCAACAGCATCTTGATCGTGTTCGGCGTCAGACTGGAGTTTGCTTCGAGCATCACGGCCGCGGCGCCGGCGACAACAGGCGCCGACATCGACGTACCGCTGAGATACATCAGCTTCATGTTGCTCGTCGAATACTTGTTGGTTTCGAGTCCCGGATACTCCTGGAGCAAATTGTTGTTCGCTGCTTCCGCCGAGATGATCTTGTTACCAGGCGCGACGAGATCCGGTTTGATGAGGTTGTCGTAATGCTTGAGACCGTAGGAATCGACTGAATAACTGCGCGTTGGCCCACGCGAGCTATAGCTCGTGACGGCATCATCATCGCGGCCGTCGGTGCCGAAGCTGTTGCTCGCGCCGACGGTGATTGCCGACGGTTCGTTGCCGGGGCAATGAATCCCACCGTAAACCTTGTTGCCGTGGGCGTCCTTGCCGAGGTTACCGGCGGCCGCAACCACGACCACACCGGCGTTAACGAGTTTGCGCACCGCGTTGCAGATCGGATCGTCCTCGTAGGAGTTGACGGCCGGGGTGCCGAGACTCATGTTGACGACCTTCACGTTGTAAGTGCCTTTGTTGGTGAGCAGCCAATCGAGTGCGGCGAGCACGCCGGAAACGCGGCCGACGCCTTGCGAATCGAGTACGCGTAGATTGACGAGATTCGCGCCGGGCGCGATGCCTTCATACGCGCCTGCGGTGGGCGCGCCGTCACCGGCCGCGATCGCAGCGACGTGTGTGCCGTGTCCCCACGGATCGTCGGTGCGGTTCTCGCCGGTGAAGTCTTTACTGAATTTGATCTTGCCTGTGGTCGCGAACGACTTGTGGTTCTTGTCGATGCCTGAATCGAGCACGGCGATCGTCACGCCGGAGCCGTCGAGATTGTTTGTGCCGAGCAGCGTCTTCTGCACGCGTATTTGCTGCGTTCCGGTAGTGGTGACCAGATGACCCGAACTGCGCACCGGCGCGTCGAGAGAAATGTAAGAGACGTTGGGATCGGTCGCGAGCACCTGGACGTCGTTTGCCGCTACGTCGACGATGCGAATGTTGAGCGCTGAGAGCACGTTGACGAGCAGACCGCCGACCGTGTTCAGCAAGCCGCCGAGCAGGCTGGTGGAAGTGGTCGAGACTGACTGCACGATCACCTTGACGTGTTGATTGCCCTGACCTGAAAGGATGAGCTCCTGTAGATCCGGCGAGATCTTGGTGTTGACGAGATTCGTCGCGGGCGCGCTGGCGGCGGCGCGGACTTTCGTGTTCGTGGAGACGGTCAGTGCCGTGCAGAGCGAGAACAGCACTGCAAGTGTCACAAGGCGTTTCAGGACTTGGGGGCGAGACATCAGTTTCTCCAGGGGGCGTCCAGTTTAGTTAAAGCTAACGGTGCTCGAAAAATTCGAGCGCAGCCCTAGTGCTAGCTCCGTGCCACATGCGCTTTTTTGCGAATTGTGTCGATTCTGTTAAGGAAAGCGAGGAGTTTGGGTTGTACTGGCCCAGCGCGCGATTCATCAGTAATCATTCAGACTGACGGCTCACGGGGTCAGACTGAAAGAGTTCGGTCTGCGTGCGGTTGTTGTTAGAAAACAGGCGTCCGCAGGGTATTAAATAAGTGATGAAGGTGAAGATCGTTTGCGGTGTGTTGCTGGTGCTGTTGGTCTCGAGTGTTGCCACGGCGGCGGTGAATGTGCGGCTCGTGACTGATGAGGCTGATGCTGTTTTGGTGATACTTGCCAAACGAAAAGCGAACCAATCGATTACTGAGGCCGACTGGAAACGCGTGTTTCAGAGTGAGGGTTATGTGCGGCTGAAGCAGCGCGAGACGTCGATGAAGCGTTCGTTTGAGGACGCGGACTTCAAGACGTTCGTCATGTCGGACCAACTGCTCGCACGCACAAGCGCGCTCGAGGAAACGCTCGCCCGCTGGAAACAGGCAGACGCGTCGCGTGCGGCAGGTTTGGCGCTCGCCTACCTGCCAAAAGACGCAAACATCCGCGCGAAGATCTATCCAGTGATCAAGCCACGCGAAAACAGTTTTGTGTTCGACGTCGATCACGACCCGGCGATCTTTCTCTATCTCGATCCGGCGGTAAGCCGCGAGAAGTTTGAGAATACGCTCGCGCACGAGCTTCATCATATTGGTTACGGTTCGACTTGCCCGCGCAAGGACGTCGCCACCGCGATCGAGAAGTTGCCGCAGAATACGAAAACGTTATTGAACTGGATCAGCGGGTTTGGCGAGGGGTTCGCGATGCTCGCCGCCGCGGGTGGACCAGACGTGCATCCACACGTTGTGAGCAGTGCGGAGGATCGGGCGCGTTGGGACAAGGAGGTCGCGAACTTCAACGACGACCTGAAGAAGATCGATGCGTTCTTTGTTGACATCCTGAGAGGGAACTTGACTGAGGATCAGACTCGCGAAAAGGGCTTCTCGTTTTTTGGTGTTCAGGGACCGTGGTACACCGTCGGCTGGCGCATGGCGGTGCTCATTGAGAAGACTTACGGGCGCGCGAAGTTAATCCAGTGCATGTGCGACCAGCGCCTCTTGCTCGCGACCTACAATCGCGCCGCAGCAAAATACAACCGCCACACTCATAAGCCACTCGCCCTCTGGTCCGCCCCGATTGTGAACGCCGTTCGCTGACGGAGTTCAAGTTTCGTATCACATCTAGTAATTCCAGTTTTGCTGCGGCACGTTGTTACCTCGCCTCACATCCGGTGGCAAAGCCGTGGCGGATAAATATTTTGCAGCAGATCCTGTCTTCACCGCGGTGGCGATGACTTCAGTCGCCGTGATCGCAAACAGGATCGCGAAGGTTACATCGCGGATCTCGTGGCGGTTGCTTGTCTGAACTGAGTCCTTGTCAGGATCTCGCGGATCCTGATTATCCTGCCGCCGAGTTCAGATGTATTCTCCCGCAGCGAAGACATCCCAGACTCGAAGATAGATATCCCAGACTCGAAGATAGTCATCTCACAGCTTTGCCTGAACGTCGCTTGCGAACTGATTTCTCTGTGCGTCTCGAAAACGTGACGCCTTTGTTTACTGATGTGTACCCAACGGCACTGATTCAGAAACAGAGACCGTCTACTGTAACGCTCGTAACTGAAAAGACACCCGCAAGACGAGCAGAGCAAATCTCGCGAGCGGCAGTACAACGCGAGGAGCAGTTTTGGAATGGCGAAACGGTTGCTGATCGTCGACGACGAACCGAGTCTTTTGCGGACGCTCGAGGGATGTTTGCGCGCGGAAGGGTTCGACACCACTACCGCCCGCAGCGGCGCGGACGCGCTGGTGAAAGTCGCGCAGAGTGTTCCGGATGTGGTGCTCACCGACGTACGCATGCCCGGTATGAGCGGTTACGAACTCGCGCAACATTTGCGTAAGTCCCCGACGAACTGGTGGCGATGATCAAAAGCATTCTCAACCGGATCGAACGTACGCACGCGCAATCGCCAGACTGATCGCCCGCGCGCAGACCGACGGCAACAGTTTCACGATGAAAAACTCACGCAGACGGAGAACCGCATTGCGGCCTCCGTCGCACGTGGGTTGACCAACAAGGAGATTGCGGCTGAAATGGAGATCAGTGTGCGCACCGTTGAGAATCACGTCAGTCATATTCTCGACAAGAAACATTTCCACAATCGGGTCGAGATCGCGCGCTACGTCATGGAGCGCGGCGCGTAAAAAATTCGAAGCGCGAGCGTCAATCGCGGCTTCGCCGCCGGATGTGAGGCGAGGCTACGCCTCGGCGGTGCCCTTGGGTTCGGGCTCGGGCCATCGGCCAAAGGCCATACGAAGGGCAAAGCCCGGTTTCTTTCTTGCAGTGAACGGCGTGGCAGAGCCACGCCTCATATCCGGCGGCGAGGCCGCAGCGTCAGTACCAGGACTTCGAAGCCGCAGCGTCAGTACCAGGACTTCGAAGCCGCAGCGTCAGTACCAGGACTTCGAAGCCGCAGCGTCAGTACCAGGACTTCGAAGCCGCAGCGTCAGTACCAGGACTTCGAAGCCGCAGCGTCAGTACCAGGACTTCGAAGCCGCAGCGGTCAATCCCATTGCTTCGAAGCCGTAGCGGTTACACCAGTCCATTTTGTGCAAAGCAGACCGGCAAACTTCGAAGCCATACACAACTGCCGCGCCTTGTACGCGCTTGCGTCGAGCACCTTGTCACTGTAATCCCGCCAAACAGAGTCTGCGCCAGCGGCTCGCTTTTCAGCCGCAGATAGTTGTACCGCAAAAACGCAGTACAGGATGCTCGAAAGGTACATGGGCACGCGCTTCGGCGACGATGACCAGAACATGAAGCTGCCGGACCTGAGATCGAAGACTGTTCCCGATCCGAAATACGTGATGGCCGTCGACGGCAATGAGCCGCGTTTTCGTGGACCACACACGACATTCGTTGGTGAGATAATTATGCTGCCTTACGACGACCGGCTCGAGCAATGGATACATTGCGACGGCACGATGTTGCTGAAACGCCAGAATCCTGGTTTGTATGGCTTGCTCGGGGACAGGTTCTGTAGTAACGAGCAACAGTTTGCGCTGCCCGATCTGCGCAGTGCGGCGCCGAAGAACTTCACTTACTACATCGCACCGGAAGGAGTCCTTCCTCAACGAGGCTAACGCGCAACGATCCTTATCGGCGTTGTTCTAAAATCACTTTCTTCTCTGTGCCTCTGTGTCTCTGTGGTTAATGAATTTCTTAGCAAAACAACCACAGAGCACAGAGGCACAGAGAAGGGCGAGCTGGTGAGTTTAGGGCAAAGCGATCCTTAGCGACGCGGATAACCCAGCGTGTTGAGGTTCGCGGTGATCTCATCGAGGACGGTCGCGTCTTCGATGGTGGGTGGGATGCGATAGTCAGTACCGTCAGCAATCTTCTTGATCGTGCCGCGCACGATCTTGCCCGAGCGAGTCTTGGGCAGACGGTTCACGACGGTCGCCATTTTGAACGACGCAACCGGACCGATCTTATCGCGCACCAAGTGAATCAGCTCAGTGACAATCTCTGTGTGCGATCTTTCAATACCGGCTTTGAGCACGACCAGTCCGAGCGGCATCTCACCTTTCACTTCGTCTGCAACTCCGATCACGGCACACTCAGCGACGTCCGCATGTGACGCCAGCACTTCCTCGAGCGCGCCGGTCGATAGCCGATGTCCGGCGACGTTAATGATGTCGTCCGTGCGGCTCATGATCCAGAGATAGCCGTCTTCATCCTTGTAACCAGCATCCGCGGTCTTGTAGTAACCAGGATAAGCCGTGAGATATGAATCAACATAAGCGTCGTCGTTGTTCCAGAGCGTCGGCAAACAACCCGGCGGCAGCGGCAGCTTGATCGCGATGTTGCCGATCTGATTGTCATTCACTTCGACGCCGTCGTCGTTGAGCACACGAACGTCATAACCCGGCACGGCTTTACCACACGAACCCGGTTTGACCGGCAGCAACTCCAGACCAGTGCAGTTCGCGCCGATGGGCCAGCCGGTTTCCGTTTGCCACCAGTGATCGATGACGGGCACGCCGAGTTGTTTCTCGGCCCACGCGAGCGTGTCCGGATCGCAACGCTCGCCTGCGAGAAACAACGTGCGAAAGTTTTTCAGCTCGTACTTGCGCAAGTATTCCCCAGCATGATCTTCGCGTTTGATGGCCCGGAAAGCAGTGGGCGCGGTGAAGAAAGCGCGTACTCCGTGTTGCGAGATGACGCGCCAGAACGCGCCGGGATCCGGTGTGCCGACGGGTTTGCCTTCGTAAAGCACGGTCGTGTTGCCGTTGAGCAGTGGTCCATAAACGATGTAGGAATGACCGACCGCCCAACCGAGATCGGAAGCAGACCAGAAGACTTCGCCCGGTTCCGTGCCGTAGACGTTTTTCATGGACCACTTCAGCGCGACGAGATGGCCGCCGTTGTCGCGTACGACGCCCTTTGGAATCCCGGTGGTGCCGGAGGTGTACAGGATATAAAGCGGATCGGTCGCAGCTACGGGTATGCAGTCAGCGGGTTTTGCTTTTTCCAGTGCGTCGTGCCATTCGACATCGCGACCGGTGATGAGATCAGCCTTGAGTTGCGGCCGTTGCAGGATGAGGCAACGTTCGGGTTTGGCTTTCGCGGCAGCGATCGCCCTGTCGAGCATCGGCTTGTAAGGAACGAGGCGATTGATCTCGATACCGCAGGAGGCGGAGACGATCAGTTTCGGACGCGCGTCGTTTATGCGTGTCGCCAATTCATCAGCGGCGAAGCCGCCAAACACGACGGAGTGAATCGCGCCGATGCGCGCGCACGCCAGCATCGCGACGACTGCTTCCGGAACCATCGGCATGTAGATGATCACGCGGTCGCCGGTGGCGACGCCCTGTTGTTGCAATGCGCCGGCGAACAGCGCCACTTCGTTCAGCAGCTCGCGAAACGTGCAAGACTTGATGGTGCTGGTGACAGGACTATCGTAGATGAGCGCGACTTGTTCCGCGCGGCCGTTCGCGACGTGTACGTCGAGCAAGTTGTAGCAGGTGTTAACGAGAGCACCGGAAAACCAGCGACAGAAAGGCGCGCGTGAAGTGTCGAGTACTTGGTCCCAACGCCGATACCAGTGAATCGCTTCCGCGGCCTCGGCCCAGAAACTTTCCGGTTCGCGCAGCCAGTTGCGATAAGTTGCTTCGTACGCTCCCTGCATAGCCGCACTCAAAAGAGCTGCAAGATGACCAGCCCCTTACGGTAATCAAAAGTCGTGACAAACGTTTGCAGAAACAACGATCCAGCTACTGCGCCGTGCTTACTCAATTTCTGATCGCCCGCAGTTCCTTTGGCGTAGATCCAGATCGGCACGTCGACCAGCTCGGTTGTTTCGAAGCGCAGCTTGATCTTGTCCTGGCGCGGCGGTCCATTGTCAGCCGGCACGTCAAGTCCGATCTTCTTCGCCGTTGACGACGAGAATGCAACCGAGGTTGCTATCCCTGTATCGAACAGCAAGTTTGCTTTTTGTCCGTTGAACTGAACGTCATGCACGACCGGAACGAGGTAGGTTAGCTGGAAAGGGTTAGTCTCCTTCGAAGCCATGCGCAGCACTGCGGTCGTGTCCGCACTGTATTTAGGATCTTTCGGGTCGGTCAGCTCAGGCGGTGTCTTTTCCAGAAAACGGATTACCTTGTTCTTGAAATCGAGTTGCATAGTCTGGCCTTCAAAAAAATCAGACCCGAGCATGCCAAAGATTTCCAGCGCCGCGGCTTTGCTAACTTCCGCCAGCGAACCCAGCCTCATTTGTAAGCCTTTTACTTTGCTGTCGCCAACTCGAACCTTCGGAACGATCGCGAACGAGTAAATCGAATCATTTCTGCCGTTTATTGGTCCATTGGCAGAATAACCAGCCTTCAAGTCATACTTCGTCAACATTGAAGCATCGATGAGCGAGTGTTCCGAACCGGTCGCGACGATCACGTTTACGTCGACGTTGTCTTTGATCTTCGCGGGCGCCACGACGAAACCGGCCTTGATTGAGAACGGTATCTCGTTCGCAGAGGGAGCGGCAGGCGACTGAGCCGCGCTGGGCACAGCCAGCAACAACAAACAGAGCAGCAAGCGGATGGGGCTAAGCATCAAGAATCTCCTTTCGGCGGTGAAGGCAAATTCAGTCCTGAGCGACGTGCAGTTTATCATTGCGCGCGCCGCTACCAGGATCTTCTAACGACGCACGTCGGGTGCTATTATTTGCCTGTTACCTGCAAGACTGCCATGAGCGAAACTCTTCATTTCAACCTTGGTCTGTTGTTGCTGTGCTTCACCGTATTCGCCTGTGCGGGAGCAGTGAGATCGCAAACGGTGAACTCACCAGTACGCGACGGCCAGCGCGCGATGGATGATTACGATCGCGACATCAATCGCATGAAGAATGATGCCGCCGCGGTGCGCGAACGAAGGCGCAGTCTGTTTCCGCAGATCAATGACGACTTTCAACGCGTGCAGGTGATTCACAACGAACTCGTCCGCATGTTGCAGTCAGAGAAAGGCCTCGACTACGGCCGTCTCGCCGATCTGACCGGCGACTTGAAGAAGCGCGGCACGCGGCTGCGCGAAAATCTTGCATTGCCGCAAGCTGAACAGACCAGCACGGAAGCAAAACGTCCAGACGCGATCGACGACCAGCAGTTGAGAAAAGATATCGTAGCGCTGCACGATCTGGTGGTGAGTTTTATCGGCAGCCCGTTATTCAAGAACCTCGGCGTGGTCGATGCGAAGGTAATGGATGAAGCGAGCGGCAATCTCGACCACATCATCGATCTCAGCGACGCAATCAAAAGAGCCGCGAAGTTACTGGACAAAAAAGGAGTGGGTCCAAAGGCTCATCCCTGAAGACCCACTCCCGAGTTGCTCGCGTCTGATCGAATGTCAGAACACGTAGCGTAGTTGAATGCGGCCCGAACGGTAACTTCGTAACGTGGTGTTCGGTCCACCATTCAGTTCCGGTTGATTGAAGAACTGGTTGAAGACGTCTCCATCGCTCAGGCCACCCACGCTGGCTGCATCCCAGGTAAAGATCGGATGGTTGAAAACGTTGAAGAAGTCCATACGGATCTCGAACCGGTGGTCTTCGAACCACGGCATCTTGATCGCTTTCATCAAACTCACGTCAAAACGATTCATCGTTGGCGCCCGCAAAGTGTTTCTGCCGACGATGCCGGTACGAATGGCCGGATCGACAACGAAACGCGCGTCGTTCAACGCGATCGGAGTGACGAAGTCGTTGGTGCAATAACCCGTCGGTGACGGAACATCGCACAGGTCGTTGAAGATGGCCACGGAGTTCCGCGGCGCATTCGGATTGTTCAGCGCGGGACGATCGTTGGTAGCAACACCGTCGCCGTTGATGTCGAAGCCATTCAGGTAAGCCGTCTCCGGCGCACCCGACTGAATTCGCCAAATGCCTGACAGCGTAAAGCCGCTGGTAGCCCCACGGAGAAAACGGTTTCCTTTAAGCGTTGGCACGTCGTAAAGGAACGTGAAACTGGCCGCGTGCGGCACGTCGTAAGACGCGACCGAACGATCAGCTCGCCGTCCGCCAAACAGATCCAGCAAGTCAGAAGTACGGCTCGAACCACCGGAAGTTACGAACACTTCACTGTTCACGTCGTCGATAGCTTTGGAAAACGTGTAAGCGAACCGGAATAGCAGTCCGGTGCGCAGTCCACGCTCCAAACGCGTTTGTAACGAGTGATAGTTTGAGTCGCCCGCATTGGTTCGCGGTTGAATTGGACCACGATCCGGATGAACGCGCAGACCAGTCGCCGGGTTGAGCGGATTCAGCTCTTCGTTCAGAAACAGGTGAATGCCGCGCGAGCCTACATACGCAACGTCCCACACCAGACCCAAAGGAAGTTGCCGCTGGATGCCAAAGTTCCAGACGTAAGTCTTCGGGTTATGAAGGTTCGTTGTGACGGTAGATACCGCCGCGAGTGGATTTGGAGCCGGCGCCACTGTCGGGAGCGTAGTGGTCGCATTGGCAAAGCCGCGGCCGCCAACAGTCGCGCCCCGAGTCGTGATACCGATCGCGTTCGGCGGCGAAGCGATCGTATTGCTCAGAATGTTGTTGAAGTAGATATCGTAGTTCACCGCGAAGCCGCCGCGAACCACGGTCTTGTCCTCACCAAACAACCAGCGGCCCCACTTCGGAGTGTAGGCAAAACTGAAACGCGGCGCGAAGTTGTTCTTATCCTGTTTAACTTCGCAGCGAGTCAGCAGCGGCACGCCGAAGCCGCAAAACGCCGGGAAGGGCGCTGTGTTTTGCGCCACGCCGTAAAGCTCGTAACGCAAGCCAAGATTTAGCGTCAGGTTTGGCCGGACGCGCCAGTTGTCGTTGATGAAGTAAGCCTGATTCGTGACGTCCGGATGGTCGTCATTTGGACCAAACACTTTCGACGCAAACGTTCCCTGAGTGCCGGAGAAGTTGTCGATAAAGTTGCCGAACGCCGGAAACGCATCAACCCCACCGCCCGCTGCGTTGTTCGTAAACGAGAATGAACCGCGCGTGTTGATGGGCACGAACTGCTTTGCTCGCTGGACCATCACGTCGAATCCGGCGCGGAACGTGTGATCGCCGATCGTGTGCGAGATCGTGTCCTGGAATTGATAGTTGTTGAAGATACGGCCTTGTGGGAAAGTCGGATCCGGGCCGATGCCGGTTACTCGCGAAGCGCTACCGCCGAAAAGGATCTGCGGCGGAGCGTTGAGCAAGTCAGCATTGCGATACTGGAACACCACATTGAACCGGCCATAACCAAAGCGAAACTCGTTGGTCGTGTTCGGCGACAGTGTGTGCGTCCAGTTGATGTAAGCATTTTGCACGAGACTCGGGACGTCGACTTCCGTTCCCGGGAATTGCAGCGTTGAAAACTGCGGCACCTGGTTCGCGAAAAGTTGATCGTCGGCGAGATAGCGCACGCTGACGTTGTCTCTCTCGGTCGGCGTCCAGTCGACGCGGAAGAGATACTGAGTGTCGTCCACGGGTTGTGAACTGGTGCGCGTGGCGGTGCCGAACGGAATCGAAGGCCGGCCGCCACCAAGCGGAACGAGAAACACGCCGGTGGTTCCACGCAGATCGCCAATCGCCGCGAGATAACGATCGAGGTTTGCGCTTGTTCCCGCCGGGAAGAGCGCGCGCAGTTGCGCGACACCTTCCGCAGTCGGCACGACTGGCGACGACGTTACGCCACCTGCGCGAAATGGCGACCACTGAATGGTGCTGAAGAAGAACAGTTTGTTCTTGAGAATTGGACCACCAAGCGAGAAGCCGTAGTCGTTCTCAATCGTGACCGGTTTCTTTGTCAATCCCAGACCAGCTTTTTCGAACGGGGATAGCGCGGAGAGTTTGCTGGGAATGATGACGTCGTAAACGGAGCCGTGAAACTTGTTCGTTCCACTCTTTGTGATCACGTTTACGACAGCGCCGCCGGCACGGCCATATTCAGCCGAGTAGTCGCTTTGCAACACGGTCACTTCGTTGTAACCGTCGCGCAGCACGGGTTGATAAAACTGTCCCGTGATGGAGTTGTCGTTGTTATCGAGACCGTCGATGAGCTGGTTATTAGCGCGAGCGCGCAGACCGTTGACGGAGAACTCCGTGCCTTGCACGAAGCCGCCCGCCAATGGGCCAGGATCGACTACGCCGGGGAACGTGAACACGAGGTTGACGGGATTCAAACCCTGAACCGGAAGTTCAGTGATCTGTCGCGTCCCGACTGTGTTGACACGTGCGCCGTCCTGAGTTTGCAGCTCGATGCCGGTGCCTGAGGTTACGGTTACGACCTCAGTGGGATTACCAACCTCGAGCGGAAAAACAGCTTCGGCGGTTTGGGCTGCGGCCACCACTACTTCGCGGGTCGCAGTCTTGAAGCCGGTGGCGGTGACCTCGACCTTGTAGGCGCCAGGATCCACTGCGTCGAGACGATAAGTTCCATCCTGTTGTGAAATCGTTTCGCGAGTGACGCCAGTCGCTGTGTTAGTGATCTTGATATTGGCGGCGGCGATCGCCGCGCCGTTCGGATCGGTGATGGTGCCGACCACGAATCCCTTGCTTGTTTGAGCCATCGTAGTGGGCACGATGACGAGCACCAAAAAAATGGCGCACGTAATCAGGTATTTCAATCTTTCCATCTGTTGACCTCCGGTATTTCGGACTTCCTTAGTCGACGCCAGCTTTGAGTTTTTCGGAGCCGGCGTGGAGATGCGCGGAGGCGCAACTGGTGGGCCAAGGTTGGTGAGAACAGAGATCAGCCTGCGAGTGGAGCGAAGAGTTTTCGATTCGGATCAGCGCCTATCCAAATCTGTAAACTTCTTCAAAAAGGAGGATCGTTTTCGCGTGTTGCTGACTGTACGAAACTTTGAAGACGCGAAAAATTCAGTGCGGTTGGTATTTTGGATCGTGGTCCAACATCACGAACGTCGTAGCCACAAAAAGGCACAAATGATCTTGTGCTGCTTTGCGGCTCAATTCTTACTGCATGACTGAGGGGAGTTTCTTTAGTGACTTCGCGATCATCTTGTTGAGTGATTTCTGATCCTTCAAAACTTTGCTCGCGGACATCGGTTTTGTGAACGCGAGTACTTCGCCGCTGCGGGCGTCGACGATGCCGACGGTGATCTGCGCGAAGGGAAAGTCCATGTTGAAGATGTTGATGAGCGAAAACGCTGTCTTGCCTTTCGTGAACACGCGGCCGGCGCCGCGAATGAAGACGAGCACATCAGCATCCTTATGTACGTTAAGTAGCATTACTTCGTCGCCGAGAGTGAAGCGCGCCTTTTTGATGTCCTTGGATTTTTTGGTGAGCTTCGGCAACAGGGCATCGTAACGGCCCTGAATATCTGCGAGCGTGTACTTGCGGGTTTCGTCCAGCGACGCGGGCTCAAACGAATTCGTCACGACGGTAATCTTCTTCGCCTGCAGCGCCTGACCCACTGCCTCGGCGGTTTTGCCGCTGATGTCAGCCGACTCGGCCACCATCATCTCCTGGCCTTTAGCGCTCTCTTTGACGATCTCGACCTTCGCCGGAAGAATCACGGCCGTACGGATCGTGACCTTCTTCCCGGTGATACTGGGGTGTAAATATTGAGCTTTGACTTTGGCCGCGTAAGAGTGAGCGAGCACGCAGCACAGGATCAGCAACAGGAAACGAACGCGTAATCTCATCACAGTCCTCCAGTCGGTTTTTATCGCCGGTGCGTTACTTCATCGACTCTCTCAGAACTGCGAGACGTCGGCGAACTCTCTCGGTGTCGATTGCGTTAGGCGCAAGCTCCAGGTACTTCGCATACTCGCTCGCGGCCTCCTGTTTTCGGTTCAGCTTTTCGTAAAGCATGCCCAAACCGCGATGCGCGTTCGTGTTGAAACGGTTCAGCTCGAGCGCTCGCAGGAACAACTTTTCGGCCTCGGCACTATTTGACTTCCACGCTTCCTGACCGGCGGGAGTTGCCATCAGCTCAGCGTCTTGCTCCTCGAGCGTACGTTTGGCGCGCGTCTTCGCCGCTTTTTTCTTCGAGCCGGAAGTGAGCTGTTGGTCACTGAGCTTCGCGTTGCGTGGTCCAAGCATGCGATACGACTCAGCCAGACAAAAGACGTTCTCCGATGAGTCAGGATGCAAGTCAACCAGCTTCTGACTGACGTAGACCGCCGAGCGAAAGCGTCCTTCGTTGATGGCGAGGTTGACGTCGTGGCGATCGACGGCTTCCATCACGGCGAGATAATCATCGCGCGCGGTTTTCGCCTCGTCTTCGGTCGGCTTCTTCGCATCGGCAGGGATGAGGCTGCTGGTGTACTTCACCCGCGCCTGTAGCTGCGGATGATCGTTGTAGAACGAATTCATCTGCTCGCCTTCGATGTCTCGCTGCATCGACTTGAACGAGTTTGGCATTCCCTCCGCCGCAAAGCCGGCGGCGATCGCGGCCTTCATGCCTTCGACGTCCGCTTCCTTTTCCTGATCCTTGCTATAGCCGAGCACGCTGATCGCGAGCATCAACGGCGAGATAGTGGCGATCAGATCGACTGCGAGTCCGGTTACGCCACCGACCGGATTCCACGTGCCGACAGTGTTGAGGATGTTGATAGTCAACATCATCTTGCGCACGGTGCGATTGCGCAGATAAGTGTGGCGGTGAGTAACGTGCGTGACTTCGTGCGCGACCACTGCGGCCAACTGGTTTTCGTCATCCAGCAACGCGAGCAAACCCGTGTTGATGTAGATCGAGCCGTTCGGCAGCGCGAAAGCGTTCGGCACCGGATCGCGCAACGCGCGAAACTTCCATTCGACGTTCTCGAGTTTCTGATTGGCGACGACGGCCGTGCCGACGCGGCTGAGATAAGCATCAAGACCGGTGTCGTGATAGACCGCGCCTTCTTTTTCGAAACGTTCGTCGAGCAGTTTGATTTCGCTGAGCAGATCCTGATCGACTTTGCCGAAGACAAATTTCTCGTCGTCGGTTTGCGTTGATGTTTGCGGCGTTTGTGCCGGGAGCCGCAGCGCACCGGCGCTTACCGGCAGCGATGAAACGAGCAAGCTGATCAGGAGCAGAAAGACTGGGCCAATTCTTTTGAGATTCAAGGCAGTACCTGATTCGGTGGGATTTAACTGCGAAAACTTGCCGAGAGTATAAGGCCAGATCCTTGCATCGCAAAGAAGCACAAAGCTGATGCCGCCTCAATGGATCACGTAGAAAGCAGTCTGCCGCGGGCGAAACCACTTCATGCCGTCCTTTGTGAGATAAGCATCGTCTTCCATCATGATCGTCACTTTCTGTCCGGCCCATTCGGGCACGGGCGTACTCGTGCTCAATTCGATCGAGGTGTAGGAGCCTTCGCGAAACGGAGGTTCCAACGGAGCGCCCGCTGTGGGACGGCGAAAGTCGACACTCGCGCCCAGCGCGTGTCCCTGGTTGCCGATCGAATGCGAATAGATCATCGCTTCGATACCAAGATTCTTCATGTCGGCCATCGTCGCGGCGTAAACTTCAAAACCTTTCGCGCCGGGTTTGATGTGTGTGAAGAGCGCGTCCTGAAGACGATTCGTGTTTTTCAGTGCTTTGGTGAGTCCTTCGGGAACGTCCTTTTCGCCTTCGCGCAACACGTAGCCCATCTTCTGCCAATCGGTGCTGAGGCCCATGTAGTTCAGACCGCAATCGATGTGAATCACGTCGCCGCGCTTTATCACCTCCGACTCTTCCGCGACACTCAGAAACTGCAGCGTCTTGCCCGTCTCCTGGTTCTGCCGCTGGATGCGCAGGTCGGGTTGAAACCAGACGTCGAGGCCGAGGTTGTTCACTTGTTGCAACCACCACCAGCGAACGTCGCCGACCGTCGTCTTGCCCGGCGTGATCACTTCGTTGGAAAACGCGCGCCGCGTGAGGATGTCTGTTAACTCAACCGCGGTGCGGTAAGTTTCCAGTTCTTCCGGCAAGCGCGTGTCCATGTACTCGACGATCAACGGCGCGGCGGAAACAAAACGCGAGGTGTAATCCGCGCCGAGAGTTTCGGATAAATACTTGTACGAGTCGTGAGTGAGGCTGCTGGTTACGCCGCGAGTGCCGCCCATGTTCAGCGCGATCGTTTTTGGTTTTCGTTCGTCGACGAGGCGGCGCAAAGTGTCGGGAACGTCTTTGCCGGGAGGATTCAACACTTCGAAAAAGTATTTCAGGTGCTCTTCGGGATAACGCACGAGCGCGATGCGATCGAGCTTGTCGCCGCCGCGATCCGCGAAGATGAAGAAGTCGCGCCGGCCGTCGTAGACGAGTGGCGGCGCGATGTAAGCCGTGACGGGATCGGAGTGAAACTCTTCGTTGACGACGATCCACATGTCGATCTTCTGTTGCCGCATCATCGGCAGCAGCATCGTGTTGAGACGTTTCTTGAGCCAGCTTTCGCGCACTGCTTGTTGTTCGCGCACCGGCAGCAGTTTTGGCAACGGCTCGACAGTTTGTGAAAAGATTATTGTCGGCGCAGCGGAGAGCAGAAGGAGTGCGCCAAGTATCAAGCCGGTAGCCGGCCTAAAGTTTCTCATTGACTTTACCTCGTCATTGCCACAAAGAAGCACAAGAAAACATCCAATGGGTTTCTACATTTTTACTCTTTTGCGCTTCTTTGTGGCAATAAACCGACTTCCAGGATAAAGCCAGTTAAACTGCTAATCGTTCTTCCGCGAGTCGATCCGCGGCCGCGTTGGTGGTGAGGCCTTGCGCTTGTGCGCTTGCGAAAATGCGCAGCAGCGTGTCGTAAATCTCGTCTACTTTTCTCGACGCCTGTTCTGGTTGCCAGCCCAACAGTTCGGTGCAGCCGTTGAGAATACCGCCGGCGTTTGCGACGTAGTCGGGCGCGTAGAGTATGTTTCGTTCCTGAAGCATTGCGCCGTGGCGTTCATCGAGTAGCTGGTTGTTGGCGGCGCCCGCAACGATCTGGACCTTCAGTTCGGGAATGGTTTGATCGTTGAGCACGCCACCGAGCGCACAAGGCGCGAAGACGTCCGCGCGCACGGTGTGGATCTCATTAGTTGCCACCGGCTCTGCGCCAACTTCATCAACGACCCGCGCGAGGTTGTTTTCGTTGACGTCGCTAACGATGAGTTTTGCTCCTGCTCCGTGCAACAGCTTCGCGAGGTGGTAGCCGACGTGGCCGCAGCCTTGCAGCGCGACTGTCACGCCACGCAAATCGTCAGTGTTCGAACGAAACTTGTGCGAAGCCTGGATGGCGCGAAACACTCCGCGTGCAGTATGCGGTGACGGATCGCCGGAACGATCGAGCAGACCGCCGACGTACTGCGTTTCCTGACGAACGATCTCCATGTCAGCCGGACTCGTGCCGACGTCTTCCGCGGTGATGTAACGACCCTTCAACGTATCGACGAAACGTCCGTGCTGGCGCAGGAGCGCTTCGCGATTCGCGCTCTTGTTGTCGCCGATGATGATCGACTTGCCGCCGCCGAGTGGCAGCCCCGGCAGTGCGTTCTTGTAAGTCATGCCGCGCGACAAGCGCAAAGCGTCGGTGAGTGCTTCTTCCTCGGTGGTGTAATTCCAGAAGCGCGTGCCGCCGACGGCTGGACCAAGCGCAGTACTATGAATGGCGATGATGCCGTGATAACCAGTAGCGGCGTCGTGTGCGATCAAGACTTTTTCGTGTGTGCTCGTCGGTTTCTCGATGATCTCCATGAAAGCATCTTACGTTTCGGAAACACGCGTTGTTGCAAACGTGGAAACACACGTGTACCCGCAAGGGAACACGTGTGCTAATTGATTGAAGAAGCTGAAAACTACTGCGACGCCTTCCGGTGTTGCAGCACGTTACAAGTATCAACAACGGTGGTTGGATCGATCGCGACGTCTCCTTCGTCGATGTGTTGAATGATGCCTTCTTTATCGATCACGAAGGTGGCCCGATTGCCGAAGCCTTGCTCTTCGTTGAAGACGCCATAATCCTTGACGACGGTGCGTTTGAAATCGCTGAGCAGCGGAAACGTGATGCCGAGTTGTTTGGCGAATTCGCGGTTGGCGGGAACGCTATCTACGCTAAGACCAAAGACCTGGGTGTCGGTGGTGTCGAATTTTGCGATATCAGCCTGATACGCTTGTAACTCTTTCCTTCAACCACCGGTGAACGCGAGCACGTAGATCGCGAGTACGACGTTTTTCTTGCCTTTAAAATCACTCAGCTTGTAAGTCTTGCCGTCCGTAGCGCGCAGCGTGAAATCGGGCGCCTTGTCGCCGACCTTCAGGCTCGTTTTGGGTGGCGTTGCTTGTTGGCCCAACGCGGCAACACTCACGAGCGCAAGCAGCACAATGCTGGTCAACCAGTTTCGCTTCATTATCTGACTCCTTGCCAGAGAGGTATGTTGCGTGGCGACTTTAGGCACAAAGGCCCAGCGAGTCAAGGTGTAGAATCTATGCGTAGTGCCATAAGTCGAACGCCGAAGGCGTTGACCAGTTCCAGCCCACGGTTCGAGCTTGCGAGAACCCTGGGTTCAAAGAAACCTGTGTTGCAACGCTGAAGGCGTTGGCTAAGCGCACGCCGCGTTTGCCAACGCTTGCAGCGTTGCTTTCCGTTCTGACTTTTATCCCCAGGGTTGAGACCAACCCTGGGCTGGAACTGGCTAACGCCTTCGGCGTTTGAGTTGAAGTACTGTCAATCTATGATGAACGATGAGCTGCCGAGGAGGAGAGCGTTGCCGCTAAACAAGGTCTTTTATCGTTTCATCATTGTTCTTGTCTGTGGTGCGATGGTCTGCGGGGCTCAGAGTCCGCAGGTAAGGATCGAGCGACGAACGATTGCGCCTAATCACATCACTCCCGAACTCTATGCCGACGACCTGTCGTTGAAAGTGACTCTGATCAATCTGCCGGGAGCGCAGAATTCCGCCAGCTACTGGGAACTGGAGTACAAGATTTACTTTGTTCCGGAAGCAGAGTTCGAAAAAATCCTTCGTCAACTCACGAAAGAAGGAAGAAATGATGAATTGAGACCGGAATACTTTCCTGGCAAGACGCTACTCGCTGAGGGAAAACTGAAGCAGCACAATTTGAACACGCTGCCAGCGCGAACCGTCGTTCGCGACGGCATCGAGTTCAAACACAGGATACCGAGCGAACAACAGACCTCATTATCGAACATTCTCAGCTTCTACACCGTCAAGATTTACGACGGCGCTCTTAAAAAGGACATTTATCAATCGGACGTACTCATCGCGCCGCCGTTCGATACGGATTCCAGTGACAAAACCAGCCTGCTGCCTCGCTCACATATTTACCTGAGTTTCTACGTTTCGCCTGAAGGCGCTTTATATCGATCAAATCGAAAGAGCGCGAGCGAGACAACTGAGTGGAAACCAAACTAAACTTGGGATGACTTTAGTGAACCGTTCACCGCGATGATCCATAACTTCATTCGCTCAATCTTACTGATCTCAATAGCTCTACCCGGATCGACGGCGCCGAGCTATTGTCTGGTCCAGGCACAACCAGAGAAACAGAAGGAGACCTCGTCTGAAGCGCGGTTGCAACAGGAGTTGCGACAACAGCAGATCCTGAGAATCGTTGCCATACTCCGCGCTACGGCTGATGGCGCCAAAGACTGGGACGATGCGGCCGCAGCGAGCAAAACGCAGGCTCAAATTGCCGATCTGATATGGGACTTCGATGCGGAAGCAGGACGCTCGTACTTAATAAAGGCTTGGGAAACAGCCAATCGCGTTAATTACTCAAAGCCACAGCAGCGATCGGCTTATCGAAATATTTCGCCGCGCCTTGTCCTTGCGCGCGAAGTAATGCTGGTCGCCAGAAGACGGGCGCCCGATTTGGCCCACAAGTGGCTCGAGCAGATCGCAAACGACACTGACTCTTATCGATCCAGTGAAGAGCGTGGCGTCTTCGACGATCGAACCGCACGAAGCACGGTCCTGCTTCAAATGTCGCTTCAGTTTCTCGCAGACAATCCGCAAGCGGCAGCGGAGCTGGCCACTGAAAGTCTGAGTGACGGCATCTCGTTCGGCTTTCAGGAAGTGCTGCTCAGGATTCAGGAGAAGGATTCCCAACTGGCGCAGAATGTTTTTCGATCGGCTCTGACGAGACTGCGAACGAGCGGGATGTCCGATCCGAACGAGTTGTTGATCCTGAATGCTTATCTTTACACGCCGGGACGCACCATGGCCGCAAACACCGGCGAGGATCCAGGTCGCATTCAATTGGCCGTGGGCCGCAACCTTCCAGCCATTATTCCGGCTGCGCAACTGAATCCTGCTCTTGCCACGGAGTTTCTGAGTCTCGCTGCCGATTTGCTGCTGGTGGCCCCGCTTCCTTCGACCACTTCGAATCCCTCACTAACTGCGCGCGCGCAAATTACGGCCATAAACTCGTTGCTGAGCAAGGTTGCGCAGGTCTCTCCTGAAAAAGGAGCAATGCTTGCGCAGCGTCTGCAAGCAATCACGGGTGAAGCACAGTTTGTTTCGCAGCCTGCGAAAGTTCCGGAGGGACACGTCGAAACCAAACCGGGAGAAACCGCGCCGGAATACAGCGAGCGCCGCGTTGATTATCTGGAGAAGCTTGCCGAAAAAGAAACTACCACCTTGAGTCGCGACGTCGCGTATGCAAAAGCTGCTTTGGCTACTACGGTGAGCGCTTACCAGCGCGGCTGGGACATAGCCGGAAAGATTGACGATGAGCGACTCAGTGCCAACGTGCGAAACATTCTCATCTATCGCGCCAGTCTTTATTTCCTGACTCATAACGAAACCGATAAGGCTTACGCGCTGATTGCGAAAAACACTGATGCGATTCAGCGCGCCGCAAGCTTGGTAATCGGCGCCCGCACGTTACTGACGGCCAAAGATACGCTCCGTGCGAGTCAATGGTTGAACGAAGCGCGCGCGCTGATCAGAAAAAGTGAGCCTGACGAGGATGCGGTCCATGTTCTCTTTGGTATGGTCTCCACCTATGGAAAGTTCGATCGGTTCATGGCGTTCGATGCTTTTTCAGAAGCAGTTCGCCTCTTGAACAAGACGAAACTGACTTCGGCGGACGAGGATAGAGTTCCTTTACTAAAACGGTTCTCCGGATTTGAAATGGCGGATTTCACTTATGGAACTGACGGGTTTAGTCTGAAGGCTGCTATTAGTGTTTTTGGGCCAAAGGAATTTGAAGACGTGTTGGGGAGCATCACCAGGATCACGGCGCCGGATGTGCGTGGTGTTGCGACTCTGGAACTCTGCCGGAATTATCTGACTGCTTCCAGTGCTGCTCGTAAAAATAAATAGGTGGGTTGATGAATATAGAGACGTTGCGCGAGTTGTGCCGGTCGTTGCCGGCGGTGACGGAAGATATCAAGTGGGGCCACGATTTGTGTTTCTCCGTGGCGGGGAAGATGTTCTGCGTGGCCGGGCTCGATGGGCCACTGACGGTGTCGTTCAAGGTGAGGGATGATGAGTTTGATGAAGTAGCAAACTCGCCGGGAATGCGACCGGCGCCGTACGTCGCGCGTTACAAGTGGGTATTGGTTGAGGAGATCGACAGACTCAGCCGCAAGGAGTGGGAGCATTACGTGAAGCAGTCGTACGAGTTAGTGAAAGCGAAACTGCCGAAGAAAGTTGCGCGGCAACACGGGTTGGCGTGAGTTAGATCGTGAGTTTTAGCTTCATTGTGAGTTTAGATTGACGGCAGCGGCACAGGTGATGCGCCGCTGCCGTTTTGCAAGAGCGAATGCTCGCAGAGTCGTCAAAATCTCAGCAGGCGTCTCTTTGAAGGGAGCGTGGTACGTGGGTGCGACTTCTTGTCGTCGTCCAGGATGTTGACGGTGGTGACAGTCGGACTACCCAATCGTGCGTTCGACGCATTGCTGAGAACGACAGTGAACGTTTCGTTCGACTCCTTGATCGCATCGTCGATGATGACGAAGTTGAAACTCCTCGCCGTCTCACCCGGTGCAAACGAGAGTGTTCCCGAGCCGCCGGTGTAATCGCTTCCGCTGGTCGCGGTTCCATTCGCAGTGGCGAATTGCACACTCGAGGTGATGGAAGTGTTGCCAGTGCGAGTCACCGTAATCGTAACTAAACCCGCACTCTCATTCGCGCTGTAGGAGGCGGCGCTGAACTGAAATACCGCGCTGGGTGTCGGTGTCGGCGTTGGTGTCGGCGTCGGACTCGGCTTCGGCGTCGGAGTCGGAGTCGGAGTCGGCGTGGGAGTTGGCGTCGGGATCGGAGTCGGTGTCGGCGTGGGTGTTGGCGTTGGAGTCGGCGCGCCGCCTGACTGTGCCGCGTTCAGCGCACTGATATCGCAACCCAGATCCTTCCCATCGGTACCGGCCGCCTTATACGTTGAGTTGACCACCTGGTAATTCGAATCAAGCACGCCATTGATCGACGCCGGATAAAAGTTGTTCGCCGGATACACAGACGATGCCGCTCCGGCGATCAAGTTCTTTTGAAACACGAATCCAGGCGTGTAAGCCATCAGCGCCGCGTTGCCCTCGCTCGTATTGTCACCAAAATAGCCGTAGCCCGAACGCACAGTGATGTTGTTTGTGTAAACGAAACCGATCGACGGCTCGCCGGTGAGCGCCGTCACGTTGCCATTCTGAAAGTGCGTGTTGTGGTTGACGGTGACGTTGTAGAACCCCGACATCGTGAAGAAACGATTCGCGATGCCGATGAAGAGATTGTTCGCGATGACCAGATTATTACCGCGTCCCGACTGATACGGAAAATCGCTGCCGAGCAACTGCACGCCCTGTTCGGTGTTCTTCACCGTGTTGTTCGTAAACGTGATGTTCTCCACCGTAGCCCACGGCGCGGTGCCTTGCTCGCTGCGGACGGTGAACAGCACTGCATAACCAATCTGGCCGTCAGTCCAGCAGTTTTCAAACACGTTACCATCAACGGTGATGTTGCGAGCATTCTTGAACTCCAGCAGATTCTTCACTCCCCAACGAATCCCGGCGTAACTTGCATCGCCCACCTTCCACGATAACGGCTTGAAGAAGTAGTTGCGCCGAATCTCGATGTTGGCGGGCACGAGGTTCTGAATCGCCGGCAACGCGCCGCCAAACATGATGTTTTCTCCCGACGCTTCCAGATAGTTGTTGACGATCTGGTAAGGTCCCGGTCCATTCCAGCCGCAAATTGCCTGCGTGTCGATGTCGGTGTGATGAATGTCGGAGATGTAGGAATTGATGATGGACGTGTCGGCGGAGTTGAGACTGACGCCACGCTGCACTGGTTGGGTGGCGAATCCGTGAATCCAGAGACGATCGAGTGTGAGATGGTGCGGAATGGTTGTGAGATCGGTTTGCGCGGAGTCACCAAGGCGAACGAGATCGTAGATGAAATCGGTGGCGCTGAAAGTGGAGATATCGAGCCCGATCAGTTTGTAGTGGTGCGCGCCCGTAGCGGTTTTGATGATCGGGTCACCGGCGACGTTAGAACGCAGTCTCGCCAGCAGACCGCTTTGTGACGGCGAGACGCGTCCGGTAATTTCCGCGGCTCTTGAAGACTGAATTGTTATATAAGCGTCGCCGCTGTTTTTAGGTAACGTAAAAGGACCGCGGTAAGTAGCGCCCGCGTCGAGAACGATCGTGTCTCCTGGCGCCGCGCTGTTAATGGCAACTTGCAGATCACCTCCGCTCGGAACAACGATCGTCGCCGCAAGCGAGGCGGAAGCAGAGATGAAGAGAGTTAAAAGAATGGCGAAGACATCATTGATCCTCGCAGACACACTGCGCCGGGCCGAACAGAGTTGGGGAAATGGCATTTGTACTCCGTTGAATGAACACAGGGATAGGTAGATCGGATTTCTGAAATATCAAGTTGTCGGGTGTCTTACTGGGCTGAAGGTTACTGCGCGAACGGGCAGAGACTACCGTAAGCAGTAGCGGTCGAAGGTTGTGAGGTCGTTACAAAATTATTGCTGACGCTCTTCAAGCAAAGTTCATCGCAGCGAGAACGATCGCTCACGTACATTCCTGCTTACAAGGAAAGTAGATCGCGAAGTTCTTGTTGCGCGGTAACTACGTGTTATCCAGCTTCAAGACTTCTTTCGCGAGCGGTAAAAACTCTTGAGTGCCAACAACCCGACTCCGAGTAAGCCCAAGGTGGCGGGCTCGGGAACGGGCTGAAAGTTGAAGGTCACTCCGGTATTTGGTTGACGCACCGAGTCCACCACGACCATTCCGGATCCATTCAATAACACTGAGAAGACCTGCACCGTGCAGCCGGGGTCAGACGGATTCTGCGGGCAACGAGCGAATCCGGTCACACTTCCGGTCATTGAGAACGGAAGCGTTACGCTGCTGCCTAAAAAATCCGGTGGCAAGGTAATCATACTGGTGGGCTGGAAACTAAAACCGAGGTCCAAATTATTGAAAGTTACTCCGTTGATAGTGGCCGAGCCATTGAAGTTGTTACCGCCTACTAAACCCGCGAATCCGCCGACTTGTACCACGGATCCGCCCTGACACGGGAAAGGGTTACAAGAGACCTGGGCGAAATTCACTCCAAACCCGGGAGTAAATCCGATGCCAAACGAAATGTTTGGACCTGACACACCGATACTGATGTCATTGTTACCGAGTCGTACCGATCCCGAGGTTAGCGTGAACGTATCGGCCTTCGCCGAGGAATAAAGAAGCAGACAAAGAACCGCACAGATTAATGGTCGGGACATGCGGAACCTCCTTTGTTGATGAAGAGTGGCGAATAGTCTACTACCGGGCGCAATGGTTGTCTTCCACAAATCAGTTTCAGTTGTGAAGATTGTTTTCCGGTGTGGGGCGTTTCGCCGCTGGTGATGAGCAGGCTGGTTATCGTTCCGGAAGACTTAGTTGATCGTCGACGATCGTTTCCATCGGAACGCCTGCGAGTCGCGAGTAACGCAGCACGATGATCAGATCCGGTTCGCGCGTGCCGAGTTCATAATTCGAGACTGCGGAATAATGAACCTTCAACTGGAGTGCTCGCGCCATCTCTGTTTGACTCATGTTTAGACGTTGCCTGATCGCCAACAGCTTCTGACTCAGCTTCTTCGGCTTGTTTCGGCGCGAGCGTCCCATCAGGCCAGCACTCCTGACGAAGATGCACTCTTGTATTTATGTGTATTTTCACTTACACTGCGCGCCGAAACTGAGGATGCCGTAAACGCCCGAGCTAGTCGGGCATAGCTCACTCGCGGGTTCGCCCTCGCGGTCTAATCGACACCTTGCTCCTTTAAATACACGTGGAGTTTGGAGCGCGCGCAGCCCAGAGGCACAATGTGCGTGTTCCGCCGAGAGCGGTAGTTCGGCTTGAGAATCGTGCTACCGCTCTTAACTACTTCCTGCTTACTACTGCCTCACAAAAAAATTCACATAAGACATTGCTTACGCCGGTATGAGCGGCGTCTTCTTGTTCATCTTCGTAGGATCGCGAGGTTAGCTCACGGATTTTCGCTTAGCAACTAGCTGCTTACTTTGCAAATGCTCATCAGCAGAGATTCATTGACGAATGCAAGATCGAATTAGAGTTTCAGTGGACTGCGAGGATAGTGCGCGGCAATACTACATGCAGTGTTGGAAAATGCAAGCACTTTTCGAATTGTCTTTGCAGTACAAGAAGGTGAAACCTGGAGCGGGTTGCGTATCGTTGATTTAGCAGAACGGATGATTCTGCATGTGTGAATCTGCGCTTACAGCTACAACTCTTTCTCGTTGGTTACGCGACTCGGGAGCTCTCGCGTCGGGCAGCGTTGTCGAGGTAAAAGTCGAACTGGAAACTGAGACCACTACTTCGACGCTCGTGTTTCTCACCGCGACGTACTCGAGCGACGTCGCCTTGTCTTCACGCCTCGTCGTCAAAACACCTTTGCCTGCCGCTAGTGCTCGCGAAGCTGTCAGCAGCGAGGCTCAGTTTTATCGCCGCCTTGCACCGCTCCTCGAGACGCCGCCGCTGGTCCGTTGCTACGCCGCCGTCGAACATCGTGATGATGATGTGCTCGTGCTCGAAGATCTGCGTGCCAGTCACGATCATCCTCCTTGGCCCATACCGCCATCGCGCAGACAGTGCGAAGCGGCGCTCGCTGCTTTGGCTCGAGTCCATGCGCGCTGGTGGGAGTCGCCAGCGGTAGGTGACACAGTCGGCGGGCTGCACACTACGGAAAGCTTGACGACGATGGTCCACGGAATCGCGGCGCATCTGCCCGCGTTCATCGACGCAGTGGGTGATTCATTAACAGCAGACGCGCGGCGCGTGCTGGAACGCGTTTTCAGTGCTTCACTCACGCCGTGGTTGCGCCTGACCGATCAGCGCGCCCTCACGATCATTCACGGTGATGCACACACCTGGAACTTTCTTTTTCCTCGCTCGGGTAAAGGCGCCGCTTACCTGATCGATTGGCAACTCTGGCATGTCGACGTCGGCGCGCGCGATCTCGCCTTCTTCATCGCGTTGCACTGGTATCCGGGCCGGCGCGCGGAGCTGGAGCGGCCGTTGATTCATTATTACTATGAGCGGCTGCTCGAGTATGGCGTGCGAGGGTATTCATTCGACGAGTTGTGGCTCGACTACCGCCGCTGCGTCGTGCGCAATTTGACGATTCCAATCATCTTCTGGCGGCGCGGAATGAATCCCGAAGGTTGGTGGCACCGGCTCGAGTGCGCCTTGACGGCGTATCGCGATCTTGGTTGTGACGAGCTAATTTAAGTATTCACCCTGACATAACGCGCCGCCTCCTTGGCACTCATCTTGCCGACACCCTTGCGCGCGTGCCACGGTGTTCCAAACAAATGCACGCCGGCCAATCTTATGAGTGCTCTTGTTCCCAAAGTCACACGCGAACTCACCCGAATGCGGCGCACGCTGCGCGAGACGTTCGGTCTCGACAAACTCCGCCGCGGGCAGGCCGAAGTCATTCGTTCGGTGCTCGAAGGCCATAACACGCTCGCGATTATGCCGACCGGAGCAGGCAAGTCGCTCTGTTATCAACTGCCGTCCTTGCACCTGCCGGGCACGACTGTGGTCGTATCGCCGCTCATCTCGCTGATGAAAGATCAGGTCGACAAATTGCGCGACGCAGGTCTCGAAGCGGCGCAGTTGAATAGCGCCCTGACGACGCAGGAAAAGGACGAGAACCTCGAACAGATCAAAACCGAGCAGAGCGATTTTGTTTTTATTACGCCGGAGCGTTTTACCGATCAGGAGTTTCTGCGCGAGCTGAGAAACAGCGAGATCAACTTTGTCGTGATTGACGAAGCGCATTGCATTTCCGAGTGGGGTCACGATTTTCGTCCGGCATATCTGTCGCTTGGCGCCGCGGTCAAGTCGCTTGGTTCGCCGCCTGTTTTGGCTTTAACAGCGACCGCGACATCGGAAGTCATTACGGACATCGAGAAGCAACTCGATCTCGGCAAGCTTCAGGTCGTGAAGACCGGCATCTACCGGCCGAATCTTTATTTTGAAGTGAAGCGAGTGACGAACGAGCGCGAGAAGCACGAACAGCTCATGCGCATACTGAACGAACACGAAGGTGTCGGCATCATTTACGCGGCGACGGTCAAAGCGGTCGAGGAGTTGACCGACTGGTTAAGGAGCTTCGATTTCAAGATCGAGAAGTATCACGGGCGCATGAAAGCGAGCGAGCGCAAGCAGAACCAGGACGCGTTCATGAACGATGAATTGAAAGCGATTGTAGCGACGAACGCTTTCGGCATGGGCATCGACAAGCCCGACATTCGTTTCGTGGTCCATTATCAAATGCCGGGGTCGCTCGAAGCTTACTATCAGGAAGCGGGACGAGCCGGGCGTGATGGTGAAGCCGCGACGTGCAGTCTGTTTTATCAACTCGAGGATCGGCGCACGCAGCAGTTCTTTCTTGGTGGCAAGCATCCGAAGTTCGACGACATACTCGCTGTGTATCAGGCGCTCGAGACACTCAAGGCGGCGGAGCGTGCGGTTGCGTTGTCGGCTGTGCAGGAACAGGCAAACACGGTGAGTAGCGCGAAGGTGCGGGTGGTTTTGTCGCTGCTGAAGGAATTCAGGATCGTGAAGGAACAGCGTGGTCCACAGTTTCGACTCTTGCGAGTGGATGTGGAGCGAAACGAGCTCGAAGCGCTGGCGCGTTCGTCGCAGGAGAAAGTTAATAAGGACAAAGAGAAGCTGGAGCGGATGATGCAGTACGGGCAGAGTGCGATGTGTCGCTGGCGTCTGTTGCACGATTACTTTGGTGAAGAGATGGAAGAGGAGCGTTGCGGCAACTGTGATAACTGCGTCCATCCGTTGGCGGAGCAGATTGCCTTGCCCGAGCCGCAGCGCGCTGTGGCGTTGTAACCACGGATCAAAACGGATTTAGAGATGAATCGAAATGATTGATTTGATCCAGTGGCCGGCCATGGTCGTGACCGTTATCGCGTCCTGGATGGTTGCGTCGCAGCGAAAGTTCAAACGGAATTGGGGCTTCTGGCTGTTCCTCGCGAGCAACGTCTTGTGGATCGTGTGGGGTTGGGGCGACCACGCCTACGCCCTCATCGTGCTCCAACTCTGCCTCGCCTTCCTCAACATCCGCGGCGTCCTGAAGAACCGCACTGACGAAGGTAAGAGCACGTAAAGGCTTATAGGTACATCAACACTCAAACCCGTCGCTTCCATTCGCCGTCACGGCGCGCTGCGTGTAGCACGGCAGCAACTACTACCGTCTTCTCTTCTTCAACAACTTCATAAATTACTCAGTAGGGAAAACTCCTGGGATAGCGCCAGCGAACGTTCTTCCGAGGATGACGCCGGCAACGAGGCAAAGGATTTATAGTCAGTTCGTCGAGTATTGCCAGGAATTCTTCGACAAACCTGTCGCCAAGACCGGCACAGCGGCTGTCGTCCCAGGCCGCTATTTCGATAACATCATCTTCTGCTTCAGGTCGTGAGGAAAACCTGCCAATTCATTTTTTAATTCGCGATCGTAATCGTTTCTTTAATACGTCCAAGGGCAAAGACGAAGTGGGATCAAGATGGTGGGCAGCCAAGCGTGAATCGATCAGCGCCTCGTCAGCTTCGGAAAATGGAGGATCGTCCAGTTCCATGACGCGACGAATAAGGAGTTGACGTTCCTCGAACGTAAACTCGGGCAGTGCCTCTAATACTTGAGTAAGGCTCATGACGGCAGTTTAGCTTCAAGAGACGGCTGTTTCAACACTCATCATTGATCCTCGCTTAAGGGTTCTGGTAAATACGTTGGCATAGTCAAAGATCATCCCGCAAATTGCAGGTGGCAAAATATGGAAAAGTTTCTTTCAACAATTGGGCGTCTGGTTATCGTGGTGGCGAGTGTGGTGGTGCTTTCGGTGGCGACTCACGCGCAGCAGAGTGCAACACCTGAGGACGTGACGCGTGGTTTTTATTCCTGGTACTTGCACCAACTCACGCTCGAAAACGCGACTCCGCTAAAACAGAAAACGACCGCCTTGAAGTATCTGACGCCGCAGCTTTATGCCAACGCGCCCAGGCTGATTCGCCGAATGGACGCGGACATTTTTATCTGTGCTCAAGACTGGGACAAAGGCTGGGAGAAGAATTTCACCGTTAGCACACCGCAGATTAAAAACAACAGCGCTACGGCAACCGTGACCTTGCCTTCCGGCGAGACCGACAAAGTCCAGATTAACGTGACGCTGATCAAGACAGCCGCAGGTTGGCGGCTAAACAAGGTCGCTTGCGCGAATTGATCCATTTGTCGCCCGCGGGTTCCTGACGTATTGTGATCTCATGTGTGGACGCTACGTGCTTCATTCGCGCGACAAGATAAATTTCCCTGGATTGCGAACTCTCGACGCGCCCTTCGAACCACATTACAACATCGCTCCCACTCAAAACGTCTTGGCAATCGGAGATTTCGGAGAAGGCCCGGAGGCACGATCAATTACTTGGGGACTGATTCCGTCGTGGAGCACTGACGGCAAAGGCTTCATCAACGCCCGCGCCGAAACGCTCGAACAGCGACCGAGTTTCAGTGAAGCCTTTCGCCTGCGTCGCTGCTTGATACCAGCCGACGGGTTCTTCGAGTGGAAGCGTAGCGGCAGAGTGAAACGGCCTTTCTACATTCGCGCGCGTGATGAGTCGCTGCTGATGTTCGCGGGCATCTGGGACGCCTGGCACAATCGCGGTCAGTTGTTCGTCACCTGCGCGATCATCACCACGCCGGCAAACGAGTTGGTCGGCGAGCTTCATAATCGAATGCCGGCCATACTCGCGCCTGAACTTCACACTGCCTGGCTCAATCCGGCGACTAATCGCGTTGATTTACTGAAAATGCTAATGCCGTTTCCGGCTTCGCAAATGAAAACTTATCCGGTCAGCAGCAAGGTGAACGCCGTGGAGAATGACAACGTGGATTTACTCGAGCGGGTGGACGTTGAAGTCGGCCAAACGATGAGTCTTTTCTAAACGCTCACTTAAATGCTTTTTCAAACTGTCTCTCGATAATCTCCAGACACTCGCAACTTCCATTTCTTAAACCGTCCGCATCAAGCACCCGATTTGACCTCGACTGTAATTGATCAATCCCGCTTGTTGCAGCATGTTTGCCGTCATCGAAACTGTCGGCCGGTGCATGGGGCATCTACTTTCATGGTGAATTGACGACGTGAACAGATGAGGATTTGCAGGACTCGGGAATAAGTGCGGAGTGGCGACTTGCTGATGCGCATTGAACTACGCCTCGCCAGTTTGAACTTTCGCACTCACCACGACTCACCGACAGGTCAATTTACAAACCACACATAACCGCGTTGACTTCGACACAGGAGCGGGTTAGATTCTCGCCCTCTTCTCTTAAAAGGCCGGCTGCTGGGGGTAAGTTCCAGCTATTCGTCTGACCCTTCAGTCCGTGCGGTGCCCGCCTGCTGAGATACACACGAGCGTTACTTCAGGTGAATCCTATGTGAAGTAAAACCACAGACCGGGAACTCCCGGCACCATTTTAAATTCCAGGAAGGAGATTCGATGTTTACCCTCTCAGTAACTCGCATCGTCAAACCGCTGCGCTTAATTGTCGTTCTGCTGTCCCTTGCCGTTCTTTTCCAGGTGTCCGCCCGAGCCGACACGCTGACGATCACCGGCAGTAGTGATTCACAAGATCCGGTGGTCGGTTCTTCAGGCCAAATCAGCTTTGTCGGGCAAAACTTCAGCAACAACTTCAACGTGACCACGATCGGTGAGACGTTCGATTTCGTCTTTGGTCAATTCCAGCTTGCGCCACCCAACGGTTTCGGCGGCGACTCCGGTTGCACCGATGGTCCATGCTTGCCGATCACTTTGACCGGCACGCTGACGACGCCCATTGGAGCGCTGAGCTTTGATGGCTTGTTTGAAGAAGCGGATGGTCTGTCTCATGAATTTACAGTCGATTGGCTGACTGGTAGTGGACCATTCACCGCCATCACTTCCGAAGGCGGAACAGTTGTCTTTACCATGGAGTTGCTCGACTTCTTTGCCAGAAACGAGGACAGTGAGCCAATGCTGTTCGATCAGGTTGCACGCATTACCATCACTGACTTCCAGCCGGGACAAAACCAGACAGAGGTTCCGGAACCAGCGACGATGGTGATGTTGGCGACGGGTCTCGCAGGATTGTTTGCGGCGAAGCGAACGCGAAAACAATCTCAGTAAGGAATCGATTGAATGGGACGCCTGTAAGTGGGACCGCAGGCGTCCCGCCTGCAAAACTACGACAGCGCCCGCTTCGTTACCATGCAGGCGGGACGCCTGCGGTTTAGGTTCAACTGTATCACTACTGGCGTCCCGAACTTTCTGTCGTTGAAACCGGGGACGCTGCCGGGATAACCGGCAACGCTTGCCGGACGACCGATCCGTGCAGCTTCTTGCGCTGCTCGCTTTCAAACTCGCGCAATAGCGCGGGCTCCGCGGTGGCGAGCGGAACAAAGAACTGATCCAGCTCGACGATCAGTTTCGCATCCAGCGCCCATTCGACAACGTCGTTTTCTTCGTTGAGCCGGCGGCCGGCGAGGATCACTGAAGCTTGCTCGCGATCGAGAAACTGTATTTCCTCCGTTTGCTCGAGACCGCGCGTGTCCATCAGCAGAAACGTATCTTCCGACAGCGACGTGACGGCAAGCGCCGGCAGCGCTTCTTCCTGCATGTTCCACAAAGACATCCATTGGTCCACTTCTGCTTCGAGACGTTTCATCAACTCGGGATTCTCACGTGAGCCGCTGGCGTAGTCGCCCATGAAGTGGTACGCGAGCTTGTCGATATCCGCGCCAGGCGGAAGCACTGAAGCATAACTCTTCATCGGATATACACTAGTAACTCCGTAGCGTTCCGGAAAATCGAAGTAGGGACTGAAGCGATCGATGCTCAAAAACGACAGCCCGCTTGGTGGAGTCAAATGGCGCAGCAGCGGGATGAGTGCGAGGGTCTCCTCGTAGTCCGCCGCGACGTCGCCGGGAAATGCGTAGAGCAGGTTCCAGTTAAGATTAAGACCAACAGCGCGGGCATATCTCATCAAGGCAATGTTCTGACGGGCCGTCACACCCTTGTCCATCCTTTTGAGTAGCGAGGTGGAAAGGGCCTCAATGCCGGGTTGAATGTCACAAACGCCGGCCGTCTTGAGCTCAATCACATCGTCCAGCGAGAGATTGGATTTCTCTTCGTAGAATGCGAGTAGTCCCGGCACTTCGGCGGGCAGACGCGGCAGCAAGCTGCGAAAGTACGAATGCGGCATGATGTTGTCTACAAAGCAGACCTTTTTGTTTGGATGGTTTGCCAGCAGATACTGAAGTTCCGCAACGACTCGGTCAGGCGACTTTTCACGATGCTTCATCGTCTGGGCATTGAGACCGCAGAACGTGCAATGGTGTTTCTCACCCCACCAGCAACCGCGGCTGCTTTCATACGGCAGCAGGATGAGTGAGTTCTGTGCCAGCAAGCTCTCCGGAATCGCTACCGCGAGCTGTTCGTAATACTCGGAGAAGTCTGTAGTGGGAAGGTCATCAAGATCGATGCAGGGCTCGCCGGTGATGATCCGCTCGGAAGGTAAATCATCAGACAAGACCCGGCGCATGAACGTTACGAACGATCGTTCGCTTTCGCCGGCAAACACATAATCGATTCGGGCTTCCAGTGAAAGAATTCCCTCCGCCATCTCGCCGTCGCAATTGGCGCCGCCAATAACGGCGATGGTCTCAGGCCGCAGTTGTTTGATTCGATTCAGCAGCGCCACACTCGCCGCGGTTTGTTCGAACGTTGAAGTACATCCCACTACCTTGTAGCCGCGTTCAACGACGGCAGTAGCAATGGTATCTACCCATTGCTGGAGTTCTGGTTCGAGCGCTTGCAACTCATCGAGGTTTATCTCTACTTCAGCGTCCGCTCTTTCCGCGGGAGAACTTTCGAAGTAGGAGAGATAGGTGGTGTCGTGCCCAAAAGGCGGCACGTTATACGCCACCTGCGCAAAGAAACGCTCGCCCAGTAACGCGCCGCTCGGTGCATAACAGACTGCCTGGTAATTGAGTTCGCCAATCTGAGCGCCGAGCAGAAGATTGGCGTAGAGCACGCTCACGCGAATGCCGGATTCAGCCGCACAGGCTTGCAGCAGATGAGCGGCCAGCGAAGGCCGGTCCATCCCGGCGAAGGGAGGAACAATGATCAGTCCCTCGCCGGGTCGCAACACTGAGTTGAGGTCAGGGAGTGACATCCAGACTTCCCGAGAAAAACGGACACAGTAATCCTGAGCCTGCCGGGCCGCGCGACTGAGCTTTGGTCAATGGCCGGGCAAGTATGACGAGCAAGCGATCACCTGAAAAGCTTGATAGCCGGCTGTTATAAGGTAATGCCGATGTTGACCCGGATTCGCACCCGAACCTGGACTCCGACCTGTACTCTCACCAACTCGGCCTGGAAAGCTGCGCGCTGAGGCGCAGTCATGTCTGCGAGGTATTTCGAGATTTGCTCTGCCTTGTCCGCGCCGATGTTGACACCTTCGGCACTCAATACTGCGCCTGGGTCCTTGAGGAACCTGGCCCGGAGAGCCTTGTCTTTATTAAGTCTGGTCTGAAGGTCTTTAAGCTTCGACGCTGAGGGAACCTTTGGGGCAGCAGCTTTCTTCTTGGTTACCATTCGTTCTTGTCCTCCTGGAGGGATCGAGGGTGTACCGGGCGCGGACTCTATAACCAAGAGCGCTGACTGTCAAGCATGAATAATTGCGTTGCACGACATTTGAGCAACGACGCTCACACTCAAGCTCGCAGTTTGTGGTTTTGCGTGAGAGTTCTCGCGTTAACAAATGGAGGTCAACAGCCATTGCGGCTTGGTCCAGTAGATCGACTGGATCTTGACGGTCTGAACCTCGATCCTTGTTTCATTCTCCAGAGGAGAACGTGATGACCACTTACAGAGAAGGGGCTGCCAGAGGGTTTGCCTTGCTGGCCCAGCAATACCAAAAGAGCGACACACTTTTCGACGGCAATTTCTGGTTCGCCGGAAATACCTTGCACACTTGTCTCAACTACCTGCTCCAGAGCAAACAGACCGACAGTAAAAAAATTCTCGAAACCGGCCGGAAGTTCTACGACCACCTCGTCAACAAAACCGCCTGGTGGCACGACGACTATGCCTGGTGGGGCAACGCGTTTGTTTTGGCAATCAACAACCGCAACGCGCTCGGATACGGCGAACTGAGATACAACGCCTTCTTCGACGATCTCAAAACTTACGCGAAGAACTGCTGCTACAAGCTCATCGAGAACTGGTCCGATAAAGGTTACGGCGGCGAGCTGGATCACGCCGCTGGTTCCGACCCGCAGATGACCGGCGGCGTTTTCAATCTCGAGAGCGATGACTTGATGAGCGGCCGAAATTCAGTAACGAATGAAGGATTCTGGGCGCTCGTTCACCAGCTCGCACAACTCGATCCCGGGAACCCTGACTTTCGCAACTACGCCACGAGGATCGCCACGTGGTTCGCTAACTGGGATATCAGGCACCCTCCCGGCAAAAAGATTGGTGTGTACAACCTCGACGGGCTGGTGCTGGAACGTCCCCTCGGAAACGCGACCGATCCCGGTTGGTACTGGTCCGGGGATCAGGGCCTCATGATGGAAGCATTCCTGCTGATGGGCCTGTCCGGATGGAACATTGGAGCCGCGGTTACAACACACATGATCGATCCCGACTACGTGTTGCACGAGAACATGAGCTTCTATGAGCAGCCTGAGCTGAAACAGTTCCTTGGCGATTACGCTACGGGGAAAGGAATCTGTCTGCGGACTCTGGCAAAGCTCAACCTGCGCGATGCGAACCGTCCGTTCTCAAAGATGATCACGAACACTGCGACCGGCGTGTGGTGTACTCGTCAGGACGGCGATCAGTTTACGTTCAACTGGAATCCGAAGTATTCCAAAGAGCCGACGATCATTACGGGTAAATCAGTTGATCTCAACAACGTGATCATGCAAGCGTCCGGCCTGGAAGCACTCACTGCGGCGCTGTCGGTAGCACCCGATGCCGTAATGCTCGAGTGCGACAAACCGTAGCTTCAAATCTTCCGCACTACTTCGCCGCTATGCTTCACGACGCGAACAAGAAGGGCCGCCGGAGTTAATCCAGCGGCCCTTGCTTAATGGTTGAGGTGTCGACTCATAGCGTGAGCGCCATCAGGATATCTCTCTGCAGATCCGATCCGAGTCGAAACATGTGCTCGCCGACCGGGCGGAAGTTCCACTTGCGATAAAAAGCCTGGGCGCGCGCATTCCGCTCCCATACGCCGAGCCAGAGCGTGTCGTGTCCAGCCTTGCGAGCTTCGTCGATGCACGCACGCATCAATTGTTGTCCGATGCCGCTGCCCAGCCAGTCACGTGACACATACAGACGGACCAACTCAACCGGGTTAGCGCTTTCGATGTCTGTCTCAGGTGCGCCGTCGTGCAGCTTCGCGTAACCGATCGCTTGCCCGGTGGCTTCGGCGATCAGGAAGGTGGAAGCTGGATCTTGTAAGTCAGCCGTCTGCTGCGCGACGTTGAAGGCGGTAGCCATATATGTAGCCATGTCTTCCGGGCTGTTATCAGGCGCGAACGTTTCGGAGAAGGTACGCGCGCCTAAATCCGACAGTAGATCAGCGTCTGCAACTGTGCCGCGACGGATTATTACGTCAGGAATTTGAGTCATATCCGATTATACTGGCATTGCCAAAGAATCCTCCGGCAGTTTCTACTCCGAAGGCGCAAGGGTCTTGAGAGATGTTAATGCCAACAACAAAAATCATTGTCTTGCTGTTTCTGCTTGTCGGTTTATGTGGTTGTAATACTGCGGCGCGTCGCGAGCGACAATCGAAAGCGTTGCTGAGTGAAGCTAACACGCTCGTGACTCAGGACACTGAAGTTACCAAGCAGTGGGTCAATGAGTTTGTAACAGCGTTCACGCAGGAGAATCGACAGAAGTTTCCTGCCAATCGCGGTTTCCTCCGTACTCACGCCGAGCAAATCAGCAAACGACTTGACGAAAGCTGCCGGTTGAATAACACCGCGGCCGATAAGTATGAGCAGGCGGCTAAACTCGCAAACAGCGATCAGCAAAGTAAGGGATTACTCTCGTTTGCCTCCGCGTTTCGCAAAACTGTGGAAGCAAATGAGCTCATCAAATCCCAGATGCAACTGGTCTCCGACGAGACACTTGTCGACCCAAAGATCTTTAACGACAAGATTAAAAGTTCGTGGGAATTGGTGAACCAGAAGCAACGCGAAAGTCAGGAGCAGATTGCTGAGGGAAGACGATTATTAGGTTGGTAGGTTGATGAACATGCGAGTCGCGCAATTGTTGCTGTCGTGTCTGTGGCTCGCTAGTGCGTGTGTCTGCTGCTATGCGCAAGGCCAGCCGTCGGACGAGCAAGTAGTTAAGATTCCTTTTGACTTCTACCGGAGCGAAATCATTCTTCAGGTAAACGTCAACGCAAAAGGCCCTTTCAACATGTTGCTGGACACCGGCATTGATCCATCCGTCGTTGACCTCGTGACGGCTAGAGTGTTGGGACTGAAGCTTCAGGCTTTGAATAAACCTGCATCCGGTGGCGGAACAGAAGCAGCCTTGATTTATCAGACCAGGTTGCCGGTCGTTCAGGTTGGTGGTCTAACTGTAAACACAGACCTCATCCCCAGCGAGAAAATCGAAAAAGCTATCTATCTGATTCGCGGCGAAAAGGTGATGCTGGATCGCGATTGGCAAAACTCTATGAAGTGCAGACTGGAGCGCTCAACCAGGCAGTGCGGCGCAATCGCGAGCGCTTTCCTCGAGACTTCATGTTTCAGTTGACGACGTCGGAGGTCCGTCAACTGAACCTGTCACAAATTGTGATAGGTTCAGAGAAGCATCGCGACCCTCGGCTTCGGCCCTATGCTTTCACCGAACAGGGCGTTGCGATGCTCTCAAGCGTATTACGAAGCAAGCGGGCGATAACCGTCAATATCGAGATCATGCGTGCGTTTGTAAAGCTGCGCCAGATGCTCGCCTCCAACATCGAACTCTCTCGCCGGTTGGACGAGCTGGAAAGCAACTACGACAAACAGTTCAGAGTTGTCTTCGAGGCGATACGACAATTGATGGCGACGCCCCGAGATCGCAAAGAGATAGGTTTCCGTTCACGAGTTGTGAAGAAGTAGTTTTGTAGGTTTGAATCCCTCAACCTGAATCGCCGTTCGACCGTCGTGGCTCGCGATACCAGCGATGGCCCGCGGCGTACTCGCGATCGGTGGGACGAAGCCGATTCAACGAGCGCTTCGGATCGATGTGCGCGCAGGCCACGTGAATTGCACTCACCGTTGCCACGGGCGCAACGTAGGAAACCAGAAAGGAAGGACTGACGACAGGCGTTATTAAATACGCATCGCAGTAACGCGCGATCGGCGATGTGTTGTTGTCGGTAATGCCAAACGTCGGCACTCCCTGTTTCCTCGCCCGCAACACTGCGTCAACTGTATCTCTGAGACACTGCCCAAAGCTGATCGCGATCAGCATGTCTTTCGCAGTCAGCACTTCAACCTTGTATTGAAGATTTCCGCTGCCAACGGGCGCCTCAGCGTCAAACCCGAGCGCCAACAGACCGTACGCCAGGTAGTAGGACAGCGACGCCGCGAAATCCAGACCCACAACAACCACGCGCCGCGAAGACTTGATCGATTTCGCCACGGCGATAATACCTTGCCGGTCCAGATCCGCTTTCACCGCATTGAGATTTTCCAACCTTTCCAGCACATTGGGATCCTAAGCTTAGAATTCCACGTGGACAAGTTGTCGCG
>JADMIO011189586.1_pt1 | contig 82047 bp, 64 predicted proteins | sample 8958161 | NCBI WGS metagenome assembly JADMIO01 (sample SAMN16585339, study PRJNA669376) | soil metagenome | isolation source: Crop rotation soil | place: USA: Cullars Rotation, Alabama | collected 2011
CGACAACTTGTCCACGTGGAATTCTAAGCTTAGGATCCCAATGTGCTGGAAAGAGGAACTCGGGTCTGTCGAACAAAAGTTTTGGACTCAAGCAGGCTGTGATTCTGGTTACCCGGCTCTTTGGCGCGTTCCTTACGATGCTCCTTGCGTTCATTGTTAGCGCGGCAGTTGTGGATACGAGTATATCGGGAGCGCCCGCAAATGCGAGCGAGAGTGGCAACGCGTTGCTGATTGTTTCGCTTCTGACTTGTCTCGTTCTTGCCTATCCCGTCCTCCGTGCGCGCTGGTTTGGGTTGAAATTGATGGCGGCAGTGTTCATTGTCTTGTTTGGTGTCCAGACCTTCATGGCGCAAATCGAGACGTTGTTCTTTATCGGCGCGCTCAAACTGCCCTTCGACCTTGTGATGCGACTTTTTGCAGCAGGTTTTGTCCGCGCGCTGGTCTTTGCTCCGCTTGCAGTCATTATTCTCGGCAAGTTGCGCGATTCACCGGACCCCTCGGATGCGCCACGCCTCGTAATGCCGTTGCCCCAATGGATCATTCGCTTTGTCCTTCTCGCGCTCCTCTATGTCGTTGTCTATTTTGACTTTGGCTACTTTGTGGCGTTTCAATGGGCGGAGGCACGTGAATACTATGCGGGCACTGTTGCAATGGACTGGCGCCTGCCGTTGTTCCAGATTTTGCGCGGCGCGCTGTGGGCGGCGTTAGCACTGCCAATCGTCGGCATGATGCGTGGCAAGGCATGGGAGACCTGTCTCGCCGTGGCGCTCGCATTCTCGGTATTGATTTCGGCAAGCTTGATTTTTCCTAACCCGTTCATGCCGCCGATGGTCCGCGAGGCGCACTTTGTTGAGCTCATGTCGTCCATGCTGCTCTATGGTGCGATTGCGGGCTGGGTTTGGACGCGCAGAGTTTCCGCGGGCGTGCGGGCTCGTTGAGAGCAGAACATCCGTGATTCATCAAAGGAGGTTCAAAGTGGAACTGCCGCAAAAATTTCTGGTCGCGTATGCGACCAGGTCTGGTTCGACACAGGAAGTCGCCGAACAAATTGGGGTGGCGCTGCGAGAACGCGGAATCGACGTTGAAATTCAACCGGCGCGACAGATCCGTTCTCTGGAAGGATATAACGCGGTTGTTCTCGGCGCGCCGGTTTATATCGGTCATTGGCACAAGGACGCCAAGAGTTTTTTGGCACATCACCGCCCCGGGCTCATTGAACGACCGGTGGCAATATTCGCGCTCGGTCCAATGCATGTGGACGAAAAAGAATTTCGGGATGTGCGAGCGGGTCTCCTAAAGGAGCTGGAACAATTTCCGTGGTTAACTCCTGCGGCGGTTGAAATATTTGGCGGCAAGTTCAATCCGCATACGCTGAGTTTTCCGTACAACATGCTTCCTGCCTTAAAGAACTCGCCTCCCAGCGACATACGTGATTGGGCGGCAATTGGCGCGTGGGCGAACAGTCTGGTGGAAATGTTTCAACCCGCCCGGTCCTAAGGCAGCGCGCTCCTGACGAGCGCGGACCTGTTCGTGAATGAAATCGGAAGCGACTTGGGCATGGCAATTGCGGTACGGGCGCGCAGAGTGCGAGCCAGCTTTGCGGGTTGCCGCCAAAGCGCCGGTATCGCAATCGCATCCATAAAAGCGGAAACAAGCATCATGAAACGCAGGCAGATGGTCGCACTATTCCTATGTGCCCTCGTCGGTTGGACTTTGGGTAACGGCTTGTTTCCTGTCCTGCCGGTGATGGCGGCGCGTCTCGGAGCGCCACCCGATGTTACAGGTTTCTATCTAGGGCTTACGTATCTTGCGGTGGCAGTCGGAACCGTTGCGGCGGGTTGGGTCTCGGACACGCTTCAGCGACGCAAATTGTTCCTTGTGTTGTCCGGAGTGCTCAGCATGCCAATTCTGTGGCTGATGGGGCAAGTGACAACTCTTTGGCAGCTCGCGGTTCTGAACGTGCTGGCATGGTTCTTTGGAGGGATGGGGCTGGCGCTGGTCTCTATTCTTGCGGGTAGGTCAGCGAGTCCCGGGGAGCGCGGCAAAGTGTTTGGCACCCTGTCGTTTGCAAGTGGCTTGGGCGCGCTCGTGGGCGGCCCAACAGTGGGCTGGGTCGTCGTCGCCGGGGGCTACCCGACGATGTTCCGCGTGCTTGCATTGTATCTTGGCGTTTGGGTACTTGCGTCGTTATGGATTCAAGACCAAGAAGCACGGTTTCTGCTCCCGTTGCTCAAGCCGAGCAAGTGCCGGGCGCTCTGGGAAGATTTTTTTACTATTTGTTTTATGCCACGATTCTATTGGCGATTGGCAATTTTGTAGGAATGTTCTGTCGCTCGGTAATGATGGATGCGCAGGGATACAACGCGGCAGAGATAACTAGCACTGTGGCGGTGGCGGGACTTGTAATGCTGCCGTTTCCCCTCGCTGCCGGCTGGGTCTCCGACCGGACCGGGCGCAAGCCCCTTTTGATTGCCTCATACGTGGTTGGCACTTTAGGTTTGCTGGTGCTCGGGATAGCTGAAGCATTGTGGCAGTTTTGGCTTGCCATTTCGCTTTTGTTCGTGATGAACGCTGTCGCGGGAACGCTTGGCTCGGCGCTGACAACTGACCTTGTGCCCCCGGCGGTTCGGGGCAAAGGCTTGGCATGGTTTTCAGCCACGCCGTGGCTGGGCGCAATCGTTGGCTTGTCCGTTGGGGGCGTGGCGGTGCAGAGCATCGGTGTCATGCTTGCGCTGATTGCGGCGGCAGCGATGCCATTGTTGGGGATCGGTTTATTGGTTCTGATTCATGAAACACACGCCCCAAAGGGCGTCAAAGGACCCGTCGGAAATCGAGAACTCGCGAGATGAGGAGAAGCAGACGCACAGCCATTTGGAAACTCACGCTACCCACGCAAGGCATCGCCGCTGTGTTCTGCGTCTTGCCCGAGGCAACCGCAAGAACAGACTTGCGAGAGCGACTGTCGCAATGCGTCAACCAACTTTGGTCACGCGGATTACTTAGGAACCTGGCGCTTTTCTGCTTCGTACTCACGAAGTATGCGCCGAAGCTCGTTCCCGCTCGGTTGCTGGATCTCGTATGCCTCTGGCGGCAGCTCCACGAATTTCATATATCCATCATAGATTATCTCTTCGCGGTTTTCATCGGTTACGACGAGCGTCGTTGTGTACGCCCCGGACGTGATGAGCGCGGTCACCTCGGGTTTGCCGTCGTCTATGACCTCCAGGGTGCAGTTTCGGTCCGGAACGGCGCCTTTTCGCAGAAATTCGCCAAAACATTGTTCGCATCCGGCGGGATGGTGCCCGCAGAGATTTCGGTTAATGATTACCTTCATATGGTTTCCCCTTCAGACGGGTGCTGGAACGATGCAATCCCCACCCGCTGAGCTCAAGCCCCGTTTTGCCTGTGCGGCATCGGTCCCTTCCGCCACTTACCCCTTTACCGCAACAGCTCATTCAAGCGCGACATTGTGACCTACCCAACTCGTTGTCGCGGTTTCAGGTCATAATCCGGTTCGAATCCGGTCCAATATCCACCCAAGTTTTCGCAGGTTGCGCAGACCACTGTCATGCGGATACCGTCACTGGCGGTTTGCGCGGCACATTCAGTAGCCCCGACGCACTCCCGTCCAACACACGACTCACCTCATCCGGTGTCCGGAGAAGGTCCACATCCGTCACTGCCCGCGCCACGTTGAAGATTCCTCTCTCTAATGATATGCTTTGCTTTAATGTTGCGAGTGCGATTATTTGGACAACCGCGCTTTGAGTACGCCAATGCGCCGTATGCATTTCGCGCCCGCCCGCGTGTGCTACCACTCCTTGCGTATCTTTTGTTGCACCGGCATGAGTCGGTCGCGCGTCCCACTCTCGCATTTGCATTATGGACTGACGAGACCGAGGAAACCGCACGGGCGAATCTGCGGCGTCACCTGAATCACTTGCACTCCGCACTGCCGCGCGGAAAAGCAGCTTGGTTTCTCAGCGACGACACAACCGTTCAATGGAATCCTGACGCGGCATATTGGCTGGATGTTGCCGAATTTGAATCCAAGTCGCACGCGGGCTTGCAGTTGGACGACGCGGTGCAACTGTACAATGGCGACCTCTTGCCAAACCTCTATGACGATTGGATTTTTTATGAACGCGAACGCCTGCGCAACATTTTCTTTCACGATCTGGATCAGCTCATTGAATCGTTGGCTGCGCGTGGCGATTTCCCGCAGGCAGCTCGGTATATCCAACACGTGCTGGAGCATGACCCATTGCGCGAAGATGCCGTACGACGATTGATGCATCTGCGTGCCCGGGAGGGCGATCGCGCCGGGGCAATTCAACTTTACGAGCGCTTTCGCCTCCGTTTGCAGCAAGAACTCGCCGTCGAGCCGATGGACGAAACGGTTGCCTTGCATCGCGCGATTCTCCGTAACACTCTTTCCCCACGCCAAAAGCAACTCGTCTCTCAAGAACCTTTCGCGCTCATTCGCGACGGCGGCACCGGTGCCGCGCCGGGCACGCCGTTCGTCGGGCGTGGCATCGAAATGGCACAACTACACACCGCATTTGCCCGCGCCGCGCGAGGCAGCGGCATGGTCGTCTTTGTCGGAGGCGAGGCAGGTGTCGGGAAAACGCGGCTGGTTCGTGAAATTGCCGCAATCGCGGAACGAGAAGGTGCAGGCGTATTGTGGGGCGGTACAAGTTTTCCCGAAGCGTCACCGTACCAGGCGTTCACCCAGGTGTTGCGGATGGCGCAAGAAACTGTGACTTTGGGGCGCGGCACACGCGCCCAACACACCGCGGTGGCATCGTTGTTGGGCGAATTGCAATTCAACGGAGAATCGTCCACTCTGCCGGGGTCGCCCTTGCCGCTCGCCCGCGAAAAACTCTTTGCGTCGTTTTTACATTGCTTCACCGGATTGGCGGCGCGTCCGATTTTAGTGTGTCTGGAAGATTTGCAATGGGCGAGCACGGCGACGTTGGCACTCTTGGAATTTTTGGCGCGCCAATTGGAACATGCACCGGTATTGCTCCTCGCTACCTATCGCGAAGAAGAGGCCCCTCGCGCCCATCCACTCCGTACGCTGCGCCGCCACCTGCAGCGCGAACAGCATTTGACCCATCTCGCCCTCGCTCGCCTTGATGGCACCGCCGTGACCGAATGGGTCGCGCAGCTGTTTCCGTCCAACCCCGATTTGTCGCGCGCGATTTACCGCGCCAGCGAGGGCAATGCCTTGTTCGTCCACGAACTCGTTCGTGCGTACAGTGAGTCCAGGTCCAACTTGGCGGACCTGGAATTGACCCCGAATATCACCGCGACCATCGCCGCGCGGCTCGCACGCCTCAACTCCTCCACGCGTGACATTGCCCAAGTCGCTGCCACCCTTGGCGTGGGATTTACCGCCGAGTTGCTGCGCGAGGTGAGCGGCGCAAGCGAAGCCGCCCTTCGTTCCGCGATCGATGAATTGCTGGATCGGCAGTTGATACGCGAGAGTGGAGCTTCCAGCGGTCTCGATTACGCCTTCACCCACCATCTGATCCAAATAGCAGTCTATGGCGGCACACCGTCTGCGCAGCAAGCGCGGCGTCACGCGCGCACGGGCAAAGTGCTGGCAGAAGTGTACGGGGTACATACGTTTGAGCAGAGCGCGGAGATTGCGCGGCATTTTGATTTGGGAGACGAACCCGGACACGCTGCCGGGTGGTATCAGCGCGCCGCGGAACATGCCGCGCGAGTATTCGCCAATGATCAAGCAATCGAATGGTATGAGCGTGCGGCGGCGTGTGCGCAGCGCGCTGCCGATGCGGATCGAGCCGCGACGGTGCTTATGGATTTGGCGCGCTTGCAAGCACGCACGGGGCGAGATCTGCTTGCAACGGAAACACTGCGCCGCGCGCTCACCCTTGCCCCGGCACAGCCCGTCAAAAACTTGGTGGAACTCACACTCGGGGAAATATGGGCAGATCTCCAGGATGAACGGGCGCGTCCCTTACTTGATCAAGTCTTGCTGGAATTGGATTCACGCACCCGGTCAAATGAAATACTGCAGGCTCAGACCACGCTTGCGATTATGGACGTACATCAAGGGAAAATTCGACAGGCAGTCGAATACCTTAAAGACGCGAACCGAACGATAAAACCATATCCGGATCTGCTCACAGCGGAAAGATTTTTGATGATTTTGGGGCTCGCCTATCGCAACGTCGCAGAGTTCGACCGCGCCTTACACTATGCACACGAAACACTTGAATACGGGGCGGAATCGGAATGGCTTGCCCTGCTTGGAAACCAAATGATTTCGAGAGTTCTGTTGGGAATGGGCAGCTGGGAACAAGCGGAAGAATATGCCGGACGCGCATGCGAACTCGCCGCACGCATTGGCACGCCGGAGCTTGTTTACTTGAATCAAGCGGGGCTTGCCGAAGCGCAGCACGCGCAAGGACAATTGGCGAACGCCTACGAATTAGCGCGCAGTGCATGGAATATGGGGACCGACATCCTCGGCGCCTTGGTCGTTGCCAATGTAGCGGCAATCTTTAGCGTGGTCGCAACCGATGTCGGGCAGGATGAGCAAGCGCAGCAGCTCGCAGAATCCGCAGTCAGTCTCGGAGGCGCGTCAGGACATTACGACCGCCTCGCCATGTGCCGTTTTGCCCGTGCGTATTTTTACACGCAGCGGCAAGAATGGAAGCACGCGCTGGAGGATTTCGACGCGCTTGCGGAATTGATCGGGCACACTGACAATCGTTTCGTGCCGTTGAAAACGGACGCCTATCATGCCCAAGCCCTGCTGGGGGCTGGCCAAAGCGAAATGGCGCAACGACTGGCAGATGCTCATATGACGGAGGCAAAAGCAAAGCACGCGAAACACGCGGAAGGGGTGGGGCAGCGTGTGCGCGGACAAATTCTTGCCGCTCAGGGAGAGACGGACGCGGCGCAGCAAGCATTCGCGGAAGCGATCCGAATTCTGAATGCTCTCGGCAGTCAGCTCGAACTGGCTCGTGCCTATTGCGCTTGCGCTGCGTTTCTCTATGCGACACATGATCTTGCCGCCGCGCGGCGCCAAGCAAAACGCGCCCGACGACTTTTTGAGGCAATGGGTGCGCGACGAGACCTTGCCAGAGCCACCGCCCTCAAGTAAAACGCCGCGTGCAACGCGGCGTTTTTTTTTCGTGTTTGGGACGCTGGTGGGACTCGGCGCGGGTATGCTTTACGGGCTTATGAAATTGTCAATTGCAATCGCCGAATGTGGCTAAATCGACACGACCGCGTCCCGCCCGGCGGGAGCATCTTTTTGTCCTGCGCATCTGGTTCGAGCCGGGGCATGACCGCAGCTCGCCGTGGCGCGGTTCTGTGGAGCATGTCGCATCGGGCACGCGCGTTTACATTACCTCGTTCACGCGGTTGGTTCATTTTCTGCGCCGTATGATCACGCGGTCGCCTATTTCCAAAAAGGGAAAGAAAGGAGTGGAATGAAACGAAATTTGCTTGCACTTGGGACTCTTGTGCTCCTGAGTTTTGCTGTGGCGTGCCAGCAAACGCCCTCACTCGCGGGGACATGGACATGGAACGTTACCAAAGATCAAGCCGGTGCCGCCGGCTGGACAGGAGATTTGATTTGTGAGAATGCCGGGAATTTTCAGATGGTCTTTGCGTCGACCGGCAGCACAACGTTGACGCAAACTCCCACAGAGGGGTGCAGCGCACCGAGTGTTAGTGTCATTATCGGCACCTGGCAGGTAACAGGCGACCAACTGACTTATCACGAAATCACCGATACAGGATGCGGTCAACCCACAGCCATTTACAAATGGAAAATCAACGGAAGCACATTGACCCTAAACAAAGTCTCGGACACCTGCCAGTTTTCCGCGTCGGATACCGCGCCCAAGGTTTGGACAAAAACGCAATAGTAACAGAGCAAGCACAATAAAGACGAAAAGCGATCTCACAGTGGTGGTTATCTTTATCTCTTTGGTGGCTTGCGGTGGCACCGCCCCGGCGCCGGCAACGCAGATATGACCCGATGGGACACCTCTACCGGAACAAGCAACTCCAGTGCCGCCCACTATCCGATGGTGATTCGTATCTCATGTTGGCGCCGTCGAACTAGCTTGTTTCAAGCGTAGTATCGGTAGAGCTTTCTCGGGGGTTACAATGAAATCCGAATGGGACCTGCGCGCAACATCTGAAAATGCGATTTCCCCCTCCACGCGTGTCCAAATTCTCGCGATGGAACACTCGAGTCTGCTCGCCACGCGTAGTCTTACCTGGAATGAAATCTTTAGCCGTGCCGGTATGTTTCTCACGCTGCTTTCAGCAGCGATTGTAGCGCTCGCGCTGGTAGCACAAGCCAGCAGCTTTGGTCCGCAGTTGCCCCAATTTGCGCTCTTGCTGCTCCCGGTGGTCTTGTTCGTCGGAATTGTGACCTCGGAGCGTTTGAAACATGCCAACATTGAGGACGCGGGACTCGTTTTGGGAATGAATCGGCTCCGGCACGCCTATCTTGAAATAGCACCTGAACTGGAACCCTACTTTATCACCGAGCACCATGATGATATCGCGGGTTTTCAGCAATCATATGGTTTAGGGTACCGATTCGGTCTTGTCAGCCTGCTCTCTGGCACGGCGGAACTTGTCGGCATCATCAGTGCATTGCTGAGCGGAGTTATTGCAGCATTAATTGCAAATCAACTGGGGATGACCGAACCTGGAATTATTGCCATTGGTGTTATCACAACTGTCGCAGCTGGAGTCTTGTTTGCTTTACGTACCAGGCAGGTCTATAACAGCAGTCAACGCGAGTATCATCCCCGCTTCGCTCGCTCAAGTTCAGAGTGACCGGCTCTCGATTGTCGGGTCTCACAATCGAGTGCAAAGTCGCGTTCTGGAACGGAAATACGCTCCAAACGAAAGCCGCCGAGGAGATAAAGCTGGAACGATGAAGCTGCCAAGTGCGAGGATGATAACAACAAAGACGCTGCAAAGAAGTGTCTTTGTTGCATCTCGTACAGCGCGAGCAGCCCCTCCGCCAAATTTGCATAATGTTCCAAATACCCATGAGTAGCCCGGCTGCGCTGCCACCAATTAAATTCCGAATCTCCTCTGGTGTTCAGACAAATAATTTGCCATCATCTCCTTCGGAATCCGCGTCCTGCGAGGCATAGAATCCGCCGTTCGGGTCCGTCTCATTCGGACGATACGCCCCAAACATCAAGTCCAACAACTCTGCCACCCCTTCCCCCCATGGGGAGAAGGGCTCGGGATGAGAGGATGGGGGGCTAACCACCGCAGTCTCTCTTGGCGGCGCCAGCGCAAATTCCAACCTGCAGAGCCACCACGCAAACCCGGTCGGTGCTTGCACCAGCGCAGGTTGCGGCAGCGCCACCGCACTCTTCGTCGCATCAGCAAACAGTGCATCTGCGGTATACGCCGCCAACTTGAACAACATCCGTAAGCTGATTGCTCAATTGAACGCCTAGAGCTCCTCCGAAAACCCGAAGCGTCACATTGACAAGCATTATTCGTACCTTGCTTTCCGAAGTTGGGACGCGGGAAATCTGATTTCCGGAGGAGCTCTAGAGTAGCTCAGGTTGGAGGACGGGCCGCGCTGGCGCTTGCATTTCCTGTTCCTGTGCAGGCGTCGGTGTGTTTGGCAGAATCAGTCGAATGGCGCGCTCGGCGAGGAAATAGTCGAACGCCCAATTCAAGATGACGACAATCCGATTCCGAAAACCAATGAGGTTGTAGATGTGGACTCCCAACCACAACAGCCACGCCACAAATCCCGTAAAGGCGCCCCCAAACGCGAGAGCCACGGCAGAATTTCGACCAATCGTCACCATCGTCCCCCGGTCGTGATAGTGAAAGGGCAGCGGCAATTCGTCCAGTAACTGCCGCTCAATATTCTCGGCAGCCCAGGCGCCTTGCTGAATCGCGACGGGCGCAACCATGGGCAGCGGTTTGCCCTCCAGTTCGACGTGGGCAAGGTCGCCGACAACATAGACCTCCGGATGACTTTCGAGTTGGAGAGTTGGCAGGACACGCGCTTGTCCATTCCGCGCCGTCTCTAATCCATTGTCCACTGCAAGCGGGGCGCCGCGCACCCCTGCGGTCCACACAACTGTTTCGGTCGGAATGAGGCCACCGTCTTTGAGACGGACATGGTCCCGCATGACTTGCTCCACAGTGGCATTGAGCCGAACCGTAACCTTCATCCGTTCCAAACGTTTCATCGTATACGCGCGCAATTTTTCGGGCATCATCCCCAAGAGATTCGGCATGCCTTCGAGCAAGACGATTTGCACCTCGGCAAGATCAAGGCGCCGATAGTCGCGCCGGAAGGGTCCTTGCACCAGCTCGGCAAGTGCACCCGCAAATTCCACACCGGTCGGTCCGCCGCCAACAATCGCAAAGGTTAACATGGCACGCCGCCGTTCGACATCTTCTTCGCGCACCGCGCATTCAAAGCGATAGAGAATATGGTTGCGCAGAGCAATGGCTTGTTCCAAATTTTTAAGGACAAAAGCATGATCGGCCGCGCCCCGGACGCCAAAAAAGTGCGGCGTGCTGCCCATCGCGATCACCAGAAAATCATAGTTGATGACGCGTTCGCTTGTCTCGACCTCGCGCGCATCGAGACGGATGCTCTTGACCTCGCCCATGGCAAAGCGCACATTCCGCAGCTTGCGCACGATGCTGCGTACCGGCGCGGCGATGGCTTCCGGTTCAAGCTCGGCGGCGGCAACCTGATACAAAAGGGGCAAAAAGGTATGATAGTTATTCTGGTCAATGAGGAGGACGTCCGTATGTGTGCGCGCGAGCCGGCGGGCGGTCCACAGACCGCCAAAGCCCGCCCCCAGGATAACGACCTTTTTTCGCTCCACACGCTGCTCCCTCCACACCAGCTTATTCGGTGAGACTGTCGGTCTCTCCGCCCACCGTTGTGTTTCCACCCGCATAGCCGCCTTGTTGCTCACCAACTCCTGTCGTCCAGTTCCGAACCTTGTCATCTTCCCCGAAGGGTAATTCGCTATCTTGCCCTTGATACGGCGATGTTTCATTCTGCGGCGCAGGGGCTGCACCTGTGACGGGAACTCCGCGTAGAGGCAGCGGTGTTTCCTGAAATGCATCGTCGGGAACGAGCGGTTGATTGTCATTCGCGCCGCCAGCGATATCGGGTGCACTTTCTGAGCTCTGAGCTGTTTGGGGCGAAGCTATATTCTCGTTTCCACGCGGCGGTTCCTGGTCAAAGCGGTCGGCGACGAGATTGTCATTCGGCAGAGCCGCTTGCTCTTGCTCGCGAACATCCCGACTGCGCGGGTCATCGTTCCCAGCCATTTCCTGGACGCGTTCGCCCACCTCTGAAAATAGTTGATCGCTCTCGTTCGGGTCGGTCAATTCTCCCTTGAGGCGTGCGTTGCCCTTTTCTTCCGTATGGTCTCCATCGTCGAACAGACCCGGGCGATCCTCTTTTGTTCTGGTTTCCTCCAAATCATCTGCCATCTCTGCCTCCTCTGTCAGCAATGCCTTTTAAATTTGATATGCAGTGTCACCTGTCCGGAATTGGGACCCAACCGCGCGCGATAACATCGTCGAGCACTCCAAAGAGCAGGATTCCAAACCACAAGATACCTACGGCAATCGCCAACCGGGTCAATCCCGAACTGGCGCGGACGTGCATGAAAAACGCAAGAATCAATATCGCTTTTAGTGCTGCAATTCCCAAGCCGACGGGCGTATGCAGGGTTCCGAGGTTCAAAAACGAAAACCCAATGGTTGCAGCGGTAAGGACGAGCAAGAGGAGGCAGACCAAAACCAGGGAGCGTGTTGAAATAATGGATTCGTACATCGTCACCTCGCTATCAAATACAAGAGCGGCAGTAAAAAGACCCATACAATGTCCACAAAGTGCCAGTAGAGCCCGGATAATTCGAGTGGCGTATATGACGCGGGCGTGAAATCGCCCCGCAACGTTCGCAGCAGCATAAAGCCGACGAGTCCAATGCCGATGATGAGATGGATGGCATGGACTCCCGTCATGGAGAAATACATGAAAAAGAATAGCTCCACCTGGCGCGCATTCGGTCCTTGATAAACGAACGCAAGCCCGGGGATTTCTTGATTCACCAGATGCAAGTAATACTCGTACCCTTTCAAGCCAAGAAAAATTGTGCCGAGGCCGACCGTCAAAACGAGCAAAGCCGCAATCAGCATGCGCGATGAACTAACCTGCACCCGCTGCACTGCCAACGCCATCATCAGACTACTTACGATGAGCACGACTGTATTGACCGCGCCAATGGTCAGGTCAAGATGGTTGCTGCCTTCCGCGAAAGCCTCGGGATAAAAAACACGGTACGCGGCGTATAAGGTAAACAGTCCCCCGAACAGCATGAGTTCTGTCACGAGAAAAATCCACATGCCGAACGTGCGCGCATGATGCTGCTGTTCCAGCGAATCAAACTGCGGGTCTAGCAGGGGGTTCACTCGGGCGTGTGCTGCCATTTGTTAGCCAACCTCTCCGGACGGACCGGGATAGTTGTAGGGTCCGGTTGTCACCACCGGCGTCTTGTCAAAATTATGCTCAGGCGGCGGCGATGGCGTTTGCCATTCCAGCCCGGTCGCGCGCCATGGGTTCGGTCCTGCCGCTTTGCCGACCCACAAGGACGGAATCAGATAAAGCGCTGGAAGCAAGTAGCCAACCGCTAGCAACACCGCGCCGAGTGAAGATAGGATATTGAGAAGCTGATACTCGGGCGGGTAACTCGCATAGCGGCGTGGCATTCCTTCATAGCCCAGAATGAACTGGGGAAAGAAGGTGGCGACAAAGCCGAAAAAAATGATGATCGCTGCCAGGCGTCCCCACCGTTCGGGGTACATGCGCCCGGTCATTTTGGGCCACCAATAATGCAGCCCACCAAAGTAAGCCAGCACCGAGCCGCCCACCATGATGAAATGAAAGTGCGCCACTACAAAATAGGTGTCGCTCACATGCACATCCACGGCGAGCGCGGCGAGCCACAACCCCGTCAAACCACCAATGGTGAACAGTCCCACAAAACCGAGTGCATAAAGCATTGGCGTGTCAAAAGAGATGGAACCGCGAAATAGGGTGGCGGTCCAATTGAACACTTTGACCGCCGAGGGAATGGCGACAATGTAGCTCAGCAGCGAGAAAATCAGCGCCGCGTGGATTGCCATGCTCGTAACGAACATGTGATGTCCCCAGACCAGAAAGCCGAATGCGGCAATCGCGATACTAGAAAACGCGACGAACTTGTAGCCAAAGATGCGTTTCCGAGAAAATGCACAAATCAACTCGCTCACGACGCCCATCGCGGGGAGGACCATGATGTATACGGCAGGGTGGGAATAGAACCAGAATAAATGCTGATAGAGCAGCGGGTCACCGCCCAACGCAGGATTAAAGATGCCGATGCCGATGAGGCGTTCGGTTGCCAGCAGCAGTAGCGTGACGGCAATCACGGGCGTCGCCAACACAAAAATTACGCTCGTCGCATACAGCGACCACACAAACAGGGGGAGCCGAAACCATGTCATGCCGGGCGCGCGCATGGTGTGGATGGTCACAATGAAATTCAACCCGGTGAGAATGCTCGAAAAACCAACTATGAAAACACCAATCGTCGCGGCAATGACGTTTGTCTGGGTAGTAGTGCTGTACGGCGTATAGAACGTCCAACCCGTATCCACGCCGCCCGAAATGAGCACCCACAGGGTCACTGCCGCGCCGAGCATATAGATATACCAACTCAACAGGTTCACACGCGGAAAAGCAAGATCGCGCGCGCCAATCATCAATGGCAAGACAAAATTGCCCAGTGTTGCCGGAATCGCCGGCACCAAAAAGAAAAACACCATAACGATCCCGTGCATCGAAAACATTTTGTTGTACGTCGCTGCATCCATCACATCGGAGGCAGGGGTGACCAGCTCGATGCGGATCAGGGTCGCCGCCGCGCCGCCGATAATAAACATCAGCGTAATCGAAACCAGATAGAGCACGGCGATGCGTTTGTGGTCAATCGTCAACAACCACGAACGAATCCCGTAATTGACATTCAGGTACGTCTCACGTGCGGGCAAGGCAATCGCGCTCATGGTGTGCCTCCGGACGAAGAGTTCGTCGCGGTGAGGGATTTGATATAGATGAGCAAGTTCATGAGTTCACTCTCACTAATTTGTCCCTGGTACGAGGGCATGATCGGCTCGTATCCTCGAACGATTTTTGCGCCGGGATTCAAAATGGATTCGTGAATATAGTTTTCGTCCGCGACCACGGTCGAGCCGTCCTGCAGCTCGACAGGGTGTCCAAAAACGCCGACGAGCGACGGACCACGCCCACTTGCATCCGGTTGATGACAGCCGGTACAACCGTACCGTGTAAACAACGCCGCGCCGATGGCTTCGGGACGGTCCGCGCCCACCGTGCCGCCCAGCCACTGTTGAAATTCCGCCGGACCCATCGCCGTGAGTGAGGCAAGCATGATGGAATGCCCCGTGCCGCAATACTCCATGCAAAAAATGTGATAGGTGCCGGGTCTATCTGCTTGAAACCACGCTGTCGTGTAGCGTCCAGGAGTGACGTCCCATTTCAATCGCAAGGGCGGAATGCCAAAACTGTGAATCACATCCTGCGACGTCATGGTGAGACGCACGGGTTGACCCACCGGCACATGCAGGGTGTTGATTTCGCGTTTTCCCGTCGCATGTTGAATTTCCCACATCCACTGCTTGCCGACGACATATACATCAAGCGCGTTCGCGGGCGGCACGGCTTCGTGAAAATAGAGACTCGTTGCCCAGCCGAAAGTGCCGAGCGCAAGCAACAGCGGCACCACTGTCCAGGCGATTTCGAGTCGCGTCGAACCCTCTACCTGCTCCGCGATCTGGTTGCGCCCATTGCGGCGATACTTGAAACAAAAATAGACAATCAAGCCAAACACCACTACCGCAAACAAGGTCGAGAGCGCGAGCAGCCAGAGCGCGAGCGTATCCACCGCACCGCCATAGTTCGACACACTGTTCAACCACTCGGAAAAATCAGGCATTGTCCCACGGATGACGAATGACGAATGACGATCCATACACTACTTAGTCGTTCGTCGTCTGTCTGCCACCCACAGCATCCCCAGGAATCCGCCAAGCGCGACGACGCCCAAAAGTGCACCCACCTGGACGAAATTGAGCGCGACGCCTGTATATGCGCCCTGACTGGAGTCATAGTGGAAACAAAAGAGCATGATTTGATCAACCGGGTTACCGATCTTGCGCTCTGAGGCTTCCACCAGCGCCAGCCGTAAATCGCGCGGCTCGTAACCGAGACCATAAATGTACCGCGCGACGCGCCCCTGTGGCGTCAACACAATTACTCCAAGCGGGTGCGCGAACTCATCGGTGCGCGCGTCATAGGCAAAGTGAAAACCCACTGCATTCGCGAGTTTCTCAATCGAAGCGGCGTCCCCCGTCAGAAAATGCCAACCCGTCTCAACCGGAAAGCGGGTGTACGCTGGCAGGAGGAGTTGTCTTTTGTTCGCCGCAATAATTGGCGTTTCGCGCGGGTCAATGCTTACCGTCACTACATCAAATTGCTTGCCAAGGTCGAAGGAAAGTTGAGAGAGCGACTGCGCCAGGTCGTTTAATTCGAGCGGGCAGAGCTGTTCGCAGCGGAGATAGTTGAGTGTCAGTACGACCGGCTTGTCGCGAATCAATTCTCCCAGGGTAACCTGCTGATTGTGCTCGTTCCGAAAGGCGAGGTCGAGCGGCACCTGCGCGTCGAGTTTTTGTTCAAACGAAACCGCGTGCAGGTCTGGTCCATCCGCGTGTGCAAGGGGTGTCAGGAAGGCTGCAAACAGCACCACAAGAGCTATTTTGAACAGAACTCCAAGAGCGCGTACAGGTGTCACTGCGAGCGCGCTCGTTTTTTGAACGCACAAAGCAATCTCACTTGTACCTGTGAACCTTTTCATGGGTCAACTCTTTCCGTCGCGCGCCCCGAGCTCGAATACGAGGGCTTGACGTTATCCGCATCGTCAAACGAGTTGTCGGCATCTTCCGGCGCAACCGGAAAACCACGCTCTACCAGCAGCTCCATGGCGCGCTCCACCGGAATGCGCACGGTACCTTCGGCTTGATTCACCCAGCCGTAGGAATTCAGCAAGAGCTCTTCGCGTGTCCGCAGCGCTTGAATATTCATCCCTGGAATTTCTTCAAAGCGCGGCTGCGGCGGCAGCTGCACATTCGGCGCTGTGCTGTACGAAGGAGGCTGGGCAAATTTCGCGGGCGCGCCTACAGCCGCATACTGGAGTACGGTGACGGCTATGAACACGACCGCCATTCCCACTAACAGCGCCAGACCAAATAAAGAGATACGCCTTAGGTTGAGGTCGCTGGCTTCGTGCGTCTCGTCTGCGGGCGGCAGCGCCTGCACCCCTTGCGTTACTTGGTTATTGCCATTCATGACAATGCTCGCGGCGCAATCGCCTCGGACGGTGTGCCATGGATATCGCTGAGTGCAGGGTCAGTCTGTGAAACGAGCGGCGCTTTGCCCAACTCGAAACGAAATGCCGCCAGCCAAACACCGCCTAGCCCCAGCACGGTCAGAAGATCCAACACCGTAATGGTGAGTGTGTCGTAGAACACAGGCGTGATGAGCCAATACACCTCGACATAGCGCACGGCGACTAGCAGCGCGGCGACCGCAGCGAGCAAAACCGGATTTCGCTTGACCGCACGAATAATCAAAAGGCAGAAGGGCAGAACAAAGTAGAGCACCCCCACGATGAGAGCGAGAAATTGCCAGCAGCCGTTCAACCGGAGCAAGTACCACGGCACCTCTTCGACGAGATTGCCCATCCAGATCAACAAGTACTGGGAATAGGCGAGATACGCCCACAGCATGACAAACGCGAGCAAAAGACTCCCCAGGTCATTCCACAACCGCGGAGTTACAATCTCCGACATCGGCGGCTTCCGCGCATTCAGCGCGGTCATCAAGACTGCAAAGGCAAACGCAGACAGGATGCCCCCAATCGCAACGATGGCGGGATAGATGGTCGAGTACCAATCGGGCTCCAACGACATAAGCCAGTCAATCGTCGCGAACGTGACAGTCAAACCAAAGATGACGATACCCACGGCACCGGCACGCCGGAGCTTGTCGTTATAGCGCGTATCACGTGTGGCTTCGCGTTCGCGCGACCAACGGTTCATCAAGTAGGCAAGCGCATTCCAAACGACAAAATAAAAGATAGTGCGCGCAATGAAAAATGGCACGTTTAAATAAATCGCTTTGTCCGACAAAGTGAGTTCGCCCGGAATCGCTGCCGGGTGCGCCCAGGCGTACAGATACGGCACGCTCAGATACAACGGCAGACCGACGAGTGTGAGCACAGGCATAGTGCGGGACCCCGCTTCCAAAATCGGCAGCATGACCGCGCCCCAACGTCCACCGGACATATGATGTAGCATCAGAATCGCAAGACAGCCCAAGCCCAGTCCAAACCAAAAAACAAACGCAACCAGATACGCACGAAAGAAATCGGTCGGATTCAGGAATCCGAGCACATACGAAACAAACAGCAAAACCGCACCACCAAACAGACCCACGCGGGCGGCGGGCGAACGATTTGCGTCAAGAAAAGCTCGAAGCTTGGACATGCTGTTAGCCCATCACGGCGCAGGCGTTGCGCTCCCCAAACTGTCCCGCTTCGTAGCAGGCACATCATCAATCGTTGCATTCTGGCTCAGCTGCAAGGCACGGACATATGCAATAATCGCCCAACGATCGCGTAACGGAATTTGAAAGCCGTAACTTGGCATCGTCCCGATACCATTCGTAATCACATCAAAAAGGTGGCCAGGCGGCGCACCCTGCAGACGTTCCTGCTGGAGCGAGGCAACACAGCAAAAACCTCGCTGTGCCACAATCCCATTTCCATCGCCTACGCCCCCGTGACACGGCGCGCAAAAGATGGTGTAACGCTCCTGCCCCCGCGCCATGACCTCCGTCGTAATTGGGAACGGGTACGTTTCCGCGTCCTCACCGTCCACTTGTCCGGTATAGAGCAAAGAGTTCATCCTGGGCTGCCCGTAGGTCAGCGTGTCAAACACCGGCTGCCGCGACGAGGTGCCGTCTGCAAAAAACTCGCTGGGTTCGTACGGGTCATAGCGCGGCTGATTTGCCATCAGTTGCAAGCTGCTCGCGGACGCACACGCGTTCGCCAAGAACGCCACAAGCACCAAGGTCACGACAAAGGATGAAAGACGAATGACGAACGCGGTTTTTCCTTTGTCTTTGGTCCTTGACCCTTCATCCCGCTCACGGCAAGACATCCTGCACCTCTTGCGCTTCCAGCGTTCCCAAAAATGTGCGCGTCTTGTCGTAATCAAATTTCGGGTCACGCGATTCGACGACCAAAAAGAATTTGTCCTGCGACGCCCGGTTAAACGCAGGCACGTTAAAGACGGGATGGTAAGGCATCGGCAAGCCATTCAAGGCGAGCATTCCCAGAACAGCGCCCAAGACTGCGAGCAGAATTGTCATCTCGAACGTGACAGGCATGAACGCCGGAATACTGTTGAAGGGGCGTCCGCCAATATCCACCGGATAGTCCACTGCCATCGTCCAGTACTGAAGCCCATAGCCCGCGGCGGCGCCGGCAAGCGCGCCGCCCAGAACGATGAGGGGAATGCCTGTGCTCCTGGCGTGCAAAATATCGCCCAGTTCTTCGATTGGAAATGGCGAATAGGCATCCATGCGGCGATATCCCTCGTCCCACGCACGGCGAGCGGCTCGCGCGAGCGTTTCCGGCGTATCAAACTCTGCCATCAGTCCGTAAAGGCGTGTTCCGTCCATAGCTGTTCAAAAGTAACCTGTCATCAGTAATCAGTTGTCAGTAAGCGGTCGAATTTCAAAGCTCTACTCTCCCATCTCTCATACGCCGCTTGACGTTTCATGCCCCTCCACCTTGGTTTCTTGCACCAGTTCACGCATCTCCGCCATGGAAATCATTGGGAGCAGGCGGATGAACAAAAAGAGCATGGCAAAAAAGAGTCCGATGGTGCCTAAAAATGTCGTGATATCCCATATCGTCGGCGAGTATGTGCCCCACGAGGAGGGCAGAAAATCGCGACTCAGGCTGGTCACGACAATGACAAAGCGCTCCAACCACATTCCGACGTTGATGATGATCGAAATGAGGAACAAAATGATCGTATTCGTGCTGATACGGCGCGACCACAACGCCTGCGGCAGGACGACATTGCACAAGATCATCAACCAAAACAGCCCCGCATAGGGACCCAACATGCGAGTCGCATTCGTTGCGGCTTCGTACAAGTTGCCGCTGTACCACGCCATAAAGATTTCCATCAAGTAACCATAGGCGACAATCAGCCCGCTCGCCAGCATCACCTTTGCCATGGCATTTAGATGGCGCAGCGTGACAAAATCTTCGAGGTGGTAGAACGCCCGCAGCGGAATCGTAATCGTCAACACCATCGCGAACCCCGAAAAGATTGCCCCTGCGACAAAATACGGCGGAAAGATAGTGGAATGCCAGCCCGGCAGAACTGAAACTGCAAAATCAAAACTAACAATGGTATGCACCGAGACGACAAGCGGGGTCGCGAGTGCTGCAATCAAGAAATAGGATTTTTGGTGACGGCGCCAGTGGAATGCCGAGCCCCGCCAACCCATTGCGAGCAGCCCATAGAAAATTTTGACAAAGGTGTTTTGTGTCCGGTCGCGTAGCGTGGCGAGGTCAGGAATCAGCCCCATATACCAGAAAAGAAGCGAAACCGTACCGTAGGTCGCGATGGCAAAAAAGTCCCACACGAGCGGGCTCCGAAATTGGGGCCACACGCCCATGACGTTCGGATACGGGATCAGCCAGTATGCAAAGTACGGGCGTCCCAGATGTAAAATCGGAAACAGCGCGGCATTTGCGACGGCGAATAGGGTCATGGCTTCGGCAAAACGGTTGATGGACGTGCGCCATGGCTGGCGCAGCAACAGCAAGACGGCAGAAATCAACGTGCCCGCGTGTCCAATCCCAATCCACCACACGAGGTTGACAATCGCAAAACCCCACGCCACGGGAACATTCACGCCCCAAATGCCAATGCCCGCAACCAATAGATAGCTAACCGAAAAGAGGAGCAGCATCACCAGCAAAAAGCTGATGCCAAACCCCACATACCACGAGCGCGGCGTGCCCCGCAGCACAATCGCCGAGATTTTCTCGGTAACGGTACGAAACGAATACCCGGGTCCAATGACCGGGAGTTCGGAGGGGTTCGTGATTTGTTGGGACATGGAATGCAACAAAGGTCGAATGACAAAGGACCAAAAATCCCGTTCGTCGTTCGTCTTTAGTCCTTCGTCATATCTCCGGATTCGGATTCCGTACTGCTGCCAAATACGTTGTGCGTGGGCGCGTGTTCAGGTGTTCCAACATGCCATAGTTGCGCGGACTGGCTTTGAGCTGCGCGACGCGGCTGTTCGGGTCGTTGATATTGCCAAAAATGATAGCTTCGGTTGGACATGCCGCCTGGCACGCCGTCACAATGTCGCCATCGCGCAGCGGACGCCCTTCAGTGGCGGCTTCAATGCGCCCGCGCTCGATGCGCTGGACGCAGTAGGTGCATTTTTCCATGACACCGCGACTGCGTACAGTAACGTCGGGGTTCCGCAATGGTTTCAAACTTGGCGTACTCCAATCTTCATACTGGAAAAAATTAAAGCGTCGCACTTTGTAGGGACAGTTGTTCGAACAGTAGCGCGTGCCGATGCAACGGTTGTATGTCATCTCGTTCAAACCATCGTGACTGTGAGTTGTCGCCGTGGTGGGACACACGGGCTCACACGGCGCATACTCGCAGTGCATACAGGGCACGGGCTGGTTGAACGTTTGCGGGTTCGATGGGTCGCCTTCGTGGTACTGGTCAATTCGCAGCCAGTGCATTTCTCGCGCGCGCATCACTTCGGCTTTACCGACAGTGGGAATATTGTTTTCCGACTGACAAGCCACCACGCACGCCTCGCACGCAATACACGCATTCAAGTCAATCACCATGCCCCACTGCTCACCATCGTGATTTTGCGGCGGATAGAGCGAAACATCCGGATGCTCGGTGTGCGCAAAATCCGGATGCTGCGTGAATTCTTCGAGTGTCGCTGCACGAATAAGGTCCCGTCCATCGAGCGTTTGATGGAATTGAGTGGTTGCCAGTGGATAGCGCTCGTCCAACCGTGTGAGTTCGAGTCCCGCCCCGCTCCACAGTGCATTCGAGGGACGGAGCGCAAAGGCGTTGTAGCCCATGATATTTTCAGAGACCGGGACCCTGGTGCGTCCATAGCCCCCAAAAAGCGTCACCATGTCATCGGGATGACCGGGCATAATCCACACCGGGGCGCGCAGGGCACGCCCCTGATATTCCAGCTGACCCAAATTGTTCCACACCTGCCCGCGTTCACCGCCTGTGAGTGCTACCTCACTCGTAAAACCCATACGCTCCGCAGTCGCGGGGCTGATCGCCACAATATTGTCCCAGGTGATTTTGGAGAACGGCTTGGGCAGTTCCTGCAACCACGCGTTATTGGCGAAACGCCCATCATGAACGGTTGGGTCGGGCCGGAACGCCACTTCAACCGACTGGAGCGGAAATTCCGCCGGAGCATCGCCGATAAAGTCTGTGCTTGTAGTCACACTCACGTCAGGAAAGGCGCTGTCTGGCACAAAACCCTGACTCAACGACGACTGCCACATTTCATCAAAATCCGCGCCCATCGCTTGCTGCCAGTAGGCTTTGACAATTTGGTCGCCACTGCGCGGTGTCGGCTCCAGCATGACAGAAACGAGCTCCAGAGCAGATTTTCCGGCATAGAGCGGCGCAATCAAGGGCTGCTGAATCGTCGCCGTCCCATCAAAGGCACGTGCGTCGCCCCACGTTTCGAGATAGTGCGCTTCGGGAATATGCCATGTTGTGCGCGCAGAGGTTTCATCCTGATACATATTCAGATGCGCGGAAAAGGGAACACGCGCCAAGCGTTCGGCGAACTGAAAATCAACCGGCGCGTCATAGACGGGATTGCCGCCAAAAATCAATAGCATTTGCACGCGCCCAGCATCCAGGTCATTGACCAAGTCCCGTAAAGAGCCGGGTTCATCCACCGGTCTCACAGTGATGGGGTCGCTGTAGGTGACCGTCGTGCCCACATTGCCGAGCACACCATTGATGGCGTGCGCGGCGGCGTGAACGTAGGCAGGCATGGAATCTCCGGCGATGACTACGCTTGTGCCTTGATGTGCTTGCAGGTCGCGTCCGAGCGCGGGAATCCAGTTAGGCGGAATGTTTGAAGGAGCTGCGTTGTTCGCGCCTGCAATTCCGAGTGCAGCCGCGACCGCGCTGATAAAGGGAGCAATTTGACTGGCGCGCAGCGGCAGGCGATGGTCTGCTTGCGAGCCAGTGAGCCCTGGCGTGCTCTCGACAGCGTACAGGCGGTTCATAGTCGCGCCCGCGTCCGGCTTGCGGCGTGAGGCAAAATCGCGCGCGTACCGTAAATTGCCGGGACCACAATCGAGAAAATCCCCATCGAGCGCCAAAATAACGTCTGCACGCGTCAGGTCGTAGCGCGTTTCGACCGCCCGTCCCAAAGCAAGCTCAGCACCTGCCCACGCATTCTCGCGTCCAAATGGCTCATATTGATGCCAGCGCGCGTTGGGGAACGTGTCCAATAGGGTCTGAAATTGTGCGCCCAAGGTGGGCGAAGAAACTGTTTGCGAAAGAATGCGCAGCCCCGCGCCGCCGTTAGCGCGCTGCGCGTCAAGTCCGGCTCGCAGCGCGGTTACAAAATTCTCCCACGAGCTTGCTACGCTTGCCTGCATCACCGCCTGCGAGCGGTCCGGATCGTACAAGGTGAGGATACTGGCTTGGGCAAAGGAATCGGTCGCGCCAAGAGATGCAGGATGAGAGGGATTGCCTTCGATTTTCAGGGGACGCCCCATATAGGAACGGACGAGCAACCCCGACGCATAGCCGCCCAGCACATGGGCAGTGGTGTAAAACAGCGACTCGCCGGGAACCACTCGCTCGGGCTGCCGCACGTACGGCACAAGTTTTTCGCCCTGCGCGGGTGCACACGCGGCGAGTCCTGCCATTGCCAGGGCAGCACCTGCCAATTTCAAAAAGCCGCGACGGCTCACCGAATGCTCATATACACCAGCCCAGCGCGGAAATTCGCCCTCCAAGAATTCTTGAAAGGCAGGCGTATCGGCAAATTCTTCTACCGTGCGCCAAAAACGCTTGTCCGTTTCTCCTGCCAACTGTGCGCGTAATGCGTTGACATGGGGTACGGGATCTGCCGTGCGGTGGTGGCGAATGGCTTGGAATATATCTGGTTCTTGCATGGTGAGGATAAACTATCGGTGACAGGTCGAACAATCGGTGCGGCTGACCACGCCATACTCCTCGACGAGCTGTTGCCCGAACTGTCCCTGATCTATCGGCGGATGCCAATGCATGTTGAACACTTCCTCCCGGGGGCGAATGTACTGCGCGGGATTGCGGTGACAATCGAGACACCAACTCATCTGCAGGGAAGATGCCTTGGCAATTTGCGGCATTTCATCTACCTGTCCATGACAGGTGACGCAGCCAAAGCCCTTGTTTACATGAATACTGTGATTGAAATAAACAAAATCCGCGAGTTGATACACGCGCGTCCAGTGGATCGGCGTGTCGTTCCGAAAACTCACGCGCACCGGCTCCAGGATGGGGCTGTCCGCAAAAAGTTGACTATGACACTGCATACAAACCTGCGTCGCGGGCATTCCTGCGTTATTGGAATTTTCTACGGCATTGTGACAATAGCGGCAGTCCAAGCCGGCATCTCCCACATGATGCTTATGGCTGAATTGGATGGGCTGCAGGGGGGGATCACCTACGTGTGTGACATAGGGTGAACGCATGAATACGCCTGCCGCGCCAACAAGCCCGGCGACAATGAATACTGCGCCAAAGATACTGACCCGCGCGAGCGTGTTTGTGCTGCGATGAAAAATTTGTCCCATACCCCAATAACATCTCTAAGAGCAAACTCTGACCGTAACTTGGTCGCCGAGGATACTCTATGTAACGACTCTTTCCTTGGCATGTGATGAAACGCGTGAACGAGTTTGGTTGAATATATCTTCAGGTGTACCTAGAAAATCTTGTACCTTAATTTTTCCGGAGGTATCGTTCGCCAACCGAGGCAACCTTTTCGGGGGATGGTACTGCACTCACACGGCTGGGTCATGCGGGGATTATTTTGGGACCGGGACTTGCGGCTTTTTTGATGGGATCGTGTCTCATCAAATCAAGCTGTTTGAATTGTGAACCAAAATACTGACACCTGATACGTTCCTGATTCCGCACCCGGGATATGGACATTCAGCCCGGTGCGTAACCAGTCCAAACGTTGAGCGGATGGGCGGCAAAAGTGTTGACAATTCACTCACCGTTTCGTAAAATGGAAGCGTTTCCAATAATTACCTGGCTTTCATCATGTCGGTAACAATCCGTGATGTCGCCCGCCGCGCTGGAGTAGGTCTTGGCACGGTTTCGCGCGTCATTAACCATAGTCCCCTCGTCCATAAAGAGACTCGTTCGCGCGTCGAGCGTGCCGTCGCCGACCTTGAGTATGTTCCCAATCCCGCCGCCCGCGGCCTACCGCGCGGACGAACCAATACAATCGCAGTGATCGTTCCCTTTTTTACCCGACCTTCCATCATCGAACGACTGCGCGGCGTCGAAAGCACCCTCGTCCAAACCGAGTACGATCTCATCGTCTATAACGTCGAGACCCCCGCACGCCGCGACCAATGTATCCGCGAGGTGCCACGTCGGGGACGGGTGGATGGTGTCTTGTTGATCTCACTGCCACCACGTCAAGCAGACGTTACCCACCTCGCTAAAGCCAACGTGCCCATTGTCCTCGTGGACGCGCATCATCCTTCCCTGGACAAGCTCAATCGACTCGTCGTACAGGATGCCCGGGGCGGTCAGTGTGCGACCGAATTTCTGATCGAGCTTGGACACCGCTCCATTGCCTTTGTCGGCGATGCGCCCATCAGTCCATTTAATTTCACGTCGAGCAATGATCGGTTGCGGGGCTACCGCACCGCCTTGAGAAAGGCGCACATTCCCTTTAAACGCGAGTATGTGGTGCAAGGCGAACACGGACGCGTCCAGACGCGAGAAATGGCAAAAGCACTGCTGGGCGGTCCCGAGCGGCCAACCGCAGTTTTCGCCGCCAGTGACACTCAGGCGATGGGTGTGCTGGAAGCCGCACGCGAGCTGGGTTTGAGTGTGCCTCACGATTTATCTGTCGTCGGCTATGATGACATCGAAGTCGCCGAATACATGGGTTTGACCACCATGCGCCAATCCCTGTTCGAATCGGGCAAGCGCGGGGTGGAACTGCTGCTCCACGCCATCAAACACCCCTTTGCCCGGCCCGTCTATCAAGTGCTCCCCGCAGAATTAATTGTGCGTCAGACAACCGCCGCACCGCCCGCTGCTTAAACTCATGCGGAATGGGTCGCGGTCCTTTGTTTCGATCGAAATGGAAACGTTTCCAAAAATCGTGCCGAAAGGAGGTAGCAAGAACCGAAAGTTTCTCATTGGTCGACCAACTCACAAGTGATTTCAAAAGGAGAAGCGAAAAATGAAAACAAGGACGTTCCCGATCGCCCTGCTTGCCCTACTTGTCCTCATTGCGACTGGTTGTGCCGGGACACTTGCCCCCGCTGCACCGACCGGTGCCCCACCAACGAGCGCCCCCGCAGCCACAAATCCGCCTGCGGCAACCAGCGCCCCCGTAGCGACCAGTGCTCCGGAACCGACAAGCATGCCTGCAGCGACCACTGCCTCAACGGCCGCAGGTCCCAATTGTGGGACCGATCCGGTTGTACTCAATGCATATTTTGAAACCGGATTTGATCTGCCATTCAAACTGTCCGAAGAATTCACAAAACAATATCCGAATGTCACCTGGGACATCAAACAGGACCAATTCGCAAACCTCATCAATGCGACCCCGCGCTTGCTCTCGGGCGACAACCCGCCCGACCTGCTCCGGCTCCCGACGATGGTCTCGTTTGCCAAACAGGGGCTGCTCAAGAACCTTGACGACTATGCTGCTGCTTTCGGTTGGAACGAATGGCCCGTACCGCAGCTCAATCAGAACCGCGTCGACGCAGACGGCATCCGCGGCTCCGGTTCGCTCTATGCTATGGGTCTCAACTATAGCTTGACCGGCATCTTTTACAACAAGAAACTGGCCGAACAAATTGGCATGACCGAACCGCCCAAGACGCTCGCCGAGTTCGATGCCCTTCTTGCCAAAGCCAAAGAGGAAGGGCTTCAGCCAATCATGCTGTGGGGCAGCGCAAAAAGCGGCATGGGGCTCGCGTTCCCGCTCCAACAGCTGATGGCCGCCTATGGTTCGGTTGACCCCATCAACGATTGGATCTACAACAAGTCCGGCGCATCAATCGATACACCGGATAACCTCAAGGCTGCTCAGCACCTGGAAGAGTGGATCAAGAACGGCTACTTTCCGCCCGACATTAACGCCATCGAGTACACTGACGCCAGCGCGCGCTTTGGCAAAGGCGAAGGGGTCTTTATCTTTAACGGCGACTGGCAAAACGCCGGGTACGATACGGACTTGGCAGGCAATGTTGGGTTCTTTCTGATGCCGCCCGCAGAGGAGAGTGGGGCACCTGCCGCCATGTCGGCGCCGCTCACATTCGGCATCGCCGCCAATGCCAAGAATGCAGATTGTGCAGCATTCTTTCTCAACTGGGTCGCCTCAAACGATTCGGCACGTCAGATTGACGTCGCGGTCGGCGGGTCCAACCCCGGTGGTCCCTCGGGTGCCACCATGCCTGCCGTCGCTGAAGGCTCGGTCACAAACGAGACCCTCGCGGCGGGCTCGGTAGTCGGCGAAGCTGGCACGTCAATGGACTTTATCGCAAATGCGACGAGCGCCATCTTTGCCCAGGGCTGGACGCCCGAACTTCAAAAGATGGTCGGCGGTCAGCAAGACGCCGCCGGACTTCTCAAAGCTGTCCAGTCCGAGTATCAAAAACAACTGTCTCAGTAGATAAATCGAGTGCTGCGTGACGATGTCTGCATCCTCTAATTCACCTATCACGTCTAAATTGACGTCAGCCAACCGCCCCGTGGCACAACCACTCTCCCGGCGGATTTTTCAAATCTGTCGGGAGAGTCTCATCGGCTGGCTTTTTCTCCTGCCTGCCCTGATCATGTATGCAGCATTTGTGCTGATTCCCCTCTTGATGAGTATCCAATACTCGTTCTTGCGTTGGGACGGTATCGGTCCCATGACCTTTGTGGGACTCAGAAATTTTCAAACCGTTCTCGAAGATCCTGATCTGCTCGAGACTATCTTGAACGCGTTCCGGCTGGTCGTGTTCTTTAGTTTTATCCCTGTTGCGCTCGGGCTTGTTGTCGCAAGCGTGATTCATCGTGTGGCGGGTGGGCGCTTTGGTACGGCCGCCCGGACCGTGCTATTCCTGCCGCAGGTTATCCCCCTCGTCGCGGCGGGAATCATCTGGGGCTGGTTATTGGCGCTCCCGGGTTTGCTCAATCAAACACTCAGGACCGTCGGACTCGGCGCATTCAGTCGCGCCTGGCTTGGCGATTTTACCTGGGCGCTCCCGGCGGTCGGTCTCATCGGAGTCTGGGTCCTTTTGGGCTTTTGCACCGTCCTCCTGTTAACCGGTATCAGCAAAATCGACCCGGCCCTCTACGAATCCGCGAGAATTGACGGTGCGGGATGGTTTACCGAGTTCTTTAACATCACCACGCCTTTACTCCGCCAGGAAATCGGCGTGTGCCTTACTGTAACAGTCATCGCTGCGCTTGCCGCCTTTGACATTGTCTATGTCACCACGGCCGGTGGGCCCGGCAATTCAACCGCCGTTCCCGGAATCCAGATCTATATCCTTGCCTTTACCGAGCAGCGAATCGGGACGGCGTCCGCGCTGGCGGTCATGCTGATGGTCCTGGTTCTGGTTGTCGTCCTCCCCATTCAGCGCCTCACTGGGGAGGTTGACTAATGAAGGTTGGATATGCCGAACTCTATGGAGGTCGGGCCCTCCTCTTGGGCTTGATGCTCATCACGGTCCTACCCTTTATCAGCATCTTTGTGACCGCGCTGCATCCTTCAGGGTCTGTCCCCGGGGGTCTCGAATGGCCCGCCGAACCACAGTGGGTCAACTTTATCGAAGCCTTTAACGTGGCGAACATGACCGCGCTCTTGGCATCGAGCATCTATATCGTCCTTGCCGTGGTGCCGATTTCGCTTGTCATTTCAACGATGGCAGCGTTCGCAATCGGACTCTTACGGATTCGCGGCTCACGCTTCCTTCTGCTGTTATTTGTCTTTGGACTGACGCTCCCATTCGGGGGGATCATTGTCCCGCTCTATTATTTGGAGCGCGGCGTGGGTCTCTACAACACCCGGCTCGCCATTGTACTGCCGCTCATTGGTTTGTATATGCCCTTTGCCGTCTTTTGGATGCGCGCTCACTTTGTCAACATGCCCAGCGAGATTTCAGATGCAGCGCGCGTCGATGGCGCAACCACTTGGGATTTATTCTGGCGCATACAGGTCCCTCTCGCGCGGGCGCCGATTGCGTCGCTCGGCATCCTCATGTCCATCTGGACGTGGAACCAATTCCTCCTTCCCCTTGTGCTTGTCGAAGACCCCACACAACGAACAATGGCCGGTGCGTTGGGAGCGTTTCAGGGCCACTATGCGACCAATGTTCCCCTCCTCTGTGCGGGCACGATTCTCCTCCTGCTGCCCACCCTCGTCATCTTTTTATTGTTCCAACGCCAGATCATCACCGCCCTTTTGCAGGGCTCGGTCAAGGGCTGAGCTGCGAACCTGAACCATGAAAAACGCAGTCCAACTGATCACCACGCGTGTCAATCCCCGTTTGGGCAGCTGGCAGGATATCAATACCCTCGGGCAAGAGATTGAAATCATGGCGGACTTTATAGTCAACCATATTTCCTCTTCCTCGCCAGAATTTCTGGGCTATTGTGAAAAAGGCGATGCCTCGCGCTATCGTGACTTGTTTCTCACCATGGGCAGCGTCTTTCCAAAGGGAGCGACCGAAGCTGGCTTGTTAAACATCTATCGCCCGCGGTGCAGGTCTCCCTTTTTCCGATGTTACTCTCAAGAACTACCAAAAACGTTTGTTGTAGACAACCTTTTCCATACAACAGCTCGATATTGATGACTCGCCTCGACACTCAATAGTTCGCCCTCCCCCGTTACTCGCCAGACGATTTTCAACTCTTGGTTGGCAACCGCCCGCTCAAAAAACAACAACGCCCAGATCTCGCCGTCAGAACTCGTCGTGCCCTGAATTTCGGGAAAACTGATTTTTGACATTCCTACCGGGGACGGCTCACACAACGCGAACGCTGTCGCAGTCGGCGCGGGCAGGGGAGCAGGCGCTGCCGCGGCACAGCCGAGCAAACTACCCACAATTGAAACGAGTAACAATGCCCCAAAAAATCTATAAAGCAGTTTGAGTATCATACGCATCGGAATTGGCTCCATTCTAAGCGGCGCATCTCCGCTACCACATCCGTATCCCACGTTCGATGCAAAATACTCTTGCCCTCGACATTCCTCTGTGCCGTCACGCTATACGCATCCATAAACAGCATTTGAGCTTTGAAGGAATGGCAGACAGGGGGTAGATCTCGCACGATCCGAGCTGCAAGGTCCTAAAGTTGTCACTCTTTTGTTACAACTATTGCAACGCCCCTGTAACAGCGCGTTGGTAATCTTGCCAAGACTCGATGCGTGCGTCCACAGAAAGTAAAAGCGTGGTCGATCATTTGCTTGATTGGAAATCCCGGGCATTGAATGAAACCCGATTTTCTTTTTATTGTTGGTTGCAATCGCAGCGGTACCTCCCTGCTGCGACAGATCTTTAATCGCTCAGCGTCGGTGTGCCTTGCCCCGGAAACGCACTTTTTGCGCCGGTTGAGCCGCGTGGGTGTGAATCAGACACTACGGCAGTTCGGCGACCTCTCCATCGATCGAAATATTGATCGCCTCGTTTCGTACCTTTATACAGACCATTTCGCGCTAAAAATCAGTTACTGGCAATGGCTTAAACATAACGTCGCACGCGAGACCTTGACGAGAACGTTTCTTGCCACGGACCGAAGTGAGCGGGCACTGTTCCTAGCCATGATGCGCGTCTATGCAGAGTTTGCGAAACCGGGGCATGCGGACCTGATTCTCGGAGAGAAGACCCCAACCCATCTCTATTACGTCCCCACGCTGCTCGAGTGGTTTCCGCGTGCGAAAGTTATTCAAACGATGCGCGATCCGCGCGCAATCATTGTTTCGAAACTGAAAAAGGTAAATCGGAAAACGAGTCGTGACGGATTCTTGAAGCGGCTCGACGAGAATTCGCGCCGGATGATGGAGCCTTTCGCAGACCCGCTGGAAGTGGCACATACGGGCAAGGCGTGGCTCGATGCCGCTCACCTGGATGAAAAATATGCGCGCGATTTCCCAGAGCAATATCGTTTGCTCCGTTTTGAGGATCTGATTGCCGACCCAAAGGCGAATGTCAATTCGCTCTGCGAGTGGCTCGAAATACCCTATGAGGCTGCCATGCTGGAAGAGATCCATGTGGTTGCCTCCAGCTTTGAGTCACAACATCGCAGCGAAAGCGGAATTGATACGCGGGCACTGGAGCGCTGGAAGGAAGTTAGCCATCCTTTGGTCAATGCCGGGTTTGAGCTTTTCGGGCAGCAGCAAATGAAGCGCTTTGGTTACGTTCCTTATAATGCGTCATCCAAGTCGATGCACAATGTAAGCAAGAACATCGCGAAATGAAAAATTCAAGCTCGGTCGTCAAGCCCCTCACTTTTTCCGGTAACAGAAACAAACCCGTGTCTATGGACTATAAACCTATCTATATCGTCGGAGCGGACCGATGCGGAACGACGCTGATGCAGGCGCTCATGGCATCCCATCATAACATCGCGCTGTCCTCCAAAGCGTCAAATGTCTGGACCTATTTTTACAATCAGTACGGGAATCTCGCGCAGCTTGAGAACTTTGGCCGCTGCCTTGAGGCAATGCTCAAGTACAAGCACGTTCAGGAATTACAACCAGAGCCCGACCGCATCAAGCGCGAATTCCGGCAAGGCGAGCATACGTATGGGCGTCTCTTTGCGCTGTTCCACGAACACTTTGCTCAAAAAATGGGCAAACCGAGGTGGGGTGACCGTTCGACCTATGTGGAACGCTTCGCTGACGAAATATTCGCCGCGTATCCCTCTGTCAAAATGATTCACATGGTGCGCGATCCGCGTGACCGGTATGCCTCCTCAATTACGCGGTGGCAGCGGGGGGAAGGCAAAGTAGGCGGCGGCGCGGCGCGCTGGCTCTATTCTGTGCAGTGGGCAAAGCGCAATGTGTTGCGCTATCCCGACAGATACAAAATTGTGCGGTATGAATCTCTGACCTCCCAACCCGAGGCGACACTGCGCGAGCTCTGCGCATTTCTGGATGAAGAATTCGATCCCGCGATGTTGCAGTTTGACGGGGCGACACAATTCCGGGAACGCGGCGGCAACAGCTCGTACGGCAGGCAACGGGACGCGCATATCTCGCCGACATCGATCGGAAAATACCGACAGGTGCTGTCCCCGCGCGAAGTCGCCGTCATGCAGGAATACACAAGGCGTGAGATGGCACAGTACGCATATCAGCCCGATGAGGTTTCACTTTCCCGCCGCGACAAGCTGGCTTTTTATTTGCTCGACTTGCCCTCCAATCTCGCCCGGATGGCGGTGTGGCAGAGTATCGTTCGACTTTCCCCGCAAGGACCCAAAGTGTTGAGCCAGTAGGCGCTATGCCCGATGGACCCATCTATATTGGCGGACCGGACCGCTGCGGCAAGACAATGCTCCGCGCGTTTCTGGTCTCGCACCCGCGGATTTCGATTCCGGCAATCGGGTCCAATCTGTGGACCTATTTTTATGGTCAGTACGGCGATTTGCACGATCGGGACAACTTTGAGCGCTGTCTCACCGCCTTGTTGCGCTACAAGCACGCGCGCTTTCTGGAACCGGATGAGGAACGCTTGCGGCGCGAATTTTGGCAAGGAGAACCCGGCTATGCGCATCTTTTTGCGCTGCTGCAGGCGCATCACGCCGAACGGGAACGAAAGCCGCGGTGGGGCGATCAGTCGGGCTTGATTGAACGCTATGCCGACTTAATTTTTGCGGCGCACCCTGACGCGAAAATGCTTCATATGCTGCGTGACCCGCGCGATCGCTACTGCGCGGCGCTGACACGCTGGACTAACGGAAAGGCGCGAGCGGGGGGGGCAACAGCGCGGTGGCTCTACTCGGCGCGCCTGGCGCGGCAAAATTTGCGCAAGTATCCGGGGCGCTATCACATTGTGCGCTATGAGGAACTGGTGACGGCGCCGGAAGCGACCGTGCGCGGGGTGTGCGCCTTTCTAGACGAGGAATTTAATGAGGAGATGATGACTCTGGAGGGGGCAAGGGGGTACCGCGAAAAACTTGCCAAGAGCGCACAAGAGGTGGGCGCGTCCACGTTGATCAGTGATGGCTTTATCGGATGTTTCCGCCGCGGAGTGCCGCGAGACGAAATTGCATTCATTCAATCTTTTGCGAGCGCCGAAATGAGAACCTTTGGTTATATGCCGGAACCGATTTCCTTTTCGCGGCGTGAACAATGGCGCTTTATGGTGCTGGAGCGGCAAAGAAATTGGGCGCGGATGATGATGTGGTACGGCATGGAATGGCTTGAACAGAAATATCCGATGTTGGTAGGGAGGATGCCGTCCGCCGACAAGTGGCAGTAGAGTCATCCGATGGCAAGGATTTATGGTGAAATGGAATAGTCAAACACACGGTCGAGAGGAGCCAAGGAATGACGTACAACGGCTCTAAACTTTTCTTACTCCGCCCCGGCTTTTTGATCGCCAAACTAAAATCGTATCGTGCCCCCGTCGCACTAGGTCGCAAGACGATCACTGCTGTACTCAAAGAATATGGCTTGACCCCGGTCCAGCGGGGAAGCGTTCCGCCGGATTCCGGTGGCCGCAGTCGAAGCGTAGTGGTAGAGACGAACGCAGGCAAGAAATTGCTCAAGCAATATAAACGAACGGTTGCGCTCTCTGCAATCGAATTGGAGCATTCGATCCTGCGCTTTCTCGCCGAACGGGATTTTTTGTCTGCGCCCCGACTGGTAGCGACCGGGGATGGTCGGACCCTGGTGCAGGCAGAAGGGGAACGTTTTGTATTGTTTGATTTTGTAGATGGTGGATTTCAATATTACAAGTACATATTGCTGCCACATCGAGCCAAGCGCTTTATCAATATGGCAGGGAAATCGCTGGCGCGCTTGCACCGGACCCTCGAAAACTTTACACCGCTTGGCGACAATCCGAATGGCTTTTCGTCACATGATGGGGAGCGTTGGCACAACCTGGACTGGTATCTCGAAAAGCTGGACGAGTGCGTGCATAGTACGCCACCAGGAATGCAAACACTGGTGGAGCGCGCAGATGAGGTCGGCTATTCTTTGCGCGCTCTTGATATTGAACTGCGCCGCGCGAACCTGCCGCGCCTTACGATTCACGGCGACTATGGACCGCATAATCTCCTCTTTCGTCCGAAACAGCATATTATGATTTTGGATTTTGAAATTGCGCGGCTCGATTGGCGCGCGATTGAGGTTGTGAATGCGCTGTGGCGCTTTGGAAGCGACGACAATGATTGTCTCCAGATCAAAAAAAGAGAGTGGTTTTTTGATGCGTATAACTCGCGCTTTCCGCTGGACCGGCGCGAGCTCGAGTCGTTGTCCGCCCTATGGGATTTTTCGCACCTGCGCCGCTGTATTCTGAATTGGCACGAGTATTGTCGCACGCATGACGAATTCAATCGTGCCAAGGTGTTCCGCCACCTTGGGTTCTATGACTGGATGCGCTCGGTCGGTCGGTTTTCCTTTGTTTAAGATGATTGTGCTTTAAGGATGTGTCTATGAAGTTTAGAAGCAATACCAAAGTACGTTTGGTCTGGCTGTTGCTGGGGTTGCTCGCTGTGGTGTGGCTGGGAACCTTAAAAGTAGCGTCCGCCGATACATTTCAAGCGGCATCGCTGGTAAATATCATAGATACGTCAACCTGGTCGCCCAACGCGCCTGATCCGGCAGGTATTGCATGGTGGTCCTCCCGTGGGCACCTGCTTATTGTGGACAGCGAAGTAGACGAAATGCCGCCTTATTTTACGGGGAGTAATGTGTTTGAAGCAGAGACGAATGGAAGCTTGACCGCTACTTTTAGCACTCTGCAGCCGCACAATTTCTCGGATGAGCCGACGGGCGTGACGGTGAATCCCGCAAACGACCATCTTTTCATTTCGAGCGATACCACCAAGCGCGTTTATGAAATGAACCTTGGGGGGGACAATCAACCGGGCACAGCAGATGATGTGATTACCTCATTTTCGACGACGGCGTTTGGGAACAACGACCCGGAAGACCTGGCGTTTTGGCAGGGCAAGCTATACATTTCCGATGGGACCGGGGGCAAAATTTATGTCGTCGACTCCGGAGCGAATGGGGTCTTTGATGGCGTCCCGCCGTCCGGAGATGACACCCGGACAAATTTCGACACAAAAAATTTAGGTGTCCCGGATCCCGAAGGAATCGGGATTAATCCCGACACGGGCACGCTGCTGATGCTCGGTCCCGGTGCGCCGAACACGCTTTTTGAAACCACCTTGACCGGAACACTGGTACGCCGGATTGATATTTCCTTTATCAATCCTGTTTGGGTCGCAGGTGTCACGGTAGCGCCAAGCAGCTTTGATCCCGGGGTGAATGATATTTATATCGCCGACCGCGTGGTGGATAATGGCGATGATAGCAATGAAAATGATGGCAAGGTGTATGAAATCCATTTGGAAAATGGCGCACCACCCAACTTGTTGGCAAACCCGGGATTCGAGTTTGATACGAATCATGACAACAAACCGGACGCGTGGAGCACCGACGCGCATTTCACGCGCAGTACAACCGCGGTGCACGGGGGAGATTTTTCAGGCAAGCATTTTGCAAACGATAATGCGGGGTACACGGTCAAAGGGACTGCCTACAATATTTCAGCCGGATCGAGCTATACTGCCTCTGCCTGGGTAAATATTCCGCCGACCAACGATTCCTTTTCGCTGAAACTGGATGTGAACTGGCAAAACGCAAATGGCAACAGTATTAGCATCAGTGCGGTAAAAACGTACACCAGCCAAACGGACAATTGGGATTTAGCAACAGCGAACTTGACCGCGCCGAATGGCGCGACCAAAGCCCATCTAAGAATGATTGTTTCCAGCTTGAAGGCGACGCTGTATGTAGATGACGTTGTCTTTCGGTCCGTTATCAATTCTCCGCCGCCGACATTAACAAATACGCCTGTACCCCCAACCTTGACGAATACGCCAGTGCCACCAACGATAACCGACACGCCGGTGCCGCCGACGATAACCGATACGCCCGTGCCGCCGACAATAACCGATACGCCGGTGCCGCCGACGATAACCGACACGCCCGTGCCGCCAACGATAACCGATACGCCAGTGCCGCCGACTGTGACCGACACGCCAACTGTTCCATCCAACTTGTTGTTAAATCCGGGATTTGAGCTGGATGCAGACAACAACAACAGGCCCGACAATTGGTCGAGTTCACCGAAATTCACGCGGAGCAACGAGCAGGTGCACAGCGGCAATTTTGCGGGCAAGCAATTTGATGCTGCCAACTCGGATTTCACAATCAATCAAACGGTGCCGAATATCAGCGCTGGCGCGACCTATCACCTGAGCGCGTGGGTAAATATCCCCAACACGTCAGATGCATTTAATCTCAAGATACAGGTGCGCTGGCAAAATGCGGGAGGATCCAACCTGCATACAGATACAATCAAGTCATATAGCGGAGCGACGAACGGGTGGGATTTAGCGTCGGGAACTGTGGTTGCTCCACCGGGAGCATCGACCGCGCTGGTGCGCCTGAATGTGACGGACCTAAATGCCACCGTTTTCCTCGACGATATAGGGTTTGCACCCTAGTACTCGACTGGTCTTTAGAAGTTGACCAAGTTGAGATTTTCATCGAAAAGTTCAGGAACTGGCCACAACTGAAGAGTGATTTTCCTTCCGCAGAGCGGTTGTTTGCAGGTTTTCGATGCGGCATAGCTGCCGAAAACCGCAAATGATGAAAAATCCAGACCTGAAGCTGCTGCTTGAAATGACCCTTGACCTCGCGCTCTGACGTTGACGAAGCATAAGGCAAATTGCTGCTTACTTGGGCGTCGACCTGACAAAGGCTTTTGCGACATCGAGTGGAGTGCACTCGCAAACGTCGCGCAAAGACTCTGTCAGGTCTTTGCTTGTGGGTGACCGATACAATCTGGGCTTACCGGCAAAGAATTAATCGCTGTCTTAAGAATGTACGGTATACTCAATAGTATTAGAGCTCATCCGGAAACCGGATTTCCCGCTTGCCAACTTTGAAAAACAATAGACGAATAATGCTCGTCGGTATGACGACTCGGGTTTCCGGATGAGCTCTAGAATCTGTGGTGGTTCGTCGGGCAAAAACCCACCCCCTCACCTCCTCACCTCGTTTTTCCTCTCAGGGAGATAGCTGGCGGCGTCCGACCACCCCTATATCCTCACGGCGCTTTTTCAAGCAAGGAGCAGACTCAATGTGTGACGACGCGAATTTATCCGTCTGCATTGATTCGCATAAAAAAGGCGACCCTGCAACACACCCCTCGTTGCAGCGCTTTGCTTCGGATACGCACTTTGATTTACTGGGTTTTCCCCCGAATCCGCATCTGGTCACCGACCGTTTCGGCAATATCGAACAGGCGAATCGCGCGGCTGCACTTTTGTTCAAAGAGACGTGCGAAAATTTGATTGGCAAGTCCCTCACACACTTCATCCCCTCCGCTGAGCATGCTACTTTTCATGCCAAGCTCGCCGAGCTGGCACACTTGAATTCCGTCGGAAACGTTGCCGCCTGGCATCTAAATATAAAAATCGCGGGCGCCGACCCGCGGCTGCTATCCGTTGCTGTAACCACGATCGGCGACGCAAAGAGCCCGGGTCCTGTGCTCTTGTGGCGTTTACGTGATCTAGGCACAGAGCAACTCGTACAACAAGAACTCTTTGAGGCGCGTGCCGCACTCGATGACTCGTCGCGACGGTACGAATTGGAAGAAACGAGTCAAACTCTGGAAAACATGCTCGAGGAACAAGAGCCCGCTCTGCGCACCCTGGAAAAGAGTAAAGAGTGGTACTGGATGCTCTTGCATCAATCGGCGGAAGCAATCTTTTTGTGTGATATCGAGACCCGGAGAATTATTGAGACGAATGCGGCGTTCCTCCGCCTTTTAGGTTACAACACGGAAGAAGCTACGCAGCTGGGGCTTGCCGATTTGTTGGCATATGACGAGCAGGAAATAGGGATTTATTTGCGCAAGGTCATGGAGCGTGACGAGGTGCATGTGCGCGAAAGGCTATGGCGCGCAAAAAATAGAACCTTGCTGCCCATCGAGGTAACCTCAGTCATCATCCCGCAGAACAATCGCAACATTCTCTTTTGTGTGGGGCGCAATGTAGCCAAATTGAGAGAGGAAGAAAGAGAAAAGCGCCAGCAGGCGGATGAATTTATTACCCTGTACGATATCTATCGGGATCTTGCGGAATATCAAGACCCCTTGAAATTGCTGCCCAAGATCATGGAGCGGGCGAGGACTCTATTGCACGCGCCCAGCGGAGGGATTTATCTCTACAACGCGCAGGAGAGTGTGTTGGAGTTGGCTTTTACTTCCGGCAACGCGGTACCGCTTGGGTCCCGGCTAAAGATGGGAGAAGGGCTGGGGGGGCGGGTGGCTCAGACGCGACAGCCTTTTGTCGTGGCGAATTACATGCAATGGGAGCACCGTCCGCCCCAATACGCCGGGTTTCCGTTTGGGGCATCGGTGGGAGTCCCGTTACTGGATCGGGGCGAGCTCATCGGTGTTTTGACGATTTCGGAATGGGAGAACCAGTCCCGTACTTTTACCGAACGGGAAGTTAGCTTGATCGGGCTGTTTGCGTCACAAGCGGCGACTGCCTTTGCAAATGCAAAACTGTTTGAACGCTTGAGCGAGGGGCGCGAGCGCCTGCGGCTTTTGTCTCACCAACTCCTTCAGGCACAGGAATTGGAACGCCGTTACTTGGCGCGGAACCTGCATGATGAAATCGGGCCAGCACTTGCAGGACTCAACATCAACCTTCAGCTGATTCTGCGCGCCACAGGTGACCCCAAGATTCAAATGTGGGGGAGGGAGGGACTTGAGACTGTTGAAGAAATTCTGGCACAGGTGCGGGACCTCTCGCAAGAGCTCCGCCCGTCCGTGCTTGATGAGTTGGGTCTTGCCGCTGCCATAGATTGGTTTCTCAAAACGCGGGTAGAACGCGCCGGACCACGCGCTGAATTGGTTTCCACTCTGCCTACCAATTGTCTCGAGTCTGAGGTCCAGCTGGCATGTTTTCGGATTGCACAGGAGGCGCTTACAAATGTGATGCGCCATGCGCGCGCGACCCGCGTGACGGTAGAACTGCGCCTTGTCGCGGAGGAAAAGCCGGGAGGTGCTACGTTTTTGGAAATGATTATTAAGGACAATGGCATCGGCTTTGACCTGGAAGCCGCGCGTTTGCGCGCATCGGGAGGCTCTAGCTTAGGTCTGATCGGCATGCAGGAGCGTGCGCTCCTGGTTGGAGGTTCGGTTGAAATCTTTTCGCGGAGCGGCGAAGGTACGACCCTACGGGCGCATTTGCCGGCCGTATTGGATTGACTGGTTTTTCGTAAACTTGGAGGAGTCCCATTGACACAAACTATTATTCTGGCTGAAGATCATAATCTGGTACGGGCAGGGATTCGCGCTCTGCTCGAGGATATGCCGGATTATAAAGTCATCGGCGAAGCTGCCGCCGGGATGCAGGCATTAGAGCTTATCCGCACCAAAAAGCCGGATATCGTCTTGCTGGATATTGCCCTGCCCGAGTTAAACGGATTGGAATTACTCACGTACCGCGAACGGGAGTTTCCCCAGACACGTGTGGTCATTCTCTCCATGTACTCGACGGAAGCGTATGTGCTTCAATCGCTCCGCAGTGGGGCGTCCGGCTACCTGCTCAAGGGTGCTGATACTTCAGAGTTGGAACTTGCACTAAAAGCTGCCAGTCGGGGTGAGGTGTACGTAAGCAGCGGGGTTTCCAGGTATCTGGTGAATGTGCTCAAGCGCCAGGAGGATGGCAACTTTGGTTCTGCCAGCAGTGATTCAGACCCTTATGAGAGGCTGACCCCACGCCAGCGCCAGGTCCTCCAATTGATTGCCGAGGGACACAGCACCAAGGCAATTGCCGAAAAAATGGGTCTTTCGCCCAATACGGTTAAGACGTATCGAGTCACGCTGATGGAGGAATTGGGAATTCATGACGTTGCGGGCCTGGTTCGTTATGCGTTCCAGGTGGGAATTACCAAGGCGGACTAGGTATTTACCTACCCCATGAACGGTAGGGTTTGTCCTACCACCTTAAAATTCCAGAATAGCCACCATTTGGTGTATTGAATTACTTGAGATTTAAACTATTCTTAACAATACAAAATTACTGTGATTACTTGGCAATTCAAAGTGAATTGCCCTCTCCCTCGTGTCGTTCCGCGTTGTGCTTCTACGTCGTACCACCGAGCGAAGCCCTTGCTCTCCAACTCTGGGTCGCCCTGCGGTTTCAGTTGACTCGGAATAGCGTTCTGAAATCTCTCGAAGCAATCCGAAACCGCGGCACTTTCGATTCCGATACTATCCATTGGCTGGTAATTCGTTCAATGGTCAGGACTGGTTTCTCGATTGCATTCAGCAACGTTGCCAAGCTGTTCCTCTGAAGGGTTGGACTCGCCTACTACTCGTTTATTTAGCATGAAGAGCTTTATCGCATCCTCGCTGATGTAGCTGAATCGCCGCAGGCGAGTCAACGAGCCTGCGGCGATTCAGCATGGATTTGCGCGTAAATGTTTGGCGGGCTGACAAAGCCCTGTGGCATGACACTGACTAATCCTGCACTGCCCAAAATTTGAGTATGAGCTCTCCCTAAATCGACAGATGACCTCCGGCACCGCTCCCAACCCCCCCCGATGGTTACGCCTCTCCTTGCCAACTCTTGGCTTGCAGGCTCAAGTCTACCTGTTCGCGTTTGTTCTCCTTGTTCTCGTCCTGACGATTACCTTGGTCAGCACATGGCTGCTGACAAATTCGTTTGCCTTTCGACAGGCAGAGAATCAGATTGACCAGGGCTTGGTATCCTTTGACAGGCAGCTGCAAGGTGATACCAGCGACCTTGAGGCAGTGGGCAAATGGATTGTAAATAACGCCAAACTGGCGCGGCTGGTGCGTGACCGAGATCAAGGCGGGGTGAGCCGGGAGCTTGAACCTTTGGGCAAGACGAGTCTCGTCGATCTTGTCATTGTCAGCGACAGCAGCGGTAAGGTGCTCGACCAATTTGCGACGGGCGCACTTGCATCTAATGGAGACGAATTGTCCCCCTCTCCCGCCGTGACAGAAGCACTCGCTGGGCATGAATCTACCCGCCTGGATAACGATTCCCGCGGCGACCTGATTCAAAAGTCAGTCTTGCCAATATACGATGGTTCGGACAGCCAGCCTATAGGAGTGCTGACGCTGGGACTAGACCTCGATACGCGCTATTTGCGCGAGGCGGGCAACCGGCGAGGCATAGAATACGTGCTGGTTTCGGGCAACCGGATTGCCAAAACAACACTCACGGATCGGCTGGGACAGCCCTGGGAAGGAAATTTTGTCACTAGCCAACTCGACCCACTGGATGAGATGTTTGCCAGGAACCTGTCCGTCATTTACACCGATCAGGGTCCTTATCTTTTCAAGTTTCGCACAATGAACCGGCTCGGCGATGCGGATATCAAACTTTTGGGTGCGGGCATTCCACTCAGCGCACTTGGCGAAGAGCGCAATCTTGTGAGAAACATCGCATTACTCTCGGTGGTTGGCGGGCTGGCGGGTTTTCTTGTGCTCGGTTTTATCTTTGGGCGATTTCTACTCAAGCCCCTGCATTGGTTGACGGACGTGGTGCAGAGAATGGAGCATGGGGACCTGACGACCCGCGTAGGGCTGCGGCGCGGCGACGAGATTGGAGAACTTGGCAGGGCATTGGAAAAGCTGCGCAAGCAGCAGCAGCAACTGTTTGAAAATTTGATGCGCCAGCTCAAGTGGAATCAATCGACGATTGATGTGATGAGTGCCTCTATTGTCCTGACCAATGCTAAACATCAAATCGCCGGGGCGAATGTCTCGGCACGGGCATTACTGAGATCAAATGGGGACAACCTCGTCGGGCAACCCTGGCACAGTTTTTTTGCGATGGGCGAAAGCGGCGACGAAATGGCACCTTTCTGGCAACCAAAGGTGAGTTCGCGCGATAGTGAATCGCAGGAGGTCATCGTGCGCGGGCGCTTTCCCTTGCGCACACAACCCGACGTGATTCTGGACATTACCTCTACCCAGGTCGATGTTGACAATATGCCGGAAGGATATGTCCATGTGCTGCACGATGTATCGGAAGTTGAGCGGTTCTCACGGGCAAAAGACCAATTCATTCTGAACGTTGCGCATGAGCTCCAAAGCCCGCTGGCGTCGTGGCGCTCGTCGTTGGACCTTTTGATTCAGGACTATCCAAATTTGACACCTCGCGAATTGGGCGTGATGTTGAAAGGACTGGAGCGGGGTGCCATCAAATTCGAAGGCTTGATCGAAGTCTTGATTGATATTGGAAAGCTCGAGGCGGGGCGTTTCAAGATCCGTCCGGTCCCAAACCGAATTTTGAAACTCGTTCAAGATGGGATGAGCACCATGGAGCCATTGCTCAAGACGCGCGGGCAGACGCTGGAATTGCATGCGGATTGTCCGGCAACGTGTATGGTCTTGGTGGATCGCCCGCGCATTCTCCAGGTGCTGACGAACCTGCTCAAGAACGCCAGCAAGTATGGTCCGGATGAAATGCCGATCGAAGTTTCAATCTATCGCGAAGCAAGCTATGTATTTGTTAAAGTAACGGACCATGGGAACGGAATTCCGCCGGAAGACCAGGCGCAGTTGTTTGAACGTTTTTTTCGAGGCAAGCGTGCAGAAGAGGAAGGCGGCGGCATCGGCATTGGTCTCGCGCTCGCCAAGGGCATTATCGACGCGCATAACGGGTATATCGGTGTTCAAAGCCAACTTGGGGAAGGCGCGACCTTTTGGTTTAGCTTACCCGAGTTGTTTCAAAATCCGGTTCAGTCACCTTAAAAATATTACGCGGGGGACGCAAATGAAAGTTCTTTTGGCAGACGATGATCGCGAAGTTACTGAATTGTTACGCTATGTCTTTCAACGGGAAGGCTATAGTGTGATTACGACCGGGGACGGGATGGGGGCATGGAATTCCTTTCAGGTGGAATCGCCGGACCTGACAATTCTTGATACGCAAATGCCGCGGCGGGGTGGACTGGATGTCTTGCGCGCGATTCGTGCACAATCGCGCGTGCCCGTCATGATGCTCACGGTCTCTGCGGATGAAGATAGCGTCGTACGCGCGCTGGAGCTGGGGGCAGATGATTACGTCACCAAGCCGTTCCGCCTGGCGGAGCTGCGGGCGCGAGCACGGGCGCTCCTGCGACGGCGGCACAACTGGAAGGGCAGTCCCGTCACCCACCGGGAAACGGTTGTCTGCAATGACATTGTTTTGGACCCCAATACGCGCCGGGTAACGATTTTGAATGAGCCGGTGCGCCTTACGCCGACTGAGTTTTCACTACTCCATTATCTTATGCTGAATGCGGGAATGGTCGTTCATACAAACGCTATTCTGGAAAACGTGTGGGGCTATGGTGGCGACGAGTCGGATGAGGTTGTGCGCGTGACCATTTCGCGCCTGCGCCACAAGATCGAAGCCGATCCCACGTGCCCGCAGTATATTATTAATTCGCCCGGAATCGGTTACAAGTTTGGTTACATCGGGGACTAGCGCTACTAGTCCCCTTCCTCTGCGAATCCTCGCCGGACCGGCGTGGCTTAGCTGTAACACGTTTGTTACTGGCTTTGTCACGCCTTGGTAACACCCCCGCAGTACGATGGAATGCAAGCAGCGACGCTGCGCCATGCGCCACCGCCAAGTTGTACGTTATATCGCTGATTGATTGCGCGCCTGCCCGCCTGTTGGTCGAAACAAATCACGCCTCGTCGAAATCTCCGGACTCTAAATTCGCGAGAGGTTCGTTTATGCTGCGCCTGAATCAGTATATTCTGTTCCTGATATTGTGGCTGACACTCTTTTTTAATCTGGAACGCCTCCACTTCCAGAAAACCGAAGTCATCGACATTGCGGGTCCTGTGTATGTGCTTACAGCTTTTGTTGTGGTACTCGGACTGGTCCTGACGCAATTTTATTCCATCTCCAAGTTTGCATTCGAGCTGTTGGCAGCGGCGCTTTTTGTTGTGGTCAAGCTGCTTGATCGGCGTCCGCTCTGGGATGATGGTTACACATATGTGACCTTGTTCGAATTCCTCAGTATCCTGATTACAGGGTGGCTTGCTTATGAGGTGGGCCATAGAACATCGGATTTTTTGCAAACGGTGCGTATGTTTCTGTTCGCCGATTTGCAAGACCGGATTGTCACTGCGCAACAAGCGTCCCCGCTCCTTTCTCGCGAAATCCAAACGTCACGCCGGACGAATCACCCGTTGACCGTCATCGTCATCGAGCCGCAAGCGCAAGATGCCGCCGTCCACTTGACAGCGACCGCCCGAGAGATTCAAAACATATTTGTGAGGCGTTACCGGTTGGTTGCGCTGGCGCGTTTGCTCACCCGATTTATAAGGTCGACTGATTTTGCGTTAGACCAGAGTGACAAGGGGAGAATTTTGTTTGTGACACCCGAAATTAATCGGTCTCAGGTTGGTGATGTCGTTCGCCGGCTGGCAGAGCACGCACACGAATCGTTGAACGTTTCATTGAATTGGGGCTCGGCAACCTTCCCCGACCAGGGACTGACCCTGGAAGAATTGGTATATCAGGCAGAGCAAGACCTTAAACCGTACGTCAAGACACATTCGTCGGAGCCAGTAGCAACGGGTGTCCCGCTCCCCGAGGAGCCGCACCCGATTAATGCGTCGTACGGAACCAGCTCGGAATAATAGCCAATGAGAATCATTTCATTGTTGCGGTGGGGCATCTGTGCGCTATTTTTGGCGCTGGCGCTCTGTGTGACCGCTTCGAATGTTCACGCGGCGGGAAACGGTATTTCGGCACCTACCAACCAATCACGGGTGTACGGGATTGTGGCAATTCGAGGAGTTGCGGATGCGCCCGACTTTGCTGCGTGGCAACTTGATATCTTGCTGGGCGGTGACGAAAATGCGCCGGTTATGATCTCGCGCAGGAAAACATCGGCATCTGTTGATGATGTACTCGCCAAGCTGGACACACGGACGGTGCCGGACGGGCAGCACCGCTTGCGTTTGCGCGTGATCAAGACGAACGGGCAGTACGATGAATTTTTTGTAACGTTTACGATTGATAACACGTCTGCCCCACCGGCGCCGCCGCCGAAAGGGTCTGCGAATGCTCCGGCAGGAAAGTCTACAAAAGTTGCTGCCATTCTACCGACCCCCCTGAATCAGATATTGAGCCCCGCAGACAATGCGAGTGTCAGCGGTCTCGTGCTGATCTCGGGCATTGCGGATAGTCCTGACTTTCAGTCCTGGAAGTTGGACTTGCTCTTTGATGGCAAGGAAGACCAGGTGCTGACGATCGCGGCGGGTCGGGCTCGCGTGCCAACCGAAGACAACATGACGCAGCTGGATACGACGCTCTTGCCGAACGGTTCGCATATTTTACGACTGCGCGTCTCGACGAATGCGGGCACATTTACCGAGTCCACACGCCGGCTTGTCATCCAAAATCAGGTGCCCGAAAAGCCCGCCGCGCCGCTTTGCCCACAGAATCGACTTGAAGCGCTACCGCCAGTCTCTCAAGCCATCATTATGTCTCTGTTCAAAGCATACGTTTCGCACATCAAATCGCCCTGCAACTTGTAAATAGCGTACAAGACAAGAGGCGTGCCAAAATTTATGGCACGCCTCTTTTTTTTTGCGCTTGCTACTGGGTACAGCTGCTGTTCTTTATTTTTACGTTTTGGGTACCGCCGGTAAATTGGTTGTTCCAGATGACACACCAGCCGCCCTTTTGGGGAGTATCCGAGACTTGAATCTGGGTCGGATTTGCACTAAAGGTGTTGTCTTGCACCGTCACACTGTAGGCAGAGTCGATCAGCTGCCCATCCTTGATGTTGTTGAGGAAGCGGTTGCCGCGCACCATAATATTGTGCGCGTTGTCACTGACCACCAACCCGTAAATGTTGTTGGTGAACGTGTTGTCTTCAACCGTCACGTTGTAGGGAGCACCGCTGGTACCGGTGTGAATCACCATGCCCGGTCCATTTGACCCGGTGCAGTCCTGGGTTCCGCCACCACCGCGTTTAGGCGAATCACAAGGGCGAAATCCCTTAAAGGTATTGCCGCCTACATAGATGGGTCCGACAACGCCTTTGATATCAATCCCATTCTCGCCCACGTCGTCATTGCCCTCGAAATAGCTATTTTCGACGCGGACGTTGGAGATGTTATTGCCCTTGACGCCCATTTGAATACCATCAGCGCCGATCCACTTAAAGCTGCTGTTGCGAATGGTAATGTTGTCAATCTTGCAGCCTTTGCTGCATATTAGGCTGACGCCAAATACGCCCACGCCCGGTTTGTGCGTCCGGATATTTTCAAACGAACTGTTCTCAATGAGAACATTCTGGGCGTTTTGAATCACGACCGCGGGGAGACTGGAATTCTTGAAGGTGCAATTCCGAATGACCTTCTGAATAGTTGGATCCGTTGCCTGCCCTTTTTTCAGGACGAAGGGTTTTTTGGCATATCCGTCAAACACTTTATTTTCACATAACACAACCACACTCGAATAGGGTGCGGCTCCCGCCGCATTGGGTACCACCAGTACTGCAAGCGCGAGGGCCGCGAGCATTACGAACTTGAACATCAGTTTCCTTTCATGATTTGGTTTTTCTGCGCCGCCACATGCTGGATTGTTAGCTGTTCACGGGCGCGCAGGAACAATGTGAGTTCGATGCCTCAAATGCTCAATAGGCAGTTACTCCTTTTTATGAAATTGCTGGAACCGCTTGCCAGGAGAGTCGCTCCGGGCAAGCGGGCGCATCGAAAGACTGTTCTTGATCAAGAGTCTTTCGGAGGCGCGTAGGCGCAGCAGGGCAAGGCCGGGAAAAAGGGGATTACCGGGCAGGATGAGTCATGTCACGGTTGCGGTGTGCGCAGGGCGCGTGACAGTAATGCCATACGGTAATCGAATTGAGCCGTAGTAAGAATCGGGCTCAAACCAGAAGGGGGTCTCTAAACCAAGCTATGGGAAAGGATCACAGGCAAAAAATTACCTATAGCTCGAGGGCACACAGAGGAAAGACCGTGGGGTGCTAACGAGTGCGAACCGCACTCACCGTACTCGGCTCAACGCAAGGTGTTGAGCTTGAGAATGCGAGTAGGATAGGCAAGAACCGCAGATGTGAAAGAGACTATTGCGGCAAGTGACGCGGTACGTCCGAAATGATAAAGGGGTTCTGCAGGCAGGTTGCAACAGCAGCTTTGCTGGCGCATTCCATCGTGCCGGGGTGGCACACCGTATACAACGGCAGGAGTATAGACCTTGTAACGCGTTGGCGGAATAGTACTTACTTCCCAGATGCGCGTTTTTGCCTGGATTGTAGACAAATTCTCAGTGTGATGTTATTAAATTGTAGCCACGCCGACTTGGCACTGCCTGTAAGGTCGGCGTGGCTACAGGAACGTTTGCTTAATGATTTGGACAGATGCTGTCTTTCATATCAACGTCCTGTCCGTTTCCAAAATATTGGTTGCCGGAGCGGAAACAAAAGCCATCCTGCTGCGGCGTATCTTGGATGCGCAGCTGCCGTGGGTTGTCCGAGAAGGTGTTGTCCCGAATTTGAATGCTGTAAGCACCATTCACCAAGAGTCCGATTTCCCGATTGTCAGAAAACGAATTGCCGCTCACAAAGACTCCCTTTGCATCGTCAGTCACCGTCAAGCCATAAATGTTGTCATAGAACTGATTCTTTTTGACAACCACATTCTGGGGCGTGCCCGATGGTTTGCCTTCATGAATCACCATTGCGGGTCCGGTTGACCCGGAACAGTCCTGCCCATGCTCACACGGGCGAAAGCCATGCATTTTGTTTGCGACAACGCGAATGGGTCCTTCTACCCCTTTGATGTCCACTCCATTTTCGCCGACGCCGTCACCCCCGATGAATTCGTTCCGCTTGATGCGCACACGGCGAATGTTCCGCCCCGTGTCACCCAACTGAATGCCGTCGGCGCCGATAAAACGGAATACATTGTCACGAATAATGATGCGCTCGATGTTACAGTGTTCGGGACACGAAATGGTAATCGCATGAACGCCTTTGCCGGAAACGTGGGTGCGGATGTTTTCGAAGGTGTTGCCCTCAATCAAGACATTTTGCGCGTCCCAAATAGCAATTGCGGGCCGATCGGAATTGCGAAAGGTACAGTTGCGAATGACTTTTTGTACGGTAGGATCGCGGTCCAGGTCTGATTTGAGGACAAAGGGTTGTTTCTTGTAGCCGTCAAAGGTCATGCCATCACAAAGCACCACTACCCGGGTAGTTGTCTGTGCCTGAAGGGGCGCTGCTTGGGATAAAAGTAAAACGACAGCTGCCAACCCCAAAAGAAAAATCAGACTTTGTTTCATTATCGGAACTCCTTTATGTGGCATTAAAAAACCTCTATCCCCCTTTGCAGGGAGATAGAGGTTCTGTTTTCCGTTTTCCGGAGCAGACACACGCATTGAATTATATCGTTACGCTCCGGTACGGCAAGTGTGGTCTGTTCTTAGTTGATTGAATTTACGCCTCTTGCATTGCGGCAGGGGTTATTCGAAAGCACATTCCGGAAGTTGTTGTATCGGAATACCGGCTGCCCTCCGGCGGCAGGGTAGGCGCTCAACAACAGCGGTCCGAATTCGGCCTGCGAGTTGCCGCCAAACGTTTTCTGAGTTCGTCTCAAGTAAATGCCACCGAACTGCCAGCTGCATTTCTTGCTTTGCCCGCGGGTCGTAAAGATGGGGTAGAAAGCGGCTCCCGGTGGCGGATTGACACAATTTTCTCCAGTCGTGCGATTACAGTTTCCTCCAAAGTCCGCTGCTTCGATGCGGGGTAGGTCTGCTTCAAATGCTACGCGCTTGTAGTTGTGCAGGTCTTTATTGGGTTGGATGTCGTTGATGGATTGTGGCGCGTCCCCCTGCCGAAACAGCGGACTCTTGAAGATTATGGGACGCGGGTGGAGTTTGCGGTCTTGGTCCCGGTTCTTGATGGTGCCGGGCCAGACATTCTGGTATGAGGTGCCGTCAAAGTCGTTATCCGCGGCGATACATCCGCCGATTTGGACAAGCAGGGATTGGCTCGCATCAAAGCAGCCAAAGTCATCATCGTCCGGTCCGTCCGGGTCATCTACACTTGCGGTGCATTGTCCCGTGTCGGAATCAATCTCGGAGCAGTATTCGAAATGCCCAATTTCGTCGGCGAAGGCAATGTTGTAGGAATGCGCAGCCCATGGCACGCGTGTATGCTCGGAGGAGGTCGCATAGATAGGATGGTAGGCATAGGGCCGCTCACTACAGGTAGCATTTTGATCGGGGTCAAAGATGACCTGGGCAAAGCCATTCGCCTCGCTGGCGACCATTGAGCCTGTTTCGCCCGAGGTCAGGTCTTTTAAAATGAATTCGAGCCCGGCAGTCGTGTCATGGATGTCCAGCGACAGGTGATCGCCTGAATCCATAAACAGGTCTGTATCCGGATTCGGAGTAAAGGTATCGAGGGTCGCACCCAACGGACTGGGAGGGGCATGGGGTGTACCGTTCAAGGTGATAAAGGCAAAGTTGGCAGGCTCGATACCGACTGTCCCAAGGCAATCAGGATTGTTTGCCACGCCGCTATTGGCATCCTGATTAAGACCAAAGATTGCCACAGCCGCACACCATTTGGTGGGATCGCAGCTGATGGCCTGCAGGAAGGGGACCCATCCGGGCGGATAGAACTGCACTTCGAGGAACGCCGTACCGGGGTGCTTGCCGATATAATCGGCCGCATTCGGGTCAGAGCTGTCAAAGATATTAGTATCCGAGTTCGGGTTGCATTCATGCGTGAATTCGGGGAAGGATTCGCTGTCGCAGAGCGCCATGCCAAACCAGAACGCGGGGTGAAGTTGAAAGTTGTACGTGCCTCCGGTGCCGTCCTGCGTTGGAAGTGTCGGGGGTTCTTTGGGCAGTTTGAATCGATAAATGCTATTGTTGCCCGAGCCGGGGACGTCGGAATAAAAGAGGAGTGAAGGCTCGTCGTGTCCTATATACTCACCATCGTATCCGATGTTTTCAGCGACTTCGGTGCAGTAGGGCGAGCCTTCGTCGCATTCGAGTCGAACATGCTCCACATCGGATTTGGAGCGAGTTTTTTTGAGATGGTGGAACGAGGGACCACCCTTTTGAGCAAGTGCTGTGCTGTTGAGGGGAACGGTGACTGCGAGCGCACTCAACACCATGACTGCAAAGGCGATGCCTAAAAGGCGCACTTTATTCATATTGGTTTCTCCTTGCCAATCGGAAGCTTTGTTTATGGTCGGAGGTTCATGTCATACGCAGATCCTTTCCGGTGAAGGTGCATTTCGTGCACGGCAAAGTCCGGTTGTTCAGTGGATGCCAATAGAAGCAACGACATAGGCTCCTGACCCAACATGATTCATGATGAGTGAGGAGCTTGTGTCGCGCGGCTATGATGGGTCTTTACTTGCCCATATGTATGTCAATTGTCATGCCGAAAGCGGTATGGCTTGTGCCGCGGCAGGTTGAGCAGTTGGATGCGGGGAACTGGGCATGAAACTGTCGCTCTTTACAAAACCCTTCAGCACAAGATATTCAAGAATGGTGCGCGCGTTGTCTTCGGGCGAGTAAGCCAGCGTGTCGAGAGTCAGTTCAGGGTGCTCCGGTGCTTCATAGGGATCGTCGATGCCGGTAAAGTCTTTGATCTCGCCGCGGCGTGCCTGGGCATACATTCCCTTGACGTCGCGCAGCTCGCAGACGTTGAGCGGCGTGTCGACAAACACCTCGATAAAATGATCACTGCCAATCATATTGCGCACGTCGTTGCGCGTGGCGCGATATGGACTGACTGCAGCGCACAATACAATGCCACCGTGGCGAACAATTTCGGCTGCCACAAAGCCGATGCGGCGGATGTTGATATCCCGGTCTTGTTTGCCAAAGCCCAACCCTTTTGACAGGTGCGTGCGGACTACGTCACCATCCAACACGGTAATTTGCCGTCCGCGCTCCTGAAGGAGCGTGGTCAGGACGTCGGCGGTAGTAGATTTTCCTGCGCCGCTCAGCCCCGTGAACCAAATGCAGGCGCCTTGCCGGTGACGCGGGGGATAACTTTCGCCAAGGATGGCGGCAACCTCCGGACGCGTGAACCAGGCGGGCAACTCTCTACCATTGTTCAAGTATTGTTCGCGGACCTGTGTGCCAGAGATGGATGCAGTGCGCGTGTGAGACGGGACTTTGATGATTTCTTCGTACCGTTCTTCGTCGGGCAGGTACACCAGCTCTCGAAATGGAATGACTCCCACTCCCAACTCGCTGCTGTATTTTTGAACAAGGTCTTGGGCATCGTATGGACCGTAGAAGGGTTCACCATTCGAGTTGTTGCCGGGACTGGCATGATCGCGTCCAACAATCAGATAATTTGCGCCATAGTTCCGGCGGATGAGTGCATGCCAGAGGGCTTCGCGCGGACCGGCGAGGCGCATTGCCAGCGGCAAGAGGGCAAGCAAGATGCGGTCGGGGTCATAATACCGGCTCGCGAGCGCTTTGTACGTGCGGACACGCGTGTAGTGGTCCACATCGCCGGGCTTGGTCATGCCAACGACCGGGTGCAGGAGCAGTGCCCCGTTTACTTCTTGCGCTGCCCGTTTGGTTAGTTCCTCATGCACGCGGTGTAGCGGATTTCGCGTCTGAAATGCCACCACATTCTCGTATCCAAAGCGCGCAAGGCGCAGGCGGGTTTCGGCAGGGGTCAGGCGCAGATCACGAAAGTCATAACGACGCGGGAGCTGAAGGACACGCAGGCGTCCTGAAAGGTTGAGGGGACCCCAGCGGTGCATTTCAGCAACGAGAGGGTGTCGTGGATCCGTGGTGCCAAACACTTGACGCGCAGTCGTTTGCATGTCCCATGCATATATTTCCTCGACTGTCATGACCGCCAAGAGTTCGTTCTTGGCATTCCGTAACGCAATGTCCTGGTCCAGTGAGACGGCAGAGCTATGTTCCACCGGAAGTGTGATGGGAATCGGAAAGATGGCACCGCTCGCAAGACGCATGTCATAGAGGACACGAGAATAATCATCCTGCCCGATAAAACGGTCCAGAGGGGAGAACGCGCCTGTCGCCAACAATTCCAGGTCGCAGACTGATCTCTCCGAGAGTTGTACCGACGGAAGGTGTGTGGCGTGGGCTTTGAGCTCTTCGACCTCCTCTGGCGGAACGCACAGGTTCACCAGAGTACCGCCGTAAGGTTCAAGCAACAAAGTTTGAAACAATTCGAGAGACATTCGCTCCTCCAAATAAGCTGGGTAAGGTGTCAAGGGAGAGCGAGGCACGCACGACAGCGTTGGCGCAGCATGCCTCCACTCTCCCTTGATGCCTTAAAGACGATTCACTTCGTACGCAATTTTTTCGAGGTCGGTGGTGTGCAAAAGGGGATGGACCGGCAAAGAAAGCACTTGGGTTGCCATGAGCTCGGCGACCGGCATGTGTACGTTCCCCAAGCCCCGCTCGACAATGTGCTTTTGGCAGTGGGCAGGGAGAGGATAAAAAATGCCCGTTCCAATGCCCGCTTCGTTCAACTGCTTGACCGCCGCATCCCGTGATTTGCCATCGGTTACGCGAACCGTGTATTGATGATAGACATGTCCGTGTCCGTTTCGAACCTGTGGGGTAAGCACCGATGTGATATTTTCATTGAAGTAAGCAGCGTTGGCACGACGTTGCGCCGTAAGCGTCTCGAGTCGCTCCATTTGCACGAGAGCGATTGCTGCGTGCAGGTCGCTCATACGAAAGTTGTAGCCGAGCACTTCGTGATAATAGCGGCGCTCCATCCCGTGACTGCGGAGGAGGCGACACTGACGCGCAATATCGTCGTCGTTGGTCGTAATCATGCCGCCTTCGCCGCACATGATGTTTTTCGTTGCATAGAGGCTAAAGCACGAGGTATTGAAACTGCCGATCGGTCTCCCACACAAGGTCGCGCCTATTGCCTGGGCAGCATCTTCAATCACAACCAAATTGTGCCGTGCCGCAATCGCGTTGAACGCGTCGAGCTCACACGGGTTGCCATACAAGTGGACGGGCATGATTGCTTTGGTGCGGGATGTGATCGCGTCCTCCACCAGTGAGGGGTCGATATTGAATGTATCAGGTTCGATATCTACAAACACCGGCGTCGCGCCGCAAAAAAGGATGCTGTTGACCGAAGCAATAAAGGTAAAGGGAGAAGTAATCACCTCATCTCCCGGACCAATACCATGCGCCAAAAGCGCAATATGCAACGCAGCGGTCCCGTTCGAGAGAGCAATCGCATGTTTTGCGCCGGTGGTGCGTGCAAACTCGCCCTCGAGCCGTTCGGTGCGGGGTCCCTGGACAAGCATCCCGGAATCGAGCACGTCCATCACGGCTTGTTTTTCAGCCGCACCAATAAATGGTTTGGAAATCGGAATCATGTTTTATCCCGAGTCATTTCACCAAACGGGCATAATCGCTTTGATGAATCATGACTTCTGTCGAACATTCGGGGCAGACCATGACGATGTATTGACCTTCCTCCACGTCCTTTGTCAGTTTGTGACCCGCCGCGTCGACAAAGGCATAGAGTCGCGCCGGATTTCCGTATACCAAACCATAATCGGGCACGTCGCGCGTGATGACGGAGCCGGCCCCAATTATTGCCCAACGCCCAATGGTGACGCCGCAAACAATGGTTGCATTCGCGCCGACCGAAGCGCCGTACTTGACGAGCGTTTTCGTCAGCACCCAATCGTTCGGCTCTTTGAGCGAACCGTCGGGGTTAATTGAGCGCGGGACGCGGTCATTGGTGAATACACAGTGTGGACCGCAAAAAACGCCGTCTTCAAGAATTACCCCGCTAAAGAGCGAAATCCCGTTCTGAATCTTGACATTGTTGCCGATGACCACATCCTGGTCGACATAGACACCTTTACCCAGAATGCAGTAATCGCCAATCGCCGCGCCATCGCGGACCTGGCAGTTTTGCCAAATGCGTGTACCTTTGCCGATTCGCGCCCCCGGCGCAACATCAGCTGTGGAATGGATCATGGTTGGTTCCAGGGCTATCACAGTGACGTAGGGTGCAGTTGACTCAGGCAACCAACGCCGGCGTCATGGGGAGAGTGTTTTGCAAGAGAGGGGGGGGCCACAAAAAGCCATGCCCTTCGTCCAGCAAAAGGGTTTCTCCGCTGCCTGCGGATTGAATGATTTGCTGCGCGACCGCCAATGCCAGCAGTGCATCCGCGCCGCGCACCGGGGGCGGTGTGGACGTGCGAATGGCATTCACAAATGCATCCAGCTCTTCGCGCAATGGTTCGCGTTTGTTGATCTTGTAGTGAATGGCACGCCCTTCGGAAACCCCCAATACGGCAAGCTCATGCCAGTTGCCTTCTTGGGGCGCGGAATCGTTTTCGTACAGAGTGAGGTCCTGGGTGAGGTAATTTGCAACGAACATGCCCCGCGCACCAATCACCGAAATCTCGCGAACCTTGGTTGGCGTCAGCCAGTTGATATCCAGGACGCCGATTACATCGGTATCAAAGCGCAAGACCGCCGAAAGCAAGTCCTCGTGCGCCGTATGTAGGCGTCTGCCTACTTCGGCATGGAGACGAAGGACATTGGCATCGGTCAGATAATGCATGATGTCCAGATCGTGCGTCGCCAGATCGATGACTACGCCAACATCTTTGATCTGCACCGGAAATGGCCCAATGCGACGCACATGGATTTGGTACACCTTGCCCAGGATGCCGCTGTCCAATTGTTTCTTGAGCGCGATGATTGCCGGATTGAAGCGTTCGATGTGTCCGACGGTCAGCGGGACGCCGGTGTTTTCAGCGAGGGCAACAAGTGTTGCGCCTTCTTCCACAGTGGCGGCAATGGGCTTTTCGATGATCACCGGAATGCGTTCTTCGAGCACATGACAGGCGACCGTATAGTGTTGCTCGGTGGGCACGACCACGGAGACTAGATCGATGGATTCGCGTTCGAGCATTACGCGATAGTCGGTATAGGTGCGAATGTGATGCCGCATCGCAATACGCTGCAAGCTCTCTTGAATGGGGTCCGCCACGGCAATCAGCTCAACATCTTCCATTTCGGAATAGACGCGCGCATGGTTGCGCCCCATATTGCCTGCGCCGATGACGGCGGCGCGTAAGAGTTTTGGCATGGTTCCCCACTCTTTCCTTTTACAATGGTTCGTTGTTGAGCGGATCGGAGACAAGATTTGTTTCAGTTCGCGGCGGCGCGTTTTGGGACGCGAGGGTTCGGATAAGCAACGTATAGATTTCGCCTTGCCGTGTCCAATTGTATTTCTCATTGAACTTGTACGTATTCGCGGCGAGCGTACGTCGCCGCTGTGGGTCGTCACACAAACGACTCAGATGTTCGGCAAGGTCATGGGCATTTTCCGCTTCGAAATACTCTACCTGGCTGTCGTCGAAATATTGACTGATACACGGCGTCCGCGCCACGAGCGCAGGCATACCCAGCGCGGTGTATTCCATCAGTTTGGTGGGTAGGATGCCGTCGGTAAATATGTCGCGCCGGTAGGGCACGATGCCGATATCGTGCGCGCGGACCAGGTCGGCGAGAGCGGCTGAGGTGAGAAAGCCCGTGCTGATGTGGACCTGATCCTGCAAGCGCAGCTCCTGCACGAGCGCATTTAGGTCTTGCAGGTATTCGCCGCGTCCGTGGATCGTCAGACGCACGTCGGCGAATTGTTCGCGCAACCCGCCAAGCGCGCGCAGGATCAAGTCTATGCCATAGCGATATGTGAGGGTGCCGTGATAGATCAGATGCAGCGGAGTATGCTCAGTCCGCGCTCCGGGCAGAGATCGAAAATAACGCGTATCTGCCACATTCATGACCACAGAGATTTTTTCGGGCGGAACGCCGCGCGCAATCAGCGTATCTCGCCATAGTTCTGTGACGGTGATGACGCGGTGGGCGAACTGGCAGGCAAGCGCTTCCTGCCACTTGATGAGCCGCACCGGCAAACTGTCCATCGTGGTGGCAAAGCGCGCGCAATAAAACTCGGGCATCAAGTCATGCAGGTCAAGAACAATTCGCGCCCCCGTCAACCGCGGGAGCAACGCCGCGAACACGAGAAAATCGGGTAGGTTGTGAACCTGGACAGTTTGAAACCGTTCCTGAAGGTGGAGACGGGTGACACATACCGCCGCCAGGACCATAAAACTGAGATATTCAAAGAGCTGCCCGAGTGCGCCTCGTTTCTTGTCGCGCTCTATGGGCAGGCGGTGGACGGTGATTCCCGCGACCTGAACGGTTGCCGGTTCGTTTCCTTCACGCAGGCAAATTACGTCTACAGAGCATCCGGCTTTTATCAGCGATTCCGCCTGACGCTCGACGCGGGTTTCATCGTGCGGGTAGTAGCTGTGAACAATCATGCAGTGCCGCATAAGGACAGCTCCCGGTTTCTCCCGCATTCGAATCGTACGAACTCTCTCGAGTGTCATGGTTGAATCTGGAACGCCCGCCAGCCGGAACGCGTTTTGCCTTGCGAATTGAAGGCGATCACGCGCCATTGGTAGCTGCCCGGACCAAGAACCCTGGTTTTAACCCGGGACAGAGTCAAATTTTTTGCCTTGAATACGCGCTGCCCATGTGGTTGCGCAATCATGACCACGACTTTGTAGGAAACGACGCAGCTTGCGTCATCCCAATCCAACTTGACCCGATGTTTGTGGACAGTTTTGTTCGTTTTGGGTTTGCGCAACACGACACTGCCCGGTTTGCTTATACATGGAGTTGCTGTCGGTGTGCCTGGTCCAATAACTGGCGTATTGGTGCGCGTCGGAGTGCTGGAGGCAATCCCTTGCGGAGTGTTGGTAAGTGTTGGCGTGTTGGAGGCAATCCCTTGTGGGGTGTTGGTACGCGTGGCAGTTGGTGTAAAGGTACGCGTTGCGGTCGCTGTAAAAGTACGGGTGTAGGTACGAGTCAGAGTCGGTGTTTTTGTTCTGGTCGGAGTCAAGGTCGGTGTATCGGTAGGTCCGCCGGGTGTCCGGGTCCGGGTCGGGGTGAAGGTCGGCGTCGGTCGGGGCAGGCTGAGTTGGCAGGCAATGCCCTCGTAGTCGTGCCCGGTACCAAAAGCACCAACAAGCGTCACCGCTCCGGTTGTTTTGTTGATGCTCCAGAGTCTGTCGGGGGTGCTGCCTTCCTTCCCCGTCGAGCCATACAAAGTCCCCGCCTTGCTCAGCGTCATTCCTTCCAGCGGGCTCACATTGAATGAGCCAATAACGGTGGCAACACCTGTAGCTTTGTTGAGAGTAACGAGCTGGTCTTGTCCAAGAATGTTGCCCAGATTGGAAGAGGCGTACATGATACCCGCAGGAGTCGTAGCGATATCATCGATATTTTCTTTGGCGCCGGAGATGACTACATAATCAATCCCTGCTCCGAACGCATCCGGTATATGCGCTCCGGTGGCCGGATCAATTTGAATCAACAAATCATTGAGCGCATTGGTGGAGCGGCGCACAACTGCATAGAGGATATCGTTTGTGGGGTCAAAACTGAGCCCTTTGATACTCGTAAAGTGAATATTACCTTGACCGCCACTGCCGGATCCAACCGGCTGCGGTGAGGCGGTAAAGGCGCCTGTTGAAACATTCAATGTTCCCAGCTGTCCAGAATCTGCTGCATATAAAACATTGGTATAGGGCTCGAAGGCAAGTGAAGTGATAAAAGAGGTGCCGGTTTGACCGATGATGCTTGCGGCACCCGTGGAGATATTCAAGGATGCCAGACTATTTTGAATAGTCGCACCGACAGCCTTTTGCTCGACGCTAAAACAAACTTCCGCCTCCGGAGCCGCATTCGTTTGGGCTTGCACGATGGGGAGCATGTTTGCAAAGAGCAGGAAAACGCTCAGTGAGGTAACGCCCAGAACAAGGCTACGGAACGCGCGGCGGGATATTTTCATACGTCACCGGGAATCGAAATTTCCGTTCAATTTTCGTTATCCTAAGCAATAGGTGTTGCGGACGCGTAACAAAACCAGTTACAATGCTGTGACAACGACAATGGGCAGCCGCATTGCTGGGTTGTGCCGGGGCGTCCGAATTTATAGGTTGCAGGGCTTAAAAAGCCTCAAGGCAAGCGTATGGTGCTTGCCTTGAGGCTTTTTGGTGATTCCGGACAAACCGTTCTCGGTATAACTTCCCGAAACCGGCCGGTCACGCTCCTGCACAGTATGCGCTTATATCTCGATCGATGTGGACTCGGGACGTGAACGGCGCGGCAGCCGCCTGTACAATCCATACCCTGCTTTGCCAAGATTAAAGCGCAGCGGCGCATGCACGCACACATTGCGGCCATAATTGACCTGTGTTCCCCCGAACTTGAGTTTGAATTCGCGCGGTCCATACGGTTCGTTGGGGTTGCCGCCCCCGCCAAAATCAAAGATCTCATAGCCCTGCGCTTTTGACCACTCGAGGGTATGCCACACAAGTGCCTCGTTGGGAGAATACGCTGCATACTCGCGATCGGCTCCGGCATACCAATCAATTACGCGGTTCTTGTACGCTAACAAGATGCGCGCGCCGATACATTTCGAGTCAAGGTTCGCAAGAAATATTTTGAGCATTCCTCGTGGGGCAAGAGTGTCCCAGGCGGCTTGAAAGAGGGAAATATCAGCGAGTGGAACGCCGATGTGCGCATAAACGCGCTCCAGTTCCACGTACGCGGCGTAGAGTCCGGCGACATCTGTTGCTTCCTCAATGCGCAAGCCCTTTTTCGGCGCCGCCCGGATCCGATTCCTTCCGCTCTTGTTGATTTTGCTCCACAATTCTTCTTGTTTCAGAGTGAGATCAATCAGAAAGTTGAGATGTTCCTCAAAGATAAAGTCGTTGGCAGCAAAGAGGGACTGGTACGCCGAGAGATCAGTTTGATTCCGTAGTTCGGTAAAAAGGACGTGTTTACCCACCTGTGCGGAATATGATTCGAGCAGGCATTCGAGTGCGGCTTTGCCAACGGACCCGGGCACGGTCAAAAAGCTCCCATAGCTTACGGCGCGGGTTGTAAATCCGCGGAACCAATTACTGAGCAACGTAATCTGCACGGGAACCAACAACGCGAGGGTTTGTCCCTGGTGACCGACGACCGCCCACAGCTCGGGCACGTGACTGCGAGCGCGTGAAAACACCTCGAACATTTCCGGGGTGTGATAGATGGTGGCGGTGGGATTTTCCTGCAAAAATTCATTCCAGGCTGTGGTGTCAAGTTCGTGGACGACGCGCATACGCTCCCTCGCTCTTAGCGACTGGCGGTGCTGACGCGGAACGGTCCATCTGCCAGTGCTTTTAATTCCTCATCACTGAGATAATCCAAATTCCACAACATGATGCCTTTGGACCCCGCTCCCTCGACACGTTGGATTTCATCCAATAGCTGCGCCGGTTCTTTCGGGATACGCTCTTTGCCTTTGCCGGTAAAGGTACTCAAGCCCAAAACAATGTTGTTGTACTGCTGCATGGCGGGCTGCCATGTAGAGATGATCGGGTCTAGTTCCTCGACCTCGGGGACATAGCTGCGCGGAATCAGAAAGTTTATCAAGCCCTCGTCGAGCCAGGCGTGCCAATCTTGCATCACCTGATTTGCCGCATTCTCTTGTTGGGGCGTGATCGTCACGGTGAGTTCAACATTCGGCGCCTCGCTTGCCAGCCTTTGGTGTACCTCGCGGACGAGAGACGTAACTATGTCTTTGCGGAATGTTTTCCAGGCAGCATCTTTTGACCGGAAGGCATCGACGTCGGAGGAACGAGAACTTGTAGGAAGCAACGGATTCGGTCGGGTTGCCCCAAGCACGGTCCATCCTTCAAAGCGTTTGCCGCGTTCTGCCATGCCTGTCAGCTCTTGCAAAATTTTCTCATCGAGCGAGCGCGAGGGTCCTTCGATAAAGATGAGCCCGCCACCTTTTTGGACAAAGGAGGCAATCTGCCAGGCGAAGGTGGGGTTGAGCGCGTACACATCGGGCATGATTACGACCGCATCTGTGGGGAGGGACAGGACCTGTGACGCGTCCAGCGTTTGCGGCTGCCAACCCAAATCGGTGAGCCACCCTTGCGCCGCGGCAAAATAATCTTCGCTATTGCCGGTGCCGGAGTCGGGATGGAAGAGATAGACTTGGCCGCTCGACTTGGACATGGATTGGACAGCGCGTTTGAGAATTTCGGATTCCACCGCAAGGTGCCGTTCGCTGGCACGCCAATTGAACATGAGCACGCTGCCCGCGCCGTACGTATTCAAGGTCAAGGCAGGCACGCCGTCGGCAAACGTGGCAAGTACCTGTGCTGTGGTCGGGTGGATGAGCGGATTCCCTTCAAAGAAAGCATAGGCGGGCAAGTCCGCGTAGCGGAGCTCATTGACATCAAAATCGTGACTGTCATTAAAGGCGTCGGCGGTGTATTGATCGAAACCCCACTGCGGTCCCGGATAGCGCGTGAAATCAAAATGAATGCCATCGACTCCATAGCGCGTGACGGTTTCCATCATCAGGTCTGCAAGGAAGCGACGCACTTCGGGGCGCGCCAGATTTAGCCAGGGTAGGGTCTCGCCATCGGCTCCGACCTGCGCCCAGTCCGGATGTTTCTGAATGATTGCGGACTCGCCATTGTGATCGACAGGTCCGTTCACGAACCAGGCGTGAACCTGAATGCGGCGCTTGTGTGCCTCCTGAACGAGGTACGCAAGGGGATTAAAGTTATCTTTGACCTGGCGACTCTTGGCGACAGTACTACTGTCGAATAATGCTTCGCCTTGCGTGAAGACGTTTGCGAAAATCGCATTGATATGTCCCAGTTCCGCACGCCGAATTATTTCATCTGCTTTTTCCTGAGTCGTAAAGGAGTTATCGTGCACCCATGCCGCTTGCAACTCCAACGGCTGACGCGGGATGGAAGATAAGGGTGGTACCGTCGCCACGGGCGGTGATGCTTTTGTCTCTGCTGCTTTTACAGTTGCTGTCGGGAGCACAAACCTGGTCGCCGTAGGGAGAGCGGTCGCTGTTGCCGGCACAGCTATCGGTGGTGCAATAGTTGGCGAGAGCGCCGGAGTCGAGGGCAAGATTGTTGGCGCAATCGTTGCGGTCGCAGGTGCGACTACGGCAGCGGGCGGACTCGGGGTAAATGGTTCCTCTTCGGAAATTCCTGATAGACCGGACCCGCAGCCGTATAACGCGCAACCGATACAGAGCGCTATCAACAGACGGACGAGGTTATTACTTGAACTATCCTTCACGTGCCGTGCCTCACTGTTACCAACAAATCCCCTGATAGTGCCCGTTCGAAGGGAGGTCTTGCTGAATGCGAACGAAATCAATCAGGATTTGGTCTTGACGCAATTTGCCGAGGACCGGAGGAAACTCGGGCGCTTTGTTGCCGATGACGATCACTTCGGATTCTTCCAGCACCTGGTCCAGGTCCTGACACATCAAAGACGCAATGTGCGGAATTTCTTTTTCAATGTAGACACGGTTCGCGCCGTGCAGATTCGCGAGTGACACATTCTTGTCATACACCTGCACGTGAAAGCCTTTGCCAATCAGGTGCTCGATGAGATCGACCATAGGGCTTTCACGCAAATCATCCGTTCCCGCCTTAAAGCTCAAGCCCAGCACCCCGACGCGCTTGTGTCCGGTTTGTTTGATCATTCGAATCGCAATTTCAATCTGGCGCTGATTACTGAGAAGGATGGACTCGAGGACGGGCGCTTCGATATCGTATTTGTGCGCCTGATAGACAATTGCGCGCAAGTCTTTGGGAAGGCAAGACCCGCCAAAGGCAAAGCCGGGCATCAAATAATAGGGCGAGAGGTTCAGCTTGTGATCCTGGCAGAAAATTTTCATGACTTGATGGCTGTCAATCCGTTGTTCGTGGCAGAGATTGCCGATTTCATTCGCAAAGGTGACCTTGAGCGCGTGAAAGGCATTATTGGCATATTTCACCATCTCGGCGACTTTGATGGGTGTGATAAAAATGGGTGCGGCAAGTTCGCTGTACAAGGGGCGGAGTTGCTCCGCCACACGTGCATCGTCACAGCCAATCACCGTAAAGGGCGGCTCGTAAAAATCCTTGATGGAGGTGCCCTCGCGCAAGAATTCGGGATTAAAGGCAACCCCAAACTCGCGACCTGCTTGTTTGCCTGACGCTTGTTCGAGAATCGGAATGACGACCTGCTCCATGCTTCCGGGGAGAACCGTGCTGCGCAAGACGACAATGTGGTAGCCTGATTTGAGTGCCAGCGCCTCGCCAATTTCCTGGCAAACGCGTTCGACATAGCGCAAATCGAGACTCCCGTTCGCGTTGCTGGGCGTGCCGACGCAAATGAAAGAAATGTCGGTGTCTGCGACGGCACGGCAAGGATCGCAGATGGCTTGAATCTGTCCGCCCGTTACCCCTTTGTTCAGCAGCTCGGTCAAGCCCTCTTCAATAATAGGACTGACCCCTTGTTGAATCATTTCGGTCTTGAGCGGGCTAATGTCTACGCCAATGGTTTTATGTCCGTTGTCGGCAAAACAGGCCAGCATTACTGTGCCGACATAACCAAGACCAAAAACGCTAATCGATGCCATTCTTGCCTCCAAAATTTCGCGTGCGATTTATCCGCTATCCCATTTCATGAAGATTGCTCCACACAAGGGCGGGAAACTGCACGACCCGCAACTTGAGTTCTGGTACTTTCGCCAAAGTCTGTTGAGATGGCATGGTGAAATGGAATAAAGAAAGCCGCCTGGCTTTACTCTACTTAATCTGAATGAATCTCCGAAGGCAGGTCGAATGGTGCCGTGTCGTTCTCGATCCACCGGTATTGGACGCCTTGAATACCAGTTGCCAACCACGAATGCCAGGCGGAGCGTCTAAGCCGCATAATGATTGGTTCTGGCGAATTTGAGGTACTCAAGAGAAACTGAACGGACCCCTGTGCAGTTTGCGAAAGGACTGTTGCATCCAGAGCAGTTTGTCCGGAAGTCAGCCAGCGGATGGAATCCCCGTCGCTAAAGCGAAAACTATCGAGCGCGATTTGAACTGCCTCCGGAGCACCGGAACTTGACATACGGAACTGCACGCGGTCGCGCAAAGTGACTTGTGTGCCGAGGATGCTATCCAGCGCGCGTGCTACAGGGGCATAGTGGCTGGAAGGCACAACTTGCTGCCACTCGCGTCGCACGCCCCCCGCGACCGAAACGAGTAGGACCGCACAACATGCCCCGAAGGCTAGTGCAGATACGCGGTAGCGTGGTCGGAAGATACGGCGCGCATGACGTATGCCATGCGCCGCGGCAGGGACCAATAGGGCGAGAACCGGCACGTTGAAACGAGCCTGTCCGTGCGTTAACAAATACATGCCGACCAAACTCCCCGCGAGCGCAATCAAGAGCGAACGATGACGCAGTACGGGTCGAGTCAGAAGCAATCCCCATAGTGCCGACGCGACCAGAACAAGAAACGCAAGCAGCATCCCGGCGAGGAATATGCCCAGAACACGACCGTTCAGGGGGGGTATCCCCAGAGTCAATAAATACCGGTAGAGTGTAAAGTCCGGCACGGTCAGCCGCTGCCAATCGCCAATTCCACGCTCCAGCCGGTTTCCCGTTGGCAATTCGTTGTCCACTCCATCCGGCTGCGCGGGCGGAGTTGTGTCTGTAAGCGGTGCGATTAGTCCGGCCGGCAAATAAAATGCTGGGTCTCCCGAACTCGTCACAATGAGCAGGCGCCCTTCCACGCGATAGAGCACGATTTCCCAAGGGAGTAAGGTAACTAGCGCAGATAGGACAACAAGCCCGGAAACCAACCAGCGATGCCGCCTGTCAATTTGAGTTGCGAGCCAACATGCCGCGACCGGAATCCAAATCAATCCCACTGCGCGAACGAGCGTGGCAACCCCAATCAATGCTCCCGTCAGGAGTGCTCCGAGAACCATTCGTAAAAGGGTTCGCGCATGGATGATTTGCAAGAGTACTAGCACCACGAGATACGCGACAAAGATAAAAAGTGTCTCGCTAAAGGGGCGCAATGAGAAATGAATGAACCCCGGGTACAGCAGAAAAATTAATGCCGCCCACAACGCTGTTCGACGGTTTGAAAGCTGACTGGTCGTCAGATACACCAACGGCACCGTGAACGCCGAGAGAACGATGGTCGCCAGACGCGCATAAAACAAATCGGAACCGAACGCTAAAAACATGAATGACAGAATGACAGAATAAAGCGGCGCTTGCACGCTTGAATATGCTTGTGCGAACGCGGTGGGAGATGGCATCTGCCGCTGCAAAAGACTGTTCCATATGGCGGTATACCCGACAGCTCGATCCATATATCGTACTGCGTCGCCTGCGGTTTCAGTCGTGCCTGACCCGGTCAAGACCCACAAGAAAAAAAGACGGATCAAGAGAGAGAGCAAGACCAACGATGCCACCGCAACGATTTGATTCTTGAGTGCCTGTGCCGCTGACTCGCGAAAAGGGCGAGCCGGTTGAGACAATATCATGCGTTATTGTTTGTCTTGAGGTTCCTGCTTGTTCGGTCACGCGTCAGATAGGCAAAATATTTTTTGATACCGTGATTCTTGGATTTTCCAATTAACCTTAGCGTCCAAAGAGGCGCATGCTATAGTCCCAGACGGTCAGAGCATCAATATCGCCCGTTACGCAAAGCGCACTTTGTGCCCCGTCATACCAGCGCCCGAGACGGAGCAAGGGAAAAGAGCCGTTTTCAATACTTGACAAAAGCGGTCGTTCGTCGCGGTACGTAAACTCCGGACGGTCAAGATAAAGTGAGTGGTTACCGGGATGTGAGGCGATCTCGACGATATATCCCTGTTGACGTAGAAATTGGCCAAGGTAGGGGGCAGAGCCGGGAGAGAGCCCAATAAATGGGCGCCGAGATGCACGGACGACTACTCTGTCTCCAATGACCTGCTGATAGACTGGATTCCAGGTTATTGACGGAGTGAGGATGATCAGCTTGCGACCGAGGATGGTCGTGCCGGGAGGTCCGCTGACCGTTACTGAAATTTCATCGTCCGGATAAGTCTCGGTAATAACCTGCGCTCTTGCACGGGCATGCCACCATCGCGCAATTTCATCGAGGCGAGCAAACCAGATGCGGGTGGAGAGTTGCTGTGCCTGTGCCAGGACGTGCGCGAGTGCCAATTCGCAGTGCGGGATACGCTCCGGATGTAAACCAATGGTGCACAGTTCGCCCAAAGCGTGCGTGCGCAGCAAGAGCTGGAGCCAAATATCCTGTATGCCTTTTGTATCCTCGAGCGCAAGTCGTTCCACCAATGCTTCATCGTCGGGCAAGCAGTAGGGAATCCGAATCAAGCCAAGATCCTCGCGCGGGAGGGCGGGGTACAACGCCGCCGGAGCGGTGTCATAAAATTGCAGCACATGTTCGTACAGCGGTGTTGCAACCTCATCCGCCACATCCCAAACCAAGCCCTGGCTGCTGTCGTACAGGTACCCGGCGTCCCGAATGGCGCGAAGTGTCTCCGGACTGCTGCGCAAATAGGGACTTCGAAACCCGTTGCATACAATACCGCGCGCCGCAAAGTGTTCACGCGCGCGCATCAATTGTGTCCGCTCCTCCTCGAACCCGAGCAGACTTTGGTCTGTGTGATAAAAGCCATGGACGGCGAACTCTATGTTTTGGTCCTGGTACTTTTCAATGACACCGCGATTGCGCAGCAGGACGACCGTCGTTATCGGAAAGGTTGCGCGTGCATCGTACTCGCGCAGGACACGCGCAAAACGTGCGAGAACGCGATCCATTTTGGCAGAGGTGATGCCATACCGCTGTTGAATGGTGACAGCACGTTTGACCGCGCCGCGCATACCCTTGCCTTTGGCGGCAATGGCGAGCGGGTTCATCATTTGGGCACCTCCAGCGAGGCAGCTAGATTTCGCTCGCGGCGTGCCATCAGGTCATTGAGGCGCATTCGCAAACGCTCACGTTTTTCTTGCCATTCCCTTTGCTGTGCTTGCTGCAGCACGCGGATTTCGGAGGCATAGCGCGCATGGTGTGTGCGCATCTCCCGGACCCCATGTTCAATCGCCCCGGCGGTGTTCGCGACATGCACGGTCCCGAGACGAAAATAGTCGCGCAACAGAGTCCAGTCCGATGTGATGATAGGTCGGGCAAGGGAAAGCGCTTCGCATGCGCCGCGCTGCATCGTATTGTCACGGAGGGTGAGACACATGACGGCGTCGGCGCGCGCGACGAGACCATAGTAGCGAGCATCCGGCAGGTAGTCGGTAAACTGAACGTTTGCGGGTGCAGCGCTCAAAAGATGCGGCGGCGCATTCTTGCATTTTCCGGTTACATAAAATTGTATGTCCGGTAGAACAGAAGCTGCGGTGAGGATTTCCGTCAATGGTTCGTCCGGCGCAAACGTATTCACAACCACAAGGTTGAACGCGCCGATCAGAGGAACATCAGCGGATTGCTCGAACGTGGTCGGAATGTCACGCAAAATCATTGCATTGCCACCGGCATTACGAACGATTTTTTCAAAGAACGAGTTTGTGACGAGCGTGGTTGCGGCGTGCTTGGCAAGCACACGAAACAACCAGCGTGGACGCGTCCAGAACCAATATTGAAAGGCGGCGCTGTGTGCGTCAATCACATATATTGCGCCGTACCGCCGCGCATAGGCATAGACACACAGCACGGCGAGACTCGGCGGACTTTGGACAAATATAATTTGCGGGCGTTCACGGGAAAGGATTTGCCATGTTTCACGCGCCTGGGCACTGTAACGATACAGCGCCGAGACAAAACCGCGCCGCATATTGGGGTAAACAAAGTGCAGGGAGGTGGTGCCCAACTCGCGCGCCAGGACGGCGCTGCGCGGACCGCGACTTGGTGGTCCCCACACGATAAAGGAACTCCGGACATTGGAATCGAACAAGGCTTGAGTGCGCATGTGGTTTAGAAAATATTTCGCACGCGGCGTCCCAGACGATGGACCGTGTCAGAGCGGGTCCGGCGGCGCGGGCGATAGAGAATGCCCTTTGCCGTGCGTGCATCCGGATCGTTCGCTGACGAATGAAACAAAGCAGCGAGCTGGCGAACTCCGCTTTCAAGCTCAAACTCTCGAGCGACGATTTCACGTGCCCTGACTCCCATGGCTCGTCGCTCTGCGACTGGCATGGCCTGGACCCTTTGCAGTGCCCCGGCAAGGGCTTGGGCATCGTCGGAGGGTACCAAAAAACCTGTGCCCACTCGCACGAGTTCGCGAATGCCGACAATATTTGTCGAAATAACGGGAATTCCCACAGCCATTGCTTCAGCGAGTGCGACGGGCATGCCATCACGGTCGCCATCAGGAGCAATGGTTGCGGGGAGCGCGAACACATCTGCAGACTGAAGGTTCGCCAGCACCCGGTCTTTTGGCTGCGAGCCGAGAAGTGTCACATGGTCTTGCAGGTCGAGTGCTGCAATCTGCTGTTCTAATTGGACTCGCTGCGGACCGTCGCCAATAATCCGGCATTCAAAATTCATACCCTGTTGATGCAGCAGCCCACACGCCTCGATTAATGTGCTATGCCCCTTTTTTGGAACCAGACGACCGACCGAAACGATAGTGAAATGATCATTCGCAGGGTGCGGGCGGGCGAGCGGAAATTCCTCGAGGTCCACCCACGGATGCAAGACTATTACCTTGCGCCTGTCTACAGGCTCAAATTTGTTTACGAGATATTCTTTGTTAAATTCAGAGACCGTGACTACAAAGCGTGCATTTGCTAATTTGGCGGGCACGAGGAGCGGCGCTTTGTAAATATCGTTGGCATGCGCGGTGACGCTGTACGGTATCTTGAGCAAGCGGCTCACGCAGAGGGCAACGAGCGCGGCGCGATCGATAAAGTGTGCGTGAATATGTTCAAACCCGGTGTCGCGTACGATATAGGCGGTATAGACCCCTTCGCCAAAGTGCATCAGGGTCTTGAAGCGCTGCCGGAAATCCTGGCGTGGTTGGGTAACGAGTTCAAGCAGCAGGGTGAAGTAGACCCGTGGATGCAACATGCCGAAATGCAGATGCGCGGCGACAAGTTTGAGCAGTCCCGGCGGTAAAAGATAGGTAATTTCCTCTGCCGGTTGTGGGTGTTCGGGCGGCGGGCGGCGCAGCGAAACGATGCGGATGGACGCGCCCAGCGAGCGCAACATGCGCACCTCACGTTCGATAAACGTCGTGGTAACAAGTGGGTAGGTGCCAATGATGTAGAGCAGCTGCATCACTTGCCTCACGTTATTGCGCAAAAGAAAAGTCATCGACAAAAATCGTTGCGTCCAAACTTGTAACTCTCAAGAGCACCTGGACGTTGGTTGTGCCTGCCGGTGAGACGAAGGTTCCTGACGCCTGATCCCAGCCGAGAGTGAGGGCTGTGTAATTTTTGAGTGTATCGAGACGGAGTAAATTGTTATTGGCGTCGCGCCACTTGAGTTGGATGGTAAAAGTAAAGTTGTCCAGGGTGGGAGGAATATTGACCCAGCCGCTGGCATTGTAGGCGATGCCTCCGCTCAGGTTCTTGATGCCCTCCTTGATTGTGTTCCCGGAATTGTCGGTGGCGGCGAACTTGCCTGCAAAGCTGCCACCGTGAACCAACTCGTTGCTCTGAAAGAAATTGCGCCAGCTGCTCCACTCGGTCGGCTGGTTTTTCTTTGCCACTTCAAAGCCAGGATTCCGGACAAGATTTGTAGACCCGGTTCCGGTTGGCGTATTGGTGGGTGTGTTGGTTGGTGTTGGTGTATTCGTAACTGTTATTGTGCCCGTCGGAGTATTCGTGGGAGTGGGCGTGTTCGTCGACGTCGGAGTATGCGTTGCGGTTGGGCTGGGAGGCGGCGTTCCGCCGAGCGTAATTTCATACAGGCGCCCGTCGGTTTCATTCGCATTGTCATTGTTGTCGACCATCCGGTCGACGATATAGAGACTGTCTTGGGAAGAATTATTGCTTCTTGGCGCAACCGCCACATCGGCGGGCGCAATCGGATTGAGAAACGATAGGCTGATACTTTGGACAAGCGCGCCACCTTGTGTCACCTCGACCAAGGGTCCGCGGCGATCAACGACAATCAGGTTGTTGTTTTCGGTATTAAAACCCAGCCCTTCGGCATCACGCACGCCGTACTGGGCAACATCAAAATGAGTGACACTGTCGTCGCCTGACGGAGGAACACCATCAAAGCGGCCATTGCCGCCGGGGTTTATGACGTAAACCTCTCTGCCGGCTCCATCTACAACAAATAGCTTGCCGTTGCCGTACGCAACATCTTCGGTATCAGTGTCGCCAAAGTCGGAGGTACTGAATTTGGTTACGGTGTCGTCGTTCGTGCCGAGAATACCGTCGCCGCGAGGATCAATTTCATAGACTTTGTTGTTGCTGTCCTCGGACACGAATAGGTGATTGTTATCGGGATTGAGCGCCAAGCCGGTGGGTTCGTCTGTATAGTTGTTCCATGCGAGTCCGACCGGTTTGGACGTAAACGATGTAAAGGTTCCGGTCAGGGAACCCCCAAGCGTCGCCTCGAACATATTTTTGCCGACAAAATATTTCATCTCTTCGACTTCGCTGTCCGAGATCAGCAAGTGATTTGTGTTGGGCTGGTAAATCACACCTGCGGGATCCGGCGCGTTGGGAGACCAATTCCCGGTTACGGTAGTCTGAACCAGCGAGGCATTGACAGCCGCGGCTTTTAGGGTAGGGGGAGGCGTCAGTGAAAGTTCCAGAATCCCGCCGCGTTGTGCCTTTGTGCCCTTTTCAACAATGTAGAGACTGAGCTCTGCCGGGTCATCCGTATTGTCACTACTCGGCGCAAAGAGCAGGGCGCGCGGTTTGTTCAAGCGCAGTGTAGAGAAGTCCCGCGTTGCCACCAGGTCGCCCCCGGCGGTAAATTCATAGAGAGTAGAGCTTGTCAGACCGAGTGTATACAAGTGTTGATTGCCTGCGTTGTATGTGAGCCCGCGCAACTTGCCTTGCGCAAAAGGCAAGGCAAGTTTTGAGATATTAGAACTTGGCGCGGTTTGCAAGACCTGATTCGTCGCTCCATCCAGAACCCAGAGGCGCGCTGTGTTTGAATCGTAAGCAACGCCCTGCGGACGGAACGCGTTGTTACCGAGGTCAAGGTCAACAATCGGTTCGGTGTGCGCACCAAACGCCAGATTTAGCCCTACTCCAAGTTGTTGGAGCTTTTGATTTCTGTCGAATACGATCAGGCGATTGTTTACCGCGTCAAAGGCAACATTTCGCCAGCGTGCGGAACTAGGCAGGTTCGTCGAACCGACACGCTTGCCGTAGGACAGAATGGTTGTGGCGCGTGCCTTGCCATCCAGGACGAGTAGTTGATCGGCAATGCCTGTGTAGACCGCGCTCCGGGGATGCGCTATACCCGCGTCTGCCGTTTCGACGATGCGCACATCAAACCAGTATGCGTCAGGCGCCTGTGCAGTCGCCACCGTGGTTGCCGCGCTGCTCAATACAAGACCGAGCAGCAAGCAGGCGCAGCTCCAGACTGCGATGCGTTTCCAAAGGTTGAGCCAATCTTTCATACCGAGCTCCGATCTTGCGCTTTCACTTACCCGTCCCAAGCACAATGGATTTATTGTCCAAAGTACATGTCGTCAACGTAAATGGTGGCGTTTAGGCTTGAAACATTCAAGCGGATGAGGGCACTGGTTGCACCTGCGGGAGCGACCAACGCGCTATCGGCTTGCTCCCAATCATTGGTTGGACCTGTGTAATGCTTGATGGTGTCGGTTCGAATATTCGCGTTACCCGCGCTCTGCCAGCGCACCTGTACTTTGAACGAGAACGAATCACCGGTTGGGGGAATGTTCACCCAGCTGCTCAGGTGATAAGTTGTCCCCGCGCTCACGCCGCCGACCGTTTGATTGATGGTATAGTCCGAATCGGTCGTGTCCGAATGCCTCCCCGCAAAACTGCCGCCATGGACAACCTCATTGCTTTTTTTGAATTTGGGCGAGGTTCCCCACGAGTCCGGTTTGTTGTTGTTGTCCGCATCGACCTCAAATCCCGGATTCGCGAGCAGGTTCGTTGGTGGTGGCGGTACTGGTGTATCTGTTGGTGTGCTGGTTGGTGTGGGTGTCGGCGTCGAACTTTGCTGCACAATCGTCAGCGGTGCGTTATTACGGTCTACTGTCGTAGAGATGCTGTAGCTACACCCTTGTCCGTACTCTACATGGGCACTGACTCTTAAATGATGTGTAGTGTCAGGTAATAGTGAAATCGTGACAGGCGAGGTGCTGTTTGAAAAAACGCCTGATTCGGTTTCGACGGTGTATTGCGTTGCCCCTCCAACTGCGACCGAAATGTCCTGTGTCAAAAGATTGGTGGGTGAGGTAACCGGCTCGACATAAACAGCCTCGGGTGTGAGTGTTGGGCACCCGACTGTCGGAGTAATTGTAGGAGTTGGTGATGGCGTGTAAGTGGGTGTGTCGGTTGGTGTGTTGGTTGGTGTATCAGTAACCGTTTCGGTCGGTGTATCGGTCGGGGTATTTGTTGGTGTGTCCGTTGGTGTATAGGTAGGTGTGTTCGTTGGCGTCTCTGTTGGCGTCTCCGTTGGCGTGTCTGTTGGTGTATTGGTCGGCGTGTCCGTCGGTGTATCGGTGGGCGTGTTTATTGGCGTATTCGTCGGCGTATCAGTCGGTGTGTTGGTAGGTGTGTCGGTCACCGTCTCGGTTGGCGTATTCGTCGGTGTATCGGTGGGCGTGTTGGTTGCAGTATCGGTCCAGGTTGTTGTAAACGTTGGCGTGTTGGTGGGCGCGGGGGGCGGCACTGCTCCCGCCGTGAAATAAAAGTCGTCTACGAAAATATTGGCATTCAGACTGGTGATATCCAGAAGCATTTTTGCGCTTAATGCCCCCGCCGGAGCGGTCAGGTTTGCCGTCGCATAATCCCAGCCCGCGGTCGCGCCGGAATAGGTCTTGAAGGTGCTGGTGCTGATAGTACCGCCCGTGCTGTTTTGCCACTTGACCCGCAAGCTAAAGGTAAAGGCATCGCCGGTTGCGGGGATATTCACCCAACCGGAAAATCCATAAGGCGATCCGGCGGTCGCATTGACTACTTGGCTGATACTGAACGACGAATCGTCGGTGGCGACCAGCTTGCCCGCGAAATTTTCGCTGTGCACCACTTCATTGCTGCGCAAGAACTTGCTCGAACTGGTCCAGTTGTCAGGACGATTGTTGCTCCCAGCATTTTCAAAGCCTGGATTTACCAGTAGATTAAAAGGCGGGACCGTTGGTGTAAAGGTCGGCGTATTTGTCGGTGTATCGGTGAACGTGGGCGGAGGCGGGGGTGTAGGCGGATCGACCTGTTTTAGCGAAAAGTCATCCACATAGATCGTGGCATTCAGACTCGTAATGCCCATCGTCACCAGGGCGTTTGCTGCCCCAAGCGGTGAAGTCAAGGTTACGGTGGTTTGGTCCCAATTATTCGTTTGTGCCGTATATTTTTTGACTGTGTCGGTGCGAATGATAGTGTTACTTGCGTCGCGCCAATGAATATTCAGTTTGAGTGTAAAGGCATCTGAGGTAGCCGGAATGTTTACCCAGCTGTTAAACTGGAACGGAGTGAGCTGGGTGAGGTTCGTGATCGTCTGGCTGACAGAATAGCTGGAGTTGTCTGTGGCAAAGTGCCGCCCTGAAGCGGACCCGTTATGAGATAAAGCCGTGTTCCGTGTAAATTGATTAGCGGCACTCCAGTTGTCGGGTTTGTTATCATGGTTGTTATCGGACTCAAAGCCGCCATTGGCAATCAAGTTGGTGGCGGGTCCGGAATCGAGCGAAATTTCGTACATCATCCCGTCGTTCTCGTTCGGGTCTTGATTGTTATCAATGCCCCGGTCCACAAGGTAGAGATGGTTTTCGGCAGGATTTGTGCTGGAGGGCGCGTATGCGATGCCCGCAATTGCGATGGGATCGACAAAGGACAAGTCAATAATCTGGACGAGCTCGCCGCTCGTTGTAACTTCGCTCAAATCCGCGCTGTCTGCATTACTGACGAGATACAAATTGCCCGAGTCCGAATTGTAGGTGATACCTTCCGGGTCTGGCTGTCCGAGCCCTGCCGTGTCGAAATGCGTCACGATATCATCGCCGGTGGGTGGCACCCCATTGAACGTACCGCCGGGACCGGGATCGACAATATAGACCTCACTATTCAATCCATCGAGGACGTACAATTTGCCACCGGCATAGACAACATCCTCGGGATCACTGTCATTAAACGCGGTCGTACTGAAGGAGGTTACGGTGTCATCTCCGGTTCTGAATAGATTGTCCGGACCGAGATTAACTTCAAAAACCTTGTGCTTGACGTCATCCGAAATAAAGATGTGATTGTTCGTCGGGTTGACCGAAATTCCAGTGGGCTCGTTGGTAAATCCAAAGACGCTAAAGGTGTTTAGCAGTGCCCCGCCGAGCGCTGACTCGTAAATATTTTTGCCCGCGTAGACGGGCACTTTCTCGACTTCAGCGTCGGCGACGAGCAAATGTCCCGTAGCGGGCCAGTACGCCACGCCCGACGGGTCGGGGCTGGGGACGGACCACGCCGAAACATCGGTGGCATTCACCAGCGTGCCGTGAATACTTGAGAATTCGCGAGCAAGGACCTGTGGAGGGGCGGTGGTGCCTGCCTGTGCCGAAAAGGTGGCAAAGATGAACAGAGCAACCAGCACTGTAACAAGCAGTGTGACACGTCCGGCGTTTGAACGGGAATACTTTTCCATGGTTTTAGAATGCTATGTGTGCAATGACGATTTAACCAAGAGTTTGCAAGAAAACGTGCGTCATTGAAGCTGCAGTAAATTCATTCGAGCGATGCGCCCGCGGCTACGAGTGCCATTTCTACAGTCAGAATTCGCCCCAAAAATTCGTCGTCATGAAACGTTTCGGTTCGTGCTTGCGCTAAGAATGTGGTGAGCGCAGCAGAGTCATATAGGCGGGCAGAACGCATCATGCGCGGCTCCAGCAATGTGTGTGCTTGTGCATAGTTCAGAATAGCATTGCGCCATTCGACGCGCGAGTAGCCCTCTGCCCGGACATTGTTCAACATGGCTTTACCCAGAGCAATTTGTGCCAACTTGCCCGCCGCTTTGCGACCTCGCTGCAACCGGCTTGGCAGAAAGAGATGGGCGTTGGTGAGCTTCAGTGGAACGGCAGGTCCGCGTCCTTCTACGTTGATTTTTGCGAGATCGGGTTTGTATTTGAGCAATATCGACTTGACAAGCGTGTTATCTCGCTTCCAGCGGTAATTCAGCGAGATGACGTGCTGTATGATTTGTTTGGAAAAGAGAGGCGGCAAAACACGCAAGAGACCGCTTCCAAAACTCGTCCAGGCGCCTACATGCCCTGTTTCGCGATACGTCCACAACCGATCCAATTTAAGTGTATTTGGCGCGCTAGGCTCACGCTCTCCTACAGAGCTGAATTGATGCAGGAGTTCTACCTGCACCTGCGAGGTGTTATTGTTCGACAAGACGTGCTGTGGAATCGGGTGCATAACGCTCCACAACTGACGGTCATAATGCACAACCGGCGAAGAGAGTGCAGCGCGTTCCGTCCACCACAAGAGTCCGCGCCACATTTCTCCGCCCAAACCACTCAGCAAAGTCGTGTGCTTTTTTCCTTCCAGTTTGTGAACCCAGAGCGCACGCAAGAGTAGCAACACGTTTAGATGCGCGTCCCCCCGCCCCAATGCTTCGTCAAGCAATTGGGTGCACTGATGGGTCCAATCCGGAGGTAACTCGAAATGTTCATGTGCCCAACCAAAGCGCTTGACAATGGTGTTGGCAATGCGAACGTCTTCTTGTTCTGATGGACCTACAAAATCTGCTTCAAACGGCAGACCCAGACGATCAAGGAAAAAGGTAAGAAAGCGCGTGTCAAAGCCGCCGGTGAGATCGCTCCACACGGTGCCTTCGCGCGAGAGATTGTTTTTCAAAACGTCGCCCACTTTTTGAACAGAAGACTCAACCGCATCCTTGAGCGACAAAGTTGTAAGGGCGGCATCAGACTGGAGCGCCCAATACTGTGTTCGACGTGTACCGGCGGCATCAAATTCCATCGCCGTCGCCCCGGGCATACGCTTGACGCCTTGCCATAGAGTCAGCTCGCCAAAGACTTTGCCCGTGTGCAAAAAGCAATTGATGCCGAGTGGGTCGGGTGGCGCACTGATTTGTTCCCCGACGGCGAGAGCCGATGTCGCCACATACACACGCCCACCGCCCGCGCCGTAAAAAATTGAAAAATAGCCGAACGGATCAGAGGCGAGTGTGATTCGTTCTTTTGCATCGTCGTAAATCACCAATGCAAATTGCCCATCAAGGCGTTCCAGGACCGAGTTCCCGTGCGCAAGATAATCGTGTAGCAGCGTCCAGAGGTTACCGTCGGGTGCAACATCGCGAGTGTCCACTACAGTTCCTGCTGCCATCAGCCATGACCCGCTCCGTGAGTCGACAATCACGCGACGATGGAGCGAAGAGGTGGTGTTTAATTTCGCCGCGCGAGAATCGCCACCGCGGATCACCTGCGGAGAGGTATCCAGGCATTTGTAGTGCATGACACGACTCACGAAACGACCAAAGTGCAGCGCGTCTTCGTGCTCGTCACCGGTGCCAATCATCAAAGCGAGTCCAGCCATAATTAGAGCAGGCTCCATATGTGCGTTTTCACCTGCAGCAACACGTCCGCCAGAGGTTGGTCTGCATCAATGGCGATCAACTCGCCTTCCGGGAGATCAAGATCAAGCAATGCGCGACTTTTGGCTCGGACTTTGTTGGCATCGTGATCGGGTTTGCGCGTCTGGGATACGTCGGGGCTCACCTGCAGCGCGAACAAATGCTCGGGAGTCAGAATTTTTTGGTAGAGCGACTGCTCCGCACCTGCGAGCTTTTTCAACATGCCTCTTGGTTTGCCTGAACCCAGCGTCGCTATGCGTGGTCCATCCATGCCGCGCCCGAACAGGTTTGCCTGCGGAAGCGGATAGCGATCAAAAATGACCACGCATCCACGTGCGGCACTCTGGCGCCCGGCACAATAGCGGTCATAGCGATCGCGCCCTTCGGCGAGCAAGCGCAATGCAACCGACACCTGTTCAAGGTTGGATGCAATCTTTGTTACCCGATGTTCCTTACCAACGATGCGGCACGTGGCAGCATAGGGGATTGCCGCAAGCAAAGAGAAAGTGCGGAATAATTTCGTTTTGCGCGAGGGTTGGGTGGTGCCCATATACAAGTTTTTTACATTCAGCCGCCAACCGAGCCAGCGCGAAACCTCTTTGACAACGGTGGACTTGCCCGCACCGTCTGCTCCCACAAAGGCGAACATGATTCCGCCGCTGGTGGAGATTTTTCGCTTTTCGGAGTTTGTGCCGAGACGGTCAAACGGCGGAGTCTGCTGCAGAATTGCATTCCAATACCTGCCGTTCGCCTGCATCGGGGCAAGACGGCGATAGGGCGCGAGCTCGGCATGTGCGCGACGGCGAAGGCGATACAGAGTTGCGCCCGCATGCGGGGTGCGATGCATTACGCTCAAAAATTCCATCAGGAGATCCGACGATACGATTGGCACAAGTTTTTCCTGGACACATATGATGTGCTCATCGGTGGTCTGTGCGCGCAGTGCGCGAAATTCATCAATGCTTGTCTTTGGCAGTCCCCAATGGCTCATCCCCGTCAAATCACCTACTACGTCCCGGTCACGGTATTTCAACAACATCCGCAACATGAGCACGATGAGCTCTAATTCCGGGATCGGTACACGTACACCACCGAGGGTGCGGGTGTTTTCTAGGAATGGATGTTCCAGAGGCAGGTAATAGTTTTTTACAAACTCTTGTCCGATTATGAGCTGGTAATGGATGTGTAAATGCGCCAGCTGTCCGGTGGTCGGGTCGAATCCTAAATAGTCCTCAATCGCCGGGAACTGCCGGCGCGGGTGAGAGAGCACCGGTCGATAGTTGCTCGCGGACAAGATATTGCGAAATGTTGTCGCTTGAGCGCGGTCCACCAACAGATCAAGGTCAGTCTTGCCGTGCAGCCCGCGTGCCAGGTTGTGCGTGCTTTTCCAGTAGCAGTAGCGAATTTGCCTGTCGCTCAGGCAACCGAACAAATTCGTCAACAGCGCCAGAGGGCGTTCGGGCGGCGGCGCGGTCATTCTTTGCTCCCGATAAACAGGCGCCAGCCGTTGCGCCCTGCATCCACTAATGTCGTCATCGGGAATCCGTTCTCGCGCAGGATGTGAGCACTCTCTTGGGGGTCCACCACTGTGCCATCCGGCATCACAAAGCCTCGATAGAGTACGAACATGTCCGCAAGCGCTCCGAGCTGTTGGACCACGCGCGCTGCCCCTGCCGGGTCAACAACGCAGATGCCGAACAACGCAGTTGTCACTTGAAAAGCACCCATACCTTTCGGGAGATCTGAGAGCGACATGGAGACAAATTCGACCGGGTAGTGCACATTATCCGCCCACTCGATGCCCGCCTGCACCAATTTCGCTTGTGCCAGAGATTTAGCAGATGGTTCGAGGGCAACGATCTGCGCCCCCCGCCGCGCTATCTGCAAGGTGTAGAAGGCATTGTTTACATATAGGTCGAGCACCCGCTTGCCCGCAACCGTCGGCAGATGATGCTTGATGAAACACTCCCAACACCCAAAGCCCGCCTCTGCATCCCACAACGAGCCCAGCGCCAGTCCGCTGCCGAAATAGACGGGCACGCTCCATTCGCTGCGAGTCTTGGCGTCCTCCGTGGCGGTGAGCCGTTTGAGGCGCTGGTAACTGGTGTGGGTCGTGCCAAAAAAGGTATTGAATTTTTCAATATCGCGGTCACGAATCACGCGAAAGGAAGGTAAGTGCGTGTTTGGGTAAAAAAAAGCATGGTCAAAATCAATCCAATAGGGTTCGCCGGAGCGCTCTTCCAAAATGACATTGCCATATTTGATGTCGTTCCCAATGACACCCGCCGCATGGAATTGCTGCAATTCTTGAAACAAATGCTCCAAGGTTTGTTCATTGAGCACCTCGTTCAAGAGTCGTGTCCCCTCGCTGGAGCGAAGTTGGTGAATGTGACTGCGGTTCTTCTCGGACGGTAGGGAGACATCGGAGATTTCATTCGTCTTGAGCCGCGCGCCGCGCGCTTCTAGGGCATCGCGCAGGACGGGACCTTGAATAAATGATGTCGTCAGGTTCTGCTTGTCGAAATCCACATCCAAAATTGTGGGAACCCGGCAGTGTGCGTCTCCAAGACGCTTTAGCACGAGCAACTCGTTCAGGAAAGCGGCAGCACGCCCACGATAATTTTTTTGAATCCCCACGATTCCATCGCGCACCACCAGGCGCACTTGAAACCGGTTGCGCGGCTCGAACTCGCTACGGTCAACCATCTGGCAATGGGGGATAGGTCCGAAATGGGAGAGTACTCGACCCTGCCGGTCAATTTCTCCAAGAACAACTTGGTCCGATCTTTGCAACTCGCTTCTGACCCGCGCAAGTTCCTGCGCTCCTAACCCCAGTTCTTCAACCTTGAGGCGATACCCTTCCGCACCCGAGCGGACGATTTCCTCTCGCCTTGCCCGCCATCGTGCCAATTGCAGCTGCACCGTGCGCTCGCGCACAAAACCCACAATCTGCTTGTACTGGCGCAGACATGCCACGAGGAATCGCCCGTACAGCGGCACCACTTGCAAAAGCAATAAAACGCGAATCGTGTACCCCGGACCGTAGCGTGTAAGCGCCTGCCAGCGTCTCTGAATGGCATGACGTGGGAACCGATGTGTACGAGACCCCGCAAGTGAGTTCATTCCCCGAGACCTTTTGCCTCAAGCACAAAGCGGCTGCGGAGAGGCGTGCGTCCCACCTGTGCCGGAAAATGATGTTGCGCCAGTTCTAATGCGCGCCATGACGCAAAGCGCAAAAGGTTCTTGGGTACGTAAAAACCGTAAAACCCCAGCCGCTCTCCGGATGACATCGCGGTCGTATCTGACGGATAGCCATACTTTTTCATGACATGACCGGCAAAGGTCTGAACAAACGCAATCTCCCGTGGGGAGAGCGCGCGACGATATCGACCTACCGCTGCCGCCGAAATGACGCCGGGAGTGAAATGCTCGTACGAACTGTTGCCGCCCTTGTTCCAAAAACCCGGCGCGCCTGCCATCGTGAACATGACTGGGTCGTAGGGTTCCCGAAGAAAGGCGCATACCTCCTGCATCGTTTCCTCCGGACGTGTTACCAGCGTTTCATAGCGCACGAGTTTGTAGCGGTCCGGATACCGGGCTTGATTGCGCTCTCCCAGTCGAATCGAGTACAACCACCGCGCCGTCGCGCCGCCGACCTGTCCCTTGCCGGAGGGCCAGCGCTTGATGGCGGAGGCGTACCGGTCCCGGGGGTCTCGCACCATGTGAAGCATTTGTGCATCGGGATAGGCAGAAAAAATCGTGTCGGCATAGCGTTCTACATAGCTAGTCTTGTCACCCCAGCGTGGCTTGTGCATACGTTCCGCAAAATGGTCCTGAATGAGCCGAAACAGCCGTGCGTAGGTCTGCGGACCCCCGTGAAACTCACGGCGGAGGCGTTCTGCATCGGGATTCAAGACCAATACATTTTTATAACGCAGCAGAGCGGCGAGGCACCGGTCCAGGTTCTTGTCCTCGCGCAAATCGCCATACTGTCCATCGAAAAAGGTCCACATATTTGAGCCAAGATTGGCGATAGCGATATGCGGATGCGTGGCGAGCAGGGCAGACATCAGCGTCGTGCCAGAGCGATCGGCACCTGCCAAATAAATGGGTCCCTTATTCATTTGGCTGCTCCTACGGCTGGTACCCGAACTCTTGCAACTCGCGTCCACACCACAAGACAAACCAACGATTAATCGCCGGGTCCAGGTGCTCGCGCCAGCGGTATATAGCTTGCGTGTCAAAACCGGCCAAGCTGTTTTTGGGCAAATAGCTAGAGTTCAACACGCTCTGCTCCAACATCGATTCGGTAAATTGAATTCCTAAAAAGTCGCATAGGCGTCTCAAGCTGGCTTCCGGTGCCGTAATCAGGTCTTCATAGCGAGACAGCAAGTACTGGTCGGGATAGTCCTCTGCATACTGGTAATGAAGGCGAATTACGCGCCGCCAATTCAACATCACATCAAAACTGGAATAGACTTCGAACCCACCGCGCATTCGGCGGAGCTGCGTGCTCAGTGTAGGCAGATTGCGCATTTCATATTTCCGCCTGTTCGACACATACACAGCGCGCGGGTCGCGAAACGTGTGGATTACTTTTGCCTGCGGGTACCAGGCGAGCAGGGTGGGCACGGCAAAAATGTGGGCGGGCGTTTTTTCACCGCGCACCGGCTTGTCGCCGGCATAAAAGCCCATCGCAATGTTGAGCAGCGCTCGCTCGCTGCGATCCGAATCCAGGACTGCTTGAAGAAATTGCTCACGATTCCCGCCCCGCGCGATCTTGCCCCAAAAATTATTCTTCTTGATCTCGAAAATATAGTCGACAACTTTTTCCGCGCCTTGGTCCGTGTGAAGGTTGCCGACGCTCGCGAAAAGGGCACGATAGCCGGTGCGCCGCTCCAGTCCGAGTCGTCGATAGTCGCCAAAAAATTGGGACTCGCCTCCAATGCCCACGTTGTCCGCACAATTGAGAATTTTGCGCGTGAGCGTTGTGCCGGTTCTAGACAGCCCGACTATAAAGATATGACTGGGCGTATTCATTACCCGTTCTCATTAGCCCGTAGCTGTGATAGGTCTTGAACGCAACCGCGGTCGCATGGTAATTTTCCTGCGCGTAGAGTCGTGCAGCGCGTCCGAGCTTTGATTGCAACGCACAATCGGTCAATACCTGCTGTAGAGCGATTTGCAATTGTCCAATCTCGCCGACAGGGACCAGCAAGCCGCTCTCACCGTGCGTTATCATTTCCGGAATGCCCCCAACGGGAGTTGACACGACCGGTTTGCCCGCCGCCATTGCCTGTGCAATGACCATCGGCGTGGTCTCTTGAATGGAGGGCAGTGCCAACATGGTGCACTGATGAAATTCGTCCAGGACCGCCTTCTCCGACAGGGATCCCAACAACTGCACTGAACTTTCGAGATGTTCCCGCTGGATCACTGCACGTACCTGCCCGACATAGTCGGGTTCTGACTCGTATTCCCCTGCCATGCGCAGTTGTGCCTCTGGAACTGCTTTGACAACCCCAGCAAAGGCTTCGACCAGATCCAGAGCACGTTTGCGCCGGATAATGCGCCCGGCATATAGGATTGTTTTGTTGGGAACAGTGCGGCGCAATTGAAAGAAACGGTCGTCAATGGCATTGGGAATATAGTGGACGGTTGTACCGGGCTTGAGATAGGCGGCAAAATATTTTGTGACATAGCGACTGAGGGCGATGAGGTGACGTGTGTGACTCAGGTTGTACCGTTCGATCAGGCGGCTGTAGAGCCACTTGCGGAGGCGCTGGTGCGTGTTGCCCTGGTATTTACTATCTTCACTTTGGACGCCGTGCACCGTTATCACGGTGGGATACCCACTACGCAAGGCGACATACGCATGATCCGTGGCACCCTGTGCGTGGACCACATCCGGACATATCCCGGCGAGCGCACTATTCAGTGTTTTCTGGTATGTCCCAAAATTCTTTGCCAGCTCGAGACGCGGAAACTGCGGTAGCACGTGAAGTGTGGCACGTCCGTCCGCCACCGATAGTTTGCGTGTGCCGGTGGCCGAACCTAGCGTAATGACGTGCAAATCGAGCTCAGGAAGGCAAGCAAGCTCTCGAACGAGATAGCAGAACGCTGCTTCTACGCCCCCACGTATTTGCTCCGAGTTCAACGGATAATCGCCGACGATGGCAACCCGCATAAGGACCTGCTTTGCTAGCACTGGCGTTCAATTCCCCGGCGTTTGTCCGGCCAATGCAGCCGAACGAAAAACGGGATGAACAGAGTAATTAATGGGCTCGAGATTACTGATGGGCTCGCGGCGGCCCACCAGGAGCGGTCGGGAATAGCGCGGCGGCGCAGAAATCTCTATGTTCGGGAAACCGTTCTCCCGCATGAGCTTTTCCAAAAAGGCGACCGATTTTTTGCGGCGCATCCCCACTTCGGTTTTCTTGGAGCCATCCTTGTCATTCGCTTGAACAATCATGATGGGCGCGAGTTCAGCCGCCTTGCGAACGATACGTGCCATCTCCTCTTCACTGACGTAATACTTTCCAGCACAGTGGGATCCGAAGCTTGGAATTCACGTGACTTGAAGTCGCGG